>Ga0082335_1003963_pt1 | contig 23265 bp, 23 predicted proteins | sample Subgrocontami58m_FD_72375 | JGI IMG/M metagenome (GOLD analysis project Ga0082335, IMG submission 72375) | Subsurface groundwater microbial communities from S. Glens Falls, New York, USA - GMW37 contaminated, 5.8 m (SPADES assembly) (version 2) ...
CCAGATGGGCCAGCCCGCGGCCTTGATGATTTCGAACAACTGCTTCCCTTCGCTTGAGGACGGCCGTCACTTTAGCCTGCGCAAGTCGTTTCAGCAAGGCAGCGGATTGCGCAATTCGCGCTGGCCGCGAATGGCGCAGCGACGCGCGAGGCTTATCCACATTTCCTGTGGATAAGGGTGTGCACGAAATGTCCATACAAGGCTTAAGTCGGTTCAGCGTAAGGACTTTTTATGCGTTGGTCATTTTTTGAACTTGGCATAAACATACGCATAATCAACATGTTGTTGCGCCCTGTCCCCGTGCGCCCCGCGTTCCGCGGGGCGCGGCCGCGCGGTGTCGGACGCGATTGTGGATAGGTTAGAATGAACCGATGTCCGAAGATCCAGAACTGGCGCGGGTTTCCGCGATCCTGCCGCAGGAAATCCTCAGTGTCGCGGCGCTCAATCGCAGCGTCCGCGACCTGCTCGAGCACCGCTTTCCGCTGCTCTGGGTCCGCGGCGAAATCTCCAACTTCCTCCTTGCCCGGTCGGGCCATGCGTACTTCTCGCTGAAGGACGAAGACGCGCAGGTGCGTTGCGTGATGTTCCGGCACCGCGGCCAGCATCTGGACTGGGCGCCGCGCGACGGCGTGCGCGTCGAGGTGCAGGCGCTGGTGACGCTGTACGAGCCGCGCGGGGATTTCCAGCTCAACGTGCAGGCGATGCGCAAGGCCGGCATGGGCGCGCTGTTCGAGGCCTTCGTGCGGCTGCGCGACCGGCTGGAGAAGGAGGGGCTTTTCGATCCGGCGAAGAAGCGGCCGCTGCCGGCCTTTCCGCGGCGCATCGGCATCGTGACATCGCGCGACGCCGCGGCGCTGCGCGACGTTCTCACCACGCTGGCGCGGCGCAATCCCGCGATCGAGGTCGTCGTCTACCCCGCGCAGGTCCAAGGCGAAGGCGCCGCCGCGCAGCTCGCCGCCGCCGTGGCGCGCGCGGGAGAACGGCGCGAGTGCGACGTGCTGATCCTCGCGCGCGGCGGGGGCAGCCTGGAGGATCTCTGGGCCTTCAACGACGAGCGCCTCGCGCGCGTCATCCGCGCCTGTCCGATCCCGGTCGTGTCGGGCATCGGCCACGAGACCGATTTCACCATCGCGGACTTCGCCGCCGACGTGCGCGCGCCGACGCCGACGGGCGCCGCCGAGCTCGCCAGCCCTTCGCGCGCCGCGCTGCTCGAGCGCATCTCCGCCTGCCTCGAGCGGCTGCACGGGCGGGCCGCGCGGGACATCGAGACGCGCATGCAGGTGCTCGACCACCTGCAGCGGCGCCTTGTGCATCCGGGCAGACGGCTCGCCGAGCGCAGCGAGGCGCTGGCGCAGTTCCGCCTGCGCCTGTCGCGCGCCGCGGAGAGGCGGCTCGCGGAATGGCGCTGGCGCCTGGCGGCGCTCGCGCATCGCAGGGGCGCGCGGCTGCCGCGACCGGACGAGCAGCGGCGCGCGACAGGCGCACTCGCCGAGCGCGCCCGGGCCGCGCAGGTCGCGCTGCTCGCTCGGGTGCAGACGCGCGTCGAAGCGCTGCAGGCGAACCTCGCCCACCTGGACCCGCTGCGGGTCCTCGACCGCGGCTACAGCGTGGTGCGCGATGTCGCGGGCAACATCGTGCGCAGCTCGCGCGTGCTTGCGGTCGGACAGGACCTCTCGATCACGTTCGCGCAGGGATCGGCGAAAGCCCGGGTCACAGGCAGGGACTAAGGGCGCGCGCCCGCGATTGCGGCGCACCGCCGGGATCTACTAAAATGGTCTTCTCCCCGAACTAGAAATCCATCCCCAGGAGACTTTCATGGAACACAAACTACCGCAGCTTCCCTACGCAATGGACGCCCTGCAACCGCACATCTCCAAGGAAACGCTGGAGTTTCACTACGGCAAGCACCACCAGACCTACGTCACCAACCTGAACAACCTGATCAAGGGCACGGAATTCGAGAACATGAGCCTCGAGGACATCGTGCGCAAGTCCTCGGGCGGAACATTCAACAACGCCGCGCAGGTCTGGAACCACACCTTCTACTGGTTCTGCCTGTCGCCCAAGGGAGGCGGTCAGCCCTCCGGCAAGCTCGCCGACGCGATCAACAAGAAGTTCGGCTCGTTCGACGAATTCAAGAAGCAGTTCACGCAGACCGCGGTGACCACTTTCGGCTCGGGCTGGGCGTGGCTCGTGAAGAACGCCGACGGTTCGCTCGAGCTCGTCAGCACCTCGAACGCGCAGACCCCGCTGACGCAGGCGGGCAAGACGCCGCTTCTGACCTGCGACGTATGGGAGCACGCCTATTACGTCGACTACCGCAACCGGCGCCCGGACTACGTCGCGGCGTTCTGGAACCTCGTGAACTGGGAATTCGTCGCGAAGAACTTCGGCGGATAGGCCGCCCGGGGCGCTATTCGATCTCGACCTCGGAGAGCAGGTCGGGACTGAGGTGCGGCGCGGTCGTGCCGAACAGGCCGCGCTCCACTTCGTCCGCGCCCGCCTCCGCGCGGTCCGCGGAGAAGGCGTTGCAGAAGCGCAGTGACGCCGGGTAGGGGAAGAAGTCCTCGATCAGGCCGCTGCGGATCTTGCGCTGCGTTTCCTGCCAGAATTCGGGCGTGAGCAGGTCGGCGTGATGGCGCAGGAACGCCTCGCGCACGCGCGGCGAAGCGAGCAGGAAGTGGCCGAATTCCTCGGGGAAGATGTCGTTCTTCGCCACCGAGTACCAGGCCTCCTCCGACATCTCCATCTCCGCATTCGGCGCCTCCGGAATGCGGCGGAAGTTGCATTCTGTCAGATACTCGACTTCGTCGTAGTCGTAGAACACCACGCGGCCGTAGCGCGTGATGCCGAAGTTCTTCCACAGCATGTCGCCCGGGAAGATGTTCGCCGTGGCGAGCTCGCGGATGGCGTTGCCGTAGTCGCGCACCGCCTGCTCCACCTGCTCCGCGCTCGCGCGGTCCAGGTACAGGTTGAGCGGCTGCATGCGGCGCTCGATGTAGACGTGCCGGATGATGAGGTTCCCGCCCTCTTCCTCGAGCGCCGAGGGCGCGGTGCGGCGCAGCTCCCCGATCAGGTCTTCGCTGCAGCGCGAGCGCGGCAGAGCGACGTCGGAGAACTCCCAGGTGTCGGCCATCCTGCCGACGCGGTCGTGGCGCTTGACCAGCAGATACTTGGCGATGACCGTGGCGCGGTCCACGTCCTTGGGCGGCGCGATCTCGTCGCGGATCACCTTGAAGACATACGGAAACGACGGCAGCGTGAACACCAGCATCACCAGGCCGCGGATCCCGGGGGCGATGATGAACTGGTCGCGCGAGTGCCTGAGGTGGTGCATCAGGTCGCGGTAGAACATGTTCTTGCCCTGCTTCTGCAGCCCGAGCATGGTGTAGAGCTCGGCGCGCGACTTCCAGGGCATCGCCTGGCGCAGGAACTGGACGTATCCCGAGGGCACGTCCATCTCCACCATGAAATAGGCGTGGTTCAGGCTGAACAGCAGCCCGATCCGCCACGCATCGAACAGGATCGCGTCGAGGCGCAGCCTGCCGTCCGGGCCGCGCAGCACCGCGATCGCGAACGGGTACTCCTGGTGGCCGTTGACGATCTTGCCGACGATGTAGGCCGCCTTGTTGCGATAGAACGGCCAGTGCAGGACCTGCATCTGCAGGTTCGTCTCCGCCTGGGGCCAGCCGCCCAGGTGGCGCTCCATCGCGATCGCGGCGTAGCCGACGTCGCGTTCGAGGTCTTCGAATCCGGGCCGCCAGTCGAAATCCTGGACGATCTGGCGCAGGGTCTCGCGCATTCCCTCCCAGCTCGGGTAGTAGCTGCGGTAGGTGGGCGGGTCGGACTCGATGTATTCGGTCGAGATCGCCGGCCGGAAGAAGATGAAGTCGTTGTTGAAGTAGGTCCGGTGCAGGATCTTGCAGGACACCGAGTTGAAATACGTCTCGGCCAGCTCCGGCTGCTTGTGGTTGACGAGCAGCCCCATGTAGAGCAGCTTCGCTTCCTGCCAGATCGCGAGGTCGAGCGACTCCGCACGCAGGTCGTTGTGCAGGCGCTCGACGGTCTCGTTGACGCGGTCGTCGTAGAACTGGATCCGCTCGCTCATCGCGACCTGCACTGCGGGCCAGTCCCCGGCCTCGAAACGCGACTTCGCCCGCGCGGCGGACTGCCGGAACAGGCGATAGTGCTTGTCGAAGCCCTCGATCAGGGCCTGGGCGATCTGCTGCGCTATCGGGTACTGGACCGGGGGCATATCCACCGTGGCGCCATTCTCGGGCGCGTTTGCGCTACGTCAAGATTCTAGCATCCAGGGCCGATCCGCCCCCTGGGGGCGCTGGAAAATGCCTGCTGATTGGCGGATAATCCGCCGCTTTACGATTTCACGCAGACCCCGGCCGGAACCGCGCGGGGCACGCCGACGGCGCGTCGTGGATTCCCGATCCGACCGCCGGTCTGGCGCCCCGCAGCGCTCGGATCTTCCGGCTTCGGCCGGGATTGCCCGAATCCCCTACTCAAACCGATGATGGAGCTGGCATGAACGCGACCTCGAAGATCAAGATCCCGAAGGATGGCAAGAAGATCGATCCGTCCAAGGCGATGCCTGACAACCCGATCATTCCCTATATCGAGGGGGACGGCACCGGCGTAGACATCACTCCGGTCATGATCAAGGTGGTCGACGCCGCGGTGAACAAGGCCTACAAGGGCGGCAAGAAGATCCACTGGATGGAGATCTACGCCGGCGAGAAGGCGACGCGCGTCTACGGCGGGGACGTGTGGATGCCCGAGGAGACCCTCGCGGCCGTCAGGGACTACGTCGTTTCCATCAAGGGCCCGCTCACGACCCCGGTCGGAGGCGGCATCCGATCGCTGAACGTCGCGCTGCGCCAGGAACTCGACCTCTACGTCTGCCTGCGCCCAGTGCGCTACTTCAAGGGCGTGCCCTCGCCCCTCAAGGAGCCCGAGAAGACCGACATGGTGATCTTCCGCGAGAACTCCGAGGACATCTACGCGGGCATCGAGTGGGCGGCGGAAACCGACAAGGCCAAGAAGGTCATCAAGTTCCTGATCGAGGAAATGGGGGTCAAGAAGATCCGCTTTCCCGCGACCTCCGCGATCGGCATCAAACCGGTGTCCCGGGAAGGCTCCGAGCGCCTGATCCGCAAGGCGCTGGAATACGCGGTCAAGAACAAGCGCAAGTCGGTAACGCTCGTGCACAAGGGCAACATCCAGAAATTCACCGAGGGCGGCTTCCGCGACTGGGGATACGCGCTCGCGCAGCGCGAGTTCGGCGGCAAGCCGATCGACGGTGGCCCGTGGCTGAAGCTGCCGCAGGGAATCGTCATCAAGGATGTGATCATGGACGCCTTCCTGCAGCAGATCCTGCTGCGCCCGGCCGAGTACGACGTGATCGCGACGCTGAACTTGAATGGCGACTACGCCTCCGACGCGCTGGCCGCGCAGGTCGGCGGCATCGGCATCGCGCCGGGAGCCAACATGTCAGATACGGTCGCGAACTTCGAGGCGACCCACGGCACGGCGCCGAAGTACGCCGGGCAGGACAAGGTCAATCCCGGGTCGCTCATCCTGTCCGCGGAGATGATGCTGCGCCACATGGGCTGGGTCGAGGCGGCCGACCTGGTCATCAAGTCGATGGAAGCGGCGATCGCAGACAAGATCGTCACCTATGACTTCGCACGCCTGATGACGGGCGCGAAAGAGGTTTCCTGCTCGAAGTTCGGTCAGGCGATGATCGACCGGATGTAGTGCCCGCGGGGGGAACAGGCTGCCCCGCAGGCGGCCTGTTCCCTATTGCGGCGGCGGGGCCTTGTCGAGGCCCTGGATCTTCGATCCGGCGCGTATGCCCTTGGCCGCGAACCAGCCCGCGCTCATTTCCAGCGCGAACCTCGCCGGCTTCGCGGCGCAGTGCGCGTTCTCGGTGTGCGGCGCCATTTCGGAAATGCTGACCACCTCGCCGCGCTCATCGATGAATGCGACCGACAGCGGCAGCGGCGTGTTCTTCATCCACATGCAGTGCCGGTTCACGTCCGGGAACACGAACAGCATGCCCTGGTTCGGTCCCAGTGACTCCCGGTACATGAGCCCACGAGCCCGAGTCTCGAAGGAGTTGGCGACTTCCGCCCGGATGACGTACAGGCCGGCGTTGAGGCTGATCGCCGGGAGCTGAGCCTGCGCGAGCGATGCGGACAGCATCGCCCCGATAGCCATCGATACCCCGGCAATCGCCTTCGCCACGGACATCCGCTGAACCCCGCAAAAAACAAAAAGGCAGGGACATGCCCTGCCTTACCTTCGTCCGGAGACGAACTACTTCTTCTCTTCCTTCTTCATTGCCTTCTTGTCGGCCTTCTTGTCGGCCTTCTTGTCGGCCTTCTTCTCCATCTTCTTTTCTTCCTTCTTCGGCGCGTCCGCGGCGACTGCGTTCAGGGTCACGCCGGCGAAAATCGCGGCCAGAAGGATCGAAATCAGCTTTTGCATGTTTTCCTCTCAATGGATAAGAATTGCGGTTGTGCGACCAGTTGGTTGGACCAGTCCCTCCCAATAACGCCCCCGTCCACGCGAGGTTGACAGGAGAGCCGGCATTCTAAACAAAAGGCCCAGCGGAGCGCAAACCCCGCAGGGCCTTTTTTTCCAGAAAATCAATTAGCTGGCTTTTGCCTTTTTGGACTTCTTCGAGCCCTTGGACTTCTTCGCCTTGGCCTTGGCCTTGGCCTTCGCCTTGGGCGCATCGGTGCTCGCGCCGCTGGACTGGGCAGCAGGAGCCGATGGTGCCGCAGCGGGAGCTTGGGCGACAGCAAAGCCGGACGTGCCGGCGATCATCATTGCCACCAGGATCGAGAGGGTTCTCTTCATCGTCTGTCCTTTTCAGGTTGGAGAAATCACGGCATCGCGAGACACGGCGCCTATCGCCTAAACGCACCTGCCGGACAGCCGTTGACCGCGCCGGTCCCGGGGCCGGCGGCAGTAGGAGGCTTCGGGGTCGATTCTGGAACGATAGGTCGCCGCGCAAGCGGCCTTTCTTATTATTGTTGCTTGTCGGTGCTCCGCCCCAGCGACCGGGCGGCGGTGCTGCGCCGGAGTCAGACTCCGGCGCGCGGTACTCTGCGGTTCAGCTCGCGGCCTGGATATTCGAGGCCTGCTTGCCCTTCGGGCCCTGCGTCACCTCGAACTGGACCTTCTGGCCTTCCTTGAGCGTCTTGAAACCGCTCATCTGGATCGCGGAAAAGTGCGCGAACAAATCCTCCCCGCCGTCATCCGGGGTGATGAAACCGTACCCCTTGGCATCGTTGAACCACTTCACAGTACCTGTTGGCATAGAACCTTCCTGATAATTAAAACCGGGGATGCCCCGAACTATGCCTGCACTCCAAGTCAGCAGAAGGACTTCCGACCTGCACACCGCTTGAGAACAAACACAGGACGCCTTTTACGCGCTTTGCCGAACGCCGTCAAGTGAGGGTTCCCTGCGTCCGAAAGCGCGCCGCTTGCGCGGGTTTGCGAGACTAGAGGTTGCAGTCCGGGGGGACAACCATTACATTATGAACAAGCGTCCGACAAGCGCTTTGCGGAGGTCAAGAACCAGGAGATTTAATCGCTGCGCTCGGGAATTGCGCTGGATTTTGCGGTCTAATCGGATTGACGAACGCAAGGCTCTGGCATGATTATTGGAAAGTATGGCGACCCGGTTACGAGAGGGAACGTTACTTGAGACCAAGAAGAGCAAGCTCAAGCCCCCTCCCCTGTTCAAAGTCATTCTTCTCAACGACGACTTCACACCCATGGAGTTCGTCGTCGTGGTCCTGCAGAAGTTCTTCGCTCTCAGCCGCGAAAAGGCTACGCAGATCATGCTGAAAGTGCATCGCGAAGGAATGGGCGTCTGCGGCGTGTATCCCAAGGACATCGCCACGACCAAGGTCGAGCAGGTGGTTGCCTATGCGCGGAAGTATCAGCATCCGTTGCAGTGTGTGATGGAGGAAACGTGAGCGGAACGAACAAGGGGTCCAGGCTGGGGGCGGGTCCGCAACCCGTCGGCGGTCCCCTTGGAAATGCCCCACATCAGAAGGACAGTCAAAAATGATCGCCCAGGAGCTCGAAGTCAGTCTGCACATGGCGTTTGTCGAGGCGCGCCAGAAACGGCATGAGTTCATCACCGTGGAACACCTGCTGCTTGCGCTTCTGGACAACCCGACCGCAGCGGAGGTGCTGCGCGCCTGCGCGGCCAACATCGAGGAACTGCGCAAGGCGCTGGCCGACTTCATCGCGGCGCACACCCCGACCGTGGCCGGCACCGAGGAGATCGACACCCAGCCCACGCTGGGCTTTCAGCGCGTCATCCAGCGCGCCATCCTCCACGTCCAGTCATCCGGCAAGAAGGAAGTCACCGGCGCCAACGTGCTGGTCGCCATCTTCGGCGAGAAGGACTCGCACGCGGTGTATTTCCTGCACCAGCAGGGCGTCACCCGCCTGGACGTGGTCAACTACATCTCCCACGGGATCACCAAGTCCCCGCAGGGCAAGGAATCAAAGGCCGAGCAGGAGCAGGACACGCAGGGCGAGGAACAGCAGTCCGGCGGCGCCCTCGAGACCTACACGACCAATCTCAACGCGCAGGCCCTGGTCGGCAAGATCGATCCGCTGATCGGCCGCGACCGGGAGATCGAGCGCGTCATCCAGACGCTGTGCCGGCGCCGCAAGAACAATCCGCTGCTGGTCGGCGAAGCCGGGGTGGGCAAGACGGCGATCGCCGAGGGGCTGGCGCGCCGGATCGTCGAGGGCCAGATCCCCGAGGTGCTCGCGAACTGCCAGGTTTACGCGCTGGACATGGGCGCGCTGCTCGCCGGAACCAAGTACCGGGGCGATTTCGAGCAGCGCCTGAAGGCGGTGCTCAAGCAGTTGATCGACAACCCGAACGCGATCCTGTTCATCGACGAGATCCACACCCTGATCGGCGCCGGCGCCGCCTCGGGCGGCACGCTGGACGCCTCCAACCTGCTCAAGCCGGCGCTGTCCTCCGGGGCGCTGAAGTGCATCGGCGCGACCACCTACAACGAGTACCGCGGCGTGTTCGAGAAGGACCACGCGCTGTCGCGGCGGTTCCAGAAGATCGACGTCCCCGAGCCCTCGATCGAGGAGACGGTGCAGATCCTGCGCGGATTGAAGAGCCGCTTCGAGGCCCATCACGGCGTGAAGTACAGCGCCCCGGCGCTGTCCTCGGCCGCTGAGCTTTCGGCGCGCTACATCAACGACCGGCACCTGCCCGACAAGGCGATCGACGTCATCGACGAGGCGGGAGCCGCCCAGAAGATCCTGCCCAAGTCCAAGCAGAAGAAGGTGATCGGCAAGACGGAGATCGAGGAGATCATCGCCAAGATCGCGCGCATCCCGCCGGCGTCGGTTTCGCAGGACGACCGCGCCGCGCTGAAGAACCTGGACCGCGATTTGAAGGCGGTGGTCTTCGGCCAGGACAACGCGATCGAAGCGCTGGTGTCGGCGATCCGCACCGCGCGCTCGGGCCTGGGCAACATGCAGAAGCCGATCGGGTGTTTCCTGTTTTCCGGCCCGACCGGCGTGGGCAAGACCGAGGTCGCGAGGCAGCTCGCCTACTGCATGGGCATCGAGCTGCACCGGTTCGACATGTCCGAGTACATGGAGAGGCACGCCGTATCGCGCCTGATCGGTGCGCCGCCCGGTTACGTCGGCTTCGACCAGGGCGGGCTGCTCACCGAGGCGATCACCAAGAAGCCTTATTCGGTGCTGCTGCTGGACGAGATCGAGAAAGCGCATCCGGACATCTTCAACATCCTGCTGCAGGTCATGGATCACGGCACCCTGACCGACAACAACGGCCGCAAGGCCGACTTCAGGAACGTGATCATCGTCATGACGACCAATGCGGGGGCGGACGCCCTCAACAAGGCCGTCATGGGCTTCACGGCGAAAAAGGAGGCCGGCGACGAAATGGGCGAGATCAAGCGGCTGTTCTCGCCCGAGTTCCGCAACCGGCTCGACGCGACGATCTCGTTCCGCCCGCTCGACCATGAAATCATCCTGCGAGTCGTGGACAAGTTCCTGATGCAGCTGGAGGGGCAACTGCACGAGAAGAAGGTCGAGGCGATCTTCACCGACGTGTTGCGCGAACACCTCGCCAAGCACGGTTTCGACCCGCTGATGGGGGCGCGCCCGATGAGCCGCCTGATCCAGGACACGATCAGGAAGGCACTGGCGGACGAGCTTCTGTTCGGCCGGCTCGCCAACGGCGGCAGGGTCACGGTCGACATCGACAACGACGGGAAGATCACGCTGCGATTCGCCGAGGAGAAGGTGGCGGAGACGGCGCCCGAAGCCTGACGCCCGTCTCTCGCCTGGTTCGAGGTGGGGGCCGCCGAGCGCGGCCCTTTTCATTTCTGGGGCCATAAGCCGGTCCACTTGACAGTGGAATTGACGCATCGGACACTGGCGCGGCGAACGGCCCGAAGAGCCGCCGCCCAGCGCCTCGAGGACGCGCGATTCCGTTATAAAAGGAGACTACCCATGCGATCCCGGCTCGTTCTGGCCGCCCTCACTCTGTTTACCGTTCCCTTCGCCTCAATCGCGCAAGGCGCCGACGCCGGGCGTGATCTCGCCGGGTCGTGTTCCGCCTGCCACAACATCACCGGTCACGCCGTCACGGGCATGCCGGCGATCGCCGGCCGGTCCAGGGAGAACCTGCTGAGAACCCTCAAGGACTTCAAGGAGGGCAAGCGTCCGGCCACGGTCATGCAGCAGCTCGCCAAGGGCTATACCGATGCGCAGCTCGAACTGATCGCCGCGTACTTCGCGGCCCAGAAATAGGGGAGGCGAGATGGCCCAACAATACAATCGACGCGAATTCCTGAAGCTCACGGCGGCCGGCGCGGCCAGCGCCGCGCTCACCGGGTGTGCGACGGCGCCGGAGGTGCAAAAGCCGATCGGACGCGTGATCGTCATCGGCGGGGGCTATGGCGGCGCGACCGCGGCCAAGTACCTGCGCATGTGGAGCCAGGGAACGATCGAGGTGTTCCTGATCGAGCGCAACAGCGAGTTCGTTTCCTGTCCCATGTCGAACCTCGTGCTCGGGGGCAGCCGCAGCATGGCCGACATCACGCGCGGCTACGCGAAGCTCCGCGACTACGGCGTGCACGTGCTTCACGACGAGGTGACGGGCGTCGACGTGCACAAGAAGCGCGTCAAGCTCAAGCGCATCCAGGACCTGCCCTACGACCGGCTCGTGGTGTCGCCGGGCATCGACTTCATGCACGATCAGATCCAGGGTTACGGCGCCGATGCGCAGAAGACGATCCACCACGCATGGAAGGCGGGACCGGAAACCGCGGCCCTGCGCAGCCAGCTCGAAACCATGAGGGACGGGGGCGTCTTCGTGCTGTCGATCCCGGCCGCCCCGTATCGCTGCCCGCCCGGCCCCTACGAACGCGCCTGCCAGGTCGCCTCGTATTTCAAGAAGTCGAAGCCGAAATCGAAGGTGATCATTCTGGACGCCAATCCCGACGTCACCTCCAAGGCGGGGCTGTTCAAGGCCGCCTGGAAGGACCTGTATCCGGGCATGATCGAGTATCACGGCAACGCGGCCGTCAAGGACGTGGACGCGAAAGCCATGACGGTGAAGACGGACTTCGACACTGTTCGCGGCGACGTGCTCAACGTCATCCCGCCGCAGCGCGCCGGCGATGTCGCCCGGGGCGCCGGCCTCATCACCGCGAACAACCGCTGGTGCGGCGTCGACTGGCTGACGATGGAATCGACCGCCGCGAAGGGCGTCCACGTTCTCGGCGACGCGACCATGTCCGCGCCGCTGATGCCCAAGTCGGGGCAGATGGCCAACCAGCACGCCAAGCTCGCTGCGGCGGCGATCGTCGAGCTGATGAACGGCCGGCAGCCGAACTCCGCGCCGCTCGCCATGAACACCTGCTACAGCTTCGTTTCGGAGAAGGAAGCGGTCCACGTCGCGTCGATCCACACCTACGACCCGAAGGACAAGACGCTGAAGACCGTGCCGGGCTCGGGCGGGCTGTCGCCGAGTCGCAATGAGATGGAAGGAGTGTACGGGTGGGGGTGGGCTCAAAATATATGGGTTGATATGCTCGGCTAGCGCCGAGCATATCAACCCCTGGGAAGGCTCGGAACAGGGGAAGGGAGAGTTCCCTCCCTTCCCCCGTTACCCCTAACCCTGCCTGAGAAAGAACGCCCGCGTCGAGCGGGCGTTCTTGTCTCCGGATTTGGAGGTCAGGCTTTGCCGGTGCTACCGAAGCCGTTGGCGCCGCGGGTGCTCGCCGTGAATTCTTCGACGACGTTGAATTCGACCTGGAGGACGGGGACGATAACGAGTTGGGCGATGCGGTCGAGGGGCTGGATGGTGAAGGGCGCCTGGCCGCGGTTCCAGACCGACACCATGACCTGGCCCTGGTAGTCCGAATCGATCAGGCCGACCAGGTTGCCGAGCACGATGCCGTGCTTGTGGCCCAGGCCCGAGCGCGGAAGCACGATCGCCGCGTAGCGCGGGTCGCCGACGTGGATCGCGATTCCGCTCGGCACCAGCTCCGTCTGTCCGGGAGCGAGATCGAGCGGCGCATCGATGCAGGCCCGCAGGTCGAGCCCGGCGGCGCCGGCGGTGGCGTAATGCGGCAGGCTGCCGCGCAGCCGCGCATCGAGAATCTTGACGTCGAGTTGGCGCACGGACGCCGCTCAGCGCGCAGGCAGCATCTTCGCGATGTGCGCGATCAATTGCCGGGCCAGGACGATCTTCGCCGCGCGCGGCAGCACGTGCTCGCCTGCGTCATCGAACAGCGTCAATGCATTTTCGTCCCGGCCGAAGGTCTCCTGCGCGAGATTGGCGGCGAGCAGAGGGATCTTCTTCGCGCGCCGCTTCGCCAGCGCGTATTCCTTCAGGTTCTCGGTTTCCGCGGCGAAGCCGACGCAGAACGGGCCCTTCGCGAGCGCCGCGACTTCGCCCAGGATGTCAGGGTTCGGCGCGAGCTCGATGTTCAGGTTTCCCTTGGTCCGCTTGATCTTGTGCGCCTTGGCGTCGACGACGTGGTAGTCGGAGACCGCGGCCACGCCGATGAAAACGTCCGCGCGATTCGCGCGCGCCATCACCGCGCTGTGCATTTCGCGCGCGGTGACGACGTCGATCCGCTCGACGCCCGCAGGCGTGGGCAGCACGGTCTTGCCGGAGACCAGCGCGACCCGCGCGCCCGCCTCCGCCGCCGCCTGTGCCACTGCGTAGCCCATCTTGCCCGAGGACAGGTTCGTGATGCCGCGCACCGTGTCGATCGGCTCGTAGGTCGGGCCGGCGGTCACGAGAACGTGCCTGCCCTCGAGAACCCTGGGTCCGAGAATAGCGACCGTCTCGGCGTAGAGCTCGGCCGCCTCCAGCATGCGGCCCATGCCGGTCTCGCCGCAGGCTTGGTCGCCTGCCGCGGGCCCGAGCACGATGACCGCGTCGGCGCGCAACTGCGCCGCGTTGCGCTGCGTCGCCGGGTGGCTCCACATCTCCACGTTCATCGCCGGGGCAACCGCGAGCGCGCAGCGCCGGGCGAGACACAGCGCGGACAGCAGGTCGTCCGACTGCCCGAGCGCGAGCTTCGCGATGAAGTTCGCGGTCGCGGGCGCGACGACGATCAGATCGCGGTCTCGCGAGAGCTCGATGTGGCCCATGTTGTTCGGCACGCGGCTGTCCCACATGTCGGTGAACACCGGCCTGCCCGACAGCGCCTGCATCGTCGCCGGCGCGACGAAACCGCAGGCCGCCGCGGTCATGACGACCTGCACGTCGGCACCCGCCTTGACATAGAGACGAGCGAGCTCGGCCGCCTTGTACGCGGCGATGCCGCCGGTGAGGCCGAGCAGGATGCGCTTGCCTGCGAGTTCAGTCATCGGAATTGGGAGCCGCGCGTTACGGTGCAGAGGACGATTCTACGCAGCCGGCCCGCAGCTATCAACCCGTGGGGACAAATCCGTGTCGATCAACGACTGGCCCGAATCCGAACGGCCGCGCGAGCGGCTCGCTGCGCGCGGCGCCGCGGCGCTTGCCGACGCCGAGCTGCTGGCGATCCTGCTGCGCACCGGAGTCCGCGGCAGCAGCGCCGTGGACCTCGCGCGCGAGCTGATCGCCCGCTTCGGATCGGTCGGCGCCCTGCTCTCGGCGGATGCCCGCGAGCTCGCCGGCGCGCGCGGCCTGGGCAAGGCGAAGCTCGCGCAGTTGCAGGCCGTGCTCGAACTCGCGCGGCGCGCGCTCAAGCACGACCTCTCGCGCGGCAATGCGCTTGCTTCGCCGCGCGCGGTGCGCGATTACCTGCAGCTCGTGCTCGCGGCGCGCGACCGCGAGGTCTTCCTCGCGCTGCTGCTCGATGCGCAGCACCGGGTGATCGCCGCCGAGGAGCTCTTCGCGGGAACGCTCACACAGACGAGCGTCTACCCGCGCGAGGTGGTCAAGGTCGCGCTTCGCCACAACGCCGCGGCGGTGATCTTCGCGCACAACCACCCCTCGGGCGTCGCCGAACCGAGCAGCGCCGACGAGCTGCTGACCCGCACGCTGAAGTCGGCGCTGGCGCTGGTCGACATCCAGGTGCTCGACCACTTCGTCGTCGCCGGAGCCGCGACGGCCAGTTTCGCCGAGCGCGGCCTGCTCTGACCCGTCGCGCCGATGCAGGTTTGCTTGATTTCGTTGCGCTTTCTTGTCATAATGGTCGACTTTTGCGCCACTGGAGTTGCGGTCATGGCACGAGTCTGCCAAGTCACTGGAAAGAAGCCGATGGTGGGGAACAACGTCTCCCACGCGAACAACAGGACCAAGCGCCGGTTCCTTCCGAACCTGCAATACCGCCGCTTCTGGATCGAGGGTGAAAAACGCTGGATCTCGCTGCGCGTCTCGAACGCGGGCCTGCGCACCATCGACAAGAAGGGTATCGAAGTGGTACTCGCCGAGCTGCGTGCCAAGGGCGCGATCTAGGAAATCCTGAGGAGTTGGCCCCATGAGAGAGAAAATCAAGCTCGAGTCGACCGCCGGGACCGGGCACTTCTATACGACGACCAAGAACAAGCGCACGACGCCGGACAAGATGGAAGTCATGAAGTTCGATCCGAAGGCGCGCAAGCACGTCCTCTATAAAGAAACGAAGTTGAAGTAGTGGTAAGGCCGGACGGCTGACGCCGCCGGCTTACCTCTGCGCGTTCGAACGGTCGCTGCGCGCCGTTCAACGCGCGGACGAAAAAGAACCCGCCGTCAGCGGGTTTTTTTTCGGGCGATCGGCTTCAAGCATAGCAGCGCAGGCGCCGGGAGAATTCCACGAGGTGCCGCACGCCGCTCGCCTCGGCCCTCGAGCACCAGTCCTGGAGCTGCTTGACGAGCTGCTCGCGCGAGGCGTTGGAGCGCTCCCACACGTCGACCAGCTCGCGCCGCATCGCATAGACGGTCTGCAGCGCCCCGGTCTTGGCCAGCACCTGCTCGATCTGCGCGCGCTCCTGCGCCGGCACCGCCTTCTCGTCGCGCGTGATCCAGCGCTTGAGCCGCTTCAGCACCTCGGCATCCTGCGGCGCGAAGTGACGCAGCTTGGTCAACTCCTCGATGTAGGTCGCCTTGATCGACTTGGCGTACTTTGCCAGCACGTCATAGCGGTTGGCGATGATCGCCTGCAGCGTGTCGGCATCCACCACTGCCTTGGCCTCGCAAAAGCGCGGGGTGGGCGGGATCTTCTTCACCGAAGCGAGGCCGAGCGACGCGAGGATGCGGATGTAGGCCCAGCCGATGTCGACCTCGTACCACTTGTTCGACAGCTTCGCGGCCGACGCGAACGCGTGGTGGTTGTTGTGCAGCTCCTCGCCGCCGATCAGGATGCCCCAGGGCACGATGTTGGTGCTCGCGTCGGGGCTGTCCCAGCTGCGGTAGCCGAAGTAATGACCGATGCCGTTGATCACGCCCGCGGCCCAGAACGGGATCCAGACGATCTGCGTGACGAGGATCAACAGGCCCGGCACGATGCCGAACAGCAGCACGTTGGCGGAGCCCATCAGCGTCAATCCGAGGACGGAAAAATGGCCGTAGAGATTGCGCTCGATCCAGTCGTCCGGCGTGCCGTGGCCGTAGCGCTCGAGCGTCTCGGCGTTGTAGGCCTCCTTCACGTACAGGAACACTCCGGCCCACAGCACGCGATTGATGCCGTAGACCTGCGGGCTGTGCGGATCGTCCCGAGTTTCGCACTTGGCGTGATGCTTGCGGTGAATCGCCGCCCATTCCTTCGTGATCATGCCGGTGGTGAGCCACAGCCAGAAGCGGAAGAAGTGGCTGACCAGGGGATGCAGATCCAGCGCCCGGTGCGCCTGGCAGCGATGCAGGTAGATCGTGACCGCGGCGATGGTGATATGCGTCAGCCCCAGCGCAACGACCACGTAACCCCACCACGGAAGGTCGAGATGACCGGAAAACAGCATTCGGGGTTACCCCTCTCTAATTAGAAAAACCGAGCGGATGATTCTACGTGAAAATATGGGGGCGGCAAGAACGTTGTGCAACCAATCAATTTATCTTATTTAAATCAGCTGGTTGAATTGGTTGGCTGCAGAAACCCCTACTCGCTCCGCTCGAGCACCGCGGCGAAAAACGCGTCGGTGCCATGCCGGTGCGGCCAGAGCTCGAAATACTCTCCCATCGGCAGCGCGATGCGCTCCTTCTCGAGCACCTCGCCCGCGTGGCGCAGCTTGAATTTCGGGTTTGCTTCGAGGAACGCGTCGACGATCGATTCGTTCTCGTCCTGGAGGATGCTGCAGGTCGCATAGACGAGCCTGCCTCCCGCCTTGACCAGCTTCGCGGCCGAGCCGAGGATCGCCGACTGCTTGTGCGCCAGTTCCTCGACGTCCTTCGGCGTCTGCCGCCACTTCAGGTCGGGGTTGCGCCGCAGCGTGCCCAGGCCGCTGCAGGGGGCGTCGACCAGCACGCGGTCGATCTTGCCGGCCAGCCGGCCGACCCTCGGGTCGCGTTCGCTCTCGATGCGCTGAGGATGGACGTTCGACAATCCCGAGCGCGCGAGGCGCGGCCTGAAGCGCGCCAGGCGCTTTTCCGAGACATCGAACGCGTACAGGCGCCCGCTCGAGCGCATGAGCACGCCGAGCGCGAGCGTCTTGCCGCCGGCGCCGGCGCAGAAGTCCACCACCATCTCGCCCCGCCGCGGAGCGAGGAGATGACAGAGCAGCTGGCTGCCTTCGTCCTGCACTTCGACCAGACCGGCGGTGAACAGCGGATGCCGGTTGATCGCCGGCTTGCCGGCCAACCTGACGCCGGCAGGCGAGTACGGCGTCGCTTGTGCGGCGATGCCGTCCGCTGCCAGACGCGCCAGCACTTCCTCGCGGCTGGCACGCGCGAGATTGACGCGCAGGTCGAGCGGCGCCGGGCGCTGCAGGCCTTGCGCAAGCTCGAGCAGCGCATTCTCGTCGAAGCGCGCGCGCAGGCGCGCGATCAGCCAGTCCGGAAGATCGCATTCGATTTCGAACGGTTGCGGCTCGTGCGCGCGGCGCTTGATCTCGGCCAGCCGATCCAGCTCCGTCTTGCGCGTCAACGGCTCGAGCTCCTTCAGGTTCGCCCCGATCAGCACGGCCCATGCGGCCAGCACCGCGTCGCGCGGCGAAGCGGTCCCGCCCAGGTGCTCGAGCAGCCGCCGGCGGCGCAGCACCGCGTAGACGGTTTCCGCCACCGTGGCGCGGTCGCGCTGGCCGAGCCGTGGATGCTCGCGGAAGAAGCGCGACAGCACGGCGTCGGCGGGAAACGCGAGCTCGAGCACCTCGGCGAGCGCCGCGGCAGCGGCATCCAGCAGGGGCCGCGAAAAGCGCTGCGGCGTCGGGTGCGGCTCGCGCGGCACCATCACTCGATCCGCGTCACGATCTGGTCGCGCCGGGTGCCGTCCTTCTCTATGACGAGAATGCGGAGCGGCAGGAAGTTCCGTTTCGCGGCGAGCCAGATCTCGGTTTCGCGCTCGTCGCCCGGGTCGCGCTGCTTGACGAGCTTCAGCGCTTCGAATTCGCCGGCCGGCGTCTTCAATGCCTCGCGTCCGGCCACCGCATAGCGATGCCGCGACACGCCGCGCGCATCGGCCACCGGCGCGCTGATCTCTCCGCGTCCCGGGGGGAAGAAAGCCAGACCGTAGACGAAGCTCAGCCGGTCCTGCGCCCCCTCGGGAAGCGGACCTGTTTCGACCCGGCCGTTGCGTTCGCGCGTCAGCAGCATGCGCTTCCAGTCGAATCGCGCCACGCCGGCGGGATCGTCGCCGCGCTGGTCGCGGAACTCCCTCGGCCGCAGCCCGCGCTCGTCGATCGCCCCCTCGCTCGAGCGCCTGGCCTTGCCGCGCGCGAGCAGCGCGAAAAACCCCTTGCCCTGCCACTCCGAGTCGATCCGGTAGCTGCGCGAGTCGTGCTGCAGCGTCTCGGTCGCCTCGACCATCGCGGTGCCGTTCTGGCTGACGTCGTAGTGCAGGACGACGCGGGCGGGCGGCGCCGCGGCGGCCACGCCCGCGCAGAGCGCGAGGGCGGCGGCGAACGCCAGCCTGCTCATCGATCGGGAAACGCGGACTGCGCCGCGTCTTCGCCGGTCACGCGCACGATGCCGTTATGGAGGGCGAGGCGGCCCTCGGCGAACCAGCGCACGGCCTGCGGATAGATGCGGTGCTCCTCCCGCAGCACTCGCGCGGCCAGGCTCTCCTCGGTATCGCCCGCAAGCACCGGGACCGCCGCCTGGATGACGATGGGCCCGTGGTCGAGCCGGGGGGTGACGAAATGCACCGTGCAACCATGGATCTTCACGCCCAGCTCCAGCGCCCTGCGATGCGTGTGCAGCCCCGTGAACGAAGGCAGCAGCGACGGATGGATGTTCAGCATCCTGCCGTCGTACCGCTGCACGAATCCGTCGGTGAGAATGCGCATGAATCCCGCGAGCACGACCAGGTCGGACGCGTGCGCGTCGATCGCCGCGGCGAGCGCCTGGTCGAACGCATCGCGCGACGCGAATTCCCGGTGGTTGACGGTCTGCGTGAAGATGCCCTTGTCCCGCGCGTATTGCAGTCCCGCTGCGGCCGGGTCGTTGCTGATGACGGCGGCCACGCGCACCGGCAGCTCCGCCTCGACGATGGCCCGCATGTTGCTGCCGCGGCCGGAGATCACGATGACGATCGACTTCACGCCCGCATTGTACCGCTACGCGCGCGGCGTCAGCGCCCGTCTCCGGCCTTCGGCGCGTGGGGTCCCGCGAATCCGGACAGGGGGCCCACCGCGTCGGCCTCGAAAAGCTCGCGCAGCTGGTCGGCGGCCTCCTTGGTGGTCTGAATGAGCTGCGCTTCGTCGTGATGGACCTCGTACTGCGCGGCGAGCTGGTCCTCGTCGAACTGCCGGAACAGCGAGACCGCGCGCTCGGTCGCGGCGCTTCCCATGCCCAGCTTGAGCAGCGCGAGCCGCGCCATGTCGATGCTGGCGGGAAAGGTCTCGCGGAAGATCGTGCGCACGCCCAGATCGCGCAGCCGGAAATAGTGCACGCGGTTTCTCGCGCGCGCGATGACGGGCAGGTCGGGAAAGTGCCTGCGCACGACAGCGGCGGTCTTCACCGACGCCTCGACGTCGTCGATCGCGAGGACGAACAGCTTCGCCTCGCCCGCCCTGGCCGCCTGGAGCAGCTCCAGCCGCGACGCGTCGCCGTAATAGACCTTGTTGCCGAAGCGGCGAACGAAATCCACCTGCTGGTAGCTCGATTCCAGCGCGGTGAACCGCACGCCGACCATGCGGAGCAGGCGCGAGACGATCTGTCCCATTCTCCCGTATCCGGCGATGATCACAGGATAGCCCGGCTCGTCTATCGTGTCGTACTCGGGCTCGGCATGGGCCTTTTCCCAGATCCCGAGGAGCCTGTCCTGCAGGATCATGCACGGCGGCGAGAGCAGCATCGACAACGTCACGGCCATGACCAGCCTGTCCAGCTCCGCGGTCTCCAGCACGCTCATGCCGTGCGCGGCGCCGAACAGCACGAACGCGAACTCGCCGCCCTGCGCGAGCGCCATCGCCAAACGCTGGGCGGTCGGCGCGGGCGAGCCGAAAGCGCGCGCAACGGCGTATGCGACCGCGAATTTCGACGCCATGAGGGCGATCGCGATGCCCAGCACCGCCGCCGGCTCGGCGACCAGCAATCCGAGGTTCGCGCCCATGCCCACCGCGATGAAGAACAGTCCGAGCAGCAGCCCCTTGAACGGCTCGATGTCGGCTTCCAGCTCGTGGCGGAACTCCGAATCGGCGAGCAGCACGCCGGCGAGAAAGGCGCCCAGCGACATCGACAGTCCGATGCGCTGCATCGTCACCGCCGCCCCCACCACCAGCAGCAGCGCGGCGGCGGTGAACACTTCGCGGCCGCCGTAGCGGGCGACGGCCTTCAGCACCGGGCGGACGACCAGGCGGCTGCCGACGACCACCGCGGCGATGACGGCCACGCCCTTGAGCGCGGCGATCCACGCCGCGCCCATTTCGCGCGTGCCGTCGCCGAGCAGCGGCAGCAGCGCGAGCGCCGGGATCACCGACAGGTCCTGGAAGAGCAGGACGGCGAACGCTTCGCGGCCGTGGCGCGCGGCGAGCTGACCGCGCTCGGCGAGCGAGGCGATCACCAGCGCCGTCGAAGACATGGCGAGGCCGAAGCCCGTCACCAGCGACGCCTGCCACGACCAGCCCAGCGAGAGCGCGGCGAGTGCGAGGACGAGCGTCGTCAGCGCCACCTGCGCGCCTCCCAGGCCGAACACGGGTCTCCTGAGCACCCACAGCCGCGCCGGCTGCAGCTCCAATCCGATCAGGAACAGCAGCAGCACGACACCGAACTCGGCGAATTGCAGGGTCGTCTGCACGTCGCCGACGAGCGAAAGCCCCTGCGGCCCGATCAGCATGCCCGCAGTGAGGTAGCCGAGCACCGCGCCGAGCTGCCAGCGCCGGAAAAGCGGCACCAGCAGCACTGCGGTTGCGAGGAATATGCCTGCCTGCTCGAGTACCGTCATGGCCTCCCCTTCCGATGCCGGAAAATTGCGCCGGGGCCGCGCTCGCCGGCGGCCGCCGGTCAGGCGAGGTCGAACAGCAGCACTTCGGCCTGCTCGCCGCCCTCCAGCACGATTTCGGCGGTCTCGGTCGCCTTGAGCGCATCGCCGGCAGCGAGCGGCTGACCGTTGACATTCACCTGTCCCCGCGCCACGTGGACATAGGCGCGCCGGCCCGGGCGCAACGCGAGCGCGGCGCGCTCCGCCCCGTCGAGCAACGCCGCGTAGACGTGCGCGTCCTGATGGATCTGCACCGAGCCTTCGCGGCCGTCCGGCGAGGCGATCAACCGCAGCCGGCCGCGCCTGGATGCGGCGTCGAAATGCTTCTGCTCGTAGCCCGGCGCGATGCCGGTCACGTCAGGCTCGATCCAGATCTGCAGGAAATGCGTGACGCCGTCGGCGGAGTGGTTGTATTCGCTGTGGAGCACGCCCTTGCCGGCGCTCATGCGCTGGACGTCGCCCGGAACGATCGAGGATCCGTTGCCCATGCTGTCCTTGTGCGCGAGCGCTCCTTCCAGCACGTAGCTGATGATCTCCATGTCCCTGTGGCCGTGGGTGCCGAATCCCTTGCCGGGCTGGATGCGGTCCTCGTTGATGACGCGCAGCGCGCCGAAGCCCATATGCGCCGGATCATAGTAGTCGGCGAAGGAGAAACTGTGAAACGAATCGAGCCAGCCGTGGTTCGCATGGCCCCGGTCCCCGGCCTTTCGCAATTCGAGCATGTCGTCCTCCAGTGGATTGCCGCTCCCCGGCCAGGGCCGAACGAGCGCGACTTATTCCGAATGGAACTTCACGCCGCTGCGCCCGTCCTGCTTCACCCGGTACATCGCCTGGTCGGCGCAGCGCAGCAGCGATTCGGTGTCGCGCGCGTCGCGGGGGTAGACGGCGATTCCGATCGAGGCTCCGATCCGGTATTCCCGGCCCTCGATCGCGATCGGCGCGGAAATCCCCGCGATGATCTTGTCGGCCACGCGCCGCGCGTCCTGCGCCTGACGCATCTCGGGAAGAAGAATGACGAACTCGTCGCCGCCGTGGCGCGCGACGGTGTCGGCCTCGCGCACGCAGGTCCGCAGCCGCGCGGCGACCGCGCGCAGCACCTCGTCGCCCACGCGATGGCCGTCGCGGTCGTTGATGGCCTTGAACTTGTCCAGGTCCACGAGCAGAACGCCGACCAGCGTGCGATTGCGCCTCGCCAGCGTGAACGAATGGTCCATGCGGTCCTGCAGCAGCCGCCGGTTCGGCAGCCCGGTGAGCGGATCGTGGTGCGCGAGATGCCGGGTGCGCTCCTCGTTCGCCTTCAGCTCGGTGACGTCGGTGCGCACGCCGACGATGCCGCCGTCGCGCGTGCGCCGTTCCCGCACCTGGTACCACCTGCCGTCGCCGAGCTGGAACAGCACCTCGCGCTCGCCGGGGTTGCGGTGCATTCGCACGCGCTCGGCCAGCCACGCCTCGGGATCGTTGTTGAATTCCGGCGGAATCACTTCTCCCTTCGCGATCGAGTCGCGCACCAGGTCCTCGAACGTGCGGCCCGCGAATTCCTCGAAATCACGGCCGTCGAGGAAGGTCTGTTCGTACTTGCGGTTGCACAGCGCGAGCCGGTCGTCGGCGTCGAACAGCGCGAACGAATCCGGGATGCAATCGACGGCGTCCCGCAGCCGGGCGTGCGTCTCGGCGAGCTGGGCGCGCGCGCTCGCGAGCGCCTGTTCCTGCTCGCGCAGTTCCGTGACGTCGGTGATCGATCCGGCGAAGCGCGCCGGCTTGCCCTTGAGGTCCTGCTGCGCCTGCCCGCGCGTGTGGAACCAGCGGTAGCTCCCGTCGGCGCAGCGCAGGCGGCACACCTCGTTGAAGGGCTCGCAGGTTTCCAGCGCGCGCGACACGGCGGAGAGCGTGCGCTCGCGATCGTCGGCATGCAGGTTTTCCTTGAACCGGAACACCGCCGTGAACCGGTCGTTGGAGAGGTCGCGGTAGCCGAGCAGTTCGCGGAAACGCGCCGAATAGAACATCGCGTCGTGCTCGAGATCCCAGTCCCAGATCCCGGAGTCCGACGCCCTGACCGCGAGCGCGAGCCGGACCTCGCTGCGCCTCAGATCGGATTCGGCGCGCTTGCGCTCGGTGATGTCCTCGGCGATCCAGACCTCGCCGGGTTCCGGATCGGTGCGGTCGATGG
>Ga0082335_1003964_pt1 | contig 23264 bp, 20 predicted proteins | sample Subgrocontami58m_FD_72375 | JGI IMG/M metagenome (GOLD analysis project Ga0082335, IMG submission 72375) | Subsurface groundwater microbial communities from S. Glens Falls, New York, USA - GMW37 contaminated, 5.8 m (SPADES assembly) (version 2) ...
TGTTTACTTGACTGCTTGGCGGCAAGAAAAAGGATATACCAAAGGAGAATTGCGACGTTATGAAGCGGGTAAAGAAAAGAAAGTATTATACTCCGACGACAGTTCATCGTTTAGTTTTATGGTCTCGCCCATTAATAATTACATCCTGATAAATGGTGAATCTTACATCCCTGATTCTACCGCTACCAATCCCTATCTGATTTTTATTAATCAGCAAGGCGAAGTAATGAAAAAATTCGCACCAGAACAATTTCAAATTTTAGCTAAAGAAAAAGATAAACCGGCCAAAGACATGATAGGAAGATATGATCAGGCCGAACTTATTCCGGACACTTGGTCAAAGGATGGATCAGCGTTTTACGTCAGCTTAACGGATGGGTACGGATATTTAGGCGCCTTTTCTCATTTTAAAATTAAAACCTCGGATTGGTCAGTGGTAAAAGTTGACTTTATTCCCAACGAATCTGATTAAACTGAAATGAATCAAAAAAACAATAATTCAACTTGGCAAATGTCGCCTGAACTAGAAAAGATTCTAGGACCGATTGAAAAAGACATTAAAGCTGGCAGGAATATGAGTAAATTAATCAGCTTTCCTGAAGAATTGGATGAAGTTTTAGGAACTCGCAGTCAATTTATCATGAATAATTAAGGGTAGTTAGAATTAATTTAGAAAAAATTCCATGGATCAACAAAAGACCCCCCAAATAAATTTAAGTCAACCGGCTTATCAAAAACCACAAAAAAATAATTTAGGCATAATCATCGCCATCGTTGCGACTTTTTTAATCACCGGCGGAGCGATGTTTTCCTGGCAACAGATAACTATTAAAAAAATTCAGCAAGAAAATGAAAAAATTACCAATGGCCTTTGGTCAAAAAGTGAAGAGCTAGGCAGACGCATTATTGAGCAATACGACGAATTAAAACAACTACGTGACGAAAAAGCCGGTTACGCCGGTTGGAATAAATACTTTTCAACCAAGGGTTATTATAGCTTCAGATACCCAGATGGCTTATATGTCCAAGAAGGGTATGACGGCAGCGGCAACCTATCAAACGATTTATTCCTAAGAACTTCAGCGGATATTAACACCTCTAATCTGGATGTTAATTTTCGATTGTACGGAACAGAAAGCGCCCAAGAGATATTATCTGATTATAAAACGGGATTGCCACTGCTTGCCGATGGACCGCTAGGATCAATTGAAGGCACAATTAAAAGTTCAGAAGATTTTACCGCTCCCAACGGACTCAAGGGTTATAAATTTTTTGTAGCCATGGAAAGAACCGGCAAGTCCAATGAAAAATATATCAGCGGACCAAATTTTATTTTTGATGTAACCAGCGCCAAAAACACTAAATTAGGAAATTACAAATCTTTAATTATAGCACTTGATCCTTTTAATAAAGATCTAGTAAATAACACTAACGCTGAATTAATTACCAAAATTGTTAATTCGCTTGAGTATTAAAATGATTAAAACCCGTTTCGCGCCATCACCGACCGGCTACCTGCATATTGGAGGTTTGGGAAATCATAACCAACTTTACAGTAATTAATCCGGGTCTATTTAAAAAGGCTCTCAAGTGAACAGTATTGAAATGTTCAAATGAGAGCCTTTAACGTTCAAGGGTGGAGTTCCATGCGGATGGCGACGGTCATGTTATTTAGAATTCTGCCATCAGGCATCTCCAGTCCGGCAGGAATTCCTTTGACAATAACGTATAGAGCGCCATTGGCCAGAAAGGCCGTGCCGCAATCTCCAGGCGAGGAAGAAAAGTCGATCAATGATCCTTCAATATCGCTTTCGGGCTCATGGATCGTGATGGAACCTATTAGATTGTAATAACGATGGTCCACCAGGTAAAATACTTTATCCAGGGGCTCGTCAAACAGACCTACATCCATTTGAGCGGTAAAATCTTCTCTTGGTCCGCGCGGAGAAAATCCTTTAACCAGGTAGGCGCTGTCTTGGCCTAATCTAAAGACGCAGACATCGCTTCCTATGGGTTCCAACTCGTTGAGATAAAGTATTGAGTCGCCAAAGGTTATTGGCATTACTTGCGGCTTCATGGAGATTGGAAAGTAATGCGCCGCGGTCAGCCATCTGATTACTGGATACGCGCTAGGTTTACGCGATTCAAAGCCAGTCATTGCCCAACCGCCCGTCATTTCTTTGGTGATTGTGTAGTATGTGAAATCGCCGTAACGGTAACCTTTAACAAAGGCCTCTCTATTTGCCTTGTCTTGGGCATTAACCGAGCTTAAAGTTGTCAGGAAAAGCATAATCCCTAAACAACTTAGTAATTGACGCATTTTTACTCCGTTGTATTTACGAAACGTTTTTACTCTAACAGGAATTTTTAACTTTGTCAAGGTTATTTTTTATCCAAGGTATGATAAACTTAAGCCATTAAATTTATCAACTAATAATTTTTTTATGGACCAACAAAACGATCCCAAGGTAGTTTTAAGCCAGCCGGCTTATCAAGAGCCAAAAGCCAGAAGTTTAGGCCTGATCATCGCCATCATTGCCACTTTTTTAATTACCGGCGGTGCGGTTTTTGTCTGGCAACAGGCGGCAAACAACGCCAAACAAAAACAAAACGAAATAGTTATTAATCAATTGCAACAGCAATTAACTGACCTGCAAAATAAAATAAAAAATTCAGAAAATGACACGCTAGTAACACGTGAAGTAACTTTTAAACTTGTTGGATCTGATATATATCAACGTCCTACTAGTACTTATGATATCTATTTAAAGAATACTAAGGATAATCAAAAGGAGTATTTTACTAGGATAGATCAAGTTAGTAATCAATATGTGGGTGGCGGTGATAGTATGGGTATTTTTAATAATGGTTATTTATATATAATTAGAAGTTTTGGCGGCGAACTAACCGTAGCTGGCAGAGAAACCTATGAACTTTGGAAGTATGGTCTAGATAAGCAAGGGGTAAAAGTTTTTTCAGCCGATGATAAAGGATGGTTGTCATTTAGAGTATCAAAAAAGGGCAACAATATAGCTGTAATGGCGGACCAATTATATTTTATTGATAACAAGGGTAATGTTAAAAAATCATTTCAAAGAACAGATATAGACAGCCGATATCAAAAAGTTGATTCGCCCATAGGAATATCTTTATTTAACTGGCTTAATGAAAGCGAAATTTGGCTTACAGGTAAAAAAGATTTCTCAACCTTAGCGATTTATAAGATATCAACTGATAGTTGGAAAATTACTAATTATGATTTATCAAAATTTGATATCAGCAGAGACGCGGCCATTAATATGTCGGCGGATAAAATTGCTTCCGATAACGCGCCGCTTAAAGGCGGCATTGACCCTCAAGAAAATATTTCTTTGATTTTATATGATCTGAATACCAATCAATCAAAAGAGATTGCTAAAACAAAAGGTAAAGGTTTTGCGCCCGCCTGGATCAATCAAAATATCCTGGAATATAACAATCCTAATGGCGATGGGAAACTAACTTACACAATTGAATAATAATTATCCTATGGTTAAAACCCGTTTCGCGCCATCGCCGACCGGTTACCTGCATATTGGAGGTTTGCGGACGGCTTTATACAACTACCTTTTTGCCAAACAAAACAAGGGTGTTTTTGTCTTAAGAATTGAAGATACTGATCAAAAAAGGGAAGTTAAGGGCGCGCTAGAATCGCTGATATTATCTCTGCAAAAAATGGGGCTAGAGTGGGATGAAGGCCCCATCTTGGATAAAGGCCTTAAATTGACAGAAAAAGGCCAAAATGGGCCATATTTGCAGTCAAAACGGCTGGCAATCTACCAAAAGCATGCCCAAAAGCTGGTAGATTCGAAAAGCGCCTATTTTTGCGACTGTACTCCTGGAAGATTGAGCGAATTACGAGCCGAACAGGAAGCGCAAAAACTCGCTCCAAAATATGATGGACACTGTCGATCCGCCTCCGCTAATGCTTTGGCGGATTTATCCAAACCTCATGTTATCCGTTTAAAAGTTCCGGAAAATAGGGAGGTGGTCTTTAATGATTTAATCAGAGGCGAGGTTAAATTCAAGTCATCTGAAATTGACGACCAGGTTTTAATCAAGTCCGACGGTTTTCCGACCTATCATTTAGCCAACGTGGTTGACGATCATCTAATGGGAATTACTCACGTAATCAGGGGAGAGGAGTGGCTGGCATCAACGCCAAAACATATTTTGCTTTATGAAGCGTTTGGTTGGACGCCTCCGGCTTTTGCTCATTTGCCGCTGTTATTAAATCCCGACAAATCAAAATTATCCAAGCGCCAGGGCGATGTAGCCGCGGAGGATTATCTGGCTAAAGGTTATTTACCCGAAGCCATAATTAATTACGTGGCTTTGCTGGGCTGGCATCCTCAAGGCGACAAAGAAATTTTTTCTTTAAAAGATTTAATCAAGGAATTTTCGCTTGAGCGAGTACAAAAAGCCGGCGCGATTTTTGATATCAACAAATTAAATTGGTTTAATTCTCACTACATCAAACAATTGCCGGAAAAAGAATTATTTAAAAGATGCGCTGAATTTTTACCTAACATAGATAAAGACAAACTTTTAAAAATCCTTAAAGTTGAAAAAGAGCGTTTAAATAATCTATCCGAGATAGGGGAGAAGATAAAAATGTTTTTGGAAATGCCTGAATACGACCTCGCTATTTTAATTTTTAAAAAATCGACCAGAGAAACAACTGCTAAGGGTTTGCAATCGGCATTATCAGCTTTGGAAAATATCAAAAATGATGATTGGCAAAAAGTAAATCTTTATCAAGTTATGTCTAAAGTAGTAGGGGATAATAACCTGACCAACGGCGATGTTTTTTGGCCAGTCCGCGTGGCTGTTTCCGGGCAAGCCAAAAGCCCCAGCCCGGAAGAGATTATGGAAGCGCTGGATAAAGATGAAAGTTTGAATAGAATCAAAATCGCGATTAAGCAACTAGCTTAGTCATGGCGAGCGTTTATTGAGCGAAGCAATCTCACCCAAACGAGATTGCTTCGTCGTTTTCGCTGCGCTCAACTCCTCGCAATGACCAATAAAATGTGTTATAATAACTTCATAAATGAAAAAATCCTTCAATAAAAACAAAATTCAACTGGTCATAGCCATATTGGTAATGGCTAATTTTTTAATTCCCGTAAACTTGCTGGCTCAAGACGGCCAAGGCGCTTCAGACGCCAGTTTAACCGAGCAGCTGGATCCTGAAATCCGGCGTTTAAAGCAGGAGATCGACAAATACCAACAGCAGCTTACGGAACTGGATAAGCAAAGGCAAACTTACGAAAACTCCATCAGGGCCAAACAGCAGGAAATCACCAATTTAAAAAACCAGACCGGAATTTTAAACGATTCCATTGCCAAACTGGCCTTGGAAGTTTTGCAAAGCGAACTGGAAATTCAAAAAACCCAGCTGGAAATAGAAAACAACCAATTGGAAATCAAGCATCAGGAAAACGAAATTAACGGTCAAAAAAACCAGATTGGCGAGGTTATCAGATCAATTGACCGACAACAACGCGGCGAAAACTATTTGGAAATCCTTATTTTAAACGGCAATTTGGGCAATTTCTTCAAAGAAGTCAACGAGTTACAGGTTTTACAACAAGGATTGGTTGATAAACTTGATTCGCTTAATGAACTTAAAGATCGGTTGGACCAAAAAAAACAGGCCCTGGAAGCCAGAAAAAGCCAGTTGATTAAATTGCGCGACTCGTTGAAAGACAAAAACGACAAGTTGGAGCGGGATAAATTGGTTAAAAATCAAATTTTAGGCCGGACCAAAGGCCAGGAAACGGAGTTTCAAAAACTTTTAGCCGAAGTCAAGGCCGAACAAGCGGCGATTAACTCCGATATTCAAAACTTGGAACTGGAGGCCCGCAAAAAACTGCAAGCGACCGGCCAATTGCCGGCCGATGAAAGCAGTTTTATCTGGCCAGTCCCGTCCAGGGCAATCACGGCCTATTTTCATGACCCTGACTACCCCTACCGTTACGTTTTTGAACACCCGGCCATTGATCTCGGCAAAACGCCTCAAGGCACGCCTTTTAGAGCTGTTAAATCCGGCTACGTGGCCAGGGTAAAATTAAACGGCGCGTCTTACGGCTACATTTTAATCGTGCATGCTGGAGGTTTATCTTCGGTTTATGGGCACATTAGCAAGGCCTATGTTAATGAAGGGGACTACGTGATTCAGGGCCAGGTTATAGGACTTACCGGCGGTACGCCAGGAACTACCGGCGCCGGCAATTTAACCACCGGTCCGCATTTGCATTTGGAAATCCGCTTAAACGGCATCCCGGTTGATCCACTGCAATATTTGCCTTAAATTAAAAAATCGTAAATTTTTACGACGCTAAAAAGCGGGTGAACAAAAACAGGGGAGAATGCCCGGTTTTTTAATCGGAATCGGTAAACTTTAGAGCAAAAATAGTGATAACTAAAAAACCGATAAACCACCAGACGCTGACTTTATTTTGTAATAAAATCATCATGACAATTAAAGAGATTAACAAGATAATTATTTTTCCATACATGAAGTTAGAGTTAGCGGTTAATTAGGGGAGAGGATTAAATCCTAATTTATATGGAATATAGATGCGTCGCAGAATATATCTTAAACGACCCTTAACTACAGCTAGGCCTTATTACCTATAAATAACCTGGTTTTCTATCCTTAAGTTGATGTAATGAAGGTTATTCAAATCAATCTTGCCTGAAGCTAGGGATTTCTTTAACTTTTTAATTTGCGAATCAAAGCTGGATAAATAATTGACGTGGATTTCAAAACCTTTGGTGGTGACGATTTTGACGTAATTGGCCTGCGCGCTGTCAACTTTAAAGTAAGCCAGTTCAATTTGCGGCAAATCGTAGTTTTTAAGGTTAATGGTTGCCTCCATGATCAAAGCCAGCTGTTTATTGTTAACCTTAGTTTCGCCCGGCGCTACCGGAGTATTGGATAAGTCATAAATCACGGGCAAGGTGGATGAGGCGGCCTGCTCGGCGGCTAATGAACCGGAAATCAGGCCGTCGGCTTCCAGCACGTAAAATTGTTCGGTACTGACCCATAACAAACGTCCTAACCGTTCTTCAACCTGAACATTTAAAGTCCTGGGAAACTTTTTATCGGTTGTAAAGCTGGCTAAAGCGCTGCTTTGATTAAGTTCCTGCTCTAACTGAACGGTTTTTAAGGTAAAGTAGTTATCGCCGGTAAAGGGCCAGGTTCGGTTATCTACCATAATTTCCTTAATTTTAGCGGTTGTTTCCTCAACCTTTAACCCCTCAAGCTGGCCGGCCAGGTTAATTTGGCTGATTAGGAAAAAGTTTGAATAAAACAATTGATAAAATAAATAAATGATGGCCAAAATAATCAAAATTAAAAAAACTTTGCGCCGCATTTTTACGGCATCAGCGCGGGTATACTCATGGCTTCTTTTACTGCGCGGCCGGCCCAACTCCGGACTTCGGCTAAATCCCCTGGCCGACGACCATTTGGCGCGTTTAGTCATACTTAATAATCATTACTCTACCCTAGCTTAAAGATTAATAATTTGAGCGTCGTAAAATATTATAATCAATTTTTTGGTTTAATGTAATAATAACCTCTAGAAATTCTTCTGGCTGTTTCCACCAGCCAGTTTAGATAATATTTTTTGGTTAAGGGGTAATCATAGGCGTGCAACAGATCCTTGAGTTCTCCGCCAAAACCCTTTTTAAACAAACTAACACCGGTTAAAGGATGTTGGCGTCGGTCATCAGGACTAACGCCCCAAAAATTATAAGAAGCACAGCCCTTGGCCTTGGCTTCTAAAATCGACTGCCACTGGAGCAAGTAAGCCGGTGAAAATTTGCCATGCTTAGTATCAGCCGCCGCCAAATAATAAGCCGCCGTTTGCCCGTAAAAAATAATCACGGATGCGGCTTCAATTTGATTTTCGTAGAAAGCGAACTTTAAGCTGATTTGTTCAGACGGAAATGATTTAAACAATAGCTGAATAAATTTTTTGCTAAATGGTTCATAGCCGGTTTTTTGCGAATGTTGAAGATGTAAGCGGCAAAATTCCTCAATCCCTTGGTCAGTTGCGGCCCGCTTGATCATTACGCCTTCTTTTTCTCCGCGTTTGATTAAATAACGGGCGGTTTTGCGTAGCTGGCCGAATAATTCTTCTTCGGGCCTATCCAAATTCAAAATCCAGGTGGTTTCGGCGTGCTGGTGCATGGGGGCAAAAATAAAACCCAGGCCTTTTAAAAGACGCGCTGATTCTTTAGTGTTAGGCAAAACCGTAGCTAGGCGGATAAAGTCGGCTTTTTCCGATTTGCCCAGTTCTTTAAGATAGTTGGCCCAATCATTGAATAACGACTGCGATTCAATCCCCCGCTTAAACAAAGGCCCGTGAGGACAAAGCAAATATACGCCGCGCCTGGCCGTAATTTTGATGACTAAACCGATTGAAGCAAGTTCGTTGTCTTTAAACAAACCGATCCTGAAGATCTTCTCTCCCAGGCCCTGTTGCAGATTCCCCCACTCCCAGCTCTGCAAAAAAGTGTAAAATTCGGTTGAACAGACAAAATCCTGCCAGATTTTTTGCCTGGTAATTAAAGAAAAATTTATTGCTGGCGTTGCCATTGTTGAATCAGTTTAATAACTTTTTCCGCGTCGCTTAAAGTAATGTTTTGATGGTTGGGCAGATTTAAAGTTTGTTCGGCAGCCAATTCCGCCACCGGACAACTGCCCATAACATAGCCCGAAGCGCTTAAACTGGCTTGGTTGGGCGCAACGGCCTGATCGTACCAATTGCCTAAAATAACGCCGTGCTTTTTCATAAAATCATAGAGCGACTGTTTGTTAGCTGTTAACAAGACAGAACGCAAATAAATATTTTCGTTGCCCAAATCATCAGGCCGGACAACATGCAAATCCCTGTCATTTAAGCGTTGCTGATATAACAAAGCCAATTCACGTCGCTGGGCATTGATTTTTGACAAATAAGGCAATTCCTTTAAAACCAGGGCGGCTAAACAGTTGGGCAGGGCGTAATTCAGGATTGCCAGATCAGAGCAATTGTTTTCCTCAACCGAAGTTATTTCCGGAATCAGCCGTAAATTTTTGGCCAAGGCAATAATCGCCTTGCCCAAAGATAAAAAATAATAAGTGTAATAGCTTTTTAAGGCCAGTATGGGATAGCGCAGATTTTTTAAAATTTCTGAAGTTTTGGGCAAAGGCAGATCTTTTGGCAAGTTGTTGAAAATTTCAGAATCATTGGTAGCCAGCATTCCCCCATTAACGCCGGAAATAACTTTATCGCGGCCAAAACTAAAAACCGAAAATTCACCGAAAGTTCCCACGGGCTGGCCCTGATATTTGGCGCCTAAACTATGAGCGCAGTCCTCAACAACTTTAAGTCGGTGTTTTTTGGCAATCGCTTGAACGGCGTTGATATCGGCAGGCAGACCAAAGTTATGCTGAATAATAATGGCTTTGGTTTTTGAGGTAATCAACTGTTCCAATTTACCCGGATCCAGATTTAAATCAGAAAGATTAATATCGCAGTAAATCGGTTTGGCGCCTAAAGCGATAATGGCGTTTGCCACCGAAACGCAGGTATAGGCCTGAATAATAACTTCATCGCCCTCGGTGATGTCCATAGCTTTTAAACCGTGATACAAAGCGCCGCGGGCGTTATAAAAAGTTTTGGCAAATTTAATGTCCAAGCTTTTTTTAAAATAGTTTTCCAATAGCGCCTTTGACTGACCTAATTTGATCAAACGCCAATTCCAGGGCAAAATAAAACTCATAGCGGCGCGCGCCTGCCTGCCTGAAACAGTGGTAAAAAATGAGGCGGCAATAAGTTTCATGGCTAATGATTCAAAAAATAGTTTAAATAATTTTGCGACCTCCAGCCTTCAAATAAAACAACTTTTGCCATGGAGTCGGCCAATGACTTTAAATAGTCCCGGTCCTCTCCCCTGCTGGCGGAGGATAGAATAATCTTCTTTTCAGGAAATTTGTTTTTTAACAGTTCCGCCTTAATAAATTTGCCAAAATTTTTGCCGCATAAAATTATCTTTTCTGCCTGATCAAGTTCCGATAATTTTTTTGCCACCTTAAAATGCACCAGTTGATTTTCGGCTCCCACTTCCAAAATATCATCCAAAACAATAACTTTGGGAATCTTAAAATCAGCCAATGTTTCAATGGCGGCCAGCACCCCGCTGGGATTGGCGTTATAGCTGTCATCAATCAAAAATAAGTTATTTTTCTTGATCAATTTCATTGTCCGTTCCACCGGCTCAAGCTGGGCAATATTTTTGGCCAGCTCCTCAAATTTTAAACCAACAGCGAGCCCGGCGCCCACAGCTCCTAAAATATTCAAGATATTATGTTTGCCTAATAAGCTGGTTTTGCAACTGACCTTCTGATCTTGATAAACAAGCTCAAAGCTTTGCCAACCGTTTTTAAAGCTGATATTTTTCGCTGATAAATCAACTGACTGATAATCCAAGCCATAAGTCAAAACTTTTTTACCGGCGGGTATTTTGATTTCCCTGATAAATCCATTGTCATAATTCAAAATCAACCAGGCATTTGCCTTTGAGTTAAAAATAATTTCGGACTTTGCTGTAACAATATTTTGCTGTCCGCCGAACAAAGCGCTGTGTTGTTGGTCAATGCCCGTTAACACGGCCACGTGAGGCGGGCAAATCTGGCAGATTTTTTTTATTTCGCCGATTTTATAAGCGGCCATTTCCGCGATAAAAACTTCCTGACCGGTAAAATTATTATTTACAACGGTTTGGGCCACGCCCATGGCGCTGTTGTTGTTTTTTAGGGTTTTAACAACTTTAAAATGGTCCTTAAGCAATTGATAGGTAAATTCCTTAACGCTGGTCTTACCGTAACTGCCGGTAATGCCGATTATTTTTAATGAACTTAAACGATTGATTTTTTCCCTGGCCCGCCTAATAACCCTTTGCTTTAAATAATAGGAAAGCGGATAAAACGCCAAAATAACCAGTCCGACAATGGGCAGGGCCAACAAATTAAGCAGCAGGGCCGCTTTGACGGCAAAATTAAGAACCGTTAAAGACCGGGTTAAATAAAATATCAGCGTGGCTAAAACCCAGGAGCAAACAAGAATCAAAAGAATTTTTTTAGTCCAAACAGGTTTAAAAAAAGTTTTTTTGGCCAGGGTAATGAAAAACCAAATCAGTTCCACCGCGAAAACTATGCTCACAAACTTCAGCCCGCTGGACCAGCCAACGCTTAAAATCCACGGCGAACCAAAGGCGCTAATAGGCCAACGCCAGGCCAGGCCGCTTAACCAGTCGAATAAAAATAAAATTGCCCAAGCCAGCAGTTCAAAAATAAAACTTTTGTTAAACAGTGAACTTCGGCCTTCAGGCGTTTTTAAAAAATACCAAAAGCGATCCAGGCGGTATTCTTTTAACTGCCATAAGGCGCACCAAAACAACAAATTTTTAAAAATCACTAAAGCAAATAAACTGAAGAATATTACGGTCATGTTAATTTAAATTATCCAACATTATCTTTTTTAATTCCTGCGGGTGCTGTAAATGCAAACCGTGCCGACCGTCTTCCAAAACGAAAGTTTTAGCTTGGGGCAGTAATTCTTTTATTTTTAAAAAATGTCGATAAGGAGTGCAGGTGTCTTGTTTGCCCCAGATAATTACGGCCGGTCCTTTAATTTTAGGCAATAGCTCCGACAAATCGTCGGCAATCACATTGGTCATAGTTTGGCGCATGACCGGACTGGTCAGATTGCCGTAATCCGCTCCGCCGATAACGCGGTAAATTAACCGTCGCAAACCAGCCCCTTGGCCTAAAAGAAGAATCTTAAAAATTTTTGCCACCAAAGCCATGATTATTTTAAATAAAGTTTTTTTAGGCCTGATCACGGCCGCTCCGGATAAAAATAATTTATCCAAGCGCTCCGGATGTTCATGGGCAAATCTGACCGCGATCTGGCCACCAAAAGAATGGCCAAAAAGATAAATTTTACTTAACCCCAGTTGATCCAAAAAGTTCTTTAGCAAATCGGCATAATCAGCTACAGTCCAGGGTTGGGGCGGAGTTTGGCTTTGTCCAAAACCCGGCAAATCAAAAGCCAAAATTCTGATTGGCTCGTTTTGCCAGGTAGACAAAAAATCTTTCCACGATTCCAAACTGCCGCCCCAGCCATGCAAAAAAACAAGGCACTGTATCGCATCCTTGTTTATTTCTGCGTAACGAATCTCCAGTCCGTTAACCAAAATCTTTTTAAACTCCATGGCTAAATAATTTTTAATATTGAGGCCTAACAGCTGCTTAGCTCTCAAAAAATATATCTTACGAGCCCTCTTGCCTAGGAAATGATCTTTTTACCTAAATATTTCTGTAAAACTTTAGGAACTTTAACAGAGCCATCGGCCTGTTGATTTTGCTCTAAAATGGCTGGCAACAAGCGGCTGGTAGCCAAACCGGAACCATTCAAGGTGTGAACAAATTCGTTTTTACCGCCTGCGGTTTTATAACGGATGTTGCCCCGGCGAGCCTGATAATCGGTGGCGTTGGAAACGCTGGAGGCCTCCTTATACATGTTCATGCTGGGCAGCCAGACCTCCACATCCACGGTTTTGGCCATGGCGCTGGAGGCGTCAGCCGCGGCCAGTAAAACCGTCTGAAAATGCAAATCCAAACCGTCCAGCAACTTTTGCGCGTTCTGTAGAAGTTCGTCAAAAATTTTGGCTGATTGTTCCGGTTGGCAAAAAGCAAACATCTCCACTTTGTTAAACTGATGGCCGCGCACCATGCCCCGCTCTTCGGTCCGGTAGCTCCCTGCTTCCCTTCTAAAACACGGGGAATAGGAAAAATATTTTTTAGGCAACTCTTCTTCCTTTAAAATTTCGTGGCGATGATAATTCAACAGCATCATTTCGGAGGTGGCGTTTAGGCAAGTGTTGTCTTGAGTCCAGTAAAGATCGTCTTTAAATTTAGGCAAATGGCCGGAGGCAAAAGCCGAATCCTCGTTTAACAAATAAGGTGGGATTAAAAAGGTGTAATTATTTTTCCGATGGAATTCTATAAAATAATTCAACAGCGCCCATTCCAAAAGCGCGCCGTCGCCGGTGTAGGCCCAAAAACCGGAGCCGGACATTTTAACGGCCCGTTCATAATCAATCAAATTAAGCGAAGTGGCCAATTCCACGTGATCTTTGGTTTGAAACTTGTAAACCGGTTTTTTGCCGAATACTTCTATGACCTTGTTGTTTTCTTTACCGCCAGCAACTACGTCATCAGCCGGCAAATTTGGCAAAGCCGAGAGTTTTTCCTGAAGATCCGAATTCACTTTGTCCAGTTGTTCATCTAAATCTTTGATTTCCTGACCAACTTTTTTCATGTTGGCGATAATTTCGGGCGTGGGCTTGGTTTTGGAAACTTGATTTCGTTGCGATTTTAAATTATCGCTGTTTTTTATCAATTCACGGCGCTCGTCGTCCAAAACGATTATTTGATCAAGATTAAAATCACCTTTGGCCAATCTTTTGAGTAAGGCCAGTTCAACTTCTCTTTTATTATCTCTGATTTTATTGATGTCTAGCATAGATATTTTATTATTTCTTCAATATTTTTCTGGCGGTGATTGATTTGCCTGTACTCCTCTGAAGTCAAATCCATAAGATATTTGTTAAAAGTTTTTTCGATAAAACAGGCGCGATAAGGAAAACCATTAGGGTAGTCATATCTAACCTTATCAGTTAAATAACCTTCCATGGAATTTTTAGCGAAAAAAATTCCATCAATTGACTTCACTAGGCACAAAACAGTAGTAAATCTAGCTACTCTCTTATTTGAAGGTATGTCGAACGTAACTTTCTGCAATTTTTCTACCAGTTCTTGGTCAGTCGCTTCTTGCCCAGTCCATCTCCTGGATTTAACCCCGGGCTTGCCGTTTAAATAATCTATTTCAAAGCCCCCGTCGTCAGCCAAGGTCGGCAAACCGGACAACTGCTGATAAAAAAGAGCTTTTTTGCGGGAGTTTTCCTCAAGAGTCGGTTCATTCTCCTCAACTTTTTGACTAATTCCCAAGTCATCCAAGCTCACAACCTCAATATTGAATTCCTTTAATATTTTTGAATAATCCCTGATCTTGGCAGGATTGTGCGTGGCTAAAAGAACTTTCATTACTTTTTATCTTCCGGTTTTAGGGTCGGGAATAAAATGACTTCCTTGATATTATGGGTGTTGGTTAAAACATTGACTAAGCGGTCAATGCCCATGCCCAAACCGGCCGTTGGCGGCAGGCCGTACTTTAAGGCAGTCACAAATTCTTCGTCTTTGCTCATGGCTTCTTCATCACCTCTGGCGGCTAATTCCGACTGAAATTTAAACCTGGCTGCCTGATCAAGCGGATCGTTAAGTTCGGAAAAAGCGTTCATCAACTCAATCTTGCCGCCGACGATCAATTGAAAACGTTCCACGTAATTAGGTCGGCCATAGATTTTTTTAGCCAAAGGCGAAAGTTCAATCGGATGATTAATGAGATAGGTCGGATTGATTAATTTTGGCCTGACGAATTTTTTATACAATTCATCCGCCAGCTTGCCTTTGCCCCAAAACTTTTCGGTTTTTAGTCCTTTTTTCTGAGCTTCTTTATTTAAACTAAGAGCGTCATGCTTATCCAAATCAAGGCCGGCTTCTTTGATCAGCGCTTCTCTAAAATCAACTCTGGGATAAGGCCCGGTAAAATTTATTTTATTACCATCGTATTCAACAGTCAGCTGTCCGCAAACCTCTTTGACCAAGGCCGGCAAAAACTTTTCCATTTCCGCCATTAAATCATTATAATCTTTATAGGCCCAGTAAAATTCAATCTGGGTAAATTCCGGATTGTGAGCGTAATCAAGGCCTTCGTTTCTAAAACAACGAGCGATTTCAAAGACCTTTTCAAAACCGCCAACAATCAACTCCTTGAGGTAAAGTTCCGGAGCAACCCGTAAATACATGTCGGCGTCAAGGGCGTGATGATGCGTCTTAAACGGCTTGGCCATGGCGCCTGAAGCCACGGCTTGCAAAATGGGAGTTTCTACTTCCAAAAAACCCTCTTTGATCAAGTATTCTCTGATAAATTGGATGATCTGATTTCTTTTCTTAAATATTTCCTTAACTTGGGGATTGGCTAGTAAATCCAAATAACGTTGCCTAAACCGGGTTTCCACGTCGGTTAAGCCGTGCCATTTTTCCGGCAAAGGCAACAGGGCCTTGGCCAGCATTTTGTAATGCTTGGCCAAAACTGTTTTCTCACCGCGCTTGGTTAAAAAAACCGCTCCGCTAATTTGCAGAAAATCCCCGACATCAAAGGAATCAACAAAAAAACTATAGGACTCATCGCCCAACTCGTCTTTTTTAAAGTAGGCCTGAATTTTAGCCGATTCATCTTCCAAATTAACAAAACAGGAACCGCCATGCAAACGGATTGACCTGATCCGTCCGCAGACCGTCACTTTTTTTTCTTGCTGTAAAATGTGATCAAAGTCACTTAAAACTTCTTGAGCCAGGTGCGAACGTTCCGCTTTTTTAGGGTAAGCGTCTAGACCCGCTTGCCTGATTTTTTCCAACCGGCCAAGACGGGTTTGAAACTCGTCTTGATAATCGCTCTTGGCTTGTTGTTCTTGAATAATTTTTTTAATCATATTGTGGTTATTATATGATAAAAAAACAATTTTGACAAGATTGCCTTATTTGACAAATTCTGTTAATTTAGTAAACTAATATTGGTGCAAAAAGCGATGCACCCTCCTCAAGGCGGGGGTTGCAGCGGAATTTGTGACCCCCGCCACTCTATCTTGCACATTCAAGAATTTGCTCCCGTTGCCACAAGCGACTACACAGAAGGCCGACATTACCATGGCCCAACTATCTGCCGGACAGATAAATTTCTGACTTCGGTAGAAAAATTGGGAACTGGCCAGTTAATTGAGATCCTTCTACGATGTTGAGCAGAAGGCGCGGGAGTGATTATCAGCGCTTCAACACAGAAGCGCGCGGGCCTGACTTATGTCCGGCCCTTTTTTTGTCTAAATTTTTGGCAAAGATTTACCTTTAAACTTAAAGTGATACTTCAGCCAGCTGGTTAAATGAATCCTGGCCGGACGGGAAAAAATAACGTTTAAAAAACCGCTTTCGGCCGACAGGCGCTGATGAAAATGAATGGCCGAAACCAGCGGGTTATACCAAACCTCAAAATTATTTTCCCAAAACCGGCGGCACCAATCCAAGTCCTCCAAATACAAAAAATATCGTTCGTCCAGCAAACCGACTTTATTAAGAGCCGATTGGCTGATCATTAGGCAGGCGCCGTACAGCCAAGGCGCTTTTATTGGCTGATCAAGATTTTCATCCTGCATTTGATAATGCCTTAGCCAATCCTGGCCGGCTTTTGTTTTACCTAAAATAGTTCTTCTAAAAAAGGGCAGATGCCAATCCGGAAAATTAAGGCAAGTATATTGCAGAGTATTATCGGGATTTAAAACTTTAGGACCGACCATGCCGGCCTGGGGATTTTTTTCCATAAAATCAATCAAGCCGAGAATGGCATGTTGTGACAAATAAACATCGGGATTTAAAACCAGAATATATTTCCCTTGAGCGGCCTTAATGCCCAGATTGTTGCCAGCCGCGTAGCCCCGATTGGCCTCGGCCTGAACCAGTTTAACGCTCATAAACTCATTTTTAAGCATAGTTGCCAGACCGTCGGCCGAGGCGTTATCAACCACGATGATTTCGTAAAGTATGGGCAAACTTAAGGACAGCAAATTTTTAAGGCAATATTTAACCAACCCTTTTTGCTTATAGTTTAAGACAATGATTGATAGGTCCATTTGCTTATTTATACCATTTAGCTAAATCTGAAGCCGATATTTTTCTGATGTTTTTGATGATAAATTTCCTTTTTAGCAAAGCGCGTTTTTTTTGCCTAAAAAACATACCTAAGCCGGCTAAAGTGGACTGTTCAAAAAAACATAAATACAGTAATTTTTTAAGTTCATAAAAAACAATCGGCCAAAAGAATTTGATAAAATTGCCAAAAAATTCATTTTTGAGCAAAGCCAGCAAATGATTTTTATAGGAATAGATCCTAACTTGTTTATCTTTGCTTTTTCTTGCCAAAGACGTCAGTTTATCGCTCAAATCCGCTCCGCCTTTGGCGGTCCGATCATGATAGCAAACGCAGTCGGGCAAATAAAATGACTTAAAGCCGGCTAAGCGCAAACGATAGGCCAAATCAACGTCTTCTTTATACGAAAAAAAATCTTCATCCAGATATTCGCTAATTTTTAAACCCGCCGCCAAAGTTATTTTAACTCTGTCCAAAGCGCTCCGCCTATAAATGGGCGCGGCGCCGGAAACGCCAAAAACTTCCTTGATCTCGTTAAACTGGCCTTCATCCTGTTGGCCCTGGCCGATTTCCACCACCCGGTGGTTTTTAAAAATTTGCAGGCCCAAGGAATCAACCAGCCGAGTTTTTTCCCCTTCCGGGAATAAACCCCCTTTCGGGAATAAACCCCCTTCCGGGGATAAATTATTGGCGGCAAAATCCCAGCTTAATATTTTTCCCGAAACAGCCGCGGCTTCGGGATGATTGGCCAAAAATTCCAGGGCCCGGGCTAAATAATCCTTGTCCAAAAGCACATCCTGATTTAACAGCATCACGTAATCGGTGGAACTCCAGGCAATGGCCTGATTATGCGACCGGGCAAAGCCGAGGTTTTTAGAATGAACCACCAGGGGCGCTTGCGGATAATTTTCCTTAAGATATCTGACGGTGTTATCGCCCGAACCGTTATCAATAATCAACAAACTAAAATCATTAAAGGTCTGTTCAAAAACGGATTTTAAACAAAACGGCAAATACTTGGCGGCATTGCTGGTAACCAAACTGACGGCTAATTTTGCTTTAACTTTTTCCATTATCAAACTGTTTAACTGAAATAATCGCGCTCATGATTATCAGATAGCCGATGCCTAAAGGATGGTTTAAATACGGGCTAAAAATACTAGTCAGAACAACAGCCAAGAGTCCGGCCGTCAGGCCGATGCCTAAAGGACCTGCCTTAACGCCATCCAGGCCTATTTTAACAATCATAGCCAGAAATGCCAAGAGGCCTAAAAAGCCCAGTTTTAGCCAAATATCCAAATAACCCCACTCAAAGGCGTAGGTGGTATAGAGTCCGTCAGGGTAATCAATTAAAATCCTCGGGTCGCTGGAATAATAACTGACCTCGGCGCCAAAGCCAAAACCCAGAATGGGTTTTTTAGATATTTGATCAAACAAAGGTTTGAGCTGTTGCAAACGGCTTTGACCGGCCGGATCGCGTGTTGCCTGGCCCAAACGGCCGCCTAACGCCGCCTGAACGTAATTTCCGGTTATGGCTTGTAAAAATACCAGAGCGACGACCGACACAATGGCCAAAGAAACGATTTTTTCCAACATGGCTTTGGCCGGAATTTTAGCCTTGAAAAATAAATAAGCCAGTAAAAAAATCAATCCGCCGGACCAGCCCAGCCAAAAACTTCTGGACAAGCTGGCGAGCAAAGCCAAAGAAGTTAAAATAACCGTCAGCCACAGAATATTTATATTAATTTTTAGGCGATCAGGTAAAAACAACAAGGCCAGGGCGACTAAAAAACCGATCAGAAAATAAATCTGCGACTGCATAAAAATCCGATGCAGGTTATCGGCAATAAAGGTAATTTCGGCCAAGCGGCTATCTCTTAGCCAGCCGTAAACCGCGTCGGTAAATTGCGGCCAGCCGTAAGTAAAAATCAACAGCAAGCCCAGGGTTTTGACTGATAAAAAAACCATGGCGCTAAAAAAGACAATTAAAATTTCCTTGATTCTCTGATAATTATTAATGACGGCAAAAGCCACTGGAGTAATCAGGAAAAACAGCCAGCCGTTAAAATCATAAAACCAGCTGGACGAGGAATTGTTTAGCAGGCCGCCGACCGCGCCCAAAATAATAAAAACAAACAACAACAGATAATGAGGCAAAAACCTTGATTTAAAAAAATCTCGGTTTTTGTTCACGCCAGAGGCGGGTCCGCTAGGCGCGGAAAAAAACAGCCCAAATAGCCAAACTACTAGGACAATCGCAAACAGACCTTGGCGCAAAGAAATCGTGGTATTAACCAGGGTCAAATCAAACAAATGACCTTGCGAACCAATCATCAGTTCCGCCATGACCGCATAAAAACCCCAACGCAAATCTTTAATGGACAGGGCTAAAATCCCGATGATTATAACCAGATAAAATAAATTTTCCAGCCATAGCCAGTTTATAGCCAGATACGAAAATAAATCCGTCAGAACTAAAATCGCCAGACCAAGGAAAAAAAATTTTGTTAAATATTTATCGGACATGTTTAGGCGGGATAATTGAGAGCAGCAAACTGACCGGAGTCAACAATAAAATCAAAAGGTAAGCGTAAAAGCCCTGATGCTTTAAAACATAGCGTAGGCGGCTTTGGCTAAAAATCCACTGCTTTTTTAAATTAAAAATTTCTCTGTTAAAGCTTTGCCCCCCATAATGCACGACAGCCGCCCCGCTAAAGTAAAAAACCTTATAACCGCAGTCAATCATCCGGCGGCATAAATCAACTTCTTCAAACAGCAAATAATAATTGGCATCCCAGGCGCCGGTTTTAATCAGGGCCCGCCGATTGACCATAAAAAAGGCGCCCATGACCTGGTCAACTAACTGGCTGTAGTTATAATCAAAATCCAGGGCAAAATATCTTTTTAAAGGAAATAAATGATGCAGCTTAAAAATCATCAGCAAATGATCGGTTAAGCCCGGAAAACGCCTTACCGAGGGCTGGACCGACAAATCGCGGTTAAGCAATTTACAGCCCAACACGCCGATCTCCTGGTCGCCGGCCATTTTCCTGACGCATTTTAGCAGAGCGTTGTCCAAAAATTTGGTATCAGGATTTAAAAACAACAAATAGCGTCCGACCGCGTATCTTAGTCCTAAATTATTGGCTTTAGCAAAACCCAGATTAATCTGGCTGGCGATTAATTTAACTTGGGGAAAATTTTCTTTAATCATTTCCACGGTGCCGTCGCCGGAATCATTATCAATGACGATTACTTCAAAAGCCAGGCCATCGATGTATTGGTACAGCGACTTAAGGCAGTCAAATAATAGCTCTTTAACTCGCCAGGAAACGATGATGATTGATAAATCCATATTAGTAATTCTAATTTAAGCGAGCGAGGGCAAGAATGTCATTGCGAGGAGTCCCGACTTGCCGAAGGCAACGTCGGGGCGACGAAGCAATCCCGGTGCTTAAACTAGTAACGAGATCGCCACGCTCCCCGCCGAATCGGCGGGTCGCTCGCGATGACGCTTTGCCCGAACGAACTTATAACTTCTGATAAATAATTTCCAGCATCCTTTCGGTCCGCTTAAGCCAACTATGGTCTTTAACTAAATTGATTCTTTGGTTTTTTAAATAATCCGAATCATCGCGCAACGATTCATTAACGGCCCGGTTGAACTCCTGCCAATCCGAGGTGATTCTGACGTGATCCGAAAATTCAACCATACCCGTGCCTTGGGTGGAAACCACCGGCTTGCCACAGGCCAAATAGTCGTAAATTTTCATGGGATTGGTTGACCTCAAAAAATTATCCACTTTATGAGGAATGATGCCCAGGTCAAAATGCTGAATGTACATCGGTGATTCTTCATAACTTTTGCGTCCCAAAAAATGAACGTTGGCGCTTGCCTTCATGGCTTCTTTGATTTCTTTATGCCAAACCGGTCCCACCAAAACAATAGATTTTTCCGGATTGCTTTTAGCCAGATAAGCCAAAAGCTCGGTATCCAGACGATCCTGAATGGTGCCGATATAGCCCAAAATAGGATGAGGAATTTCGCCGATGTCGCGGTTGATAATGGGATAGTCCTTTTGAAAATGCTTTAAATCCACGCCGTTCGGGAGCCAGTGAACTTTTTCCTTGGCGCTGAATAATTTTTGCAGTTCCTCGGAAACAGTAAAAATAATTTCGGCTTTTTGATCAATCAACTTATAGTTATCGGTTAATCTTTTTTTAAATTTGGCTAAAGAAGGATGCTCGGCCCAGTTGTCCACGGCGTCAAAAATTTTTAGTTCAGCCGGCAATTGATCAAAATATTCCGTTGCCAAGGGATAAAACGACCAGATGACGAAATCGTCATCAAAAAAATCAGCGGCCAGCTTTTTTAATCCCTGATAAAATCTGGCAATGGAAAAAATCGGCCAGATTGATGAGTGTACCAGCAGTTTATCGCCCACGACAACGGTTTTGGAAAAAAATGTTTTGCTTAAAACAGGCAGACTGCTTTTGGCTAAAATGTCGTCTTTTAATATTCTTATCCCTCTTTTGTAGGTATGCGGCAAAAAATCCACGGCCAGAATTTTATTGACCTTTTCATTGACCAGCAATTGTTCAAAAATCTGGCGATTCCGGTTGGAAATCCCCTTTTGCCAATCCGAGTAGGCAGACATATTGAACATTAGGATATTCAGTTTTTTATAGTTAGCCATAGATTATTCAAATGACTCTATTTTTCTATTTAATTTATGGGCTTGTTTTTGCCAAATAAAATCCTGATCAACTCTGGTTTGCGCCTGTCGTGATAACGTCTGATACAAAGCTTGATCGGTTAAGAGGCGGCTGATTTTTTCTATCAGATCATCCTGATTATTGGGTTCAACCAACAGGCCGGTTTGTCCGTCAATGACCGCTTCCATCACTCCCCCGTTTTTGCCGGCCACCGAAGGCAAACCAAATAAGGCCGCTTCCAAATACACAATGCCAAAACCCTCCACGTCGCCGGCCAAATCAACCGTTGGCATGACAAATAGATCAGCCAGTTGATAATAAAGAGGCAATTGTTCATCATCGATATTTTCCAAAAACAGAACTTTATTTTTCAAACCCAATTTTAAAACTTGAGCTTTGAGGTTTGAACCTTCCAGGCCATCGCCAACTATTAAATAGATAAGTTCAGGAAATTTTTTTAACAACGTGAGGAGCGCCTGAATGACTTTTTCTTGACCTTTTCTTTTGACTAAACGACCGACAGTTAATAAAACTTTTTTATCCTGTAAATTAAACTCTTGCCTTATTGCCTGAATTTGTTCCTGGTTGTTTGTTCGTTGCCTGATATTAGGACAAGGATAAATAACTTCCACTTTGGCCTCGGGTATGGCCAGATTCAACAATTCTTTTTTGGTAAATTGGCTGTTGGCAGTAATAAATTCCGCTTCCTGAAGCACGCGTTTCATGATTTTTTCTTTCCTTAATGACCTTTGCGGCAACATGATGTCCAAACCGTGAGTGGAAACGAAGTATGGGATTTTATAAAATTTCTTGAGCAAATAAACTGCCTCGCCCACCGGCAATACCTGGCCAACCCAGATTAACTCTGGTTGATCATTTTTAATATGTCTTTTTATTTCAAATAATAATTTAAGCCACTTAGGCCAAAAATGCTTGTAAAATGACGACGGTCCAACCTGAATTGCTTTAACCTGATGGCCGGTCAAATTGGCCACCAAATTAAAATAGTAATTCCCTACTCCTCCTTTAAACGGCGGCCATTCCATGGTGATTAGCAATATTTTCATATACTTTTAAAACTGCTTTTAACCAGGGAAAGATCTTCTTTAGTCAGTCCTTTGAGCAAATACAAAACAACCAGATAAATAACTCCGCCAACAGGAATTAGTAAAATAAAATTGATAAAATTAAGCAGGTAGGACAAGGAAAAATACATCGTGGCACCGGCCAAAGCAATCGCGCCGAATTTGGCCAGCAGATATTTAAGGTCAAGCGTCACAATCTGCCGGGCCACAAACATTTGCAGGGCAAACATCAAGACCGTGCTGATGCTGGAAGCAACAGCCGCGCCGTTATAACTGTATCTGGGAATCAATAATAAATTCAAAATAAGATTGACAATCATAACCACGCCGATATGAATCGTGTTTCTGGATTGTCGGTTGCAGGCGTTTAACAGCGAACCCAAAGGAAAATTGAAGAACAGAAAAACCAGGCTGATCAATAGAATTTGCAAGGGCAAAATTGACAGTTCATATTCGCTGGTATAAACCTTTAACATTAAGGGACGAGCCAGAGCGATTGTGCCCAAGCTGACTGGCACCCCGATCATGCCCAAAAACACCAATG
>Ga0082335_1003966_pt1 | contig 23258 bp, 18 predicted proteins | sample Subgrocontami58m_FD_72375 | JGI IMG/M metagenome (GOLD analysis project Ga0082335, IMG submission 72375) | Subsurface groundwater microbial communities from S. Glens Falls, New York, USA - GMW37 contaminated, 5.8 m (SPADES assembly) (version 2) ...
ACGGGGGCGGGGCGCCGGACGATCGCGGGCTGGTTTTGGGGGGGGTTGTGGTGGGCGGGGGTGGGGGCGCGCCCGCCCGCCACTTCGCTGCGCACGAACTCGGGCGTGATGAAGGCCGGCAGGGCCGCGCCGAAGCTCTCGCCGTCGGCCAGCGCCGCCTCGGCGGTCTCGAGCATCTGCCTGCGGCCGAGATTCTCCCGCGCCGCCACGTAGATCATCTCCTTGGTGACGACGCCGGCCCGCGCCCACTCGAACTGGGTGATCGGGCGGCCGTCGAGGCCGCGCAACGGTCGCGGCGTATTGGGAAACGGTTGCAGCGCGGCCGTCTTCACGTTGCCGTTGTCGATCGGCGCGATCGGGCGGCCGTCATATTCCTCGACGCCGCCACGCTCGAGCACCCAGGCACGGCGCTGGCGCTCGAGACCCCTGCGCACATCGATCGTCACCGACGGATCGCTGTAGGGACCGGTCGTGTCGTAGACGCGCACGGACGGCTCGGCCGGGCTGGAGAGCGTGATCTCGCGCAACGGGATCTTCAGGTCGGGCGCCGCCTCGGGCGAGACGTAGACTTTGTGCGAGGCCGGCAGCGGTCCGGTGGTGACCTTGGGGGCAGGCGGCGAAACGATGGTGTCCATGACGAGGATCTCCCGTGGCTGAAGGCATGCGGAGACCCGGTGGTGTCGTGCAAAGGAGGCGTATCCAGTCCCTTCGCCGGCATGACCCGGATCAGGTTCAAAGGGTCACCGCGCTGACGCCATTTCGTGATCTGGCGACCGTCGGTATCTCAGCCCCCTGCCGGGACCCCCCTTGGACGAAGCCAACCTAGCTCCCTGTCCGCGACGGTCAAGGGAGCCATTCTCGGCACAGCTCCTTGTGCCACGCCGTGTGCCGCTGCCTGTGCCAAAAAGCAGGCTCATGTCCTTGAGCCGACAGGCGAATCGCCCCCCGATCGGCCGTGCCACCGGGCTCGCCTACCCGGCGTCATGGGAATCCCGCTGCTCCTGCTCGGTCCGGGCCCGGAGCTCGGCCGCCCGCCGCCACGCCCGCGGACGGGTCCGGCGGGCGACGGTCGAGGCGGGTGCAGAAACACCCACGATAGCCGCTTTCATAGCCAAAACCTGCTGAACCTGCAAATTTTGCCCGGCGACGAAGCGGCGGGATCTTTTCTCGCGCTGCCATCCCGCTCCGGCGGCCCGGTCCAGCAAATCCGTAATATGCCGATGCTATCGCTGGCGCATGCAGGCCCGACCCAGCTCTCGTGGTGTGCTCTCCGCGGTCCTGTCGGCGTTGCTGTTCGCTTCGATGCCCGCGGCCGCGCAATCGCTCGGGGAAGCCCTGAAAGGCTTCCTTCACGACGATGCCGTCGCAACGCTCCATCTTCGCAGCTATTTCCTGGACCGGACCAACCCCCAGCCGCCGAACGCCGCCGCCTGGGCCGGCGGCGGCTGGGTCGGCTACGAATCGGGGCGGCTCTACGATGCGCTCCGGGTCGGCGCGGTCGGCTATACGTCGCAGCCGCTGTGGGCGCCGCCCGGCACCGACGGCACGTTGCTTCTGAAGCCCGGCCGATACGGCTTCTTCGTGCTGGGCCAGGCCTACGCGTCGCTCAAGGTGGGGGAGCAGCTCCTTACCGGCTACCGCCAGATCGTCGACGAGCTGGAGGTCAATCCCAACGACGACCGCATGGTGCCCAACACCTTCGAGGCCTATGCGCTGCGCGGCAGCGTGGCCGACGTCGATTACTTCGCGGGCTATGTCGCGGCCATGAAGCCTCGGGACTACTCGACCTTCATCAACATGGCCGAACGCGCCGGCGCGCCCAACGCCAGCGCCGGCATGGGATTGGTCGGCCTGAAATACGGCTCCATCGACAGCCTGCGCCTGCGCGGCGGAGCCTATCACGTGCCGGACATCCTGACGTCGAGCTACGGCGACGCCGTCTGGATGGTCCCGCTGTCCGGTCCGGTCCGGGTCCGCCTCAACGGCAATGTCATGGTCCAGGGCAGCAACGGACAGAACCTGTTGACGGGGACCTCGTTCAGTACATGGTCGGGCGGCACCCGTGCCGACATGATCTGGGGACCGGGCACCGTCTGGACCGCCTACACCCAGACGGGCAGCGCCGCCTTCTGGCGCAATTCCTACGGCGTCTGGCTGGGCTTCACCAAGCAGATCACCAAGGACTTCGACCGGGCGAACGAGAAAGCCTTCCAGATCGGCGCCGGCTTCGACTTTGCCGGCATCGCGCTTCCCGGCCTCACCTTCCTGGCGTCCGGTACCTTCGGCAGCGGTGCGCTCAATCCGGCGACCGGCGCCTACCTGCCGCAGAACACCGAATACGATCTCGACCTGATCTATCAGGTGGCGGGCAAGTCGGCGCCCGACTGGCTAAAGCCTCTGCAGCTGCGCGCCCGCGCGGCCTATGTCGAAACCAACACGACGGGCAGCCTGAGTTCGACCACGGAATATCGTCTCGTCATGAACTACGAGATGAAATTCCGGGGCAAGGACTATTAAGTCCCTAGACGACCTTGGCAGCGGCGGAGATGGGGGAGGGAAGGCTCAAGTAGACGCCTCCAGACGGAACCAAACTCTTTGGTCCGCGTTTTAGAGTCCGACGATGGTGGTCGGAAAATAAACAACCGCGAGACCCCTTGTCCAAGAGGTAATCGTCATGGGAGCAGCGCGCTTTCTGTTCGTCGCCGCGGTCGCGGCCGTCGCCTTGGGCAATGTCGCGTCCGCGCAGACACAGGCCTATCCGCCGGCCGGCTACTCCCCGCTGCTGTTCGATCCGACCGACACCAAGTACGTCTTCCGCCTGAATGGCGCACCGTGGATTTGCCGCGGCGACACCTTCTGCAAGCCGGTGAAGATCGAGGGCGTCGCCGACAAGGATCTGCCGCAAGCCACGATGGAATCGCTGGGATCCGCCGGGCCGCGCTACTTCCTGTCCTACAAGCAGACCAACTTCGAAAAGGGCAAGCCGGTCATCCTCTCCTGCGTCGAAGAGCGCTGCGGCAAGCTCGATACGACCGTTGGCGACGCGCACACGCTCGGAACGTTTCAGGCCAAGCAAGGCGACCGCACCGTGACGCGCACCGCCTTGCTGCGCCAGGTCGAAGCACGCAACGGCCGCGCCCAACTCCTGTGGTGCGCCGACAGCGGCTGCGCGGAGCTGCCGCTGACGCGTGATGCCGAACTCTACCTGTCCTACATGGACAACGGGCGCAGCGAGGGTCGCAGCATGGCCTGGCTGCGCGAGAAATCGGGCGCGGTGTTCTCCTGCGCCCAATCCGAAGATGGCGTCAGCGACCAGTTGACCTGCGAGAAGAGCAAGCTCGTCCTGTCCGACTTCCCGGCGGCGGCCGCGCCACCGGCGGCTCCGGCCACAGCGGCGCCTGTCGTGTCGGATGCTGACCGGACTGCCCTTGCCTCGTCCATCGACCGCGCCATCGTCGCCGGCGACTTTGCCAATGCCGACCGCCTGCTGGCCGACGCGACGCGTCGCTATGCCGGCAACGCGGCGTGGCCGCCGCTGCAACTGAAGCTCGCCAAGGCCCGTGCCGATCGCGATGCGCAGGTGCATGTGGCGGAAGCGCGGCGGCTGATTGCCGAGGCGCGACGCTTCGCCCAGGTCGGCGATTTCCCGCATGCGGAAGCGATGCTGCAGGATGCCGACAAGCAGGTGCCGAGCTTCGCCGAGACCGCCAAGGCACGCAACGAGATCGCGGCAATGCGCACCGCGCGCGACCAGCGTTATCGCGAGCGCTATCAATACTATGCCGCCATCGACCAGGCCTTTGCGGCCGAGCGGTTCTGGGATGTCGAGCGGCTGCTGGCCGAGTATGCCCAGCGCTTCAATCAGGATGACGAATACCGCAGCCGTGCCGATCGCCTGGCGCAGATGCGGGCGGACGCGACCTGGCAGGCACGTATAAATCAGGCGCGCTCCTTCATCGCCACGGCGCGACAAGCGATGGATCGCGGCGAGTTCGCGGAGGCTGAACGCCAGCTCGTGTTGGCCGATCGCGCCGCACCTGGCCTTCCCGAGATCAATCAGGCGCGGGTCGATCTCAGCCGTCGCCGCATTGCCGCCGAACAGCAGCAGGACGGCATCCGCCTGATCCTGGCGGCGATCGACGCGGCGTTCCAGCGCAAGCAGTACGACGAGGCAGAGCGTGCCATCGAGGATGGACGCCGCCGCTACGGCTCCTACGACGGCTGGAGCGATCTGCAGCGCCGCAGCGCCAGCGCCCGGCAGGGCAACGACCGGCAGGCCAATGAATTCCGCACCCAGAACGCCCGCATGCTCGAATTGGTGACTGCCGCCCGACGCTCCACGGCGCAAGGCGATTTCGCGGCGGCTGATCGTTCGCTGACCCAGGCCCAGGCGATCTCTGCCACCATGCCCGAGATTGCCATCGCCCGCGCGGAACTCGAGCGCGCCAAAGCCGATCGCGCCCGCCAGGACGCCGAGATCCGCGCCATGGCGGCCTCGGCCGACGCGGCGCTGGCCCGCAAGCAATATGCCGACGCCGAGCGGCTGATCGCCGACGGCAAGAAGGCCTACCCTTCCTACGCCGGTTGGGCCGAGCTTTCTCGTCGCCTGGCCGAGGCCCGCCGCGCGACACCGGCTCTGAAAGGCAATGCGCCGATGCCGGCTCAACCGGCGGCGACCACGCCGCCACCAGCGGCCGCCACGCCAGCTCCCGCGACGGCGCCGCCGATCGGTCCCCAACTGGCGCAGTTCATCGCGGTTGCCCGCGACGCTCTCAAACGCTCGGACTTCGCCACGGCAGAAAAGGCCGTGGCCGACGCGGAGAAGCTCGATGCCAAGGCCGCGTCCGTCGTCGAGGTCCGAGCTGAATTGAAGACTGCCCTGGAGCGATCAAAGGCGTCTCCTGCTCCGCCGCCTCCGCCTGCTCCCGCTGCGGCGCCGGTTCAACCGCCCGCCAACCGCAACTAGACGACCTTGGCCTCGCGCATTTCCGCGACTTCGGCCGGCGAATAGCCTGCCTCGCCCAGCACCTCGTCGGTGTGCTGTCCCAGCGTTGCCGGCGGACGCTCGACCGAACCGCCGCCGTGTTCCAGGCGGAAACCGGAGCCCACGACCTTGATCGGGCCATGCTCGGTCTCGACCGTCTGCAGGACCGTGCGGTGCTGGAACAGGTCGAGCTGCGCGGTCTCCGGAATGCTCAGCACCCGGCCGGCCGGGATATCGTCCCTGGCGAACTGCTCGGTCCAATCCGCGGAAGTCTTCTGCTTCAGGACCTCCTCGATGAGGTCGTGCAGCACCTTGTTGTGCTCGATGCGCTTGGGCCAGTCGGCGAAGCGCGGGTCGGCCAGCGCCTCGGCGCGGCCGATGGTCTTCATCAGGCGCTGGAACTGCGGTTCGGTCATGACCGCGAGCACGATCCAGCCGTCCTTGGTCTTGTAGAGATCGCCGGTCGGCTTGCGCGTGACCGAAAGGTTGGCGCTCTGGCCATGCACGCGGCCGGTCATCATGTGCTCGGTGAATTGCTGGGCGAGATAGCCCATCACCGCGTCGATCATGGCGACGTCGACGAGCTGGCCCTTGCCGGTATGGGTGCGCTGGAACAGCGCCGAAGCGATGCCGAAGGCCGCTGTCGCCCCCGACATGACGTCGGCGCCGGCGAAACCCACGCGCGTCGGTCCGTTCGACTCGAAGCCCGTGATCGACATCAGCCCGGACATCGCCTGGATCATGCCGTCGAACGCCGCCGTCCTGGCTTGCGGGCCGACCTGGCCGAAACCCGACACCGCGCAGTAGATCAGCTTGGGATTGATCGCGCGCAGCGTCTCGTAGCCGATGCCGAGATTGTCCATCACGCCGGGCCGGAAATTCTCGATGACCACGTCGGCCTTGGCCGCGAGACGCTTCACGGCCTCGATCGCCCTGGGTTTCTTGAGATCGAGCGTGATCGAACGCTTGCCGGCGTTGACCGCGACCCAGGGCGCGGCCAGGCCGCGCTTCTCCCAGGCATCGGCGCGGTTGCCGTAGCGCATGTCGTCGCCCTCGCGCGATTCGACCTTGATGACATCGGCACCCAGCAAGGCGAGCTGGTACGACCCATAGGGTCCCGCCAGCACGCGCGTGAAATCGAGGACTTTTATCCCGGCGAACGGCTTGCTCATGGCTGGGAGCGCGCGACTCCAGTCGCGCTCATATGGTGTTCAACGAAAGACCATGATGCGCCACTGGAGTGGCGCGCTCCCAGCAATGACATCAGGCGACGCCCGCCTGCTTGCGTTGGCTGAGCGCCACCTGCTTCACCTTGTCGAACTCGGCGCGCCGCTTGGCGACCTCTTCCGGTGGCATGCGGGCAACGTTGTTGTAGTCGTTCTTCCAGTCGCCGTCCTCGGTCCAGCGCAGCGGCGACTGCACCGTGGTGCGCGGTCCGACGGCGCTCTCCAGGACCTTGAGGGCAAGGTCCAGGGTGAAGCGCTGGGTGTCGGGCTCGTGCGGCTTGCCGCAGGAATTGCCGAGCGGGAAGTCGCTGAACAGAAAGCGCGGCACGCCGGCATACTCGACGATGTCCTTCGCCGCTCCCATGACGATGGTCGGGATGCCGTTCCGTTCGAGATATCGGGCGACCAGACTCACGGTCTGGTGGCAGACGGGTCAAGTGGGCACCAGCAGCGCCGCATCGACCTGGTCCTGCCGGCAGCGCGCCAGGATTTCCGGCGCGTCGGTTTCCAGGGTCACGCGCTGGCTGCGGTTGGTCGGCGCGCCGTGGAAGCGCGGCGCCAGCGTGAAGCGGCCTTCGGCGGCGAACTTGCGCATCAGCGGCAGCGGGAACCAGGTGTTGCTGTCCTTGGCCGTGGTGTGCTTGCGGTCGTAGCCGATATGGGAGATGCGCGTGTCGTGGTCGACTGCGGTGTCGCCCGAAAAGACGGTGTAGAATTTCGCCGCGGCGTTGTAGGCCGCCCCCGGGCCCTGATCGCCTTTGTCGGGCTGATAGGGCGCCGCCGTGGTGACCAGCGCCAGCGTGCTGTCCTTCAGCGGCTTCTTGAGCGGCTGAAAGGGCGCATCGACATAGTGCGCCCAGCGATAGGGATTGTCGTAGCCGAGCGCCAGGTAGTAGTCGCGCGTGCGGCGCATGTACTCGAGCGGCGTGTCGTACTCCGGCGCGAAATTCATGGTGTCGGTCATGGATGAAACCTGAGACGCGCCCGCCACGAAGTCAAACCTGGAGACCGAGAAACCTGAGGTCGAGTTTCCCACTGCGGACGGGCGGGCACCAATAGTAGCCGCCGGTGACGGGACGCGAGAACGCGAACAGAGCGTCGACCGTGCCGTCGTCGAGGCCGGCCATGCGCCGCATCACGCGTTCGTAGGCGTCGAGCGAGCGTCCGTAGGCGATGAATTCCAGGCCCTGGCCCCACACGGTCGCCCACGGCATCGACCGGCGCATCATGAAGGCGGGCGGATCGTAGTCCTCCTGCGTGCTGCGCTTGACGTGAGACGTATCGGGCGCGCGCGGCAACTCGGCGTTGTCGCTGCGGCGACGGCCGATCATGGCGTCGCGTATCTTTTGCGGATGACCATTGAAATGGTCGAGGTCGTGCTCCCATCGCTGCACGGCGACAAAGCTCGATCCGGCGAGACCCTGCCCGCCCTCGACGATGGCCGCCGCCGCAGCGGCCTTGCCCTTGGGATTCTCCGTGCCGTCCTCGTAGCCCGTGAGATCGCGACGGTCGGCATAGATGAAGGTCGGCATGGAATCGGCCAGGACGAAGGCATCGGCCGTGAGCGCCTCGACTTTCTTGAAGATGTCGAAAACACCGCCCTGATCCCGCGCGGTCACCAGGATCCACAGCGGCTGCTGGGTCGACGGCACGCCGCAGCCGGGTGCCGACATCGCCGGAAAGGGACGCAAGCCCGGAACCTGCCGGCCGATCGCCTTGGCCAGCGGCTCGCCGATGCCCACCGTGCCCCAGCCCGGCTCGAAGCCGGTCGCCAGGCCGCGCAACGCCTCGTGCGCATCGGCGCCGTTCGCGAGGGCGTAGCACAGGGAAAGTCCGCTGAGGGGGGGTGGTGCGAGGATGTAGGGCTGGGATGGGGCTGTCGTCATCTTCAACACCTACCCGACGCCGGGGAATGATGACAAGGCGGCGGCCGGCCCGTAGCGTCGCAAAAAGCCAGGGAGGACAAGAATGATCAGACTGAAGCGCCGCGCCATGCTGGGCGCGGCCTCGGCTCTTGCCGTGGCGCCGCGCGCGTCAGCGCAGGCTTTCCCGACCAAGCCGATGCGGTTTCTCGTGCCCTATCCGGTCGGCGGCATCGTCGACATCGTGGCCCGTTCGGTCGCCGATCCCATGCAGACCGACCTCGGCCAGCCGATCGTGGTCGAGCCCAAGCCCGGCGGCAACTCCACCCTCGCCACCGCCCTGATCCCGCAGGCGCCGGCCGACGGCTACAACTGGGTCATGTCGACCATTTCCCACGTCGTGGTGCCGCATCTCCAGCCGGTGCCCTACGACGCGCTGGCCGACTTCCAACCGGTGGCGCTGGTCGCCATCGCGACCTCGGTGGCGACGGTCAATCCGGCCGTGCCGGTGAAGACCCTGAAGGAGCTGGTCGAGTATGGCCGGGCCAATCCCGGCAAGCTCAACTACCTCAACCCGGGCAACGGCTCCTCGATCCATCTATCGGCCGAGCTGCTGAAGCACCAGTACAAGTTCGACATGACCTCGGTGCCCTATCGCGGCATCCCGCCGGGAATGAACGACCTTCTGGAGGGCCGCCTGCAAGTGGGCCTCCTGCCGGGACCGCTGGCCATCCAGCACGTCCAGTCGGGCAAGCTGCGCGCGCTCGCCGTGCTGGCCGGCCAGCGCCTGCCGACCCTGCCCGGCGTGCCCACCTTCGCCGAGGCCGGGTTCGCCGATGCCCAGGTGATGAGCTGGTACACCATCGCCGTCCGCGCCGGCACCCCGGCTGCCATCGTCGGGCGCCTGCACGACTCGGCGATGAAGGCCCTCGGGAGCGCGGAAACCCGCGACCGGCTGACCAGGGCCGGCTGCGAAGTCCCCGCACCGCGGTCTCCCGCCGACGTGCTCGCGATGTGGAAGGCCGACTACGTGCGCTACGGCAAACTGGTCAAGGACGCCGGCATCAAGGGAGAAAGCTGAGCGGGCGAAAGCCGACAGGCCTGTAACCCTGCAGCCATAGTGCGGCCCAACTCCTGCACGCTATATAGGGCGTCGAAACGGCTGGCTCGGGGAGCGCATCGGATGGCGATCGGACGGCGCGGCATACTGGCGGGCGGCGCAGCCCTCTGGGCCGGTGGCGGGGGATTGGGCGGGCCGGCACTCCTGCGGGCGCAGAGCGCCTCCAAGGTGCACGTGAGCCATGGCTTCGCCATGCACGGCACGCCGAAATATGCCGCCGACGCGAGTTCCCCCGACTATCTCAATCCCGCGGCGCCCAAGGGCGGAAGCGTCCGGCTGGGCGCGCGTGGCACCTTCGATTCGCTGCACCCCTTCATCGTCAAAAGTGTTCCCGCGGCCGGCATCACCCAGATATGGGACACGCTGTGCTGGAATTCGCGCGATGAGGCCTCGACCGAGTACGGGCTGATCGCCGAGACGATCGAATGGCCGGACGACAGATCGTGGGTCGCCTTCACGCTGCGGCCGCAGGCGCGCTGGCACGATGGCAGCCCGATCACGGTCGAGGACGTGATCTTCTCCCTCGATATCCTGAAGACCAAGGGCACGCCGATCTACGGGCTCTATTATCACGACGTGGTCAAGGCCGAGAAGGTCGGGGACCGCAAGGTGCTGTTCACCTTCCGCGACAACACCAACAAGGAGCTGCCGCTGATCCTGGGCCAGCTCCCGATCCTGCCCTCCAAATGGTGGGCCGGCCGCGACTTCGAGAAGGTCTCGCTCGAAGTGCCCATGGGCAGCGGCGCCTACAAGGTCGACACGTTCGACGTCGGGCGCGCCATCGCCTACCGCCGGGTCGACGACTGGTGGGCCAAGGACCTCTGGATGAATCGCGGCCGCAACAACTTCGACGTCATCCGCTACGAATACTATCGCGATGTCACCGTGCAGTTCGAAGCCTTCAAGGGCGGCGACCTCGACATCCGCCAGGAGAACATCGCGCGCAACTGGGCCACGGCCTACGACATTCCCGCGGTGCGCGACGGTCGCATCCAGCGCGCCGAGATCAAGCACGAGCTGCCGACCGGGATGCAGTGCTTCGCCTTCAACACCCGCCGCGACTACTTCAAGGACCGTCGCGTGCGCGAGGCGATCGCCACGATGTTCGACTTCGCCTGGTCGAACAAGAACCTGTTCTACGGGATGTACAAGCGCAATATCTCGTTCTTCGGCAATTCCGAACTCGCCTCGTCGGGCCTGCCGACACCGGCCGAGCTGAAATACCTCGAGCCGCTGCGCGGCAAGATTCCCGAGGAAGTCTTCACCAAGGAATTCGCGCTCCCTGAATCGGACGGCACGGGCAACGTCCGTGACCTGGCGCGGCGGGCGCTCACGCTCCTCAAGGAAGCGGGCTGGGAGATCAAGGACGGCAAGATGACGGAGACGAAGACGGGCAAGAAGCTCGCCTTCGAGATGCTGCTGGGCGACGCCAGCTTCGAACGCGTCACGCTGCCCTACAAGCAGAACCTCGAGCGCATCGGCATCGACATGAACGTCCGCACGGTCGACACAGCGCAATTCAAGCGCCGCGAGGACGAGTTCGACTACGACATGATGGTCGACGGCTTCGGCCAGTCGCTGTCGCCCGGCAACGAGCAGCGTGACTTCTGGGGATCGAAGGCGGCCGACAACAAGGGCGGCCGCAACACCATCGGCATCCGCGATGCCGCGATCGACGCCCTGATCGAGACGCTGATCGCCGCACCCGACCGGGAAAGCCTTATCAACGTCACGCGCGCGCTCGACCGCGTCCTGCTGTGGAACCATTTCGTGGTGCCGAACTGGCACAGCAACACGGCCTACGTGGCCTACTGGAACCGCTTCGGCCGTCCCCCGAAGTCGGCGCGCTACGCACCCGTGGCCTTCGACACCTGGTGGATCGACGAAGCCAAGGACCGCGCCTTGCAACGCGAAAGGAAGTAGGGCGGCCGCCGTCCCATGCTCGCCTACATCCTGCGCCGCCTGATCCTCGTGGTGCCGACCCTGTTCGGCATCATGGTGATCAACTTCTTCATCGTTCAGGCAGCCCCCGGCGGGCCGGTCGAACAGATGATCTCACAGATCCAGGGCACGGCCATCGGCGCGACCGAGAGGTTCTCCGGGTCGGCCTCGGGCGGCGAGATCACTCAGCGCAGCCAGGCCAATACCGGCGGCGAGGGCGGCGCCTATCGCGGTGCCCGCGGACTGCCGAAGGAGCTGATCGAGCGCATCGAGAAGATGTACGGCTTCGACAAGCCGGCCTACGAACGGTTCGCGCTGATGCTGAAGAACTACGTCACCTTCGATTTCGGCGAGAGCTTCTTCCGCAACCGGCGCGTGGTCGACCTCATCATCGAGAAGATGCCGGTTTCGATCTCGCTCGGCCTGTGGACCACCCTGCTGGTCTACTTCGTCTCGATCCCGCTCGGCATCGCCAAGGCCGTCCGCGACGGCACGCGGTTCGACCTGTCGAGTTCGACCATTCTCATAGTGCTGCACGCAATCCCGGGATTCCTGTTCGCGCTGCTGCTCGTCGTCCTGTTCGCCGGCGGCAGCTATTTCAAGTGGTTTCCGTTGCGCGGACTGGTGTCCGACGACTGGAGTTCGCTCGACCTGATCGACAAGGGGCTCGACTATGCTTGGCACATGGCGCTGCCGATCGGCGCCATGGTGATCGGCGGCTTCACCACGCTCACCTTCCTCACCAAGAATTCCTTCCTCGAGGAAATCCACAAGCAGTACGTGCTGACGGCGCGCGCCAAGGGCCTGACCGAACGCCGGGTGCTGTACGGTCACGTCTTCCGCAATGCCATGCTGATCGTGGTCGCGGGCTTTCCGGCGGCCTTCATCGGCGTTCTGTTCACCGGCTCGCTGCTGATCGAGGTCATCTTCACGCTGGACGGCCTCGGCCTGCTGGGCTTCGAGGCGGCGCTCAATCGCGACTATCCGATCATGTTCGGCACGCTCTACTTCTTCGGCCTGATCGGCCTCGTCATGGGCATCCTGGGCGACGTCATGTACACCGTGGTCGATCCGCGGATCGATTTCGAGTCGCGCAGCTGATGACCCCGCTCAACCGGCGCCGTCTCGCCATCTTCCGATCGAGCCGGCGCGGCATGATCTCGCTCGCGGTGTTCGGACTGCTGTTCTTCGTGTCGCTGTTCGCCGACCTGCTGGCCAACAACAAGCCGGTCCTGATCCGCTACGACGGCGCGTTCTACTCGCCCATTCTCCGGGATTATCCGGAGACGACGTTCGGCGGCGAATTCCCGACCAATGCGGTCTACAGCGACGAGGAGCTGCAGAAGCTGATCCACGACAAGGGCTGGATCCTGTGGCCGCCGATTCCCTACAGCTACGACACGGTCCTCAAGGGCGACGGCCGCAAGGCGTTGCTGCCGCCGTCGTGGGAACACCCGCTCGGCACCGACGACCAGGCCCGCGACGTGCTGGCCCGCCTGATCTACGGCTTCCGGATTTCGGTGCTGTTCGGCTTTGCGCTCACCCTCCTCAGCGCCGTGATCGGCATCGTCGCGGGCGCCGTGCAAGGCTACTTCGGCGGCATGGTCGACCTGTTGATGCAGCGCTTCCTGGAAATCTGGTCGAGCATGCCGACCCTCTACCTCCTCATCATCCTGGCGAGCTTCATCCAGCCCGGTTTCTGGGTCCTGCTGGGCATCATGCTGCTGTTCAGCTGGATGTCGCTGGTCGGCCTGGTGCGGGCCGAGTTCCTGCGCGGGCGCAACTTCGACTATGTCCGCGCCGCCCGGGCGTTGGGCATGCTGGACGTGCGCATCATGTTCCGGCACATCCTGCCCAACGCCATGACAGCGAGCCTCACCTTCCTGCCGTTCATCCTGGCAGGCTCCGTCACCACGCTCACGTCGCTGGACTTCCTGGGCTTCGGCCTGCCGGTCGGCTCGCCGTCGCTGGGCGAGCTGCTGCTGCAGGGCAAGAACAACCTCAATGCGCCATGGCTGGCGTTCACCGGCTTCTTTATCATCGCGCTCATGCTGTCGCTGCTGGTATTCATCGGCGAGGCGGTGCGCGACGCGTTCAACCCGCGCAAGGTGCCGGCATGAGCGATGACACCCTGCTTCAGGTCGAGAACCTGTCGGTAACGTTCGGCGCCGGCGACGGCGCCGTGCGGGCCGTCCGCGGCGTCAGCTTCGAGATCCGCCGCGGCGAGACCGTGGCGCTGGTGGGCGAATCGGGATCGGGAAAATCGGTGACGGCGCTGTCGGTCCTGCAGCTGCTGCCCTATCCGACGGCCAGGCATCCCACGGGCAGCATCCGCTTCCAGGGCCGCGAGCTGGTCGGCGCGCCGGCGCGCGAGTTGTTGAATGTGCGCGGCAACCGCATATCGATGATCTTCCAGGAGCCGATGACCTCGCTCAATCCGCTGCACACGATCGAGCGGCAGGTGAACGAGGTGCTGGTGCTGCACAAGGGCCTGTCGCGCGACGCCGCCCGCAGGCGCACGCTCGAGCTCCTGGAGCAGGTCGGCATCCCCGAGGCGGCCAAGCGCCTCGACGCCTATCCGCACCAGCTGTCGGGCGGCCAGCGCCAGCGCGTGATGATCGCCATGGCGCTCGCCAACGAGCCCGACCTGCTGATCGCCGACGAGCCGACCACGGCGCTCGACGTCACCATCCAGGCGCAGATCCTGAAGCTGCTGAAAACCCTGCAGGTGCGCTACGGCATGGCGCTGCTGTTCATCACCCACGATCTCGGCATCGTTCGCAAGATGGCCGACCGGGTCTGCGTGATGACCAAGGGGCGGATCGTCGAGCAGGGCCCGGTCGCCCAGGTGTTCGACGCTCCGCAGCATTCCTACACGCAGCACCTGCTGTCGGCCGAGCCCAAGGGCCGGCCAGCCGCCGCCGATCCCGCGGCCCCGGAGATCCTGCGCCTCGACGACGTCAAGGTGCACTTCCCGATCCGGCGCGGCCTGCTGCGCCGCACCGTCGGCCATGTGAAGGCGGTCGACGGCGTCAGCATCTCCCTGCGCCAGGGCCACACCATCGGTCTGGTGGGCGAATCGGGATCGGGCAAGACGACGCTCGGCCTTGCCCTGCTGCGCCTCGAGAAGAGCGAGGGCGGGATCCGGTTCGACGGCCAGGACCTGCAGAAGCTCGGCCCGCGCGAGCTGCGGTCGCTGCGCCGGCAGATGCAGATCGTCTTCCAGGACCCCTTCAGCTCGCTCAGCCCGCGCATGTCGGTGGGCGAGATCGTGGGCGAGGGGCTGGAGGTGCACCGCATCGGCAGCAAGGCCGAGCGCAGCCGGGCGATCGACCAGGCGCTCGGCGAGGTCGGGCTGGAAATCGACGCCCGCGAACGCTACCCGCACGAGTTTTCGGGCGGACAGCGCCAACGCATTGCCATCGCCCGCGCCCTGGTGCTGAAACCGCGCTTCATCGTGCTCGACGAGCCGACGTCGGCGCTCGACATGAGCGTGCAGGCCCAGATCGTCGACCTGCTGCGCGACCTGCAGAGCCGGCACGGGCTGGCATATCTTTTCATAAGCCATGATCTGAAGGTCGTGCGTGCGCTGGCCGACGAGGTCGTGGTGTTGCGCCACGGCAAGGTCGTCGAGCGCGGGCCGGCCAGTCAGGTCTTCGAGGCGCCCCGGACGCCCTATACCCAGGCGTTGATCGCCGCTGCGTTCAATCTCGAGGCCATCGGCGCCGAGAGCCAGGCGGTCGCCACCTGATGCGATTCGATTGCCCGCCGACCAGCGGTGGACTTGCCGGACGATAGAGGCGACTCTACCGGAAATGTAACGGGAGGAGTCCTGAGATGAGCGGATTCCGCCGCGGCCTGTCGGCCGCTGCCATCGCCTTCGCGGCCGCGGCATCTGCCGCCACGACGCCTGTCGTCGCCCAGCCCGTCACCATGACGCTCGGCACGGCGTCGGTCGGCGGAACCTATTCCGTCTACGGCGGCGTCGTCGCCGACGTCCTGACCGACAAGGCCGGCATCCTGGTCACGACGCGGCAGACCCAGGGGCCCAACCAGAACGTGATCCTGGTCGACGAAAAGAAGATCGAGCTCGGCATGACGACGACGGGCGTTGCCCTTCAGGCGTTGCAGGGCTCCGCCGCCTGGACCAAGGGGAAGAAGTACGAAAACATCCGGGCCCTGTTTCCGATGTACGACACGCCCATGCAATGCGTGTCGCTCAGGAAGTCGGGCATCACGAGCTTCCGCCAGCTCGACGGCAAGACGGTCGGCACCGGCCCGAAGGCGGGCACCGCCGGGACCTACTTTCCCCTGATCTTCAACGCGCTCGGCATGAAGGCCATGCTGCGCAACGGCCAGGGCGAGGACATGGGCAACCAGCTCGGCGACGGCATTCTCGACGCCTTCTGCTTCGGCGCCGGCGCGCCGGTTCCGATCTTCAGCCAGCTCGACCGCGAGAAGGAAGTCGTCTTCTTCACCTGGACCGACGCCGACATCGCGACGATCCGCGGCAGGATCGCCGAATTCTCCGAATCGCTGATCCCGAAGGGGACCTACCGGCAGCAGACCGCCGACCAGAAGACCATCGGGCTCTACAATTTCGCCATCGCCCACAAGGACATGGCCGACAACTCGGCCTACGCGATCACCAAGGCCGCACTCGAGAACAACGCGCGGCTGATCAAGGGCCATCCCGCCGCCCGGCAGACGGTGGCGGCCAATGCCGCCCGGAACTCATTCCTGCCTTTTCATCCTGGCGCCGTACGTTATTACAAGGAGAAGGGGGTCAAGCTCGATCCGGCGGCCCTGCCCAAGCAGTAGAGGGAGTTCAATGGCCGGCGCCATCGCCTACATCAGCCGCGACACCGACGGCCAGCTCTGGAAGAAGGCACTCGAGGCAGGCCTCGGTCCGGTCGATTTCCGCACCCTCGACAGCCTGGGCGACAAGGCCGCCATCGAGGTGGCGCTGGCCTGGAAGCCGCCTCCCGGCCTGATCGCCTCCTTCCCCAACCTGAAGCTGATCGTGTCGCTGGGCATGGGCGTCGATCACCTGCTGGCCGACGACCAGTTGCCCGAGGGCGTGCCGATCACCCGCATCATGGACGACGGACTGGTCGGCCAGATGAGCGAGTACGCCATCTACTGGGCGCTCAGGCACCATCGCGACATCGACAAGTATGCCGCGAGCCAGCGCGCAAAGCAGTGGAAGCCGGAGGTCTTCGTCGACACCCTCCACCGCCGCGTGGGCATCCTGGGCCTGGGCTCGATCGGGCAGGACACGGCCAGGAAGTTCGCGGCGCTGGGTTTCCCGACGGCCGGCTGGAGCCGGACGGCGAGAACGATGCCGGGGGTCGAGACGTTTCACGGACAAGACGGCTTCGCCCGATTGCTGGCGCGGTCGGACATCCTGATCGACGTGCTGCCGCTCACCCGCGACACCAGGGGCCTGCTCGACGCCAAGGCCTTCGCGGCGCTGCCGAGGGGCGCCTATTTCATCAACATGGCGCGCGGCGGGCACGTGGTGGACGAGGCGCTGCTGGCCGCGCTCGACTCAGGCCACCTGAGCGGCGCCGCGCTGGACGTGTTCAACACCGAGCCGCTGCCCCCCGAGCATCGCTACTGGACGCATCCGGCGGTGCATGTGACGCCGCACATCGCCGGCGCCACCAATCCGCGCACCGCCTCGCCCGGCGTGATCGAGAACATCAGGAATCTCCGCGCCGGCCGGGCGCTGATCCACACGGTCGATCCTAAGTCGGGCTACTGATCCGCTTTTCGATGGCGGCGAAGATGGCGCGCGCGGCCTGGGCCTCGCCGCCCTCGGGACGGCCGGGCCGGCTGCTGTTGTTCCACGCCATCATGTCGAAATGCGCCCACGGCACGTCGTCGGGCACGAACTCCTGCAGGTAGAGCGCGGCCGTGATCGCCCCGCCGAAGGCCACGCCCGGCGCATTGTTGATGTCGGCCACCCGGCTGTCGAGCAGGCGCCGGTAGCCGGCGAACAGCGGCAGCCGCCACATCGGATCGGTGACGTCGCGGCCCGCCGCCAGCAGATCGTCGGCCAGTCCGTCGTCGTTGCAGAACAGCGCCGGCAGGTCGGTGCCCAGCGCCACCCGCGCCGCCCCGGTCAAGGTCGCGCAATCGATCATCATGGCGGGCTTCTCCGAGGCGCCCTCGTGCAGTGCGTCGCACAGGATCAGCCGTCCCTCGGCGTCGGTGTTGCCGATCTCGACGCTGATGCCCTTGCGCGTCGGCACGACGTCGAGCGGCCGGAACGCGTTGCCCGAGACGCTGTTCTCGACCGCCGGCACCAGCACGCGCAGGCGCACCGGCAGCCGGGCCGCCATCACCATCGCCGCCACCGCCAGCACGGTCGCCGCTCCGCCCATGTCCTTCTTCATGTTCAGCATGCCGGTCGAGGGCTTGAGGTCGAGCCCGCCGGTGTCGAAGCACACGCCCTTGCCCACCAGCGTCACCTTGGGATCGCTCTCGCGGCCCCAGAGGAGATCGATCACCCGCGGCGCGCGGCTGCTGGCGCGGCCCACCGCATGCACCATCGGCCAGTTCTGCCGGAGCAGGTCGTCGCCCACGATCACCTTCACCCGCGCCTTGTGCGTCCTGGCGAGGTCCTGCGCCGCCGCCGCGAGCTCGGCCGGCCCCATGTCCGACGACGGCGTGGTGATGAGCGTGCGCGCCAGCGAAATCGCCTCGATCGTCGCCGTGGCGCGCGCCTTGTCTGCCGCCTCCGGCCACACGAAGCGCGGACCCTGCTTGGCCTTCTTGGTGCGATAGCGCTCGAACTTCCACGCCCCCAGCCCGATCGCCACCGCGGCATCGGTCATCGACACCGGCGCCGGATCGGACACGAGCCGCCACGTCCCGGCCGGCAGCTTCGAGGTGAGGACACCGAAATCCCACAGCGTCGGCCTGGCCGGAATCACCAGCACTGCACCGGAGGCCTTGCCGTCGCGTCCCGGCAGCACGACGAGATCGCCGCCCGCGCCCGACACGCCGGTCGACTCGATCCAGCCGCGCCGCGCCGCGGACTGCTCCTTGAGCCACGCCCGCCACTTCGGCTGGGCGACAAACTGCACGGGGAGGGAAGAAGAAGAGCGGTCGACGAACGGCAACGACATGGCCATGCTCACCAGACTGTAATGACTTGTTAAAGAGTGCCGGCCAAACAGTACGGCTGGCAAGGAGGGCGTATGGCTGATTTCACGCTGGTGGTCGGCAACAAGAACTACTCGTCGTGGTCGATGCGCGGCGGTCTGATCGTGCGGATCGCCGGCATCGACGTCGACGAGATCGTGATCCCGCTCGACCGGCCGGAAACGGTGGCGGCGATCCGCAAGCATTCGCCGTCGGGCCGCGTGCCGGTGCTGCTGCACCGCGGCCTCGCGGTCTGGGACTCGCTGGCGATCGCGGAATACCTCAACGACCTCAAGCCCGAGGTGGGCCTGTGGCCCTCCGCCACTGCCGCCCGCGCCCATGCCCGCGCCATCTCCTGCGAGATGCATGCCGGCTTCATGGACCTGCGCACCCACATGCCGATGAACATCCGCGCGTCCTTTGCCGGCAAGGGCATGACGCCCGGCGTGCGCGCCGACATCGAGCGCATCACCTCGATGTGGCGCGACTGCCGCAAGCGCTTCGGCGGCGCCTTCCCGAAGGACGACGGCTTCCTGTTCGGCACCTTCGGCGCCGCCGATGCGATGTACGCTCCCGTCGTCACCCGCTTCCGCACCTACGGCGTGGCCCTCGACGCCGATTCGGAAGCCTATGCCGCCGCCGTGCTGGCCCATCCCGCGGTGAAGGAATGGATCGACGCGGCGAAGAACGAGCCCTGGCTGATCGAGAGCTACGAACTGAAGTAGGCGCCGCGCCCGCGCCAGACCTGCCCGCGCGAGACCTGCCCGCGCGAAACCTGCAGATCGAGGAGGATGCCATGGTGTTCGGGAGGATTCTCATCGCCATCGACAGCGAACCGATCGCGGCGCACGCGGCCGATGTCGGGGCCGAACTGGCGCGCCTCGCGGGAGCGGAGATGGCGTTCATCCACGTCATCGACCCCGCGCTCGTCAACGCCGCCGACACCGGCATCCAGCCGGATGTCTTCGTCGCCCAGGCGAAGGAAAATGCGAGGAAGCTGATCGGCGACTTTCGCGGGCGCCTGCCCGGGCAGGCGGCCGCGCTGGAATTCATCCAGGTCGGCAGCGCGCTGACCGAGATCGTCGACGCCGCCAGGGACTGGCCGGCGGATCTGATCGTGATCGGCAGCCACGGCCGCGGCGGCTTCAGGCGCGCCCTTCTGGGCAGCGTCGCCGAGGGCGTCATGCGCCAGGCGCCCTGCCCGGTTCTGGTCGTGCGGGCGAAGGCCTAGCCGGTCCCTGCCCTCGCAGCGACCCTAGATGCGCCGGCCGCCCAGTCCCTGGGAGAACCAGGCCTTCTTGCCGGGCTGCAGCCCGTCCCGGCCGAGCTGCGGCGAGGCGACCAGCTTCACCACCGCCTGCCGCAGAGGGCCGAGCGGCACCGGCTTGTTGACGAAGACGGCGATGCCGATCTCCTGCAGCGTCCGCTCGGACAGGCCGTCGATGTGGCCGGACATCATGATGAAGCCCGCGCCCGGCAGGATCGCCCGCAGCTGCTTGGCCAGTTGAAGGCCGGTCATGTCCGGCAGGTTGAAGTCGAGCAGGACGACCCGGGGCAGGTGCTGCGCCGCCTGGCGCAGCGCCGAGGCGCCGTCGTAGGCCATCCGCACCGCGAGGTTTGAGCGGCCGAGGTAGCCCGCCATCTCCCCGCACTGGATCACGTCGTCCTCGACGACGAGCACATGGCATCGCGACGGGACGCGGCGCGGGCGGGGAGTCGAGGGGATCATGGGGCCACCACTATACCTCGGCGGCCGCCGGCAGCACGACCTCGAAACGGGCGCCGCCTTCGGCCCGGTTGGCGGCCGAGAGGGTGCCGCCCATTTCCTCGACGATGCGCCGGCTGATGCGCAGGCCGAATCCGGTGCCCTTGCCGCGCGGCTTGGTCGTGACGAACCCCTCGAACAGCCGCGGCAGGACGTCGGCCGGAATGCCGGGGCCGGAATCCTCGACGGTGATCTGCACGAAGCCGCGCCCGTCCCGCTCGAGGGGCCGCGCCGCCACCCCGACGCTGCGGCCGCCGGCGTCGCGCGCATTGATGATCAGGTTGACCACCACCTGCTCGAGCCGTCCGACGTGGCCCTTCACCCGGGGCAGCCCGCCCGCGACCGACACGGCGAGCGTCACCCCGGCCTGGCGGACGGCGTACTGGGTGAGGTCGATGGCGGCGTGCACGGCCGTCGCCGGATCGAACGGCGCGGCGTCGTCGGCCGCCGCGCCGCGCATGAAGGCGCGAAGCTCGCCCACGATGCGGCCGGCACGCTCGACCTGCCGGGCGATCCGGTCGAGCTTGCCGTGCAGGAACGTGCCGTCCGGCGCGGCGCCCGCGTCCGCAGCTTCGGCCAGCTCCTGCTGGGCCGAGGCGCAGGCGATGTTGATCACCTGCAGCGGCTGGGCGATCTCGTGCGCCACGGTCGCCGCCATCTCGCCCACCGTCGCCAGCCGCTCGGCGTCGAACAGGGCCCGCTCCGCCTCGCGGCGCTCGGTGTCGTCGACGCCCAGGAAGACGATGCTGTTCACGCGCCGGCTTTCGTCGAGCACGGGCGTCGCCGTCACCGAGATCAGCCGCTGCCGCCCCTGCCGGTCGCGGACCTGGTTGGCGAAGCGCACCGGCTCGATCCGGCCGGGGTCGAGCGGGCCCGCGAGCCAGCCGTCGAGCACCCGCGCATCGAGCGGACAATCGATGATCTCCTTCAGCGGGCGGCCGACCGCCTGCGCGGCGCCAATGCCGGTCACCGCGGTGAACCCGCTGTTGACCACGACCACGGTCAGGCTGCGGTCGACCAGGACGATCAGCGCGCCGCTCGACTCGACGATCGAGTGCAGCCGGGCCCTCTCCGTGTCGAGCCGCCGGGTGAGCTCCACGCGCTCCTCGATATCGTGCATCACGCCGGCGATGACCGGGCCGCCGTCGGCGGCGGGGAGCTTGCGGAATCGCGCTTCGACATGCCTCTCGACGCCGTCGGCGGTGCGGATCCGGTATTGCAGCCGGTGCATCCGGCCGTCCGAGTTCTTGAGGCTGGCCTGCACCGTGGCCATCACATACTCGAGGTCGTCGCCGACGATGTGGTCGAAGGCGCGCGTGCCGATCATCCGCTCGGGCGCCAGGCCGAACAGCTCGGCCGAGGAAGCGCTGACGAAGGTGATGACGGCGCTCCGGGCGTCGATCCTGAAGACCATGTCGGCGAGCGAATCGACCAGCGCCTGATAGTCGGCGCGGGCGCGCTCGATCTCGGCCACCTGCCTCTCCAGGCGCGCCGTCAGCTCGACGCGCTCGCTGATGTCCCGGATCACGCCGATCTGGGCGGTCTGGCCGCCTTCCTCGCCGACCGGCTTGCGATAGCGCACCTCGACGTGCCGGATCGTGCCGTCCGCCGCCGTCATGCGCAGTTGCTTCTGCTGCACGGCCCGGCTCGGCGATTGGTGGAACGCGCGGCCGTTGGCCAGCACCCGGTCGACGTCCTCGGCCGGCACATGGTCGCGAAACCGCGTGCCCACCATGCGGTCGGCCGGCATGCCCAGCACCTCGGCGGCGGCGGCGCTGACGAAGGTGAAGACTCCCCGGACGTCGAGCGCGTAGACCACGTCTGACATCGAATCGACCAGCGACTGGTACTCGGCGCGGGCGCGCTCGGCCTCGAGCTCCTGCGTCTTGAGCTCCGTGACGTCGACCCTGAGCCCGACCGTGCGCCCGCTCCGGGTCAGCTTCTCGGACCACTCGAACCAGCGCCCGTCGACCGACTGGCGCATCCGCCGCGCGCCCTTGCTGCGGAAGCGCGCGATCCACTCCTCCGGCGTGTTGAGCAGCGGCGCGCCGAACCCGGCGGCGAGCTTGGCTGTCTCGCGCGCCAGCTCCTCGTAGGTGATGCCGATGATGCCGGGCCGCTTCAGGACGGGCGTGGCCGCGACCGCCGCCGAGTTGAACGTCACCAGCCGCTCGTTGCGGTCGTAGAGGACGACGCCGGCCGGCAGGGCCTCGATCGTCTCCTCCAGGAGATCGCGCGCCTCGCCGGCTTGCCGCGATTGCTCGTAGTGCCGGATCGAGGCCCGGCCGACGAGCACGATCAGCACCAGGCAGGCGGCGGCGAACCCCCCGGTGCTGAGCGACAGCACCCACAGCGCCTCGCGGTACTCGTCGGCCATGCGCCCGACCAGCAGGTCGGCTTCCCGGATGGTCGCCGCGGTCAGGTCGTTCACCCTGGCGTGGAGCGTGAGGGCGTCGTGCATCACCCCCGGGTCGATCAGCCGGCGCGGCGGATCGAAGGCGGCGATCTCCGGCGCGAAGCGCTCGTGCAGCGCCACGATCGCCGCGCACATCGCGCGCAGTTCCGCGACATTGGAGGCGCGGTCGTCGAGAACGTTGCAGACCGCGCCCCGGGCGGCCTGCACCCTGGCCCAGGCCTGCGACACCGGCAGGTCGCCCTCGGCCAGCCGCCCGCGGCCGGTCGACAGGGTCAGTATGCTGCGGATCAGGGCGCGATTGCTCTGGTCGAAGGCCTGGATTTCGGCCGCCTTGTTGCGGCTGTGCGCGACCTCGGTCGTTCCCAGCGACAGCGCGACGTCGGTCAGCGAGACCACCCCGCAGACGAGGCCCACCGCCCCGGCGGCGGTCGCCCAGACGACGCCCCTGACGCCCAGCGCCAGCCCCATCTGCCGCAGCGAGTCGCGCACACGTTCGACGAAGGGCCGGTCGCTGGCGGGCGCGTCGGGAAAGGGGGCGAGCTGCGGATCGAGCGTCATCCAGTCCTCCTGCCCGCCGACCGTATCACAGGATTCCCTCCGCCCCGTAAACCGGGAGAGGAGCTGATTCTTCTCGGCCCCGGAGGGGGCGAAGGGGGAAAGCCACGGCATGACTGCCTGCCGATGTCAGATCGAATAGTTTCGAACATTCCCTTTGGGGCTCTCCCCCTCCGGCGCTGCGCGCCACCTCCCCCGTCAGACGGGGGAGGAGTCCGATTCTTCTTCTCCTCCTCA
>Ga0082335_1003967_pt1 | contig 23257 bp, 16 predicted proteins | sample Subgrocontami58m_FD_72375 | JGI IMG/M metagenome (GOLD analysis project Ga0082335, IMG submission 72375) | Subsurface groundwater microbial communities from S. Glens Falls, New York, USA - GMW37 contaminated, 5.8 m (SPADES assembly) (version 2) ...
CATAATGTGGCTTTAGACCACGAATAGGAGAGTGTCGTATGTTTTACAGAATAACAAAGCTTAAATATAATATAAACTTTATGTTATTGGCTAAGAACAAGAATTCTCATAGGAGAGAATTCTGAAGCGAAAGTGATTCAATTAACAGAATTCTCTATATTCCAAACTCTCAATTCTCAAATTAACTCAGAATATCCGATTAATCTCCAGTGATTGTTAATATTTCTTGCCAATCCAATATTTCCTGATTTTATTGGAACAATTGGAATGCGAAGGTGAATCTCGGCTTCGTTAGTTTTTATGTTAACTGTTTTTATCATTCCAACGGTTATTCCTGTGTTAACGCTGAACATAATAAGCTCACTAGGTTTTAGATTTTCTACTTTTGTGTTCTGCTCTGCGCCAAAAACTTCATTGAACAATTTGAATTTTATTCTTATTTTATCAACTATCTCTGGTAACTCACCTTTAAGAGAAGCCACGCAGCCCGCAAGCAAGTCGGTTTTAGTTAAAATATTGTCTAATTCTGTTTCCATAGCCAGGCTTCCGCCAGGAGTTGCACTATTAATTGAATGATCGCCCCTTCTAATAGAAGTTACTCGAGTTTTTATTGTCTGATAAATAAACTGATTAGCTTTTTTTTCATAGCTCCCTGGTTTAATTTCTATTTCATCTCCTACTTTTATTGTTCCTTGTTTTAAAACTCCTGCGATAACTCCTCCATGAAGCTTTTGTATAGGTGTTCCTGGCCTGTTTATATCAAAACTTCTTGCTATCATAAAAATCGGCTTTGATTTTATATCTCTTTCAGGAATAGCTATTTTCAAAAGTTCTTCCTTAAGTTTATCGATGTTAATATTCTGCTGGGCTGAAACAGGGATTATTGGAGCATTTTCCGCGATTGTTCCTTTCACGAATTCTTTAATTTTTTTATAATTTTCAAGCGCTCCCTCTTTTGTAACTAAGTCTATTTTATTCTGCGCAATAATAATATTCTTGACATTTTTAGCTTGAAGCGCAACAAGATGCTCACGAGACTGGGGCTTTATTCCTTCATTTGCTGCGATTACAAGAATAGCAACATCAAGCATAGCAGCTCCTGAAAGCATTGTCGCCATCAGCATTTCGTGACCTGGAGCATCAACAAAACTAAGATATCTTTTGTTACTTCCGTCTTTATCGGAAATTATCGCTTCAGCATAACCTAGTTTAATAGTAATTCCTCTCTTCAACTCCTCAGAATGCGTATCTGCAAACTTTCCCGTTAATCTGTAAAGGAGTGTTGTTTTTCCGTGGTCAATATGCCCGACTGTGCCTACATTAAGCATTGGAAGCGATTCTATATCTATTTTTTCTTGCTTAGTTTCAGATTTAGTTTCGTTTTTTTCTTCTTGTTTTGCCATAATTATAAAAGAATAAATGTGTTTTTAAATATAGAGGTTGAAAAAATCCACCTTTCATTTGTCCAAATAAACCATTAAAACAGCGAAAACATAAAACCAAACCACCCAAACAGCCTAAACGAATTATTATTAATAATATTTCAGAGAAAGTTTATTTGAGTTATTGGGTTTAGAGTTTAAAGTTTAGAGAAAAATCCTCCCCACTTACGCGCGAATTAACCAAATTTCTGCCGATTTAGCCTAGTGAGATTACTAATTCAAAATTTTCATAGTTATTTTTATACTTTTAATTTGTATGAAAATTTTGTTTTAATAATCAGTTATATTTACTTCGCGCTGGCTTCTAAAAAAATTTCAGGCAATTCTCAATATCTTTAACATCCTTTATCCAAGAATCGAACAATATAATTTCATCCCTGCTCCCGAAAGAATACCTTTTTGGCTATTTCTAAAAACTCTTTTTTCGAGTCTGTGAAATTGGTCAAAAGGGTCTTATCCTGGCTCCCGAAAGAATACCATTTTGGCTATTTCTAAAAACTTTTTTTATTTAGTTTATCAGGTAGTTTATTGATGGTGTTTGGGGTTTTTAAGGTTTGTCTAGAAGGAGTGTATAATTATTTTCAATTTAGTTTCTCTAACTCAAAAAGGAAAAAATAAGCAATATATTGCAACTTACCCCTTACAATTGGATAATCAAGATGTAGAGGGTAAGATTTATAAACTCTAAAATCCTAGATAAATTAGTATGGTTTACATATACAAGAAAATAATTGGAGCTAAGGAGTATTATTATCTTCGAGCTTCTGAAAGGAAAGGTAAGAAAGTGATAGTTAAAGATATAGCTTATTTGGGTAACTCTATTGAAGAAGCAAAGCAAAATTTAGATAATTTGCCAAAATACAAAGATAAGATAAGAAAAGCTTACAAAAATCTAAATTTTTACTTAGAATCTAATCATTTCTTAGAAAAAGCTAAAAAATTAAAGTTAAAACAAGATTCTTTGCTTAAAGATAAAACTAATGACATTGAGGCTTGTAAACTACATTATCTAGAAGTTTTTAGTAAATCTCCCGAATTAACAAAAAAAGAGATTTTCAAGAATTATGTTATAGATTTTGCTTATAATACTGCTTCAATTGAAGGGAATACTATAAGTCTTGAAGAAGCTAGAAATCTTTTGAATGAGGGTATAACTCCTAAAGATAGAACTTTAAGAGAAGTTTATGATTTGCAAAATACCGAAAAAGTATTTTTTGAATTACTAAGTAACGTAACTAAAATTGGACTTAATCACGATTTAATTATAAATGTGCATGATAAACTGCTTGAAAATATTGATGAAAGAAAAGGATATAGAACAACAGACATACGTGTAGTGCATAGTAATTTTGATGCGAGTCCAGGAAAATATGTAAAAACAGATATGGATTTATTGTTAAAGTGGTTTAATGAAAATGAGGATAAAATTCATCCATTAGTTTTAGCTATAGTTTTTCATCATAAGTTTGAGAAGATTCATCCATTTTCTGATGGAAATGGTAGAACCGGCAGAATGATTGCTAATTATATCCTTCTAAAGAAAGGATTTCCGCCAATGATTATTCATAAAAAGACAAGAAAAGAATATCTTGAAGGAATGAGGGGAGCAGATGAAAGTAGTTTATGGAAATTAGACGGGCAGAAATATGCAGATTTGATTAGTTATGGACTTGATCAGTTTATTGAAACCTATTGGAGTATTTTTCTTTAAGAATATATTTATTTGGGTTTTATTGATGCTCATGCATGAAAGGACTTTTAAAACTTGTCTAGAGGAAATGTCACAAGTTAGTCGATACTTAAACTGCAAAAAAATAAATTCTCCAATCCCTAACCACCGATACTAATACTCCGGTCCGGCTCCTAGGTACGGGAAAAAATCTGTTTTGTTGGAACTATTCAAAATTTATTTATCTCTTACAACAGTGACTGTTCCACTGTAAGTAATTGTTCGGGGGTTGTTAGTATCTTTGGACTGTTCGAAAGTTCTGCCAAAGGAAACAGTTTCGCCATCTTTATTGAAAAAATATGTAGGATACCCTCCTACAACTGCAAGCTTGTCGGTATTTCCATAGTAATTAGAGAATATGTCATGGATTACCTGACTAATAAGCATTCCTGCACCATTGGCATCCTTACACAAATCAGTATAAGTCTCAACTACTTTGCCACCAGTGTTGGAATTGAATATCAAAGTCACCCCATTCTTCCAGTCATTATTCATGCCCATACTTGGTTCAGCATCAGCATAACCGCTAAAGGAAGCACTCGATGGAAGAGAACCTGTGTATTTAGGAATATAATTTCCAGTAGTAGCACATGAGTAATCATAGGTTCCGCTCACAGGAACGTCATAAGGTCGTGTCACTACATAAGCCCCCAATTTATAACCCGAGAAGCTCATTGTAGTGGAAACGTGTTCAGTTGCACCTGTTGATCCGCCACCTAGTGATCCAGTAGAATCTGCACGCTGACGACTATATACCGTATCTGCCGTAAAGGTTATGGAACCGCTATAGACTGCCTCATCCTTATTTGAAGTGCTTGAAGAAGAACCTGCGCTCCCATCAGTATTCTGGACTGCAGTATCAGTATTAGAATTTCCAGAGTTAGAAGTACCAAAAGAAGGAAAGTTAATAATCCCGAAAGTCTGAAACCCAAACACGATTACTGCAAAAACTATCGTGAAAACTATCCATTGTACTAAAGTCATTTTTGGTCTTGGTTTGATTGCAGGAATTGTTTTTGCCATTTTCTCTTTTTTTTATATTTTATTCATGTTTTTCAAGTTTAAATATCTTCTTAGAATATTGAACCGAACAGAAAAGATGAGTCCTGGCTCCCGGAGCTGAATGAAAGTGTTACAATCTGGGAGAAAAAGGAGATTTTTGAATAATTTAATATTTAACTATCCTAAAAATATAAGGACATTATAGTTTATATATTCTTAGTTGAATCGATTTTATTACTTCTCTTTTTTATAAAATCTGCTAGCTTATCTAATAATTCTCCACGCTCTCCTTTCCAATCATCTTTTTCCTGAATATGGGGCCATCCAAAAATGCTAAACTCTGCATCAAATTCAATTTGTTTAAAACCACAATTTTTAATTAAATCTTCCATAACCTCGGAGAATATTTCTTCGAAATTTTGATCTTTATCTTTACTTTCAGCCATAATCTTGGCTGCAGAAGTCATTACAATCTCTTCAAACTTTTCCTGTGTGAATTTATCTAGATGAGATAGTTGAACATACTCACTTTCTTCATGGCTATAATAACCGAAATTATAGATGTACCTTTTGCTCTCCCAATAACCATTTCCAAACAGGCAGAACCTTAATTGTTTTACCTTCTAGTTTAAATTCATCTTTTTGATTATAGGTTAATATTAAACCTTGATTAAATTTGAATTCCTTCATAGCCTCTAATAATCCGTTTATCTCTCTATCTTTAGTTTCTTCATTTAAATCGAAACATACTTGAATTGCTTCAATAATTTTTTCTCTATCCTTAATGATAAAATCACATTCGTTCTTCTCCTGAAAATAAAATATGTCCTTATGCTTCTTTCTCAAAGCCAAGAAAACTAAGTTTTCAAGCATTTTTCCGTTATCTTTTGAAAAAGAAGCCGAATTATTGCTAGAAAATCCGTTGTCAATTGAGTAAACCTTTTTAGGGTTTACTTGTTGTTGCTTGAAAGAGTAACTAAAGCGAGGTATACTAAATAGGAGGTATGCTTCTTCGAAAAAACCTATATAATCAATAACACTTTGAACGGATTTTATATTGAACATTTTTTTTATAGAGTTATAAGAAAATTCTTTTCCTACATTTGTAATAAGAAAAATCGCTATTTTCCTTAGAACATCCGTATTTTTTATGTTAAATCTTACCGCAATATCTTTCATAACTATGTCCGATAAGAGTTCGTGAAGAATAGAGGAGTTATTTTTTTTAATAAACTCTGGAAATCCTCCTTGAAAAAGATATTCTTTAAAAGTGTCTAAAGAAGGTTCAACATCTTTAAGTTTAAGAAATTCTTTAAATGAAAAAGGAAATAATTCATATCGAATATATCTTCCTGTAAGCCTTGTCCCTAATTCCTTGCTTAACAAAGAAGCGTTTGATCCCGTCAGGACTACTTTTTCTTTCTTATCAACTAGATATCTTATAACCCTCTCCCATTGCGGAACATTTTGTATTTCGTCAAAAAAATATGTACCGCCTTTTCCATATAATTCTTCCATAATTGCTTCGACTTTATTTAAATCGCTTAATTCGAAGCCCCCTAAACGAGGATCTTCAAGATTGAGATAATATGCTTTTTTTTGACTTTTTATTAGCTGATGCAATAAAGTGCTTTTGCCACATCTTCTAACTCCCGTAATTATCAAAGCAAAGGAATCTAAAACGACTATTTCTTTCTTTTCTTCACGAAGCGTTCCTATTTCGGCCTTATTTAATGACTCTCTTTGCAGTTTTATAACTTCAATTATCGTTTCTTTACTTAACATGTTTTAAGGTAGTATTTTTTATTTATAAAGCTTTCTATTGTCAATAGAAACTATCTTCTATTGGCAATGTTGACCCATTTTTAGGGACTTACCCTTATTTCGTTTAATTTAGGGCGGAGCGGTTGAAAGAAACCCTAAGCGGTTTTAACCCGAAGATTGAATTTCAACTGCCGAAGGCAAAGCGAGCCCAAAGTTTTTATTTTAAAATTTGGTTTAATATCCCGTGCTCTTGGCACGGCGTCCAATTTTAAAAGACTAAAATTGCCGGATTAAAAATTTGCGATAAATACTCTGTGCTCTTGGCACAGAGATAGCAAATTTAGGCAATTTTTTTATTTTTAAACGCTAGGGGTTTCAACCCCCCAGTAGTTTACAAGGAATTGACTGAATAATTCTGAAAATCCCTTCTGTATCTGCACAGTCCGTTTCTCTTAGCTTATCATCTTCAGCTATTAATTTCAAAGGTACGATTTTATCGTACGCTTCAAAACCCTCTTCTTCTAATTTTGTTTTTAAGTCCGCCAGTATCTTTTAGGAATAGTGCTATCAGTCAAAGCCTCAATAACATCTATAATAGAGAAAAACCACTTATTTTCAACAAGTTTCCTTCTTATTGCTTTGCCTTTAAAAATTGCAATATGAGTATCGATACTTTCTTTTTCTTCTTCAGCCATCATTATTTACCAATTATGAAGTTTTTAATTATTTGCTTTATTTGGGGTAGTTCTGAAATCCCTAGTAAAATTAACCAATTGAACTTACCGGGAGCCGGGATGATATCTTTCTGACCAATTTCACAGACTCGAAAAAAGAGTTTTTAGAAATAGCCAAAAAGGTATTCTTTCGGGAGCCAGATTATCTCATAGCCAGTCTTATCAATCCACTAATAATAATCAAAAGGAGAAGTATTCCTATTCCAATAATAAGCGCGAGATTAATTGAGTTTATGGTGCAAGAATCACTATTCAAGCCAAATATATTGAATAATTTTTCAAAAGAGCAGAAAGGCTGTCTCTCAACAGCAGGCTGAAGCTGAGTTGTTTCAATAGGCTCAGCAGGAGTTAATTGTATTGTCTCTATTTCAACAGGCCTTCGGATGCAATCTTTTAACACTAATGTTCCATAGGACTCAGATTCTTTACCTGAGTAATGAGCAGTTGCTTTAAGCAGATACTCGCCAGGACTAACATTATCAGGAAGACTAAAGTCCAAATTTATCGTAGCTTTATAAGGAGAATCGTCGTATTCTTCAAGAGTGAATGTATCGCTGGTTGTGCTTATTCCAAGCGCTTCATTCTCAACTACAAGATAAATATCCTCTTCTTTTGACCTTCCAATATTTTTTAGACTTATCTCAACTCCAGCAGTGCTTTCGCAGCTGTAGCTTGCTTCAGAGGTTGAAAAATTCTCCAGAATAAGTCTGTGTTTTTCTCTTTGTATCGATATTCCCTTGAATGCTGAATTGCACGAGCTACTATTATCTTCGTCTTCAACATAAGCATAAACATAATAGTCATGGCTTTCCTCAGTATCGTCGGCTAGATGTATGCTGAATTCTGACTGTTCATGGTCATTTGCATCAACAGAAAGTGTATCCTCATAGTTTTCTATATCTGTCCTGTCAGTATTATCATAAAGATAAACCGTGTAATCAAAATCCTTATCTCTTCCAAAATTATTGTTTATTCTTAGTTTAACATCAATATCCTCACCAACATTAAATTCTTCGTCAGCGTCGGGTTTTCTCAGTTCAATAGTGAAATTTGCGCTAGGAGCTCCGCAAACATTCACGCCTGTGAAATTAATAGGGTTATCGACACATTGAGTATTACAGCATACTCCGTCTCTTACGTCAATCAAGCTCCCACCACAATGCTGGTTGCTTGAGCATAAAAATCCAGACTGCTGCGAGCAAGTTGGAGAATCTCCTGCTGTAAATGTTGAAAATCCATTCGTGTTAAATGTAAGAGTTTTTGTCAGATTATTGAAGCTTACATTTGTACAGACAGAAGAAGAACATACATCAGTTACTGCGCTTGGGTTAATGGTAAATCCTGAATTATAATATAGTGTTGGAGTTTTGCTGAACCCAAGATTATACAATACAACACTCGCTGGCTTGTTTTTCAGCGCTGTAAAAACATTTGTATCAATTCCTGCCAATCCGCTTGATATCCTAGCATAACTGTCTAAGTCAATTATATCATTCATATCAACGCAAGTAAAATCTACTCTTCCATACTGCACTTTTTCTAAAGTTAAATTCACGCACGAAAGCTGGCTGTCATTCATGCCTGTAAAATTCGTAGTATTTCCATCAAAATAATTTGTTATCGGCAAACTGCCAACTATTAAATTCCAGCTTCTTGAAGTGTTTATCGCCCCATCATCTAGATTAACAGTGATGTTATAAGTTCCCTTTGTTCCATTCCCAACAAAAAAATAGCTATTGCCAATTCCCATAAGATTTCCATTAAGGCGCCATCCTACAAACACTTGAGCAACAGTATTATCAATATCATGCCAGCTAACGCTGAATGTCTGGTTCGCACGTCTCGAGATATACACAGAAGAAAGATTAGGGCTAGCACTATCAATAGCAGGAGCGTCATTAAGAGGAGCTACAGTTATATTAATTATTATATCTGCTGTGCTATTGCCATTATCCACTGCTCTGATTATGCATGAAGAATTTCCGGTAAAATTAGCTCCTGGCAATAATCCTAAGCTAGTATCGGTAACACTGCAGTCAACTTGATTTAGAGTTTCTCCAATAATTTCATATCTTATTACTGCTCCATCATTATCAGTAGCATTAAGAAGAATATTATCGACAAATCCAGAATCTTCAGTTAGAACAGGGATAGTCATTGTTCCCCAAACAGGCGGCTGATTAATATCCGCAACATTGATAATTATTGATTGATTGTTTTCATTTATTCCATCACTTGCTATGAATGTTAGGCTATAATTTCCTGACTGAGTATAATTAGGAGTCCAGACAAATTCTCCTGCTGGAGAGATAGAAGCTCCTAAAGGCAAACCCGAGGCACTATAAGTTAATTCAGAAGAAATGTTATCAATATCTAAAGCACTAACATTAAATATAATCAGCTGACCTTCATTAATATTCTTGTTTGTCAATCCAGTAATATAAGGAGCGTCATTGACGGGAGTTATATTCAAGGTTACAGTATTGCTATTAACACTAGAGACGTTATCGCTTGCTGAAAATACCGCATATTCAATTCCGCTCCAATTAGCTATTGGAGTAAGCGTTGCGATTCCATTCACAATCATTATGCTGATATTGCTGTTTCCGCTGACACTATAACTTAAACTATCTCCATCAGCATCAAAGAAAGAATTAGTCAAATTAATAATCTGCATTGTATCTTCTGACCAAGCTAAAACTCCTGTAGAATCAGGAATTGGATTTGAAGAATTAAATTCAGGAGCCTGATTAATCCTTGTTACATTTATAATTATATTTTCACCAACAGTTAAGTTTCCGTCTGTAGCATAAAACTGAACATTATAGCTTCCTCTCTGTCCAAAATTAGGCATCCAACTGAAAATTCCTGTTATATTGTCGAAACTAGCGCCACTAGGCAGTCCAATAACATAATAAGTAGGCACATCTCCTGCGCTAATATTATCAACATCAGAAGCGATTAATGTAAAAGTTAAAGTTTGATTCTCGCTTACATTTTTATTTCCAATAAACTGCAGAACAGGAGCGTGATTTACATGAATAACAGTTATATTTACTAAGTTACTGTCAGCAGTCAGCTTGCTGTCATTAGCTCTAAAAATAACATACTCGCTTCCAAACCAATGCAAGCCAGGAGTTATTGTCGCAATTCCATTAACGATTGTTATGCTTATATTACTGTTTCCGCTAACAGTATAAATTAAAGGAGTTCCATCAGGGTCAGAGAAATACTGGCTTAAGTTAAGAGTGGTAGTATTATCCTCAAATAGAATTATATCTAAGATAGTACTCGAAGAATTAAATTCAGGCGCTCTATTTGTTTTTGTGACATTAATTATTATAGTTTCATTATCCCAAGCTTCTCCGTCAGTTACATTGAAAGTGACGCTGTAAATTCCTTCGTCTCCGAAGTTAGGAGTCCAGTTGAAAACCCCTGTAGAAGGATTAAGGCTTCCAAAAGTTACAGAGGTGTAGTAAGTTAAAATATCGCCAGAATCAGCATCATTAGCATTAAGATTTATAGTTAAAGTTACATTTTCTTCGGCATCTTTATTCCCTATCGGATCTAAAACAGGTTCTTGATTTGCAGTTTCACAATTCAATAGTGTTAGTGTGCTTTCATTATTAAAATCTCCGTTTCCTCCATTTGCAAAAATGCTTTCATTAACACATCCATATCCTTGAACAGTTATTCTAAAGCTTGCTCCAGAATTAAATTCAATCCTGTCTTTTGTGTCAAAATATCCCCTTCCAGTCAAGTTAGGAGAGATTGACGGAATATTTACGTCATCAACACTTCCGTTATAAACATATCTTGAATTAGCGCCAGACATAACCATCAAGCTGAAATCTGTGCCAGCAGGAGCATCAACGCCATCAATAGTTATTTTTCCGCGAACATAATTCACCATCAAGTCATCTGTAATATTTCCTGCAGGAGGAATATCGCTTGTTGTAAAATTCATAATAGAAGAATTAGCACAGTTCCCACTTGCATCGCAGGAAGTTACTTGATAATAATAAGTTGTTGATGGATTCAACGGACTTAGTATTATTAAATGAGATATCACATAAATTACATCAGAAATAATGTTTCCTAAAGCAGAGGTTAATCCATAAGCAACGCTTGAATTCGAGTTTTCGTTAGTGTTCCAGGTTATTGCAGCTAGCGCAGAGCCAGGCGTGGCAATAATTGTGCTTATAACAGGAGGTGTTGTGTCTCCAAGTATGATTGTAAAACTAGAAGAAGATGAGCCTGTTCCATTTACATTTGTTCCATAAACAATAATTGTATTGCTTCCTTCGCTAGCAGTTATTGTTATATTTTGATTAAAAGTTATGTTCGCTGCGTTATTCAGGCTGTATTTCCATGAAGTTATGGCTTGGTTGCTCGTTGCATTTAATGAAACATTTAGCGCAATATAACTTCCGCCATTAATCGGGCTGGTTATATTTATTGTTGGAACAGAAGGAGTAGAAATATTGTTTGTCGCATTTTTTGTTCCATTCACAAACTGCCAGTTTGTGCTTCCATCAGGAATTCTCTGCCAGGTTCGATTGTCATTAGAAGCATCATTCAAATAAGGAGTTTGATCGATTACAGCAGCAGAACTATTTTTCAAGGTGATACTATCATTATTATTTAATGAAAGAGTGGAAATTGTTTCTTCAAAAACAAAATAACCCAGCGCCGGAATAATTGTTGATGGCGGAATATAATCTACATCAGAACCGCTAGCAATTCCGTCTGTTAAAGACCAACCAGAAATATTCACGCTGAATGCATTTGGATTATAAAGCTCTATATATTCTTTCGTTTCATCAATAGGATTTGTTTCAACTTCATTTATCTTTACATTAAGAATAGAGCTTGAAGTAATATTAACCTGCTTTGCTCCAGAAATATTAGTTTCAGGACCTCCGAAATTATAGATTCCTGAAAAATTATAAGTTCCTGAAACTAACGGAGCAGATAGACTATAAGTGAATGTTCTATTTAGCAATGTATCACAATTAAACGGCGAACCGCTAATACATAACCAGGTAAATTTTCCAAGAGTAGAATTAAACTCTAAGCCCCCAGAGTTAACAAGATTAAACCCTACAGGGATATATTCTTCAAACCCATAATCTGTTGAACCAGTAATATTTACTGCAAGAGTTACATTAAAAATTTCGCTTTGATTCAAAGAGGTTTTCGAAAAACTTCGCGTAACACTCGAAGCTGCTGCAAGCTGGATAACCAGCATTCCTATAACAAACATTAATAATAATTTTTTTGAATCCATTTTAGCATCCTACTCCTGCTTTCCAGTAGCCAATAGCATTTAGTAAATTACCCATGCCCACGCTTCCTGATTTCCATTGTGAGATATAACTAAGAAGTTCTGACATGCTTACTTTTCCATCGCTGCTCGTATCTGCTGTTGTGTTGCACGAGATTCCTGTGCCAGTATAATCCACATACAAATAAGGCCTATAAGGCTCGTCATTGTATTCCCTAGAATAAAACTTGACATCCTCAGAATTAGTTGCGATTAAAGCAAAAGATAGTTGGCTTCCGTTAAGATAAGAAGAATTGATAGTAAAATTGACTCTTCCAGTATAACTGCTGCTTATTGACTTAGAAATCATCAAGCTTCCATTGCTGGGTTTGTTATTCCAAGTAATAGTATTTTCTGCCCAGCCTGCGGTAACCAGATTCATATTAAGACTAACGCTGCTTATTGGATCAGTATGGCCAAATATTGAGAGAACCGCAGAATTTACAGTTTTTCCGCTTAAATTGTTTAAATCAAATTTCAAATAGCTTATATCTGTTCCATAATTAATATTATAACCTACTCTCAAATCTTGGCAATAAGATGGATTAGTGACACAGCTTCCATAGTTAGTGTTTTTGTCAGCAGTATTCCTATTCTGAACATAAGCGTCTGCGATGGGATAAATTTTCATACCAGCTCCGCTAATCATCCCTATTGTGCCAATCATCAAGCCCATCATAATTATCGCCATTATTAATTTCATATTTATTATGGATTATAACTCCAAACAGCATCGCTGCTTGCTTTTACCCAATAAGCCTTTCCTGGCTCAAGATTAAAGCTATTAAACCATACACCCTCGTATTTAGTTGAAATATTATAAACTTCATTAGAGCTTCTTTTTGAGATTTCCATTGCTACTAAGGGCACGCTAAGCGAGCTAAAACTTCTAGCAGAGAGTATATTCAATCCAATAAGATTCATTCCTCTTTTCAAAGATAATGCCTGGGTTGTTCTAGGATTAGTTCCATTAAACAAAATAGAAGTAAGGGCGTTTGCTTCAATAACATATCCTATTCCATTCGTTAAATTTCCGCTATTAACTAACACACTTCCATTATATTCTTTAACAGAAACAATGCCGGGATTTCCTGCAATCAATGAGCTAACACTAAGATTGCTAATAAGCAAAGGAATAGAGACAAAATTATTTCCAATATTCAGATTAAGAGTATAGCTATCTTGGCCAGCAACATAGCCTAAGCAGTTTTTGAAAAATAATTTTGTTTCATTTGTCCAATACTGTGTATCCTTTATTCCAAAAAATATAGTATTTGCTCGGATAATGGTATTGGGTCTTCCTGTCCTTGTTAAATTTGTCCCTTTCCTAGCTAATCCAACAACAATATCCTTTGAGTCAGAAGCAGTCGAAGAAACTATTTCTATTCCAGAATAAGCGTAAGCGCTATCAATGTAATACATATCTGGCTCTACTGGAATTGTATATACATTTATTGTTTGATTCAAACCTGCAGTTAATAGACCATAACTCTTATTTAAAATTGCTTGCAACGGAGAATCGCCTTGCGAAACAGTAGTCATTCTTGTTACCCAGCCCCAATTTACCATGTTTCTTCCATTAACAAGAACAGCAGGAACATTATTTATAGGAATTTGCTGCCAATTTGAAAAATAATCATCATTAAGTAATATAAGCTTAAAATTAGAAAAATTCTGGTTAGTAATATTATTAGCCAACACCACGAAATAACTCATACCCAGCTCATTCATTGCTTCAAGAAATTCAGGTTTTAAATCGCTTGGAGTACTAACAACATAAGCTACATCAGCAGTCAAAGCAGAAGCAAAACTGCTAAGCAATATTAATGCAAAGAGTCCAACAATAATCAATAAAATTTTATTCTTCATTTTTTTCGCATTGCTAATTTAGTTATTATCAAAAGAAGAACAAGCGCTACCAAGAAGCCCGAAATAGCAAGCAGGGTGTATCTTTTGTTCCATTTTTCAGAACCTTGAATATAAGGAGTGGTTATTTCTTCAGGAACTTTTCCATTTTCATCCTGAACAATAACAACTAATTTTTGAGGCAAAGATAAAGTATTTTTAGAATTATTTTCAGAAAAAATTACGTCAATCTCTCCGCTGTAATATCCTGCCTTTTCAATATAAAGAGTATAGTAAACATCTCTTTTCTCTCCTGGCTGCATTATAAATTCAATTTCACTTATATTAACTCTTCCTTTCCATGCACCAATAGGAACTATTAAAATAGAAACAGAATGATTATTATTGTTATTAACTCCGACAAAATTCTCAAATGCTAAATTTCCGCCATCACTGATATTTTTATATAAGACCATTCTTGGCATTGATATTGAAGCCGTCAGCTCTGCGCTTACAAAAGACACCAACACAATTAATAAAATTAATACAGTGATTGCAAAACTTACCTTTTTCATTATACCTTCTCTTTTATTTTCTTTATAAATATTGTTACGCTAAAAAGGTAACAATTGAAGAATATATATTGGGATATGGATTTAATTAAGCATATCTTATTGTGTTACTCTAAAATAACAAATTAAGAGAAAATTCGCATTATCCAACAAAAAGAGTTTTTTGGACAAACTCTGTATTTCCTGCCTGGTCTTGCACAGCAAAAGTTACATTATGCCATTTGCCAGGCTCCCTAAAATAAACTGTTCGAGGTATTGAATTTCCGTATTGAGTGCATCTAAAGCAAAGATAAGTCCACTTAGGAAAAGCAACATTAGAATCATAATATCTTAAAGAAACTGCTGTAGCATCGTCATTCATAGTTATATTAAAGGGTATTCTCTGAAAATATATGGCATTACCATATGTGAAATTATTAACCGGAGAAGTAATATTTAATGTTGGCACGCTAGTATCGACAAACACTCTTATTGTTGCGGATTTAATTGTTCGAACAGGGTCTGTAATATTAAAATAATAATTTATATACTGCCCATTGAAAGCAGATAAATCAGGCGATAGTGTGCACGTTTTCAAAGTTCCTGATTCATTGCATCCTGTAGCTATTTCAATTCCATTAACAAATAGAGTCAGGTTTACTAAATTAGCCTCAGTATATTTAATATAAAATTTGGAACCATTGGTATAAGTATTTCTGGGAGGATAAGTGCTCAATATTCTTGGAGCAAGGCTATCAACCAAGAAGAGCATATTTGTATCCTGGCTGACTCCACAGGAATCAGCAACATTAACAGTAACATTATGCCAGCCATTGGCAAAATAAATTCTTTGATAGAAAGACGAGCAATTTCTGCATAAGGTTCTTGGCAAAGAGGTTGGATAGCTATTGTCAGTAACTTTCATTTGTCCGACAATAGTATCAGAAGTTATATTAAAGGTCATATAGGTGCTGCCATAACTAGCTCCATCAACCGGCGAATTAACTCCACTAGTAAATCCTGTTCCAGCAGCAATATTAAAGTTCCAAGTTCCTGAAAATGCATTTCCAGCATTATCAAAACCTGCGATTACAACAACATGATTTCCTATGCTTAAATCAGCAGGAGGAATATAATTTGTTCTGAATTTATAAGTCCCGAAGGCTGTTTTAGTCATTCCTGCAGTAACATCAACACCATCAAGAGTCATAGTTAAACTATTAGGGTCAATATTAGAATTCCCAGGATAAACATCGCTTACTGTGCTCGAAATAGTTGGCCTATAATTGCAAGTTAAAAGAGAGTTATTAACAGGCGAAGTGCTCTCTATAATAGGAGAAGTTAAATCTATTTTCAAATTCCTGCTTTTCCAGCTTTCTAATCCACAGGAAAGATTGGCCCTATAACCAAGAATCATGGCTCCTGCTCTTTCAGGAGGAGACATGCTGTCATTTTCGAGCCCAAATGACCCAAGATAATCAACAGCATTTATTCCATTCCATTCATAAAACATTCCAAAGCTTTCTGAATTAGTTAAAGTAAAGACAGGCTCGGTTACATACCAATCATTAATACCGTCAGGATTGGCAGGAGTAATACCCAGAGCTGTTCCAAAATCAAAAATGCCTGTTTCATTTATCCTTCCAGAAGTATCATTAGCAAAAATTCTCCAGTTAAAAGTTCCATTTACAATAGGAGAATTCAAGAAAGTTGAACTAACAGTATAAGCGCAGGAATAAAAGTCCATTGCAGAACTAAGATTAACGCAAGTTGCAGAATAATTTTTCCAAGTTCCTTCAAAAGTAGCTTCAATTAAAACTGTTTCCAGATTTGCTTCATTTACTATAAAATCAGCAGTAACATTATTTCCAGTATAATAGCAATTGCTTATAGAACGATTAATCAGGATAGGCGCACTAGTATCAACAAAAAAAGTAACATTTGTTAAATTTATATTTCCAAACGAATCATTAGCATAAGCAAAAATAGTATGAACACCATCTGCAAACCAAGAATCAACAGGCGCAGTGTAAATATTATCAGAGCCATTTGACCACCAGATAGAAACCGCATCGCTTGAATTAGTTATGTTGATATTTATAGTGTTATTATTATACCACATTAAAATCGGCGATAAAAATCCCAGATAAGGGGGAATAGTATCAATCGTAAAGCTAACTGTACTCGAATTTCTATTTCCAAAACTATCGCTCGCTGAAACTCTAACTGTATTCATTCCCTCGTTCCAAATCTGGCCAGTTATATTCTGACTGCAGTTGATTGTCTGATTATTTAATCCAGAATTATTAGTCCACCAGCAGGATTGCATATTAGTATCATTAGCTAAGTAATCCACAGTCATATTAGTTATATTAAACAAGGAATTGTTTGCTGGAGAAATTATTCTTATCTCTGGTTTTATACTATCCACTGTAAAACTTACTATGCTAAAATTAAGATTATTAAATGAATCATTAGCATAAACTACCACGACGCTAGTTCCTTGATTCCAGATAGGCGTAGTGATATTTGTTCCGCAGACTAAAGGATTACTAACTCCGCCATTAACAGTCCACCAACAGGAATTAATAGTTAAATCAGAAACAGTATGTAATACGTTAAAATTATTAGTAATTCTTTGCGAATTATTGACTGGACTTGTTATTGCGATATTAGGATTGCTTGTATCGATTGTGACTGTTCGAGTTTCGGTATTATTTATATTATCGGCTAAATCGCGCATAGTAGCGTTAAAAGAATAAATGCCATCAGCTAAAAAGAATTCTGTAAATAAATTTGTTAGCGTTGAAAAATTCGAGTTTACGAGTAGATTAAGAGAGTTATACAAATTAATAGTCATATTAGCAAGATAAGCGCTGCCAGAGCTTACATTAACTTTAATACTTCCACTATTAATAATTCCAGAAGTTTGAGTGGGAATAGTAAAATCTATTGTTGGGGGATTTGCAACTAAAACCAATCTGACTGCATCAGCGCAAGTATCTCCTGCACTTGTGGTGTTTAATCTGACAAATTGATTAGGAGTCGTTGCTGTTAAATTAAAATTATAAGTTCCTAAAAAATTCCAGCCAGAAGCAGTAAAATCTCCTGAAGAATTTCCTGAAGCGTTTTTAGTTTCATCAATTGTAGCAAAAGAAAGTCCAGTAGAATGCCTGATTGTAAAAGGAACAGCAGCAGGTCTTGCAGAATGAACGCAGTAGTGAGCATAAACACTGTAATTTCCTGCAATAGTTATGCTAAGATTCCATCTTGCTGTGCTATTAAGAAGAGCATCAGTTTCATAAAGATAATCACCGTTATACCCGCATACGCCAGCTCCACCAGCCCAAGCCCCGCCAGTATAAAATCCAGCATCGCCATCATCAACAATTATCTCATAACCTGAAATAAAGCCTGTAAAAACTAAGCAAAAAGCTAAACCGATTAAGAATAATATACCTGCTTTTTTTTCTCTTGCCATCTTTTATAATTAGTACAATTTTAATTCCTTTAAATACATTATTGTTCGGCAGAATATACTGCATGTTGTCAAAGCAAAGTAGTGATATACACAATTCGGTTGATTAAGTTACTTCTTTTAGAATTGTGTAGATAGACAATTTGGATTTTATATCAACACAATTATCCAAATTGTCTATAGTCTATTTATTTTTCGTATTAAGGTTATTTTTCTTGAGCATAAAAATAAGGCAGATAAAGGAAGCGAAAAGAACTAAATTAATAGGAAGCATTATGCCTAACAAAGTTTTATCTGAAAAATTGGCTTTTTTAGTATAGAGACTTTTAGAACTATCAGAAATAAGAACCAATGTGCTATTATTCTCTGAAAATGAATCGAAAGCAGAATTAGTCGAGCTGTTTTCATTATAGTTATTTGTGTTAGTACGAGTATCTGAAGAAGAATCATCGTTATCTGCCGAATTATCATCGGAAAAAGTATTAACTATTATCTGATTTGTTGAATTTTCTGAATTATTAACTGAGGTTTGTGTTTGATTGATTGTAGAATTATCTTCATCATCAGCTACAATAATGTTTATGCCAATTCCACCTCCAACTTCAGCAGAATAAATAAACTGCAAAGAAAAGACAAAAAATGCGATAAGGCTCAAGACTAAACCTGCCGTGAACATTAAGGATTTTGATATAATTAATTTTCTTTCGGTTTCTGCCATTTCCTAGCTTTATCTTGCGCTTATTTTTAATAGCTCTTTTATTCTCTTTCATATAATATCCTCTTCTTTTTGTTCGTTTTGTTCTTCTCTATTCCTCAAAATAAAAGGAAAAAAAATAAAAAATAAAATATTTAATTATACGACTTCTCCTCTGAAATGGAATTCGCCATCTGTGAATGAACCTCTACATGGTGTAGGCACTGCTAATTCAAATGTCAAAGACATTGACTGTCCTGAACTTAAGAATGAACCCTGCTCAACATGATTGATTATTCTGCACATATCAGCCAATTGGCCAGAATGTGAAGGCAAATCTGTGAATTCATCAGCATTAGCATCGCAAATAGTATCTCCAACTCCTGGGAAAGCATTATTGTTATCTCCAGAGTCTACAGAACCTTTTGTAGCATAATAGCTGAAAGCATCATAGGGTATTCCATTCGCAACTCCGCAAATCGCAGTTGGATTTGAAGGGTCTGTGAAATAGTCATCAGAAGCTATGTACATATCAAGTACAACTCCATTTGTTCCGCTGTTTGAAAGCACAACACTATTTGAAGTTGCAATTGAATCTGGCACAACAGTTCCGAAATCAATAGCGCCTGCTAAAGAGATGCTGATTGATGGATTGAAGATTAAACTATCACTCCATGCACTCGTCGCAGTATTGCCATCATCGTCTGTTGCTTCAACAGTTACATCTGAAGTTCCAGTCCATGCATTCTGCACGACTAATACGCATCTATAGGTATTCATTGTAGCATCGTCATAAGTTATTCCAGTATATTGTGGAAGAACAGCTCCATCTATCCATGGCAAATCTGCCATAATAATTTCACTGCATGAACCAACAGGTGTTCCGTCATTTAAAACAGTAACAGTGTCGATATCATTTTGTCCATCAATATCCTCAACAATAGTGTAATATGTTACTGTTTCACCAGCAAAAACATAATTTCCTCTAACTCCAACATTATAATAGTCATCACCGTACAAATTTGTACCTGATGTTCCATATATGCCAGCAGTATAGATTGTCTGATCATTAGGATACCAAGATCTTTGTGTATTATCTGTATAGATAACAGGACCAGTTCCTTCAACATCTACATTAATTCCGCCAGAAGCGTCATCTCCGTCAGCCGCAATAAGAGGCATAACAGATAAAGCTAAAAAAGCGATCACTAATAAACTTAGTAATTTTTTCATTGTATATTTATTAAAACCTCCTTTCAGTAATTTGAGTGTTATAACCATCAACTTGGCTTTGTTTAAAAGCCTGTTTAATGTCATAACTGTGAGAACCGCGCGAGTTTTGTGAATAGTTAAAACTCGCAGAGCAATTTGTTGCCATTGAATAATTACTCCTTTTTTCTGTCATAAAAAATCTAACCACAAAAGCGTATATAAACACTTTTGCAAAAAAATGTATATTTCAGAAAGTTGAATTTTGCAAGATATATTTTTATAATAATGGCTTTTTGTGTCACTAAAGTTTGATAAAAAGCAAACTAAACTGATAGTTTACTCGACGATAAAACGGTTTTTAGCAAAACTTCATTTAAGCAAAGCAAAACTTTTAAATCAAAAATGAAAACGCTTTCAGAATTTCAGCAATATTTTGAGATATTTTAAAAGAACAAAATTTATTATTAGAAAATGACGTATTGCATTATTTTAGCGCTCTCTTTATTTTAAAATTTGGTTTAATACCCCGTGCTCTTGGCACGGCGTCCAATTTTAAAAGACTAAAATTGCCGGATTAAAAATTTGAGATAAATACTCTGTGCTCTTGGCACAGAGATAGCAAATTTAGGCAATTTTTTTATTTTATAGTCAAGGACGCTTTTATATTCAAGGACTTATTTACTTGAACAAATTTAAGCCTTGAATAGATAGGAAAGGACATCAATCTGTTCAATTTATTTTGTCCTTTACTATACTTTACCGATTGCGCCTTGACTATCAAGGGAAAGACATAAAAAATTGGTTAAAAACTTATGTCTTTCACTATAAAATTGGGTTTAAAATGCAAGGTTTATGATAAAGATATCAAAAAAACAATGCGCACCACATCTTAAAAGATGTGGTTTGAATGCGCTTGTTTTTTAGAGATAGAAAAAATCTGAAGTTGTTTAGCAACTTCTGCGGACTAAAGTCCGCAGTTTATTTTTTCTATATTACCATATGGTAGAATTTATCGTTTTAAAAATAGTCAAAAGTGTCTATTTTTAGACCAACAGAAAGATTTATAAAGATGTATAAATTATACAGATATAGGATAATTAATACATCATTTTACATATAAAAATGAAAAAAGAAGAAAATAAGCAAATAGCAAATAAAGAAGAAAATCCTAATCAAATAAAAGGGCTTTCTTCTAAAGAAGTTAAAATAATAGCTTGGCTTGAATTCTATCAAAAATATTTCTTCACATCAAAAGATATAAAGCAATTTTTTAGCAGTAAAAACACACTTTATAGGGGTGTACAAAAACTTCTAAGTAAAAAGAGAATCATAAAACTTAATCAAAATAAATACTACCTCATACCAATAAAAGCAAGAACAGGTGGCTGGGCAGAAGATGATTTTATAATCATTGATGAAATATGCAACTCGGGAGAGTATTATATCGGCGGTTGGAGTGCTGCTAATTATTGGAGACTTACTGATCAAATACCTTTTTGGCATCAAGTTTTTACAACAAATAAAAGAGGAAGAAGAAAGATATTTAATACAGGAATTATATTCCATCAAATTAGAAAGATAGATAAATCCAAATATACTATAAAAAAAATAAAAGAACATGAATTTAAAATATTAAATAAAAGAGAGGCAAAAAAATGGATGAAATTAAGAGAATAACTGAAGCAGAATTTAATGAGATTATTTCAAGAACAAAATTTGGTAGAGAAAAATTGAGAAAAGATTACTATCTTACTTTAATTTTATATCTTATAAGAAATGTTGAAGGTATTTATTTTAAAGGAGGAACTGCTTTAAATAAAATATTTCTTAATCATGCAAGACTATCTGAAGATTTAGATTTTTCTTTAACAAGAAACGAAAAAGAAGTAAAAGAAGACATATCAAAAATTCTTAGTGATTCTGGTTTCATTAAGGATATTACAGAAGGCAAAAATGTAGATGGATTCATAAGAATGATAATAAAATGCCAGTCCGACATAGGAGAAAGCGAGATATTCATTGATTTAAATCAAAGAGCAAAGCTTTCTCTTCCTCCTGAAACTCATAAAATCAATCATTTTTATTCCCCCTTTATACCTGAATTTTCTATAAAAACTGTTGCAAAAGAAGAGATAATTGCTGAAAAAACAGCGGCAACAATAGGCAGAAACAAACCAAGAGACCATTACGATGTTTATATGATTCTGAAAAAAGGTATTCCAATTAATATGGAACTTGTAAGAGAAAAGTGCCATGAATCGGGAGATGAATTTTCTATAATAAAGATGTTCAACAAAGCTCAAACTCTAAAGAATAGGTGGGACAAGGATATGATTTCACTTATCTCTGAAGAAATAACCTTTCAGGAAGTAATGAAATTTCTAGCAACCCACTTTAAACTGAAAGAACATAAAGACAAGGCAAAAGAAGATAAGAAAGCAAAGTAAAAGATAATTTTATTGCAAAAATGGAGTGCACCCCTTGAAACGGACAAAGAGTTAAGAAAGTAAAAATCCAATAAAAAAATTGCCTAACCAAGAAAATTCATTAATTTTCTGGGCCACGAAAAACATTGTTTTTCGCGGATTTGCTATCTCTGTTCTTCGCAACCGCATTTTTGAGAATCTACCTGAGTTATAGACAATTTGGATAATTGTGTGGACATAAAATCCAAATTGTCTATCTCTAAAAAACAAGCGCATTCAAACCACATCTTTTAAGATGTGGTGCGCATTGTTTTTTTGATATCTAAAAATGCAATTGCTCACCAAGAGCACGGGGTATTAAACCCAATTTTAAAATAAATTTCACTTCTTAGCACTAAACATTCCCCGAATCTTCTTATCTCTTTTTATCGCAGACTCTGCCTCCATCGTCGCGATTTCTTCCTGCACTTCTGAAAGTCTTTTAGTATAGCTCTTAATCATATTCTCGTAAATTCTCGTCTCAATCTTGCCCTTATTCAAATAATCATCCTGTATTTTCATTACCATCAAAGTCAGCCTTTTCTTCTCTTCATCAAGCGCGATTCTTCTTCCCTTTATTTTAAGCATATTCGCAACCTTTGTCTCAATTTTTATTCTTTCTTCAACAGTTTCAGACAATCTTGTTTCATACTGGCTCATCGCAGACTCATATTCTTCTAAACTCATATGGTTTTTTTCAAAGCACTCTTTCTGAAGAATCTTCATAAGCTCGAGCAGTAAAATTTCTTCTTCTTTCAGCGCTCTTAATTTTCTTTTATAAATTTGGAAACGGACAAACAACATACTTCCAACGCTAAATAATCCTAAGCCAATTAAAATTCCAAAAGATTCAAGCAGATTATTCTTAATCGCATAAGCCAGATTAAACTCGCCTTTAGTCTCTAAAGCAAAAGTAAGCCTCGCTTCTTTCAATCTTTCTAAAGCCAAGCTATAATCTCCTCTCTCAAACGCAGCTTCAGCAATATAAAGCATTTTCTTAGTCTCAATAGTAGAT
>Ga0082335_1003970_pt1 | contig 23228 bp, 29 predicted proteins | sample Subgrocontami58m_FD_72375 | JGI IMG/M metagenome (GOLD analysis project Ga0082335, IMG submission 72375) | Subsurface groundwater microbial communities from S. Glens Falls, New York, USA - GMW37 contaminated, 5.8 m (SPADES assembly) (version 2) ...
GGCACGGGGCCGCGGGACCCAGCACGCCCGCCGGCCGCGGCCGCGCGGCGCGCGCGCGCGCCTGCCCCCGCCCCCGCCCCCCCCGCCGGCCAGAGGCGGGAGGCGTTACAGGTCTTCGCTGGCTTGCAGCAGCCCGGCGACGATCAGGGCGACGGCCGAGGCGAGGCTGATCCAGATCCCGACCCCGCGGCCGGCGAAGAAGAAGTCGTCGGGGATCGAGATCGCGCGGATGAGGACGAAGATCGTCGCCAGCGAGCCGAGCCCGATCGTGAGGAGGCTCTCCGGCACGGTCGCGGGCAGCTCGATCCCCGTCTCGCGCAGCGCCACGAGGGCGAGCACGGCCAGCCCGCTGAAGAAGACGAGCTTCCCGAGCGTGCCCGTGTGCCAGCCGAGCACCGCGATCGAGATCCCGTCGTCGTTGCCGGTGTACCAACCCGTGAAGGCGGAGAGCGCCAGCACGAGGCCGGCGAGCGAGGTGAGCCTGTCGCCGAGCCCCCAGAGCGTCCCTCCGCCGCGCGCGAGGGACATGCGGCGCTGCGCCGGCTCGGGGTCGAGCTCGAAGAAGTCGTCCGATAAGGGCTCGGGCGTGTCCACGGCGGCAGTATCCCCGATCCCGGCCGCCGGGGCCATCCGGAGCCGTTCGGGACTACACTTCCGCCGTGGCCCAGCCAGCCCGCACGCCCGCGCACGAGGACACGCCCCCGGTCGACCCGATCGCGGTCGATCGCGCCTACCTCCTCCACCGGGCGCGACGCCAGGCCCGCCTCGATCGCGTGCGCGCGAGCCGGCGGGCGGGCATGCGCTTCTGGCTCGTGCTGCTCGGCCTGCTCGTCGCCAGCATCGTGCTCGGCTTCTCGATCTGGCGCGAGATCGAGCGCCTGTTCGGGCTGTAGATGATTGATTCCCAATCACCGCACCCCCGAGTGGGGGCCTGGGCGCAGCGCATCGCGGCCGCCTCACCCGGCACCAAGGCAGCCAGCCTTGGCACCGGTCGAGTCGACCACGCTGCTTGACCCATGCCCTCCCTGAGGGCACGCCGATTGGGAATCAATCATCTAGGGTCGGGCCCGTGACCGACGCCCGCTCCGCGCGCGCCCTCGCCGCGCTCGTCTTCGGCGCCGGCACAGGCTCGCTCGCGACCGAGATCGCGGCCTCGCGGCTGCTCGCGCCGTACTTCGGCTCCTCGACGATCATCTGGGCGAACCTGATCGGGATCGTGCTCGCGGCGCTCGCCACCGGCTACTGGCTCGGCGGCCGCCTTGCCGACCGCCGGCCCGAGCCCCGCCTGCTCGGAGCGATCGTCGTCGCCGCGGCGGTCTACGTGGCGCTGACCCCGTTCGCTGCGCGGCCGTTCCTCGACCTCACCGTGAAGGAGCTCGACCAGGCGTCCGCGGGCGCCGCGATCGGCTCGTTCTTCGCCGTCGTGCTGCTGTTCGCGCCCGCGGTCGTCCTGCTCGGCGCCGTCGCGCCCTTCGCGATCCGCCTCGCGCTCACCGACGTCGCACGCGGGGGCGCCGTCGCCGGACGCTTCTACGCCCTCTCCACCGCCGGCTCGCTGCTCGGCACCTTCGTGCCCGCCCTGGTCGCGATCCCACTCGTCGGCACGCAGCGCACGCTCATCGGCACGGCCGTCCTGCTCGCGCTCTCGGGCTCGCTCCTGCTCGGCCGGAGGACGCTCGTCCTCGCCGTCGCGCTCGCCGCCCTCGCCGCGATCCCGCCGGGCGCCGTCAAGGCCGAGGCCGGGCTGCTGCACCAGGAGGACTCGCGCTACCAGTTCGTCAGCGTCGTCGAGCGGGAGGACGGGCGCCGCCTGCTCTACCTCAACGAGGGGATCGCCGTGCACTCGCTCTGGCGTCCGGATTCGGTGCTCACCGGCGGCGTCTGGGACACGTTCCTCGCGGTGCCGCCGCTGCTCGACCGGCCGCTGCGGCGGGTGGCGATCCTCGGCAACGCGGCCGGGACGACGGCGCGTGCGCTCGGCATCTTCTACCCCGACGCCGTCGTGGACGGTGTGGAGCTCGATCCCGCTGTCAGCAGCGTCGGGCGCCGGTACTTCGGCATGGGCGAGAACGCGAACCTGCGCGTGCACGAGGCCGACGCGCGTCCGTTCCTGCGCCGCTCGGCGGAGCGCTACGACCTGATCGTCGTGGACGCCTACCACCAGCCCTACGTGCCCTTCTATCTCGCGACGCGCGAGTTCTTCCGGCTCGTGCGCGAGCGGCTCGCTCCCGGCGGGATCGTCGCGCTCAACGTCGCCGCCGTACCCGGTGACAAGCGGCTCGTGGACGCCGTCGGCGGGACGCTCGCCTCGGAGCTCCCGCAGGTGCTGGCCTGGCCGGCGCTTCGCTTCAACACGATCGTGCTCGGATTCGAACGGCCGCTTCCGGCGTCGGAGCTTCGAAGGCGGCTGCGCGCCGGGCCGGCCGAGCTGTCGGAGCTGCGCGCGCTGCTCGCCCGGGACGCCGTGCCGTTGCGTCGCGCCGCGCGGCCGTGGACAGACGACCGCGCCCCGGTCGAGTGGGTGACCGACCGCATGATCGTGGCCTACGCCGCGGAGGGCGGGAAGCTCGAGGAGGACTTCCTGCCGACGAGGCCGGGGTGATCGACCTCGCGCGGCGGGACGGCCGCGTGCTGCGCATCGGCCACCGGGGTGCGGCGACGCTCGCTCCCGAGAACACGTTGCGCTCGTTCGCGACCGCGGTCGAGCTCGGCGTCGACCTGATCGAGTTCGACGTGCTCGACCTCCACGACGGCACGCTCGTCGTCGCCCACTCCGACGATCTGCGCGAGGTCAGCCACGGCGCCGAGGCCGGCAGCGTGCGCGGCCGCACGCTCGCCGAGCTGCGGCAGGTCGCGCCCGAGCTGCCGACGTTCGAGGAGGCGCTGGCGTTTTTCGTCGAGCAGGCGCCGGGCATCGGGCTGCACGTGGACCTCAAGGTGCACCGGCACGAGGAGGACGTGGCCCTGGCGATCATCCGCGCCGGGCTCGCCGAGCGCACCGTCGTCAGCACGTTCAGCGCGTCCAGCCTGCGCGCGGTCGCGCGCGCAGCGGGCGGCATCCGGATCGGCTTGACGTATCCCCACGATCGGCGCGGGCTCTCGAAGTACCCACCGCTCGCCCCGTTCGTCTACGGCGCGATCTTCGTCTGGCGGGCGTTGCTGCCGCGGCGGATCGGCGCCCTGCTCTCCCGGGCCTCCGCGACGGCGCTGATGCTCCACCACACGGTCGTCAGCGCAGCGGCCGTCGAGCGCGCACACGCGCTCGGAGCCGCCGTGTGCACATGGACGGTGGACGACGCGCGCACGCTCGCCTGGGTCGAGGCCGCCGGCGTGGACGCCGTGATCTCCAACGATCCACGGATCTTCGGGTGAGAGCGCATGGCTACACTCAACCCGTGAGACGAGGGGGTGCCGCCGCGCTCTTCCTAGCCTGCGCTACGGCGGGGCTGCTCTCCGCGTTCACGCTGACCGCGGCCCCGGTCGGCGGTGCGGACACGGGTACGACCGGCACGGACGCCGGCGCGACGCCGCCGCCGCCCCCGGAGACGACCGCCCCGCCCCCGACGACGCCCCGCGCGCTCACGATCGCTTCGGACGTCAGCGTCGGCGGCAGTCCCGTCGGCGGGCTGTCTGCGGCCGCCGCCGACGTCCAGCTGCGCAGGGCCTTCTCGCGTCCCTTGAAGCTCCGGCTCCCGTTGCGCACGATCACGGTCACGCCCCAGGAGCTGGGGGCGGCCGCGTACGTCGGGGACGCCGTCAAGCGGGCGCGCGCGGTACGGCCCGGAACGAGAGTGCCGCTCTCGGTGAAGGTGGGCAGGGCGAGGGTCGAGCGGTTCGTGTCCTCGCTCGCCCGCAAGGTGGATCTCGAGCCGGTGGACTCGCGCCTGTCCCTGCGCGGGCTCAAGCCCTTCGTGACGAAGGGAGCGCCTGGCCGGCGGCTGAAGCAGGTGCTGGCGACGCGGGCGATCGTCCTCGCGCTGCGGACGCACGGGCGCGAGCCGGTGGAGCTGCGCTTCGACGAGCTCGGGGCGGAAGTGACGCCGCAGTCGATCGGGCAGGTGATCGTCATCCGGCGCGGCCAGAATCGCCTCTACTTCTACAACGGCATGCGCCTCGTCCGCGCCTTCAACGTCGCCACGGGGCTGCCGAGCTACCCGACGCCTCTCGGCAGGCACACCGTCGTCGTCAAGTGGCGCAACCCCTGGTGGTACCCGCCCAACTCCGCCTGGGCGAAGGGCGCGGAGCCCGTTCCGCCCGGCCCCGGCAACCCGCTCGGCACCCGCTGGATGGGGCTCTCGGCGCCCCTCGTCGGCATTCACGGCACGCCCAACGCAGCCTCGATCGGCTACTCCCAGTCGCACGGCTGCATCCGCATGCTCATTCCCGAGGCGGAGTGGCTCTTCGAGCGGCTGAAAATCGGGACACCGGTCTACGTCGTAGCGCAGTGAGTACGGCACGGTTGCGGCTCGCGGGTCAGGTGCTCGCCGTGGCGCTCGTCGCGGCGCTGCTCGGGCTGCTCGTCTGGAAGGTGGCCAGGGGCTCCGACGGCGGGGCCGCGGCCGAGCTCGCGAGCGGCAGGTCGCCGGCCGCCCCGGCGTTCACGCTGCCGCGTCTCGACACCGGCGGCGAGCTGTCGCTCGCCTCGCTCGAGGGCAAGGTCGTCGTGCTCAACTTCTGGGCCTCGTGGTGCCTGCCGTGCAAGGAGGAGACGCCGCGGCTGCAGAAGGCCTGGGAGCGCTGGCGCGGCGAGGGCGTGGTGGTCGTCGGCATCGACGCGCAGGACTTCCGCGCCGATGCGAAGCGGTTCATGAAGCGCTTCGGCGTCACGTACCCCGTCGTCTACGACGGCAAGGGCTCGACGCTCGGCCGCTACGGCGTCACGGGCTTCCCCGAGACGTACTTCGTCGGCCGCGACGGCAAGCTCGTCGGCGAGCGCGTGCAGGGCGAGATCGGCGACGAGCAGCTCGAGCGCGGGATCAGGGCTGCGTTGTCCGCGTCCCCGTGAAGCTCGTCGCCGCGGCTCTCGCTGCGCTCGCCCTCGCGGCGCCGGCGCTCGCGGGCGGCGAGCGGCCGCGTGCCGCCGACCTCGAGGCGGAGCTCGTGTGCCCGACCTGCAAGTCGACGCTCGACCAGTCCGACGCCCCGGTTGCGCGGAGGATGAAGGCCTACATCCGGTCCCGCATCGCCGCGGGAGCGGGCGCTGACGAGATCAAACAGGAGCTCGTCGACCAGTTCGGCCCCGGCGTGCTCGCCGAGCCGCCGAAGCGGGGATTCGACCTGCTCGTCTGGTGGCTGCCGCTCGGGGGGATCGCGCTCGCCGCGCTCGCGGTCGGCGCGCTCGCCTGGCGCTGGAGCCGAGGTCGCGAGCCCGTCCCCGAGGCGCCGCTCGACCCCGAGCTCGAGGCGCGGCTCGACGACGAGCTCGCCCGCTTCGAGCCGTGAGCGGCGGCCAGATCCCGGTCGCCTTCGCGGCCGGCGTCGTCTCGTTCCTTGCGCCGTGCGTGCTGCCGCTCGTCCCCGGCTACCTGTCGGCCGTGTCGGCGGTCGAGGCCGACCGGCTGGGAGAGAAGGGCACCGCGCTGCGCGTCGTTCGCTCCAGCATCCCGTTCGTCTTCGGCCTGACGGCGGTCTTCGTCCTGCTCGGCGCGGGGGCCGGGCTCGTCGGGTCGACGCTCACGTCGAACCAGTTCCTGCTCGAGCAAGTGGCGGGGTTCGTCCTCGTCGTCTTCGGCCTCGTCTTCATGGGGCTGCTGCCCTGGCCCGAGCGGCTCGTCGGGGCCGGCCTCGTCACGGGCGCGCGCCGGCGTGGCTCTCGCGTCCTCCTCGGCGGCGCGTTCGCGGTCTGCGCGGCGCCGTGCGTCGGTCCCGTGCTCGGCTCGATCCTCGTGCTCGCCGGCGACTCGGGCACGGTCGCGCAGGGAGCGCTCCTGCTCGCCGTGTACGCCGCGGGGCTCTCGGTGCCCTTCGTGCTCGCGGGCGCGCTGTTTGCTCCGACGATGGGCGCGTTCCGGGCCCTGCGCGACCACTACACGGCGATCCGCATCGTCAGCGGTCTCACCATGGCCGCGCTCGGCGCGCTCCTGCTCGCGGGCAGGTTCTGGTGGCTGCGCGTCTACCTCAACCGGGCCCTCGAGTGGCTCGGCATCGACGCGCTGCTCTAGGCGATTGATTCCCGATCATCTAGAGACGCGGCGGCGGCAGCTCGAGCGAGCCAAAGCCGACGAGCGCGGCTGCAGATTCGACTTGGGCGAGCACGTCGCCCACCGCGACGCCTCGGTGGGCCGGCGCGTAGGGAGCGAGCCTGCGCGCAGCCTTGGCGAGCTGCCGCTCGCAGCCAGGGCGGTTGCCGCGGCCGGCCTGGTACCAGGCGACGGCGACGTGGACGAGCCCCTGCAGGAAGTCGCGCTCCGCCCCCGGCGCGGTGCGCCACTCCTCCTCGAGCGCCTCGTGCGCCTCGAAGAACGCGCCCGCGCGGATCAGCTCCAGACCGCGCTCGAGAGTCATCTCGTGACTATGATCGACGGGCCGGGATGCTAGTGTCCTTGCCGTGGCGACGATCCTGCTGGCGGGGGTCGACCTGTTCTTCCGGGCCAAGCTCGAAGCGCTCCTGCCGGGGCACCGGCTCGTGACGACCGACAGTGCCGACGCGCCCGATCTCGTGATCTGCGACATCGCCCGGATCGACCCGGACGAGGTCGTGGACGCCTTCCCGGAGATCCCGATCCTCGGTTACACGAACCACACCGACAAGTCGGGGTTGCAGCGGGCGCACACGGCCGGCTTCGACCAGGTGATCGTCAAGTCGTCCCTCGTCGAGCGGGCCCCGGAGCTCGTGACCGAGCTGACCTCCTGACGCCTCCGTCCGCGCTCCCTCGATAAGATCGCCGGCGTGACGTACATCATCGCCGAGCCCTGTATTGACATCAAAGACCGCTCGTGCGTGGACGTCTGCCCGGTGGACTGCATTCACGAGTACGGGCGGATCCTCGTGATCGATCCCGAGGAGTGCATCGACTGCGGCGCCTGCGAGCCGGAGTGCCCCGTCGAGGCGATCTTCCCCGAGGACGCGCTGCCCGACAAGTGGCAGGCCTTCGTGCCGATCAACTACGCGTTTCCCGATCCGGGCAAGATCGACACGCTCGTCGACGAGTACGCCGCCGAGCACAACGTCCAGAACCAACCGCTGGAGTAGCGTTACGCGGGTTGCAGGTACGCGCACCTGCGCCGGTCTCCGGGCAGGGGCGACGGGCCGACCTTGCTCACCCGCAGCCTGCGCTCGCCCTCCTCGACCTCCTCGCCGACGGCCGGCAGCAGGCCCTCGCGCTCGGCCAGCTCGTAGCCCGTCGGCGACCAGAGAAAGACGACGTACCCGTTCTCGCTCGGCACGATCTCGATGCTACCCCCCGGCCGTGTACGGTGGCAGCACGACGTGCACGGACGTGCCGCCGTCCTCGCCCTGATCGACCGAAAAGCGTCCGTTGAGAGTCGCCGCGCGCTCGGCGAGCGCCTCGAGGCCGCCCTTGCGGCGCTCGCGCTCGCCGTCGTCGGTGACGATCGTCTCGATTCCGCCCTTGTCGTCCTCGCGCACGACGACGGAGATCCGGGAGGTCGGCCCCCGGCGGACGGCCTGGCCCAAGGCCTCACGGATGATCTGGTAGAGCCCGACCTGCTCCCCCTTGCCGAGCACGCTCGCCTGCTCGACGTCCACGTCGATCTGCACCTGGTGCTCCATCCCGAGCTGGTTCGCGAGCTCCCGGACGGCCGCGCCGAACCCCTGGTCGCGCAGAACCACCGGCTCGATGTTGAACGAGAGGTCGCGCAGCGAGCGGATCGTGTCGCGGTGGCGGTCGAGGGCCGAGCCGAGGATCTCCGCCGCGTCCGTCCCGCGCCCGTCCTCGATCGCGTGCATCGCGGCGTCGAGCATGAGAGCGATCCCGGAAAGGTTCTGTACCGGCCCGTCGTGGAGGAAGAGCGCGAGCCGGCGGCGCTCGTCGGCCTCCGCGGTGATGATTCGCTCGGAGAGGCGCGCGCGCTCGGCCTCGACCGCCTGGTGCCGCCGGCGCTCGCTGACGAGCAGCCAGAGCGCTCCGGCGCCCGCGAGCGCCACGAGCGCGAGCACCGCGACGACCCCGGCCGGGCTCAATCGATGATCGCCTCGCGCAGCGCAATCGCGACCGCATGCGTGCGCGTGTCGGCCTCGAGCTTCGCGAGGATGTGCCGGACGTGGCTCTTCACCGTCTCCTGGCTGATGAAGAGGCGGCCGGCGACGTCGGCGTTCGACATCCCGTCGGCGAGCAGCTGGAGGATCTCGCGCTCGCGCCCGGTCAGGATGTCGCCCTGGTCCTTGCCCGGGAGGAAGGAGGGCATCAGCGCCGGGTCGATGAAGCCCTCGCCGTTTGCCACCTTCTCGATTGCCCGCAGCAACGTGTCGTGCGGGGCCTCCTTGAGGATGTACCCCTTCGCGCCCGACTCGAGACCGCGCGTCAGAAGGCTGCGCTCGCTGTACGCCGTGAAGATGAGGACGGCGACGCTCGGCGCCTTGACGGCGATTTCCTTCGTCGCCTCGAGCCCGTCCATGCCGGGCATGCGCACGTCCATGATCACGACGTCCGGGAGGCGACGCTCCGCGAGCGAGACGGCGCTCGCGCCGTCCGCCGCCTCGCCGATCACGCGGATGTGCGGGGCGCGCGAGAGTGAGAGGCGTAGCCCCTCTCGCACGACCTCGTGGTCGTCCACGATCAGGCAGGTGATCTCCGCAGGCACGCGCAGGATTCTATGCGCGGCGGGGCCGGGGCTGCCGGTCGTCGCCCTGGTGCTTGAATACCCCGATGGACGAGCTTGCCGGCGGGATCCGCCGCATCACGACCCCCCTGCCGACACGGCCCGGCCATGTGCACGCCTACCTGCTTCCGGGCGAGGACGGCTGGACGCTCGTGGACACCGGTCTCGGTCTCCCCGATGCGAGGGAGCGCTGGCAGGCGGAGCTCGCCGGGCTCGACGGCCCGGTGGCCCGCATCGTCGTCACGCACTTCCACCCCGACCACGTGGGTGCGGCCCGCATCCTGGCCGAGCTGACCGGCGCGGAGGTCATCCAGGGGGAGGTGGACTACGCCCAGTGCCGCCTCGTGTGGGGCAACCCGGAGTGGGCGCCGGAGCTTGCGGCGTGGTTCGTCGAGCACGGCGTGCCGCCGGAGGTGACAGACGAGCTGCTCCAGCAGGGCTCCTTCTACGCGCAGTTCATCCAGTACCAGCCGGATCCGACGCTCGTGAACGAGGGCGACCGCGTGGACGGCTGGGAGCTCATAGCCGCGCCCGGCCATGCCGACGGCCAGCTTGTGCTCTGGCGCGACGACGTGCTCATCTCGGCCGACCACCTGCTCGGCCGCATCTCCCCGACCGTCGGCCTCTGGCCGGAGAGCCGGCCCGATCCGCTCGGCGACTATCTGAGCTCGCTGCGGAGGACGATCGAACTCGCGCCGCTCGTTGCGCTGCCTGGTCACGGCGAGCCGGTGACGGACCCCGTCGGCCGCGCGCGCGAGCTGATCGAGCACCACCGGCTGCGCCTCGACGAGAGCGAGGGGTACCTCGGCGCCGGGCCGCGCCACGCGTACGACGTCTCGCTCGATCTCTTCGGAGCCAACCTCAAGCCGCCCGCCCGCCGCTTCGCCGTCGCCGAGACGCTCTCCCACCTCGAGCGGCTCGTGTTCGAGGGGCGGGCTGCGCGCGGGGATGTCGTCGGAGTGGTCACCTATACTGCGCAGCGATAACCGCGTTGGACGACGACCTCCCGCCTAGTACGCACGCCCCGGAGAGCGGGGCGTGAACGATTTCCTCCGCATCGTCGCGGTCTTTGCGCTGGTCCTGGGGAACGCGATCTTCGTGGCGGCCGAGTACGCCCTCGTCATGGCGCGCCGGACGCGCCTGACCGATCTCGCGGACAAGGGCAGGGCATCGGCCCGTACGGCGCTCCGGCTGATGGACAATCCCGTCGGCTTTATCAGCACGATCCAAATCGGGATCACGGTGTTCGGAATCGCGCTCGGCGCCGTCGGCCAGCCGCTCGTCTCGCACTACTTCGAATGGCTGCCTCGCGGCGCCGCCTTTGCGGTCTCGTTCGTGATCCTGACCTACCTGAGCGTCGCCCTCGGCGAGCTCGTCCCGAAAGCGATCGCGCTGCAGAAGGCAGAGGCGCTGGCGCTCGTGATGGCGTGGCCTATCTTCGCGCTCCAGCGCGCGGTCACGCCGGTCGTCTGGCTGCTCGAGGTGTCGGGCAACGCGGTGGTGCGGCTCTTCGGGGTCCAGCCCGCTCCGGCGGGAGTGCTCGTTCATACGACGGAGGACATCCGGCTGATCGTCGCCGGCGCCGCGCAGGCCGGCGAGCTCGAGCACGACGAGCGCGAGATGCTCTACAAGGTCTTCGACTTCGCGGACAAGGAGGCGTCCGAGGTGATGGTGCCCCGGCCCGAGGTCGTGGCGGTCTCGGTCGAGCTGGCGCCGGCGGACGTGCTCGGCGCGTTGATCAACTCGCCCTTCACGCGCTACCCGGTCTACCGCGAGTCGCTGGACGACATCGTCGGCATCCTGCACGTGCGCGACCTCTTCTCCGAGATGCACGACCACGGCATCTCGTCCGTCGTGCTGGAACGGATCCTGCGTCCGGCGTACATCGTCCCCGAGACGAAGGATCTGGCAGCGCTCCTCACCGAGTTCCGGAAGCGGAACCAGCACATGGCGATCGTCGTGGACGAGTACGGCGCCATGCAGGGGATCGTCACGCTCGAGGACCTGCTCGAGGAGATCGTCGGCGAGATCGAAGACGAGTTCGACCTGCCGGACGAGTCGGTCGAGCGGATCGACGAGCGCCGCATCCGCATCGACGGCACGTTCCCGATCGACGACTTCAACGAGCAGTTCCACGTCGAGCTGCCGATCGAGGACTTCCACACGATGGCCGGGTACGTGTTCGGACAGCTCGGCGAGGCCGCCGAGGCCGGCGACGAGGTCCTCTGGAACGGCCTCCGCTTCACCGTCGTCGAGGTGGAGGGCTCGCGCATCGGGCGGCTCGAGATCGAGTTCCTGCCGCCTGACGACGCGGACACGCCGACCGGCGACCACGAAGCAGCCTGAACGCCGAAGCTCTCCGCCGGCGGCTAGCGTCGCGTCCGGCTGAGCAGCTCCCCAGCCGGGACACTGCGGATCGAGGCGTCGAGCAGCTCGACCGGGTGCAGCGAGGGGAGTGGCCCGCGGGCCCGCCGCAGGGCCGTGGCGACCTGGACGAGACAGCCGGGGTTCGCGCTTGCGTAGCACTCGGCCCCGGTCGCGAGCACGTGGGCCGCCTTGCGGTCGCCGAGCGCGCGCGCGGCCTCCGCCTGGACGACGTTGTAGGTGCCCGCGCTGCCGCAGCAGACGTCCTGCTCGGCGGGCTCGACGACGGTGAGCCCGGGGATCCGCTCGAGCAGCGGCCGCCACACCGCAGGCAGGCTCTGCGCGTGCCGCAGGTGGCAGGAGTCCTGGTAGGCGACGGTCAGCTCCAGCGGGTGCAGCTCGGCCCGCGGCGGCAGCGAGGCGAGCAGCTCCGCAGCATCCCTCACGTCGGGCCCCCCGCCGGCCTCCTTCAGGTGCGAGCCGCAGCCGGAGGCGTTGACGACGAGCGTCTCGACGCCGGCGAGCGACTCGTGCAGGCGGTGGGTGAAGGCCCGGGCCTCGTCGAGCCGGCCGGAGTGCGCCGAGAGCGCGCCGCAGCAGCCTTGAGGCGGCGCCGATACCTCGAGCCCCTCGGCGGCGAGCACGCGCGCCGTTGCCGCGTTGACGTCGCCGAAGACCGCTTGCTGGACGCAGCCGAGGAGCATGCCGACGCGGCCCCGCGCCTCGCCTGTCGCGGGCGTGAGGGCCGGCACGCGCTCCGTCGAGCGCCACGGCGGCGCGATCTCGATCATCGGGCGGATCCGCTTCGGCAGCGGGAGTCGCCGCCCGAGCGGCGCGAGCGCGAGCGCGAGCCGCATCCGGCGCGGGTAGGGCAGGACGGAGAAGAGGAGAGCCCGCTGCAGCCGCTCACCCGTGCTGCGGGCGAACTCACGCTCGACCGTCTCCCTCGTCGCCTCGATCAGCCGGCCGTACTGCACCCCCGAGGGGCAGGAAGTGACGCAGGCCAGGCAGCCGAGGCAGCGGTCGAAGTGCTCGACGACGGTGCGGTTGAGCGCCACGGCGCCTTCGAGCCGCGCGTCCATCAGGTGGATGCGCCCCCGCGGCGAGTCCATCTCCTCGCTCCAGAGCAGGTAGGTCGGGCAGGTCGGCAGGCAGAAGCCGCAGTGGACGCACTCGTCGACGAGCTCGCGGATCACGGCGCGAGCACTCCGTGCGGGTCGAAGGCGGCCCGGACGCGCTCGTTCAGCGCCCGCACCGCCTCGCTCTCGGACGGCGCGGCCTCGTGGGGCACGTACGCGACGCCCGCCGTGGCACGCACGACCGCCTCGTCCAGCGCTGCAAGTGCCTCGCCCAGCCTCCCCGGCTCGAAGACCACGAGGCCCCCTGCGGCGGCCTGCCGCTCCCGCGACTCGGCCCAGACCTCCTCGCCCGCCTCCTCGCCGCCGACGAGCGCGCGGGCAGCGTCGAACTGAGCGGCGACCGCGGTCCCGGAGCCCTCGAACAGGACCGCCAGCCGGCCGGGGTGGAGGACGTCCACCGCGCTCGGCTCGAGCTGTGCGTGGCGCAAGGCCGCCCAGGCGCCGGCGGGGTCCTCGGAGCGGACGACGAGCGTGCGCGCGGCGGCCGGGGCCGGATGCAGCCGCAGGCTCACCCGTGCGATCAGCGCCAGCGTGCCGCGCGAGCCGCAGAGGAGCTTGCCGAGGTCGTAGCCGGCGACGTTCTTCACGACCTTGCCTCCGGCGTTCGCAATCGTGCCGTCGGCGAGCACGACGGTGACGCCGAGCACGAGGTCGCGCATCGTGCCGTAGCGGTGGCGGCAAGGGCCGGAGAGGTCGGCGGCGATGCACGCACCGATCGTCGGGTCGCCGGGCGGATCGAGCGACAGCCGCTGGCCGGCCTCCTCGAGGCGCGCGTTGAGCGAGGAGAGGCGGATCCCCGCCTCGACGGTCGCCGTCAGGTCGCCGGCCTCGTGCTCGAGCACGCGGTCGAGGCCGTCCGTCGTCAGATCCTCGCCGATGCGCACGCGCCGCCCCCGGGCGCCCGCGGCGGCGAGGAAGGCAGAGGCCTCCGCCAGGCTAGAGACGCTCTGCAACCCCGAGCCTCTCGAGGGGGTGGGCGCGGTAGGGGCCGGGCACCTCGCCGCAGAGCCGAGGCGTGGGAAGCACCTTGCCCGGGTTCGCAAGGCCGTCCGGGTCGAAGGCGCCGCGCAGGCGCTGGAACGTCGCGAGGTCGTGCTCGCCGAACATCCACGGCATCTGGCAGGCCTTGTCCAGCCCGACCCCGTGCTCGCCGGTGAGCGAGCCGCCCGCGTCCATGCACGCCGCCAGGATTGCCTCGGCGAGGCGCTTCGCCTGCTCGGCCTCGCCCTTGCGGGCGTCGTAGAGCACGAGTGGATGCAGGTTGCCGTCGCCCGCGTGGAAGACGTTGCCGACGCGGAGGCCGTATTCGCGCTCCAGCTCGGCGATCCGCCGCAGCACCGCCGGCAGCTTCGTCCGCGGCACGACGCCGTCCTGGACGTAGTAGTCGTTCGCGATCCGGCCCATCGCGGCGAACGCCGACTTGCGGCCCTTCCAGAGCAGCGCCCGCTCGGCGTCGTCGGCCGCCACGCGAACCTCGAAGGCGCCGCACTCGCGGCAGATCCGCTCCACCTCGCCCATGTCGTCGGCGACCTGGACGCCGACGCCGTCGAGCTCGACGATCAGCACCGCGAGCGCCCCTGCCGGGTAGCCGGGGTTGACCGCGGCCTCGGCGGCCTGGATCGTCAGCTCGTCCATCATCTCGATCGCGGCGGGGAGGATCCCGGCGGCGATCACGCCTGAGACCGCCGCGCCCGCGGCGTCGGTGGAGCGGAAGCCGGCGAGCAGCGTCTGCACGACCTCCGGCTTGCGCAGGATCCGCAGCGTGACGCGGACGGCGATGCCGAGCGTCCCCTCCGAGCCGACGATCGCGCCGAGCAGGTCGTAGCCCTCCTGGTGGAGCGCCTTTCCGCCGAGCGAGACGAGCTCGCCGTCGGGGAGCACGACGTCGAGACCGGTGACGTGGTTGGCGGTGAAGCCGTTCTTCAGACAGTGCGCCCCGCCGGAGTTCTCGGCGACGTTGCCGCCGATCGTGCAGACCTGCTGGCTCGAGGGATCCGGGGCGTAGAAGTACCCGTCCGCCTCGACCGCGCGGGTCACGTCGAGGTTCGTCACGCCCGGCTCGACGACGATCCGCCCGCTCGCGAGGTCGATCTCGAGGATCCGGTTCATGCGGGCGAGCGAGATCACGATTCCGCCGGCGACCGGGGTCGCACCGCCGGAGAGCCCCGTGCCGGCGCCGCGGGCGACGAACGGGATCCGCTCGCGCGCGCAGGCGCGCACCGCCGCCTGCACCTCCTCCGCGGAGCCGGGCAGGACGACGAGCGCCGGCATCGCCCGGTGCCTCGTCAGCCCGTCGCACTCGTACACCCTCAGCTGCTCCGGCTCGGAGAGCACGTGCTCGGCACCGAGCGCCGAACGCAGCTCCGCTGCGACGTGGGCCGGGAGGCTCATCGTGTCAACTCTATTCCGGGGTTCCCGTTAGGGTTGCGCGCATGCTGCCGATCGAGCGGCCCGGGAAGATCATCTGCGTTGGCCTCAACTACCGCGACCACGCCGAGGAGCAGGGCGCCGAGCTGCCGAAGGCGCCGCTCCTCTTCGCCAAGTGGCCGAACGCGCTGATCGGTCCCGGAGAGGCGATCGTGATCCCGCCGCTCGTGCAGCAGGCCGACTACGAGGCCGAGCTGGGCGTCGTCATGGGTGCGACGGCCCGGAACGTCTCGAAGGAGAACGCCCTCGAGGCCGTGCGGGGCTATCTCTGCGCGAACGACGTCAGCGCGCGCGACCTGCAGTTCGCCGACGGACAGTGGTCGCGCGGCAAGTCGCCCGACACGTTCTGCCCGGTCGGGCCGCTCGTGAGCGCCTCGGCTGTGCCTGACCCTCACAACCTGCGCATCCGCGCGATCGTCAGCGGCGAGGTGCTGCAGGACTCGACGACCGCCAACCTCATCTTCGGCGTGGACGAGATCATCGCCTACATCACGCAGACGATGACGCTCGATCCGGGCGACCTGATCCTGACGGGGACGCCCGCAGGCGTCGGTGTCTTCCGCACGCCGAAGCGGCTGTTGCGCGACGGCGACGTCGTCACGATCGAGATCGAAGGGCTCGGTGAGCTGACGAACCCCGTGCGCGCAGGCTAGGCCCAGAACTCCTCGAACGCGTCCGGGTCGCTCGGCAGCGCGAGGACGTCGGTCACCTTGCCGTCGCGGATCGTGAAGAGCAGAACCTGGTCGATGTCGATCCGGCGCCCGTGCCGCTCGCCGCTCGCGCGGTAGAGCGCCGCGGCCCGCTCGTCGCTTGCGAGGACGTCGATCAGCGCGGAGGCATACGTTCCGCCGGTTTCCTTCGGAAGCATCCCGAGGAAGCCGAAGATCTCCTCGCGGCCGCGATAGACGCCCGACATCACGCCGCGGCCGGGTACGGTCCACACGGCGTCCTCGGCGAAGACCTCGCGCAGGGCAAAGCCCTCGTTGCGCGCGAACGCCTCGAACATGTCGCGGACGAGCGCCGCGTTCGGGTGCTCAGTCGCCATGCGCTCCCTTGGGCAGCCCGCGCTCCCAGCGCTCGAGCAGCGGTTCGAGCACCTGTTGCTGCTCCGGGGAGAGGCCCGAGAGCTTCAACAGGCGGCGCGCTTCGGCGGGGTCGTCGTTGGCGACGGCGGCCTCGAAGTGCTCCCGCGTGACCGTCGGCTCGCGCAGCTGGCGCCGCAGCCAGCGCAGGAGGGAGACGGTCGCCTGGTCGGTCATCGCGACAAGGCTAGCGCCCGGAAGCGCTCGACCGTCTCGCGCACGCCGTCGGCGAGCGGGGTCAGGCGCAGCGGGCCGACCGCCGCCTCGAGACCACCCGACTCGAGCTCGGCGGGGAAGGGGAGCTGTGTGTCCACGAACGTGACGAAACCTGCCGCCTCGGGGGCAGCCGCCTCGATCGCCGAGACGATCTCTCGCATGTGCGCCCGCGCGCCGGGGAAGTTGAAGACGCCGGCGCCGTCGTAGGAGCCCCGGCCCGCCGCCGCGAACGCCGCCCCGACGTCGCGCGCGTAGTCGTACTGCGCCCGCCCGCCGTAGCCGATCTCGAACGCCTCGCCGCGGGCGGCCGCCGCCATCGCCAGCGTCGGCCCCGCGGTCATGCCCTGGTCGCGCCCCGGCCCGTAGACGACGTACGGGCGGATCCCGATCGAGGGCACGCGGTCATCGGCGAAGTAGACGCGCGCCGTTCCCTCGTTCGCCGTCTTGTAGACGCCGTAGTGCGTCGCGGGCCGCCGGCCGCCGCTCTCCGGCGCCGGGTCGTCCGGCCCGTACACCGCCGTCGAGGACGCGTAGGCGACGAGCGGGATCCGCGCGGCGCGCCGCTTCACCGCCTCGAACACGTTCACCGTGCCGACGACGTTGACCCGGGCGCCGAGCGCCGGGTCGGCCCTGCAGAACGGCACCTGCAGCGCCGCGAGGTGGACGATCCGCCCGATCTCGTGCTCGTCGAGGACTCGCTCGAGCGCAGCAAGGTCGGTGACATCGCCCTGGACGAAGGCGACGCGTGCGAGCTCCTCGGCGCTCAGCACCAGCTCGAGCCGCGAGCAGTTCTCGCCCAGGTCGAAGGCCACGACGGGCGCGCCCTCGTCGAGCAGCGCCTTGACGGTCCAGGCGCCGATGCAGCCGAGCGCTCCGGTGACGAGCGCCGTCTCAGGCAAGCGGGGCGTCCTGGTACACGGTCACGGTCTCGGTATAGAACTCGAGCGCGGCACGGCCCTGCTCGTGCGGCCCGAACCCGGAGCCCTTGATCCCGCCGAAGGGGACGTGGACGTCGGCGCCGGCGGTCTGCGAGTTGACGTGGAGGATGCCGGCCTGGAGCTCGCCCGCGAAGCGGTGGGCGGCCCGCAGGTCGCGCGTGAAGATCGCGGCCGAGAGCCCGAGCTCGACCGCGTTCGCGCGGGCGAGCGCTTCGTCGAGGTCGCCGCAGCGGTAGAGCGAGGTGACCGGCCCGAAGACCTCCTCGCAGCTGAGCAGGCACGAGTCCCCGACGTCCTCGAAGACGGTCGGGGCGATCAGGTACGCCTCGTCGTGCACGCGGCCGCCGCCCGCCAGGACGGTGCCGCCCTGCGAGCGGCCGGTCTCGATCGCGGCGAGGATCTCCTCCAGCGCGCTCTCGTTGACGACCGGCCCGACCTCGGTGTCGGGGTCGCTCGGGTCGCCGACCTTGCCGCGCTCGACGCGCGCGAGGAAGCGCGTGCGGAAGTCCTCGTAGACGGCGTCCTGGACGAGGATCCGCCGCGTCGCCGTGCACTTCTGCCCGGCCGACCAGAAGGCGCCCGCGTAGGCCGCCTCGACCGCGCGGTCGAGCTCCGCGTCGGCCATCACGATCAGCGGGTTGTGGCCGCCCAGCTCGAGCTGGGCGCGCGCTCCCCGCGCGGTCGCCTGGTCGCGCACGGAGTGGCCCACGGCGACCGACCCGGTGAAGGAAAGCGCGCGCACGCGCGGGTCGGAGACGAGCGCGGCGCCCGCCTTCGAGCCGGCTCCTGTGAGCACGTTGAAGACGCCCCCCGGCAGCCCCGCCTCGGCGAAGGCCTCGGCGAGGTGGAGGCCCGTGCGCGGCGCCTCGTAGCCGACCTTCAGCACGACGGCGTTGCCGTAGACGAGCGCCGGCGCGGCCTTCCAGGCCGGGATCGCCGCCGGGAAGTTCCACGGCGTGATCAGGCCGACGACGCCGAGCGGGCGCCGCAGCGTGAACAGCCGCTGGCCCGTCACGGAAGGCTCGTACATCTCTCCGACGGGCCGGTACGCCTCGCCGGCGAAGTAGCGGAGGATCGCTGCGGTGCGCGCCGACTCCATGCGCGCCTCGCGCAGCGGCTTGCCCATCTCGGCCGTCATGTCCTGGGCCATCCGCTCGCTGCGCGCCTCGAGCGCGGCGGCGGCCTTGGCGAAGACGGCGGCGCGCGCCGGCGCGGGCGTGGCCGCCCAGGCGGGCGCGGCGGCGGCGGCGGCCTCCACGGCCGCGCGCGCGTCCTCGGCGCCGGAGGACGCGTAGACACCCGTCACCTCGGACGGCCGCCAGGGGCTCCGCTTCTCGTAGGTCTCGCCGGAGGCGGCGGGCCGCCACTCGCCGCCGACGTAGTTGGCCGATGGTTTCACGAAGCGGCTCCGTCCATTCGGGTCAGCTCGTACGCGGCCTCCGCGAGCGCGGGCACGCCGGTGTCGAGCGTGGAGTAGAAGGCGTCGTCGGTCGTGCCGGCGAGCCAGCGCTTGTAGTTGCCCTCGAGGAAGATCGAGGCCTTCCAGAGCGCGAGCGCCTGGTACCAGTGGATGCGGGCGACCGCGCGCCCGGTCGCCTCCTCGTAGAGTGCGACGAGCTCGTCCGCATCCGGGAAGCCGGGGGCGCTCGCCACGAGCGAGTGGTCGAGCGGCGTGTTCGAGGGCGCCCACGTCGCGGTCAGGTAGCCGACGTCCGCGAGCGGGTCGCCGATCGTCGAGAGCTCCCAGTCGAAGACGGCGACGATCCGCGCGGGCGGCTCCGGGGCGAGCATCGCGTTGCCGAGCCGGTAGTCGCCGTGGACGATGGTGGAGGTGGGGGACTCCGGCATCGTCGCGGCGAGCCGGGCGGTCACCTCCTCGAGTCGCGGCAGCTCGCGCGTCTTCGTCAGCTCCCAGAGGCCGGTGAAGCGCTTGAGCTGGCGCTCGAGGTAGCCGGTCGGGCGGCCGTAGCCCTCGAGCCCGACCGCCTGCCAGTCCACCGCGTGCAGCGCAGCGAGCGTCTCGATCAGGCTCTCGGCGATTCGACCGCGCTCCTCCGGCACGTCGAGCGCCGGCGGCACCGCGCGGGTGACGACGTCGCCCTCGACGAAGTCCATGAGGTAGAACGGGACGCCGAGCGGCTCGTCCTCCGCGTGGACGTGAAGGACGCGCGGCACGGGCACGGCCGTCTGCTCGAGCGCGCGCACGAGCCGGGCCTCACGGATGACGTCGTGGGTCGAGGGCGGCAGCGGCGGCCGCGGCGGGCGGCGCAGGACGAACGACTCGCCGCCGCGGCGCAGGAGGAACGTGACGTTGGAGTGCCCCTCGCCGATCCGTTCCGTCTCGATCGGCCCCGAGCCGAGCCCGGCCGCGTCGAGGATCGCCTCGAGCGGGCCGAGCACGAGCAGCGGCGGCAGGTCGAGGCCGACGGCCTGCTCGAGGGTCTCGACGACGTCGCTCACGCCCGCGATTCTGACTGGACCCTAAGCTTCGGGTGTGACCTTCCGCACCATCGACGAGCTCGAGGTCGCGCTGCACGCGGCGTCGTACCTCCCCGAGCGGGGGCTCTCGACCGCGCTCTTCCTCTCGCTCGCGCTCGAGAAGCCGGTGCTGCTCGAGGGCGAGGCCGGAGTTGGCAAGACCGAGGCGGCGAAGGCGCTCGCCCGCGCCCGCGGGGCACGCCTGATCCGGCTCCAGTGCTACGAGGGGCTCGACGTCGCGCATGCCGTCTACGAGTGGAACTACCCACGCCAGCTCCTGCACATCCGCGCGGCACAGGAGGGAACCGTCTCGGAGGAGGAGCTGTTCGGGCGCGAGTTCCTCATCCGCCGTCCGCTGCTCGAGGCGATCGAGTCGGAGGAGCCCGTCGTGCTGCTGATCGACGAGATCGACCGCGCCGACGAGGAGTTCGAGGCCTTCCTGCTCGAGGTGCTCTCCGACTTCCAGATCACGATTCCCGAGATCGGGACGATCCGCGCCCTGCGCAAGCCGTCCGTCGTGCTCACGTCGAACCGGACGCGCGAGCTGCACGACGCGCTCAAGCGCCGCTGTCTCTTCCACTGGATCGGGCACCCGTCGATCGAGCGCGAGATCGCGATCGTCAAACTGCGCGTCCCGGGCGTGCCCGAGCGGCTCGCCGAGCAGGCGGCGCGCTTCGTGCGCGGGCTGCGGGCGCTCGACCTCGCCAAGCCGCCGGGCGTGGCGGAGACGATCGACTGGGCTCACGCGCTCGCCGCGCTCGGGCAGGCCGAGCTCGACGCCGACGTGGTCGAGTCCACGCTCGGCTCCGTGCTCAAGTACCGCGAGGACTTCGAGGCCGTCCGCGACGACCAGCTCGTACGGCTCGTCGAGGAAGCCCGCTCCGGCCGGTAGCCGATGGCGGACGCCCTCGTTCGTCACGTCGTCACCTTCGGCCGCGTGCTGCGCGAGGTCGGGATCGAGGTCGGGCCTGGGCGGCTCCAGGACGCGCTCCGCGGCCTCGATGCGGTCGATCTGACGAGCCAGCCCGACGTCTACTACGCGCTACGGCAGACCCTCGTGGCCCGCCGCGACGAGCTCGACCTCTTCGACCGCGCGTTCGCCGCCTGGTTCCTGCGCGCGCCCGTCGAGCCGGCGGGGCGGGGTGCCGTGCCGCAGGCGCCGCCGTCGCGAAAGCCGGCGAGCCCGTTCGGCGAGGCGTCCCTCTCGCCGGAGGAGGACGCCGGCGACCAGGAACCCGTCGAGCTCGGCGCGAGCGCTCACGAGCTGTTGCGCGAGCAGGACTTCGCCGCGATGACGCCCGAGGAGTTCGCCCGCGCCCGCCGCCTGATCGCCGACATCGCGCGGCTGCGGCCGCTGCGCCGCTCGCGCCGTCGCCGGCCCGACCCGCGCGGCGACCGGCTCGACCTGCGCCGGCTCGCGCGCCGCTCGCTCGCGACCGGCGGCGACCCGGTCGAGCGCTCCTTCCGCTCGCGCAAGGACGTGCCGCGCAAGCTCGTCGTCCTCTGCGACGTGTCCGGCTCGATGGAGGCGTACACGCGCGCCCTCCTCCTCTTCCTGCACGCCGCCGTCGGCACCGGCCGCGGGGTGGAGGCGTTCGCGTTCGGCACGCGCCTTTCGCGGCTCACCCAGGAGCTCGCCACCCGGGACCCCGAAGAGGCGTTCGCGAAGGCCTCCGCGAGCGTCGTGGACTGGGGCTCCGGCACGCGCATCGGCGCCTCGCTGAAGGCGTTCAACGACGAGTACGGGCGCCGGGCGCTCTCGCGCGGCGCCGTGACCGTGGTCGTCTCCGACGGCTGGGAGCGGGAGGATCCCGACCTCGTCGGCCGCGAGATGGCACGGCTCGCGCGCGCCGCCTACGCCGTCGTCTGGGTCAACCCGCTGAAGGGCAACCCGGAGTACCAGCCGCTCGCCGGCGGCATGCGGGCAGCATTGCCCTTCGTCGACCGCTTCCTGCCCGGCCATAATCTGAGGAGTCTCGAGGAGCTGGCGGCCGTGCTCGCCGGCATCGAAAGGAGGCACGCCGCGTGAAGGAGATCCTGCCCGAGGTCGAGCGCTGGCGCGAGGCAGGCGAGCAGGTCGTCGTCGCCACGGTCGTCGCCACGCGCCGTTCCGCGCCGCGGCCGGTCGGCACGAGCCTCGCGATCTCGGAGTCCGGGAAGATGTGCGGCTCGGTCTCGGGAGGGTGCGTCGAGAGCGACGTCTACGAGACCGCGCGGGAGGTGCTCGCGACCGGGAAGCCGAAGCTCGTCTCCTACGGGATCTCCGACGACGAGGCGTGGAGCGTCGGCCTCCCCTGCGGGGGCGAGATCGACGTCTTCCTGGAGCGGGTCGAGTGATCGGGCGGCTGGCGCAGCTCGCCGCGTCGAGTGCGCGCGGCGTCCTCTTCACCGTGATCGAGGGCGAGCCTCTCGGCGCGAAGCTGCTCGTGCTCGAGGGCGGCGAGACCGTCGGGGACGGCCCCGCCGAGCTCGTGGGGTACGCAGACGAGGTCATCCGCCGCGGTCGCAACCGGCAGCTCGAGGTGGACGGGATGAAGGTCTTCGCCGAGTGGTACGGGCCGCCGCCGCGGCTGCTCGTCTACGGGGCGGTGGACACCGCGGAGGCGCTCTGCCGCGCCGCGAAGCTGCTCGGCTGGCACACGATCGTCGCCGACGCGCGCGCCAAGTTCGCGACGCGGGAGCGGATGCCGTCCTGCGACGAGCTGATCGTCGCCTGGCCGGAGGAGGCGTTCGCGCAGGTGGCGCCCGACCACTCAACGGCGATCGTCGTCCTCACCCACGACGACAAGTTCGACGAGCCCGCCCTGCTCGGCGCGCTCGAGACGGAGGCGTTCTACATCGGCGCGCTCGGCTCGCGCCGCAACCAGGAGCGCCGCCGCGAGCGGCTGCTCGAGGCCGGGGCGAGCGAGGAGCAGCTCGACCGCATCGTCGGGCCGTGCGGCCTCGACATCGGCGCCGACAGCCAGGAAGAAACGGCGCTCTCGATCCTCGCGGAGATCCTTGCGGTCCGGGCCCGCCGCGAGGGTGGCCCGCTGCGCACCGCGAAGCAGCGGATCCACGTCGAAACCGACTGAAGCAGCGCTCAGCGGCCCGAGCCGGCGATGCTCAGCCACACGTCGGCGCCGCCGGCGGGCCTGTTTCCGGCGTGGGCTGAACCGCCGTGCGCCCGAGCGATCACGTCCACGATCGCGAGACCGAGGCCGGCGCCGGTTCCACCGCTGCCCCGCGCGTTCCCGCCGCGGCTGAAGCGGTCGAACGCCTGTCCGAGGAAGTTCTCTGGAAAGCCCGGCCCCTCGTCGAGCACGTGGAGCTCGACCGTGCCGTCCGCCGGTGCCACCGCGACGAGCTGGATCGCTCCCCTTCCGTGTCGAAGCGCGTTCTCGATGAGGTTGCCGAGCGCCTGCTCGAGGCGCAGTGGATCTCCGGACACCTCCAGCTCCGTGGGTGCGCTGACGACGATCTGGCGCCCCGACTGCAGCGCCCGTCGCGCGAAGCGCTCTGCGGCTCCGTCGAGAACGGCGCCCGCGCGCACGCGCTCTCTCCGGACGGGGAGGCGGCCCTGGTCGGCGCGGGCGAGCACCAGGAGGTCCTCGGCCAGCTGCGTCAGTCGGTCGGTCTCGTCGGCCGCCGAGCGAACGGCGCCTTCGAGCTCGGCAGCGCTTCTCGGGCGCCGGAGCGCCAGCTCCAGCTCGGTCTTCAGCAGCGCCAGCGGCGTGCGCAGCTCGTGGCTCGCGTCCGCGACGAAGCTTCGCTCCCGGTCGAGCGCCGACTCGAGCCGCGCCAGCATGTCGTTCAGCGTCTCG
>Ga0082335_1003971_pt1 | contig 23225 bp, 25 predicted proteins | sample Subgrocontami58m_FD_72375 | JGI IMG/M metagenome (GOLD analysis project Ga0082335, IMG submission 72375) | Subsurface groundwater microbial communities from S. Glens Falls, New York, USA - GMW37 contaminated, 5.8 m (SPADES assembly) (version 2) ...
CGCGTGAGCGCATTGCAGAAGTTTCCCGACTGCTGCACCCCGTAGGGCTGGGAGTAGTGTCTCAGACTCCCTCTCAGGGCTTCCTCGCTAAAGGCCCTTACTGATCATCGGCTTGGTGGGCCATTACCCCGCCAACAACCTAATCAGCCGCAGCCTCCTCCTCACAACATCGTTTAGCGATGCCGCATCCCAGCCTGCATCGCCTATCGGTGCTTATCCTCAGTTTCCCGAGGGTATCACCGGCGTGAGGGCAGATTAGCTACGTGTTACTGAGCCGTACGCTTTCTTTCGAAAAACTTGCATGTCTAAGTGCAAACCAACGAGCCGCAACCGCCAGCAGGATAAACTGGATTTATTATCATAGATTATTATCTGAAGAGATATTATAATCAAGGAGAAATATTCTCAAGAGAACTCACAAAAGTTCCCCATCCTGTTAGCACAACAACCTCTAAATAAAGATTATTAATTGACGGTCATAGATATATACAACGTAATAATTTGCATACATCATGCCGAAGTATAAGTTGCGTCGATGTAACTCTCGCAACGACTCGCTAAGGCACTCATGAACGTTAACATCTTAGTAAATGCTTGACGCGTTGAGGACTATATAAAGCTTTCGCCGATTTTAATGTAAAATTACGTCGTTAATCTTATAAAATATCTTTTTAATTTTTTCGATGGTCAAGAAAATAAATATAACTTTAATCATTAAAGAGATTATAATTATTTTGTGCAGTAGTGTTGCGTGGATTTCTTCTTTTTATTCCGTCTCGCTAGTATCCGTCGCACTATCACATCCGTCATCATAAGGCCAGTCCACGTCTCCATCACTATCATCATCAAAATCATTAAAGCATTCAACAAGATCATAATCAAGATTTGCGACATTAATGCTATATTGAGTAGGATAACCAAAGTACACTGGTGTAAATCCATAGCTAGCCATCTTTTGCACAGAATTAAGATTCCAATAAATAGTGTCGCGGTGCCATGTCCAGATTTCTGAACCTTTATTCAAGTAGTGGCTCAAAACATCTGGACTTTCAATAAGACTCTTGTTATATTGCGTCCACCATATATATGAAGACGGCCAGTAGAAGTTCCCCATTTTTCTATGCAAAAAGTCTGGCCCAGAGCCTTCATGCACAAACAACACTTGATTAATTGTTAATGATTTCATATCATCAATCCAATCATCTCGTTGAAAGGCAGGCATCCCTCCAAAATAATCGAGTCCAATTGTTTTTGCATTTCTTTGTTTTGCTAACAAAAGCTGATTAGTGAGGAAAGAAATCTGCTGCGCATTTTCATAGTCAGCATTACTTATGCTTGTAGGATTCCATTGCTCTGGATTAGGTGTTTGTCCGCTTCTTCCCCACCAGAATCCTAACTCAAGATTATTTTGTGCAAACTTGGAAAAGTTTCCTGCAGTAGAATCCAAGTGAGGCAGGAAGTCCATGAATGCGGGAGGATAGTTGCAATGTTGTCCTGAACCTTGATTTTCAGGCGATGTGCACGAGCCCTGCGGATTGTAAAGTCCGCTCGGAGTCCAAATCATCGCCCTTTCATAACCTAGTGCTTTAGTCTGTGCAATAAATCCATCAACAAAAGAGCCCCACCCAACACTAGGTAGCTCGTTGAAGTATCCAGTAGATTGATACGACCTAGGATTAGTTTGCGCGTTATAAAATTGGCTGTACGCTAGTTCAACTCCATGAATCGGATGTCTGTTTTGCGCAGTCTGTTGTGAATTCCCATAAGTTTGCTTGAAATATTTTTTATAAGGATCAAGTGTTACAATCCATGAGCTAGGTTTGGTAAATCGCACAGAGATAGTGTAAGTGCGCTGCTGGTTCGCAGGCATTAAAGGTTTAAACTCTCTATATTCATGTCTCCATGTTCCTGTTTGCAGGCCCGATGTAACTCTCGCAAGCTGGGGAACTACATCATGTTTGTAATTTAAGTAAGGATATTGAATTCCAGTCCCCACAGAAAACGAATTGTCGTAAGCAACAATAACAGGAGAGTAATAGAAATTCGGATAAGCCAGCGTGCCCGTCCCTCCGAATCCATCAAGTCCGTTGCTTCCCAGATAAAGAGTTCCAACTTGCCCGTTCGGCTTGGTAACCCTTCTAGTAAAGCCCGCATCTTTTATATCCAGAACATAAAAGTCTCCAGAGACTACCTGCATAATTCCATCAACTCGCAAGTTAGGCGGATTCTGTGATTGAGAAGTCGGGTTCTGTACAGAGTAAGTAATGTCAACTCCTCCGCAAGTCGGGGTAATAGAATAAGTTGTGGTTAAAGCCCCGTTACTATTATCTCCAAAGAATTTTTCATCGCTGAAGTTTTGCCTTAAAACTAGACCATCGCTTTTTCTTATCGCATTGAAACTCTTCGTCCCATCAGCCTTGGTAAATAAGTTAATTGTAACATTGTATAATAAATCTCTATCATCTCCAAATCCTGTGCAAAAATCAAGAGCACCCGAGATGATATTAGTTTCATCATCATCAATAGGGTCTGCGCATCCAGGATCGTTACTCGAGTTGGAACCATAATCAATTAGGGTATCATTATCATTGTCAATCCCGTCGCTGCATTGAGGAAGAATATCAGTTTCATCAAGATCCCCAGGGCCTTCAGTGCATCCAGGATCATTGCCGTCAATTAGTGTATCTTCTGGGTCTGCATCATCTGCTTCGTTCGAGCACGCAGGCCTTCCATTATTGTCATCGTTTGTTTCATTATCGTCCTGCGGCAAGGGGCATCCCGGGTCTGTTACATCAAACCATCCGTCTCCATCATTATCCTCTCCGTCGTTGCACGCAGTAGGCTGATCAATTACTTCTCCGAATATGCATGGAAATGGAGTGCCTGTTAGAGAGCATAAAGTTCCATCATTCAGTACTGGAGCCAGGTCAACGCTAACAGGCTGGGAAACAGGCGGCGCTGAAAAAGAAAACGAGCGCCGTTCAAGTTCTGTGAAATTTTCAGTTTTTCTATCAATGTTCACACTTGCTCCCGAAGAATTCTTGAAGATAAATTTTATTTCCTTTAAAGAGCCCACTCCTGCCTTGCGTTCAACAACGACAGAAGTAAGTGTTCCGTTATAATGGCAAAGGACAGGAGAAATTTGCACCTTAAGGCATGTATTAGCCGAGCTCGTTTCCCCTATGCTTAAAATGAATGGTCTAAGAGCCCCAAACACAATCGCCGTTGCCCCAAGAGCAAGCAGGATTCCGAGCACTAATACAACTAATCCAGACACCCCTTTTTTCCACATGACTCAAAAAAATAAGCATTATATATAAACGTTCTTAAGTGGGTGGCTGTAAGGTATCCCATCCTTCTACAAAAGTCTGTACAGGAGGCATAGGAATATCAAGTCCGCGTTTTTCAATATATCCTTTCGTAAGAAGGTAAAACATCATCCCAAGACTTTTCCAGCTCTTGTTATTCCCAGGCAAAACAAAATCTATTCCGCTGGTAAAATTATTGGTGTCGCAGATGCTCATGACTTTAAGTTTGATGCGATTCGCATCAGTCAGTGCGTTCTTGTCCAACCAAGGGTCGCAAATAAAAACAAGCTCAGTTTCAAAAAAAGTTTCCAGCTGTATGTTAGTTAAAACGCCTGCAGGATATTTTTTCGTAAAAGCTCTAATCCCCAAAGTCTCCGCAAACGTTTTGACAGCCTTCCATCCAGCTTCTCGCTTGCAAACCAAAATCATCTTCTTCGGGTCAAACTTCGACAAGAACTCGATAGCTTCGCGCATTTTATCATCAAGCAGCGAAGTGTTAAAGACAGCAAGCCCGTCAGCCCTCCTTCTATAAACATATTTTCTCATATCAGGCGTAATGACTCTAGTTCCGAGATGAATCGAAGATTTAAGATAATCCTCAATAGGTACAAGCATTTCTTTCTTTTCTTCCTTCTCGCCCGTTACCTTTTCCTTGATTGTGCCCGCATCGATATCCTTGACCTTGCTCTCAAGTGCCTTTGCCTTGGCTTTCAGCGCAGCAAGCTTTGCTTTCTTATCTTCAGCATCTACTTTTTTTACAGCCTTCTCTTCAGTTGCAACTATCTTTTCTTCAGATTTATCATCATTTTTTTTCTTTGTTGTCATTGTAAATGTAAATAATTAGCGTACGGGTTTTTCTGGGGTTGTTTCAGCCAGTACGTACAATAATAAAGCATGCTATAGATTGAGGTTTTTAAACCTGTCTATAATAATGTTTAAATAGTGTTCTTCTCCAAATTTTATATGACTGCGTTACAAGGTTCAACAAAAATAAGATTTTATTATGAACGGGCTGAGCCAACTGAACCTTTCGAAATATTTGACGAAGCACGTAACGAAGCAGTAGGAGTTAGAGAGAGTCTATTAAGCCATCTAGATAGAACCACGCAACCAATTTTAGGAGATGAAGGGCATAATGATATGTTTTCTGGCACTATTTGGTTATACCACGATCCTAGAGGAGCATCAATTTTAGTTGAAGATACAGACCAAAGCAAAGATAATTATGTAGGTGCTGAAATTTATGGCGAAAATGGAGTAAGAGATCAAATAGCCTCTGAACTTAAAGGATTATCAAATAAATTTAAGGACTTTAGGGAATAACCAAAATAAGCAATTTAATCTTATATCAGACTTTCCTCAATCTCTTCCATCCTCTTCAACTTGCATTCTCTCCACTTCGTCGCTATCCCGCATTTAATAAAATCACATTGGAATGCAAAAGCATAATCTGCCAGAGCATCATCAAGAGTCTCCCCGCTCCTATGCGACATTACAGTTTGTATTTTATGTTTCCTGCATAAATCAATTATCTTTTTTAACTCGAGAAGAGAGCCATTTTGATTCGGCTTCACAATCATGGCCCCTATAGCCCGAGCTTTTATTGCCTTCTCAAGCCTATCAATATGCGTAGCAGTCAAATCATCTCCTACAACTAGGGCCTCGCGGCACTCTTTCCTAATATCTGCAAATCCTTCAAAATCATCTTCTTGAACAGGGTCTTCAACGTATAAAACTGAATAATCTTTTATCAATTTTACAACATGCTCAATATGCGCAGGTCTCGTTCGCTGGACATGCTTGTAATCATAAAGTTTTTGTTTGTAAAATGAAGAAGCAGCCACGTCCACGCCAATATCAATATTTTTGAATTCACTTAACGCGCCAAGGGCAGCTTCATCATCTAATTCAGTCTGCCATGCCCCCTCATCGTTAATCTGTTTAGCATTCAATTTCTTCCCAATTTGCCGATAAACTTCTTTCATCATCCTAACATTGTCTGAAAAACTTTTTTCCTTAGGAATAAGCAAAAATTCCTGAAAAACAGGATGCTTTTTGAATTTCATCGAGTGTAGCCCTCCACCAACAGCATTCCCAACAGGCCTAGGAAAACGAGAAGCATTCGCGTTTATGACTTGCCATAATTCTTTTTTCTCCTCCAGAGCAAGAGCCTTCAATATTGCAGACTCAAATGCATAAAGTGCGTTTGCTCCAAACATTTTCACATCTTTTTCTTTTATCTCTTTTTTAATAAAATCTTCAACTCTCTCCAAGTCATTAAAATCTTCAATTTCCAGCCACTTTTTCCATTCATTAAGAAATTTAATATTCCATTTCAAGTCCTGATGATAACTTGGAGTCTCATACTTCCCTGTTGATTTCCCACTAGGAGAACTCGCTCTCGAGTTATTAACAGAAACCTCAATAGTTGCCGTACCCCTAGAGTCTTTAATAGCTCTAGCTCTAACCTCTTTAATGAACATCTTATCAAGAACAATCGTAATTTTATAAATCTATAGAATAAAGGTATTGAAGTGAAAGGATTAAATAGGTGTGAAGGGCTGCTTTTGAATAGCTTAGAGCATGACAGAACATACAACTCCCTTCAGACAACTCATAAAATCAATGCGTGATTTGCTTAAAGTTTATCCAATATGTTATTCTTATGGGAGATTTGAAGCTTTTTTTGTATCATATCCCAACACAGGAAATGGAGTAGTTGAGCTAATGAGAAAGGAAAATTTAATTGAGATGGCTTCAAAAGATAAAGTTATAGAATTAAACAAAAAACTTACTCAAAAAGAATGGAATCAATTAAGAGCAGAAGGTAAAACAGAGCCTTTATGGTATTGTTTAACTGACAAAGGAAGAGATTTAGCTATGTCTATGCAAAGTTTACAATTTGCTGAAAAAGCAGACGCTTATAATGCTCTTACACATACAACAACTATTATTGTGACTATTCTTTCGATGCTGGCAGTATTTATTTCATTACTTTCAACTTTGAAATAGAATAATAAGTCCCGAAAGCGACAGTTAAGCACTATAGTGCTAAAAGTCTCTTAGATTAGACAATAAATCTATAGAATCGCAAGAATAATTAAACTTCTTCTTCGCCAGCAGTTTCTTCAGTTACGGCGTCAGCATCATCTTCATCGACAAATCCCTGCTCGACAGCTTTTTCAGTCATTTCTTCCTCGATTTCCTTCTCTTTGGCAATTATCTTCTCATCATCAATTTTCTCTTCCTTGACATTCTGAAGCTTTACCAATTTCCTCCGGGGAAGCGGGCGATGAACACTGATAGGCAGCACGTCCTCTTCAAATTCTCTCTGTGCAATCTTAAGAGGGTCATAACGAATAGTCTCCAGCTCTTCTTTGGTAATTTTTAACAAAAGAGGAGCATCCATTGCAATCTGCAATGCTCTAGCGCCAATAATGCGCGCAATTTCATATCTTGTAAAGGATTCTTTTGTTTTCATTATCTATTTTACTTAAGGGCCTTATTAAGTGTTTTGCTCAGCTCTTCATATTTTCCAGGGAGGGCATCAATAATTGTATTTATCTCGTCTAAAGTAAAAGTTGTTTCCCATCCCTTCTGGCAAGAGTTAATCATCAAGTCGTCTTTCCACATCGAAAGCCCGAATGTTACTTTAGTATCGCAAGCCTCTTCTTCCTCTCTTGTTGGATGAAGCAATATTGAATTTCCAATTTTGTAGAAAGTGAAGGAAAGAGGGATAATATCTCTCTTAAGAGGCAATTTCTCCTTTGTTTTCTTTTCATAATCAATATTTCCTTCCTTGTCGAGAGCAGGCATAGTTGCATCACGCAGGGCAGCTAGACAGGCAATGCTGGCTGCATCAGTCAGCGAGCCATCGTCATTCAATGGATAAAGGTCAATATAAATCGTCCAGACTTTTTCTTTCGCCTTTATAACTAGTTTTTCCCACTCTAATATTCCTGACTCTCGAATCATTCTATCAACCAATCTAGGTATTTCAATCCCTAAAAATCCAGGCGGTCCAAGCTCAAAACGCGGTGACGCTAGTGGTAACAAATCCCCGGATACAATAAGGTTGCCTGAGTCAGGAGAATCAGGATAAGGCGTTCCCACCGCAAGTTTAACGCCTGCAATAACCTCTGTCTTTCCGATTTTAACGCGCGCGCTTCCTTCAGCTTTATTGGATACCCCATACTCAATGCTAACATCATTCAAATCAAGTAAGCCGCGGCCATCAAAACGTTTCCCTTCAGAGAACAACTTTCTCATAAAGTCTTTTGTTAAATTAGATACATCCATTACGCTCATTTCATAAACTCCTTCAGTGCTTTTTTCTGAACTTCATAAATCTCTTTGCATGCTTCCGCTCCCATCTTTAAGGCTTCTTTTATTTTATCTGGCTGGATTTTTCCATCTAGTTGTAATAATGTAAACTCATCGCTATTCGAAACTTTGGCAAGAGGAAAGTCCGTTGCTCCTTCTCCTTCTTCAAAGTCTTCTTCTTCTTTATCAACGTCAACTACAAGGTCTTTATCTAATTTCCCGATAGAAACAGCTGAAACTAAGTCGCGCATTGGGATTCCTGCATGTGCCAAAGCCATAGCCGCAGCATTAATGCCAGCAACGCGTGTGCTTGCGTCCGCTTGTGGAATGTATATCTGAACATCCACAACAGTATTTGGAAACTCTTTGATATTAACAACAGGCAGCAAAGCCCATTCCAATACCTTGGAAATTTCCTGGCTTCTTCTACTTGGCCCAGGTTTTTTCCTGTCAGAAACTGAAAAACTCAATAGGTCATAATTAACGCGCAAAATTCCTGTGCTTGGGTCCTGCATGTGCTGTGGATGCAATTGTCTTGGACCATAAACAGCAGCAATTGCAATTGTATTTCCAAATCCAAATATTGCGCTTCCATCTGCATTAGGCACAACGCCCACTTTTGCAATCATAGGCCGCATCTCGTTCGCCTTTCTTCCGCTCGGTCTTTTTAGTGCCATTATTCTCCTGCCTCCCTGGAAGCTTCTACAAGCGTGCGGTCAGGATCGCCTCTGGTAAGAGGAGTATGCCTAACAGCATTAAAATGTATTGTTTTGTCTCTTACGGTAAGATCATCTAAATCTGATTCTACACGAAATACAGTTTGACCGGAGGAATATGCAAATCTAAATCCACCACGCGTTTCACCACAATAAACTCCGTCACATCTACCTTCACCAAAAGCGAGGTGAACCTGATCTCCTCTAACTAAAAGAGGAATATCCTGTACTCCTTGAATATCTTGTACGGAATAAGTTGAAGGCATGTTATTTCTTTTCGGCGAACCATTCCTCCATATGTTCAGTAAGACCTTCAACGTGAACTTTATCAGCTATATACTCGACTGCACGTCGTGCCAGCAAAGCCTGCTCGCTCGTGTCTCCCTTAATCCAAATCCATCCGTTCTGCCCTACCGTAATCTGGCACCCTGTTTCATCTTTAATAAGATTAATCATGCTTCCTTCACGTCCAATGATTCTAGGCACGCGAGAAGCGTTAATCCTAAAAATGAATCCACCCTCAAGCTTTCCCAGTCCTTTACCTTTAATCGTTAAATCTATTCCTCGCCCCTTAATGCTCCAGATTTTGGCAGCAAGCGTATCTCCAATTGCCAGAAACTGATCCATCTCATGCTGGTTGATGAACCTAGGTGACTCAGCAATAGGCAAGAATGCATTTCCAGGACAATCAATATCAGACAGCCACCCATTAAAAGTAATGTCAGTCACGCGTCCAAGCACCACATTCCCCCTGCGAGGAACGTAAGCTCCTGATAAAGAAATAACCTTGACAACGCGCCCTAGAACTTCGGCCATTCCAAAGCGGTTTGCAATCACGTTGTCGCCTTCGCGTCGCACCCCATCTCCAGGAAGGTAATCGTCGCCAGAAACAATAACTTCCCCAGGAACGACGACATGTCGTTTCGACGGTAATGAAGGTTCTACAACTTCAGAAATCGTTTCTTCTTCGGCTTCGTGTGCCTCATTAATCTTGTTTCTCATGTAATCGTAATAGGTAACAGAATTCGCGATATAATCGGTCTTCTGTAATTTTAATCAATGCTTGTTAAGAAAAGGGGTTTTTAAAACTTGCGGTTTTAAGACTGAGAAAATTATGCGTGCGTACCCTGCCTACTTTAGTTCGTCAGAAAGCACACGTAATTTTCGAGGTGCTCAAGAACCACTAACACCCGCCTACTTTAGTAGGTGGTTCTTGACAATTTTAGTAAAAATTAGTTTTCTACAATTTCATAACACCAGTTAGATCTACAATTGAAGGAGGGGGATTCAAGTTCTTTAATAGTTCCATCCGCAATTTCTTTATTAATCCCTTCTTTAGTTACAAAAGGTTCAAGGCTCAAATAACTTGAAAATCGATTAAATCTCTGTGAGCAAGCTTCTGAAGGAGATTCTGTTGCATTGTACTGAGGGTTTGTCTGAAAATCACTAAATGTTGGACGCCAAGAATCAATAGCTATATTAAACTCATAAACACAGGTTAGTTTCCCTTCTTGGCCATCAGAAAGATAGCTCGCATTTGCAAAAATTAATCTATCATCAGCATATACAAAGGAAGCACTATATGTCCTTCCTGCTCCACTGCTTGTTCCATCAGCTAAGAGATTCAAGGTAAATGATTCAGGTAAATTGTCCATTTTCTGCAATCTAAAAAAATAAGCCGCCCAAAAGAAGATTACAATAACAATCAACGCAATAAAAACAATCTTTTTCATATTAATCTTTCAGTTCCTCGCTCATCACGGCGCCGTGAGTCACCGAGTTTAGCTTGTCATAGAAGTCTAGTTGCATACCTGCAGGAATAGCAATAATAACTTTCAAATCTCCGTTAGGCATCCACTCTTCGCTTTCCTTATAATCTTTTAACAACCCATACACGTTGCCTGAAAAGCGTGCAGGTATAGTAATTCTAACTCGCTTAGTTTCAACGCGAATAGGAATAACAGTCTTTAATTTCTCAAGAAGCTCAGGCATCTGTTTGTCCGCAGGCCTGCTGTCAAAATTCCAGTGCACTTCATCAATCGCTCTCTTTAGCCTATCTTCTGTATAAGGTCTTCCATGCTGGTCAACAGCATTTCTCATTAATAAACCTAAGACTTGCTTTACACGAGCTTCGCGTTCAGCATCGCGGAATTCTTGAGGCTTCTGAAGTTCTCCTCGTGTAATTATTGTTTTAGCAACCACATACACGTCGCTAGTTTGAAACGCATCCATCAAATCTTGTTTAGAAGCAACACTCCCCTCTTTTGCATTATAAAAAATGTTAACAGCATTAAGCGCTCGCGTTATATCGCCAGCACCCTTCTGCACTTTTAAGGCCTCATCAAACTCTACAGAAACCTCAAATTCCTTGTGCTTAACCTTCAGTTTGGCAGTAACCAATACCATCTCAAAAGATTAAGATGATTGTTTATAAATATTATGACATTGCCATGGAATCTAAATCTTATTAAACTCATTATTTATCCTAAAAAGATGAGAGCAAGCCAGGTTCCTAAAGTAAATCGTTGGTTAATTGAGAGTGACGCAAGAAGCTCAGAAAGGGAGTTATTTAAAAAATTATCAGAAAGACCTCTGGGCAAAGTTGGTTTTGCCGCAAAGCAATTTCATGTTCAAATTCCTGGTGCGCCATTTAATCTTCTTCAACCTATCATTCTTGGAATTCCAGGCTGCGCCCAAGTTTATCTAGGCCCTTCGTATGAACGTCTTAGCAAAGGGGATGAACCAATTCAATTGCTAGCAGCAGGTTTCAAGGATAATGAATTATCTCCTGTATATTTTTCTCTTTTACGTGCGCAAGATGTTCGAGAAGGAAGTGCTGCTTTGATACTCCTTCCTTTTACTTCACACCATGCTAGTTCTGTTATTTATATGGGATTGATGCGTCATCCTCGCTATATGCAAAGACCCCATTATCATCCTGATTGGAAAGGCACATTTAGAAAAGGAAGCTATCCTATACGCACACAAGAGGTAAGAGAATTAGAACAACGGTTGGCTCAATAAGGATTTACTTAACATACTTCTTCATGGCATCTCCATGCAGGCGGACGCGTCGAGGATCAGCGGTCTTAACATAGGCTACATCAAACCTATCCAGCTCAAAATTCTTTCCTAAAATCTTTTTGAAAATCCCCAGCGCAAACTTAATGCCCTCTTCAATGTCCATATCATCTTTGAAGTCGCTTCTCAATATTTCTTTGATTTGCTCATCATTCTCTCCGATAGCGTTCGCCCGATATGCAAAGAAGTTGCCAGTCACATCAGAAGTATAGAGGTGGCACTTTCCTTTGCTAACGCCTCCTAACAAGAGCGAAATGCCAAACGGTCGTGAGCCGCCGTACTGAGTGAACATTTGTTTTTTGTCTGCAATCAATCGTATAACAGCGATAGGCTCAATCGGAGTGTCATACGTAATCCTATGCTGCTGCGCGAGGACTTGTCCATCATCTACAAGAATGCGCGCATCGGAAGAAATACCTGCCGCCGTCGCGATAATATGTTCGTCAATTTCAAAGATTTTATTAGCAGATTCTGTAGCAATAAGTTTATCACGGATGCGTCTATCTGCAATAATAACGATGCCATCCTTGGTTACGAGGCCTATACTTGTGCTTCCCAATCGTACAGTTTTTTCAGCGTATTCAACTTGGAGTAAATGTCCGTCAGGCGAGAACATAGTCGCTGCTCGGTCATAGCCCATTGCTTGGTGTTGCATTTCCATTGGCATTTCCATAGTAGTGTATTCCTCTTGTAAGTAATTATATTCTTTTACCCTGAAGTCTATTTAAATTTTCCTATAAGAAAATTTAAGCTTGAGAATGTCAATTGCTCAAGGTTTAAGGTTTGTGCTTTGCCAGCCCCTTAAGCGTGCCAGAAACACGCTTTACATCAATCTTGCTCTCGCTCAAGGCAAAAGCGGCGCGCACATGCACTAGTTCCTCGCGATTAACAGCCACAATCCACTCTCCAGCCCCGGCTTCCTTAAAAAAAGGGGCTGCCCGCGCCCATCCTAATATTCCTAAATACTCAAGAATAGATTTTTCAAGACGTTCACGCGTGCCTTCTACAAGGAGATATCGTCGCTTTAAACGCGCACTCGGTCGTTGTTTTAACATTATATCAGCGTTTCATTCACAAAGCCATTAATAATCTCTTTAACTGTATTACTTTCGAGCGCAAACCCTAATCCCTCTGCCCCCCCAACCTTGAAATTATTAACCCCAATGACCTCGCCTTCCCTATTAATCAAGGGCCCTCCTGAATTCCCTGGATTAAGAGTTACGTCCGTTTGAATGTAGACAGAGCGTCCATTCGGGCCTTCACGATGAAGGGCAGACACAATTCCCTCCGTAACTGTAAAACTTAATCCCAACGGGTTCCCAATGGCGATAACTTTCTCTCCGATTTGAAGCGTATCCGAATCGCCTACAGAAATGCGGTCGAATACTCCAGGAATCTTTAGCAACGCAAGATCGCCAGAAGCATCCCTTCCCACAATTTGAGCCGTATACTCAGTGCCGATATAGGTTTTGACTTTAACAAACTTGGCTCCTTCTATGAGGTGATCGTTCGTTACCACATACCCTGCAGAATGTATAACAAATCCTGAGCCTGCAGAGGTGTCTGTTGAAATCGTCACCACGCCCCGAATAACTTCATCAATGATGCCTGAAAAATCTTGCTGAGATGCCTTGAGAACATTAATTTGCCGGTCGAAATCGCTCTTTTGAGTAGCAAGGGTCTCTTGAAAATCATTGCGCTGGGTTTCTATTTCACGAACAACTTCATTTATCTTATATTGATTATCCTGGCGTACACCTTCAATCGACTTTCCCAATTCGCGTCCGATGGTTTCCTGTGACGCCTGCAACTGAGAAACCTTTGCAGACAAGGTGAGGAAAGAGAGCATTTGAATAATAAGCAGAATCACCACGAGCCCATACAGAACATTTCGATGACGTTTCAAATGCTTAATGTGGGGATGCATCATTATAAATATGAAAACGCTTATATAAAAGTTGCTAAAAAGCTATTTAAAGCGTGCTCGCTTCCTGAGCGTAGATGTTAAAAATTCACACAATTGGGGGATATAACGAAGTCGGCAAAAATATGACTGTTCTAGAAATTGATGATGATGCTATTATTTTTGATGCAGGTCTTCACCTTCCGGCTATTGTAGGAGTAGAAGAGCGAGAGCGTATTCCTACGGAAAGGGGAATGCGGTCACTTGAAGCCTTGCCGGATGATCTTATCCTGGACAGATTAGGCATAACGCACAAAGTGCGCGCCCTTACAGTTTCACATGCGCACCTTGATCACGTAGGCGCGGTGCAATATCTCGCGCATCGGTATAAAGCACCGATAGTAGGAACGCCTTTCACGATTGAAGTTTTCAAAGCACTGCTCGAAGACAACAGGCACACGTTCAAAAATAACATCATCTCTGTAAAGCCCAACGATTTTTTCATGGTTCGGGGCAAGCGTGACTATAAAGTTGAATTTGTGAATATAACACACTCCACGATTCAATGCGCCATCATCGCCGTGCATACGCCATATGGCATAGTCTTGTATGCCAACGATTACAAATTTGATAACACTCCTGTGTTTGGAGACCCTCCCAATTATCGAAGGCTGAAAGAACTTTCAAAGATTGGAATAAAAGCTCTGGTAGTTGACTGCTTATACGCGTCTGACGATAGAAAAACGCCTTCTGAAAAAATAGCGCGCGGTCTTCTTGAAGATGTTTTCTTCACCACAGATAACAGAAAGTCTGGCATCATCGTAACTACCTTCTCATCACACATTGCCCGACTCAAATCAATCACCGAGTTCGGCCGTCGCCTCAATCGGGAAGTAGTTTTTATGGGAAGAAGTTTGAACAAGTATGTGTCTGCCGCAGTCACCGTAGGAAAAGCCCCCTTCAGAAATGATGTTCGCATGATGACCTATCGAAAACAGGTTGAGAAAATGCTTAAACGAATAAGCAAGAACAAGGAGCGATATCTAGTCGTATGCACCGGTCATCAAGGCGAACCAGGCTCTATTCTCGATCGCATCGCGCGACAGGAGCTCCATTATAACCTTGCCGAAGATGATCATATTGTCTTTTCCTCAAAAACAATTCCCACCCCTGTTAATGAGCTCAATAGGGCTCAATTAGAGAAACGCCTGAGAAAGTATAAAGTAAGGATTTTTGATAATGTTCATGTATCTGGCCATGGAGGTCGCGAGGATCTGAGAGATTTAATCAAGCTTACGCGCCCCGAACATCTTATCCCTTCTCACGGGGACTATCTCAAGCTAAAAGCAGGGTTTGATTTAGGAGTGGAGATGGGATATAAGAAAAATCTTAACGTTCATTTAATGGCTAACGCCCAACAGTTGGTGCTAAAATGAGAGAAGACATTTATGGAGGATTAAAGAACGCGCTCGAACGAGGGATTCCTCTCGAGCGGGCAATTCAGAGTTTCATTAATGCAGGGTATCATGAACAAGACATTCGTGAGGCTGCGCGTGCGTTAGATACCAGTGTTCTCTCGATGATAAAGCCGCTCTCTCCTCAAACAAGTTCTCCCCAATCTCCTAGAACCCTCCCCATGCAGCTACAGAAACCTATCTCATTTTCCCAACAAAACCGCCCGCTCGTTCCCGCTTCGTTTGAACTAAGACCAAGTAAAAGCGGCCCCAATTGGTTAATCATGATTCTTTCTTTCATCCTTTTGCTTTCTGTCGTTGCGTTTGTAGTTTCATTACTGTTCAAACAGCAAATCGCAGAATATATCAGTTCTTTTCTAGGCTAGCATGATTTACACTCCAAGAGAGGATTCTTTTCTCCTCACAAAACACCTTTCTCGTTGCGTAAAAAACCGCTCGTTTTTAGATATGGGCTCTGGTTCAGGCATACAATCAGATACAGCCCTCAAATTTAAAGCAAAATCAATTACAGCATCGGACATAAATGAAGAATCAATAAAATTATTAAAAAATAAATTCAAATCAAGTCAGAAGATCAAAATAATTAAATCCAATCTCTTCTCAAAAATTAAGGGCAAGTTTGATGTCATCGCATTCAATCCCCCATATCTTCCAGAGGATAAAAGAGAGGATGCTGCAAGTGCAAGAGCAACAACAGGCGGCAAGCACGGAGATGAAGTTATCCTCCAGTTTTTGAAGCAAGCTCCAAAGCACCTAAACAAAACAGGCACCATCTTGCTGATTGTCTCCTCATTAACCCCTCAAAATAAAATTAATAATCTATTAAAAAAATTAAAATTAAAAAAAACAATAATAGACCAATGCACTTTCTTCATGGAAATCCTAGAATTATGGCGGCTCAAAGCAACACCATAATTCTTATAAGTCTATTATTAGATAAAAATCCATGACTTCAGAATTGTTGGCTTATTGTGCTACCCCCTCACGCTTAGCTCATCTCACAGATGAAATAATAGATTATGTATTATATAGGGTGGAACGTCTTCCATTACATCCATTTCCTATACTTCCTAGAAGATTATATGAAGATGGTCCAATAGGAAGAGAAAGAACCATGAAAGTCTGTTTGAGATTAGTTGACCATTGTGATGCATTATTATTGTTTGGAGTATCCGAAGGCACAATGCGAGAGGTAACGCGTGCAATATACCGCGGAAAGCCCATAGCACTTATTGACGGATTTGACCCTGAACGTGAAACTTTCTACGAAAAATTAAAGGCAAAATTCAATAATCCGCTCGATAAGTTTGAATGGGTGAGCAGAGATGATCCCGAAAAAGTAAAACGCCTGCTTTCTACAGCATAATAATCTATTTATAACCGCGCTCCAGCGTCTTTTTATGAAAAATGAGGGTCTAGTAGAATGAAGTTCGCACATATGGGAGACTGTCATCTCGGCGGCTGGCGGCAGCCAGAGTTAATGGCACTCAATTTAGAGAGCTTTAGATTTGCCGTAGATACCTGCATCAAGGAAAAAATAGACTTTGTGCTCATTGCCGGAGACTTGTTTGATTCAGCCTATCCGCCTATCGACATAATTAAAGAAACGTTTAATGAATTTAGAAGGTTGAAGGAATCCAATATTCCTGTCTTTCTCATTGCAGGCAGCCACGATTATTCAGCTTCTGGCAAGTCTTTCCTAGATGTGCTGGAGAAATCAGGGTTTGCAAAAAATGTCTTTCAGGCAGAAGAGAGAAATAACCTAATCTATTTGCACCCTACGATTTTTAAGAACATTGCGATATATGGCTATCCAGGGAAAAAATCAGCGCTTGAAGTCGAAGATATTGCACGCATCAAACTGCACGATGCTCCCGGGCTTTTTAAGATTTTGATGCTTCATACAGCCTTGCGAGATGCAGTCGGAAATCTTCCTATCCCTGCCGTTGATCAGGACAAGCTTCCCAAGGTTAACTATACGGCACTTGCGCACTTGCACGTGAATTATAATAAAAACGCACGCGTATATTGCGGCCCCCTCTTCCCTAATAATGCTCTCGAGTTAGAAGAGTTAAAAGGCGGCTCGTTCTATATAGTCGATACTACGGGCAAGATTGAACGCCGCGAAATCAAGTTGAAGGAAATCGAAATTATTGATTTCGAAATAAATAACGCTCTTAGAGCAACAGAAAATATTCTTGATGAGATAAAAAAACGTCCTATTGCAGGGAAAATTGTTATTTTGCGTTTGAGAGGATTTATTGAAACAGGCAAAACAAGTGACATTAGGCTTGGTGAGATAGAATGGCTTGCTAAAAAACAGGGAGCCTATGCGTTGCTAAAGAATATCAGCAAGCTGCACACAAAGGATTCAGAAATACGTATCGAAGTAGGCTCTGAAAGACTGGAGGAAGTTATTCTCGAGACATTTAAGCAGGAAAATCCGCATACACTTAACCAGCTTATCTCTCCATTAATGTCAGTTTTGCAAGTTGAAAAAAAAGAAGAAGAAAACGCTCAGAAGTTCGAAGATCGCTTGTTAGAAGAAGTAAATCGCGTAATTACCCCATGAAACTAAAAAAACTAACGCTCAAAAATATTCGCAGTTATAAGTCTCAGGAAGTTATTTTTCCGCAGGGCTCAACACTCTTGGCAGGAGACATCGGCGCAGGAAAAACCACAGTATTGTTAGCTATAGAATTCGCACTCTTCGGCCTCCAGCCAGGACAGCGTGGCTCCTCGTTGCTGGCAAATGGAGAAGAAGAAGGACTCGTGGTGCTTGAGTGCGATATTGAAGGCAACGCAGTGGTGATAGAACGCCGATTAAGAAAAGGCTCAAAGACTATCTCGCACGATTACGCAGGCCTCACTCTAAATGGTCACACAAATGAGTTATCAGTCACAGAATTAAAGACAAAAATCCTTGAACTACTAGGGTACCCTGAAGAGTTCATAAAAAAAACTAATCTGCTATATCGCTATACAGTCTACGCGCCTCAGGAAGAAATGAAGCAGATTATTTTGGAAGATGCCGAAACGCGGCTGGATATCCTAAGGCATATATTCGGCATCGATAAATACCGTAAAATAAAAGATAACCTCCTTATTGTAAATGCGCACCTGCGCGAGCGTGCGCGCACTCTACAATTTGAAATACGAGATATTGAATCGCACAAATCTCGCTTAAACGAAGGTACTCAGTCGCTAATCGCGCTCGAAGTAAAATTAAAAGAAAGCGATACACTTGTAGTGCATGCAAAATCCAAACGAAAATCTTTCGAGCTCGAACTTGAGGCTCTAAAGGAAAAGCTTACTGAAAAACAGCGATTTGAAAAAGAAATTGAAAAAGCAAATATCCTCTTCTCTAATAAGATGCAATATCTTTCTGATTATGACCGAGAATCTAAAAAAGTGCGGGAAAGTCTAGCTGAAGTTAAAGAAACCTTTGATAGTGTTGTGTACGAGACATTAATAAAAGACATCTCCGCAGGGAAAAAAGAAAGCGAAGCACTTAACAAGCACTTCATTGAAATTTCAACCAGCCTTAATTCTATTCTTTCAAAAAAGCAAGACGATATGGAAAAGAAAAAAAGAATATTCAGCATAGATATCTGTCCTACCTGTCTCCAAGATGTTTCAGACGGGCACAAGCACAATATTGTTAATGAAACAGAAAGCAGAATTGCAAAAGCAGAACGCGAAATTTTGGAGTTAACTAAAGAGCGTGAAAAAACCAAAGTTTTGCACGAGCAGGCCTGTATCCAGCTTGATAAACTTGAGAAAAAACGCTCTGAGTTAGAAATCCTTAGGATAACCACTCAAAATCTAGAAGCAAAAAAAACAAGACTTCGCGAGCTTGAGGGCATGCATAATCTAGTTGTCAAAGATGTTGAGTCCTTGAAACAGCATCTTCTTGCCTTAAAGCAATCAGTCCTAGAGTTTTCTAAGTTTGATACTCTTTCGCGATTGAAGGAAGAAGAGCTGAAAAAAGCCTTTGCAGAAGAGAAACGCGTAGAGATAGCTCTTGCTGAGCTGAAAAAAGAGCGCGAATTCATGCTAAAGGAGCAGGAACGCATTGCACGAGAGCTTGAAAAAAAAGAAGCATCACGCGCATATTTTATCAAAGTGCAGGAGCTTGAGAAATGGCTTTCAGAAGATTTTTCCAAGCTTGTTTCTTTTGTAGAGAGAAACATCATGCTAAAGGTGCGCGAAGAGTTCTCTCGTCTGTTCAATAAATGGTTTGCTTTATTAACTACTGATGCATTTAGCGTCCAGCTTGATGAGCACTTCACTCCAATTATCCTACAGGGGGAGTACGAGCTTGATTATGAATTCCTATCAGGCGGCGAGCGTACTGCAGTCGCCCTAGCCTACAGACTAGCGCTCAATCAAATCCTCAACTCTATTCACAGCAGAATCAAAACGCGCGACCTTATAATCCTAGATGAGCCAACAGACGGCTTCTCAGAGCCCCAGCTTGATAAGGTGCGAGATATACTGCGCGAGCTCAACGTCCAACAGTTGATAATCGTGAGCCACGAGCAAAAAATAGAAAGTTTCGTTGATACCATTATCCGCATCAAGAAAGACGGCGGCTATTCTATGAAGGAATAACCGTAAAACTTAAATACTCTCCAACGTTCCAAACACTAACAGAGGTTCTGGGATTCTTATGAACACTGAAATTGAAAAGAATGTATTAAAGACAGGCACAACGATAATCGGGATTATGTGCAAGGACGGCGCAGTTATAGCTTCAGACCGCAGGGCAACAGCAGACGGCCATCTCGTCATGCAAAAAGATTTCAGGAAAATAATTCCTATCAATGATTATATGATCATGGCTGTCGCCGGAACAGCATCTGATGCGGTGCTGCTCGCCAAGGTTATTGGTGCAGAGCTCAAGTTAAAGGAGCTGAAGACAAAAGTAAGACCTAGCGCCAAGGAAGCTGCTCAGCTCATCGCATTCTCGCTTTATCGGAATATACGCTCACCAAGTATGATTCCGCATATAGTCGCAACCATTTGCGGCGGCTTCAACGAGGATGGTTCTGTTGAAATCTATGCCCTCTCCCCGGCAGGCGATATAAGGGAAATAAACGATTATGACGCGAGCGGAAGCGGCATGCCATTTGCAATGGGCCTGATGGAGCGCCAGTATAGGAAAGACTGCAGTGTAAAGGAAGGGGTTGAACTTGCGAAAGAGTGCATAAAGGCATCGACGCAGCGCGACGCAGCATCAGGAAACGGGATTGACGTTTATGCCCTGACAAAAGGCACGATTAACAAAGTGGTTTCTGAAGAGATTGTTGCCACTTACAATTAGATTCACTTCACATTCATTTAATCTGACTAACATGCCAGACATTATCAAAAGTATTCTTGACGAACTACCAAAGTTTGTAACGGACGCGACGTTCGAAGCCGCAAATATAGTTCTCTACACAAATAATAAAGAATTTATGCGTACGGGTGAAGGAAAGATAAAAGAAGTCGTAAGTAGAATTAAGAAGCGAATTGAGTTGCGTGCAGACGAAAAGATCCTTGCGCCCCAGGAAGAAACTGAAAAGACTATCCGAGCACTCGTACCAGAAGAGGCAGAGATTACTACAATTATTTTCGATGTTCAGCGAAGTATAGTCGTTATTGAAGCAAAAAAACCAGGCTTAGTTATAGGCAAGCAAGGCTCCTTATTGAATGATATTAAAAATTCAACTATGTGGCTTCCCACAGTCCAAAGAAGCCCAGCCATCCCCTCAAAGATAACAGAAAAAATCCGCTCTGTCTTATATGCAAATAACACATACAGAAGAAAATTTTTAAATGAAATTGGCAAAAAAATTTATACTGATTGGAACCCTGAGAAAATGGATATGTGGATTCGCCTCACATATTTAGGCAGCGGAAGGCAAGTAGGACGTTCCTGCTTATTACTCCATACTCCCAAATCAAAAATCCTTCTTGACTGCGGCATTAATCCAGGAATTGCAGAAGGTCAGGAGCGATTTCCCTATTTAAACGTGGCTGAAGTAGGAGATTTGAACTCAATTGATGCAATCATTCTCTCACATGCTCATACCGACCACGCAGGGCTTATTCCGTACCTGTATAAGATGGGCTATAAAGGTCCAGTTTACATGAATCAGCCAACGAGAGATATCGCGGCTCTTTTGGCCCTAGATTACGTCGGTGTGGCCTACAAACAAGCAGGTTCTCCTCTCTACAAACCAGAAGACATTAAGGAAATGGTGCGCCACTCCATCTGCCTTAACTATGGGGAAGTTTCAGATGTTACCCCAGATATCCGCATCACCTTTTACAACGCAGGTCACGTTCTAGGTTCATCAGTAGTGCATATCAACATAGGCAACGGTTTGCATAACTTTGTGTATAGTGCAGACACTAATTACCGCAAGTCTCGTTTACTTGATCCTGCCGTTAATTATTTTCCTCGTGTGGAAACAGTTACGCTTGAAGCAACTTATGGCTCAAAAGACGACGTTCTCCCTCCAAGAGCAGACGTTGAAAATCACTTCCTCCAATTGGCAAATGAAACTATAAAACGCGGAGGGAAGATACTTCTCCCCGAACTAGGCTTGGGGCACGCTCAAGAAACTGTCCTGCGCGTTGAAGAAGCAGTAAGAACAGGCCAGCTTCCCGATATTCCAGTCTATCTTGATGGAATGTTATGGGATATTAACGCAATTCATACAGCCTACCCTGATTTTCTAAGCGCAAGTGTAAGAAACCAAATTTTTCAGGACAACAATCCCTTCCTCTCCCCAATATTCAAGCGAGTAGGCTCGCCCGCAGAACGCCGACTGGTAATAGAGGGAGGCCCTTGCATTGTCATAGCAACATCAGGCATGCTCGTCGGGGGAGCATCAGTTGAATATTTCAAGCATTTCGCGGACAACCCTAAAAACCTGATTGTCTTCGGTTCTTATCAAGCTCCCACCTCGCTCGGAAGGCAGGTGCAAGAAGGCATCTCTCCAGTCCATGTAGACAACGAGCGCGTTGAAGTCAAATTACAAGTAGAAACAATGTACGGCCTTTCAGCTCACTCTGGCAGGAATGAACTCTTGCAATACATAAGCCGCATGAACCCAAGGCCAAAGAGAATAATCATCAATCACGGAGAAGCTTCAAAGTGCCTTGACTTAGCATCAACTCTTTACAAATTAAACCGCGTCGAAACCCTTGTTCCAAGAAATCTTGAGACAATAAGGTTAAAATAACCTTTTAATTAAAGAAAAACTTAAATATCTTGAATTAATACAATTAGCATGATAACTTCTCCAGATAATCAAGTTATAAATGAGCCTTCCAACGGGCTTTTAGAAGCACGTTTTGGAACTTCTTCGCCTTCTAGAGCAGCATTAAAAGAGATTTATTCTCCAAATGGGGTCTATACCTTTATTCGTACGACAGCAAATCCAGAAGCAGTTCAAACTTTGCTGAAATATATAGGTAAAAGGGAATCAATGTCTTTCCCATGGCAAACCCGTCTTAAAACTTCTAGAGATAATTTAGAATCCAGTGATGGATGGAGCGAGGAGTGGAACGTTTTGTCGTTTAGTCCATGTTTGATGGACACTTATTTAGCTACTCTATCGAAATTAGCAAAATCGCGTTTAGGGCCAAGAAGATATGCTTCTTTTCCATTAATAAAAACAGAAGGAGTTCATATGATGGATAGGACAGATGAATTTGTATTTTGGCCAACAATACACGTTATAAAAGGAAGAGGAAGAGTGCAAGGGTTCAAGGACTTGGCAGGAAATTTGAATAATAACACAGCATATAAAATTGCGCAGGCAGTGCAAGGGCCAACAGCTTATCAGATGGGGCAGGTTAATGTCTTGCGCGAATTGAGAATAAATCCTATTTTAGTTCAGGAAAGAACATGGGAAGTCGATGGGAAAAGTCTCCGAGATGCAGTTGACTTTCTCATTTCATTTGTTGTTCGAGCACCAGAAACTCATTATCCTAGTTTGGATGATTAATTTAATTAACACAATTTAAAAACTATCAATCTTTGTACTTAAAATGAAGCACAACATAAAAATAACTCTCATCTTGTTAGGCATGTTCATAATTGCTCAGTTCATAGGACTTTATGTAGCTTATTCATATCAACCAATTCAAGTTGCAACGTTTAATGAAACTACACAAATTTATGAAAATCATACCCAGTATAACATCCCATACGGCCTCAATCCCCCAGATGAAATTGACCAGAACTCCTCGGTTATTTCCATTCTTATCGCCCTGCTTGTTGCTGTTTTTATCATGCTGATGCTGATGAAATTCAAGGCAGAAGTTTTCTTGCGCCTCTGGTTCTTTGTAGTAGTTATTCTTGGCCTCTCACTCGCAATTAATGCCTTTCTTCCAGATTTGAAAATGGCCTCGTTAATCT
>Ga0082335_1003972_pt1 | contig 23222 bp, 30 predicted proteins | sample Subgrocontami58m_FD_72375 | JGI IMG/M metagenome (GOLD analysis project Ga0082335, IMG submission 72375) | Subsurface groundwater microbial communities from S. Glens Falls, New York, USA - GMW37 contaminated, 5.8 m (SPADES assembly) (version 2) ...
CCGCAAGGGGGCGCGAGCTGGGGCTCAAAGCTCGCCCCCTTGCTCATTTAAATTGCTAATCGAGCCACAGTCCCCTGCCGATTTTCACCATCTTAAAATAAACCAAATCTGGCTAGACAATCGGGAGCCTCACCCTTTCCGAACCCCCACTCTCAAAGTGACAAATTATAATCAGGACTTGACCGACCAAAGTTCAAAGGCCCAAAACGAGCACGGGCTTGCCCTGAAGGCAAATGGCCAGCTATGACTTTGTTTTGGTTTAGGAGTTTGGGTTTCAAGATTTCGGGATTGTTTCGGATTTCGTATTTAGTGCTTCGGATTTAGATCCAGGTATGGTTATTTCGAATTTCAAATATCTTTGGTTAGTATTAGTATTACCCGTCGTCGGGCAGCCTTATTACATTGCGCCCACCGGGAGCGATGGCAATCCCGGCACGCTGGAAAAACCTTTCGCCACAATTCAGCACGCTCAGCAGGCCGTTCGGCAGAAGCCAGGCTTGGTGTGGCTCCGCGGCGGCACCTATTACCTGCCGGAGACGCTGGCCTTCAGCGCCGAGGATTCAGGCTCCCAGACGGCTCCGGTGGTTTACCAAGCGTATGGGAAGGAGCAGCCGGTAATTAGTGGCGGCGTGAGGCTGGAGAACCTGGACTGGCAGCCATATCGCGACGGGATCCTTCAAGCGAAAGTGCCCGAGGACCTGCGGACCGAAGAACTATTCGTCAATGGCCAGCGACAAATTCTGGCGCGCTATCCTAATTACGATCCCAAGGCGCAGTATTTCGACGGCTTCGCGCCGGACGCCATCTCGCCGGAACGAGTTGCTCGTTGGGCCGATCCGGCGGGGGGCTATTTTCACGCGATGCATCCAGCCCTCTGGGGCGATTTCACCTGGCGCATCACGGGCAAGGACTCGCAGGGCGGGCTGACGAAGGAGGGCGGATGGCAAAACAATCGGGGCGGCGCCGTCCACCAACGGATTCGCTTTGTGGAAAACATTTTTGAGGAACTGGACGCGCCCGGCGAGTGGTTCCTAAACAACAAAACGCACACCCTCTATTTTTACCCGCCACCCGGACTCGATCTGGCCAAAGCGACCGTGGAAGCCACACGGCTCCGCAGCTTGGTCGAGTTTCGCGGGAGCCAGGAAAAGCCCGTGCGCTCCGTTATTTTACGTGGTCTGACTTTTCGGCATGCGGCTCGCACGGTGATGGACACCAAGGAACCGCTCCTGCGCACGGACTGGGCTATCTACCGTGGCGGGGCGATTTTCTTCGAGGGCACTGAAGACTGCGCGCTCGAGGATTGTTTTCTGGACCAGGTCGGTGGCAACGCAGTTTTCGTGAACCATTACAACCGCCGAGTCACCATGCGCGGTTGTCATATTGCCAAAGCAGGGGCCAGCGGCATCTGCTTTGTCGGAGACCCCCAGGCGGCCCGCAACCCTTTGTTCAACTACAGCCAGCTGAATAGGCTCGAAGACATCGACCGCACTCCGGGTCCGCGCACGCAGAACTACCCCGCCGATTGCCTCGTCGAAGATTGCCTGATTTACCTGACCGGGCGGGTCGAGAAGCAGACCGCCGGAGTGAATATTGATCTCGCCCAAAACATCACCGTCCGTCATTGCTCGATTTACGACATGCCGCGCGCGGGGATTAATATCGGCGATGGCTGCTGGGGCGGGCATGTCATCGAGTTCTGCGATGTGTTCGACACGGTGAAGGAGACCGGCGACCACGGCTCCTTCAATTCCTGGGGGCGCGACCGTTATTGGCGGCCGAAAATTGCCGAGGTCAACGCTTCGGTGAAGCAGGCGCCTGAACTCCCGCGCCTGGACACGGTCAAACCGGTGACTCTGCGAAACAACCGCTGGCGTTGCGACCACGGCTGGGACATCGACCTCGATGACGGTTCCTCATTTTACATCATTACCAAAAATCTCTGCTTGCACGGCGGTATTAAGAATCGCGAAGGATATGGCCGCATCGTCGAGAACAACATCACGGTCGGTTCCGGTCTGCATCCGCACGTTTGGTATGCTTCGAGTGGAGATGTTTTCCGTCGCAACATCGTCTGGAGCGAATACCAACCCGCGCTCATGCCCGCGCCGCCGTGGGGCCAGGAACTGGATTATAATTTGATGCATCGCGCCGGGGCCACGCGCTCTCCTGCCACTCCGCTGCAGCGGCAGAGCGGACGCGACGAGCATTCCCTCGTGGCCGACGCGCAGTTCGTTGATCCTGTCCACGGGGATTACCGGGTGAAGGAAGGGTCTGCCGCGCTGTCGCTGGGGTTTGTTAACTTTCCGATGGACCGCTTTGGCGTGCAAAGACCCGCCTTGAAAGCTCTCGCGCGCACGCCCGTTCTGCCCGGCCAAGCGCCCGTGAACATCAAGCAATGAGGCTCTTTCCATGCCGGCCGAGCGTTCAAACGGCCTGGCATGGTCCAGGTTGAAAAATCTTTGCGCAATTCAACTCAGGTGAAATGCTTTTCAGTGAAGTTCAACAACTCCGTGGCGCGTGTTTCGGCTCTTGTTCTTTGAACCGTGGCGAAGATTCCGTTCTTCCGGTTTCCGGGCAGCGAGAGGCACCCAGTTTCAGTGCTTGTGGGTCGGAATTCTTGACGAGATTACGGTGCGGGCAAGCTGTTGACAAAATTCGCAGCCTCGTCGGTGCTTCCGCTGCCTTTATATTTCGCAAGGTGCGGATACGGAAACAACGGGCGGGTGCGGACGATTTTTCCCTCTTTATCCCGCAGCTCCGCGAGCAGTCGTTGCGGGGCTTTGCCCTCCTCGACCCAGCGGATGATCCCCTCCAATTGGCCCGTTGGCGTCGGACCCGCGCCATGAAAGCCATGATCAACGCCTGGCGCTAAGAACAAGCGAGCGAATTGCGCCGTCTTTTCCGCTCCGCCCATCCTTTCCTGAACGCGCTTATAGTAATCGATCGTTCCTCCCGCGGGGATGAGTTGGTCTGCCAATCCGTGAAGGATAATAATCTTCCCGCCACGGTCGCGGAACGGCCCCAAATCCGGATCGTCCGTCCCAATTACCGGGCCGAACTCCTCCACAGATTGCTGCCAAAGCTGCTCGAAACGTTCCGGCGTCAGAGTCGTCCAGTCCCATCGCGGGTTCTCGAGCAGAAAGAATCGGAACCAATCCAGCGGAATGCCGAATGGCTTTCCCGTCGGCGGCGAACCGCCCGTGTTCGCGAGAGCGAACAAATCGGTGCCAGGCATCAGCCCATGCCAAAGAAATCTCCCGTCATGCCCGCGCGGTCCTTGCCAGATCTTGCGGACCACATCCGCGTCGGCCGCGGTGAACGTGCTGTCACCAACCTTCTCGCCCACCAGCGCCTTTGGGTCGTAGGCGCATCGCGTCGGATCGTCAATAACGCCGTCCTTGACCCCGTCCAGCTCATCGCAAGCGGCCACGGCTGCGGCAGTGACCGCATCGAACTTGGCTTTGGTCATGAAATTATTGGCGGCGAGCATCACCACTTGCGGCCAGAGATCCGCGGGCAGAAAGCGATGCCAGTTAATCGCCGGACACGCCGAGATAATTCCGTCGTAATCCCGCGGATAACGTTGTGCTTCCATGAGTCCCTGGCGGCCGCCGGTCGAGCCGCCCACGAAATAGGAATAGCGCGGGGCTTTGCCATAAAGAGCCTTCGTCAGCGCCTGGCCCACCACGGTCATTTCATGGATGCCAAGATATGCATTGTCCTGGATCGCTTGCCAGTTTAGCCGCCCACTCGAGTCCAGGGCAAAACTGCCGCTGCCCCCTTCGTGCCCGGTATCGGTCGCGCCCGCGGCGTAACCCAAAGCGACGGCGCCGCGCAAGCTGCCGGCGCTTCCTCCCGAAAATCCGCCGCCGCCATTTCCACGAAATCTCCCGTTCCAATTTTTCATAGGGAGCCCGATGAACACCTTAATGCGATCGCCGGAGGGCGGATGCGTGACTGTGGCCGTGACACGGCACGAGCCGTCCTGAGGATCGATCGCAGCAAAATCGATTGTTGTGTTCGGGAGCGAAACCGTGGCCAGGTCCTCGCAGGAACAGACTGGCGTAATGTCAGGAAAAAGAGGTTTCGGCGGAATTTCGGCGGCGCGGAGGAGGAGAGTCGCGCTCAAAAGTGTTGCGGCGAGAACTGCGCGGGCGATTCGCAGATGACGAAGGATGATTTGCGCGTTCATGGATTTGTCGTGTGGTAACCGAAGCGCGATTCGTTGGCAACGGGCGAATGCGCCACCGTTCCCTTTCGAAGCATTGCGTGCGGCCTCACAGTTTCAATTCCATGAAAATTGTCTCTGGCAACGGCGTCGCGTAATAGGCAGAGCGTCGAGTGAAACCCAGCGCTTCGTAAAGCCGCAACGCGATCCCCATCGATGGCAGAGTATCCAGAACAATCGCGGAGTATCCAATCGCCCGCGCCTGGGCAATCACCTCTTCGGCCAGTCGCCGTCCGAATCCGCGGCCTTGAAAGGCCGGCCGCACATAGAGTCGCTTCATCTCGCACTCATTGTTTTGCCTCGGACGCAAGGCAGCGCAACCGATCGGTTCGGAACCTTCGCAGGCGATGAGCAATCGACCCCGCGGCGGCGCGTACTCTCCAGGAAGGCCAGCGAGCTCCTCGGCGAACTTTTGAAAACAAAGATCCGCTCTCAACCAGTCGGCGTATTCCCGGAACAATTCGCGTGCGATCTCGATGTCCTCCTTGCTGGATGCTCGATGGATGCGCACAGAGATGATTAACTTAATACCTCACTTAAGCCACCGCGTCACGGCTGCCCCCCGTGGAGGCACGGAGTTCACCGCCAAGCGCAACATCAGTTTTGTTTAAGTGAGCCGTGACCACGGCCACGTTGAAAGATTCAATCGCCCCTTATGAACGCGAAAGCTGACCGCAAATTCCGATTTCCCCCGCGCCCTGATGGCCGGTCCAGGCTCGGATCAAGGGCAGGCCGTGTTACCGTCCCACGACCAGAATGTCGAGCAGACCAGGACCGCCGCCGCGCTGGCCTCGGGCCGGTCCGCCACCTGGTGGAGCAGTAGCGCTCCCCGGGGCCGGTTCTAGCGTGATCAGGATGATCCGATCGGTTTTGGTATCCAACGTGCAAGTCTTGGCCCGCGGCTTGGTCTGCACGGTTTGTTCCACCTCGAAACTGGTTGGAGTTTTCTCCAGGATGATCGTCAATGTGCCATCGCCTTGGGAACTGAATGCCTCCATCGTTTTGGGATTGAACCCCCCGCTGTCAGTGCCGCGGCCGATGGGGAGAGTAGCGATGATCTTGCCGTCATCCGCGTTCAGAATCACGGCGGTCGCGGGGTCGTGGCAGAACGAGAAGAGAATGTGATTGGCCTTATCTAATGCCAATCCGGCTGGTCCGCCGCCTTTGCCGCCCAGGCCATAATGAGCGGTGACCTTGAGCGTTTTTACATCAACCACGGCGATGTTATCTTTGTCTTCCAGGTTCACAAACAAGCGGCCCTGGGCGTCGCTCACTGCTTGCTCGGGGGCGCCGCCCAAGTCGATTGTGCCGACCACCGAACCGGTTTTGCTATCAAGGACGGTGGCGTTGGGCTGGGTATGGCTGAACACGTAAACGCGCTCGGTTTTCGATTCAAAGAGAATGGCATCCGGGCGACCCTGAACTTCAATCGTTCGAATCGTTTTAAGCGTCCGCGTATCCCACATCACAATTGGGCTGCTGCTGCAGAAACCGTGTCCGGACAGAGGATCGACTGCGACGCCGCGAGCCCGCGCGTTGGGAATGGAACCGACCGATTTAAGCGTGTCCAGGTCGAACACCAAAACGGCATCGCCGCGGGGCACGTAAAGTCGCCGGCCCTCACTGTCCGCGTAGACATAATCGATGCCGCCCGACCCCATGACTTGGACGGTTTGAACGGTTGTGTAAGGAGCCTGGGCCGGCCGGCTTGGCGCGGGCGCAGGAGGCTGAGGATGCCCTTCGAAGGTCATGAATGCAACGAGGGCGATCAGGGTGGGCACGGTCAGATGATGAGTCGTCATAGGTTTTTTGTCCGGCTGGAATAGGGTCATTCGAGGGGAGGGGATCCACTGTATAACAAGGACGCGGGATAGGCGTTCCGGGTTACAATCATTAGCGGTGGCGGACAGGGCTGCTGGCCAATGTCCCTGCGCCATTCGGCCGGCTTGGAAACCTGTTCGGTGCGGCCCAAAGCGTAAAGATTATTGATCTTGTCCGTCGAGCTGAATGGGATTTAGCTTTCCGGCATCAACGCAATTCCCCATCAGCAGTCTTCGCGCGTCTGGATCTTCATCGGGGTGTTCTTTGTTACGAGCGGGCGCGCCCCGGCTGAGCCCGCCAAAGCGCGCTCGGCAACCCCAAGCGAAGTGCTCACTGGCCTGCGGCAGTTCTTCGCCAAAACTGCCCGCGCCGATGGGTCGTTCGCCAACGGTCTCGATCCCCGGTATCGCGGGATGTCGGACAGCGCTTACAGCGATTTGGCGGCGGTGACTTATGCCGTGACGCTGCACAAAACTTTCGGTTGGAAACTGCCACACGAAGAGGCGACACGCCGGTTTCTGCTCTCACGGCAGCAAACGAACGGCGATTTCTTCAACATCGCGGGAACGGTAGACCCGAAATCCGCCGAGGGCCGTGTCTACAACACCACGCAAGGGATCGTGGCTTTGCGGGCGCTCGGGGCAAAACCGCGTTACGACCCGTTGCGTGTGTTCGAGGAAATTCTGCAAGCGGACTACAAAACATTGCCGGCTTATTCGACGAGTTTCTTTCCGCTCGCTTACCTCGCGTACGGTCAGCCGATCCCGGCCGAAGCCGATCGAAGAATTCGCGCGACCATGGCCCAGGCGCCGGATGGCTACCTAAACAACCACATCGCCGCGACCTTTCACGCGGCGCACTACTACGGGCTCTTGCGACAACCGACGCCGATGGCGGACCGGATTGTCGAGCGGGCGCTGCGCGACCAAAAGCCCGACGGCAGTTGGCTGCTTAACATGCCTTCGCGCGATCGCCACGCCACCTTCGACGCTGTGTTTACTCTCCGGCGATTGGGTGGCGACCGTGCAGATTGCCGCGCCGCCACCGATCGGGCCGCTCAGTGGGCGCTCTCATGCCGCAACGCAGATGGAGGATTCGGACATTTCCCGGGTTCCGCTTCGGATGCGGACGCGAATTACTTTCAGATCGGCACACTGGTGATGGCTGGGTTTCTCAAGCCCGTAGAACCGCTGCCGCCAAAGGCGCATCTGCTGTCGTGGGGGCATTTGATGGGGCCCCAAGCGACAGATCGCAAAGAGGGTAAATGATGTGAATTTCTTAATCCGACGAACACCGCACAAACGCTTAGCCATGCTGCATTGCCGCCGCGCCCGCAGCCTCGCGACGGCAGCATTGATCGCCGCCTGTTTAACTGCTCCGTTGCTTGCCGCCGAAAACTTTTCCGTCCAACTGCCAGCCTGGGTGAGCTCGCTCAGTTTTTCTCCCGATGGAAAGCAATTGGCCGTGGGTTGCGCCGATCCGTCGGCTCACATCCTCGAAATCGAAGCAGGCAAAGAGCTGCTCACACTTCCAGGTCACAAGGATTACATCGCTTCAGTCGCTTTCTCGCCCGACGGCAAAAAGCTAGCGACAGGAAGCTACGATCGCACAGCTCGGACCTGGGACATCGAAACGAAACGGACTCTGCTCACCCTCGAAGGACATCGCGGCGTAGTCATGGCCGTCGCGTTCAGTCCCGATGGCAAATGGTTTGCCACCGGCAGTCTTGATGCCACCGTGAAGGTCTGGAACGCCGCGACGGGTGAATTGCGCGCGACGTTGCGCGGCCACAAATCATGGGTCAACTCGGTCGTGTTCACCACCAACGGTCGATCGCTCATCACCGGCAGCTCGGATGGAACGATAAAATTCTGGCGCGCGGATTCGGGAAAACTGGAATCGACGGTGGATGCGACCGACGCGGAAGTGCGCTCCGTCGCGATTTCACGCGACGGCAAAACGCTGGCGGCGGGCATGCGTTACGGCGTGCTGAAAGTCTGGAGCCGCGACACGGGCCGTGAGCTGCTCAGCACAAAAGCGCACGATGGCGAGACTTGGTCAGTCGCATTTTCACCCAATGGCCGCACGCTGATTTCCGGTGGCGGCGACTGGGGCATGCCAGGTCAGGTGAAACTTTGGGACAACGACACGTGGCAATGGCGCACGACGTTGACGACGTCTGGAGAAGTTTTGACCGTGGCCTGTTCGCCGGATGGCCATACTCTCGCGACTGGCTGTGGTGATGGGACGGTGAAAGTGTGGTCCGTGAAAAACGAATGGTAGCATTCGCCGAGGCCGCTTGCCGCTAATGATGATGCTGCGTCAGGAACCGAAATGATATTCGTGAACACGTTAACCCCAGCTCGACTTTGTGGACGACTGAAATGAACAGCAAAACTTCATCCAAAACGCCCATCAGCTGGCTTCTTGGAATTCTGATTGTCTGCAAGACATGGGCGTGACTTGGGCTCGCGCCGGCTGTCTGGTGCTCGTGATGGACCATTTGGGCCACGGTGAACGGCGCCAACATCCGTTCCGTTCCGTGGCTGATTACGCCCGTTCATTTCAGGCCGGCCTGCAAGATTACTACTTTCGGTACGATGCGGGGATTCAATTGCATCTCGTGGGCGAAAGCCTCGTCGGGTGGCTGGCGTGGGACTTGATGCGGGGCGTTGATTTGCTGCTCGCACAAGAGAACATCGATCCAAAACGAATTGCGCGGCCAACCGCCCGAAGCCAGCCATTGCACACACATAGGCCCAGCGCAACGCCGCTTGATCCATGCCGCATTCAAAGATTGGTTTGACATCGACGTCACGAGCGAATCGAGCGACCGGCATCCGGCCCAGGCATTGCAGGCCATGACACCCGAGGCCGAGCGCGAGCTTCACCCCAAAAAATTGAACGAACTTCTTCATGACCTCGCGGTGGAACGAATCGCGCGAGCGCGACAGAAGCTGTCCGAATTGCCGCGCGAGAACCGCCGCCGCCAACTGCAGGCTGACTGGGCCCGTTTGCTGGGCAACGTGGCGCCGCCCGCCGAAGTCAAATCTCGATCAATCGTAGAGCACAACAATTCGGCCGCTGGATTCTCCATTGAACGCGTCGTGCTGACGGTCGAGTCGTCCATCTCGTTTCCGATCCTTCTGTTGAAATCGGAGATGGCCATCTCAGACCAGCGCCACGTAAAACCCAAGGTAGTCGTGGCCTTGGCGCAGTCCGGCAAGCAACGCCTCTTGCCTGCGCGCGCAGCTGAAATCGCAACGTTCCTCGCAAGTGGCCTGGCTGTCTGTCTGCCGGATCTGCGCGGCATGGGCGAAACCAGTCTGGGCACCGATCGTGGCCGGCGCAGCGCTGCCACCTCTGCCTCTTCGAGCGAGTTGATGTTGGGCGGCACGATGCTTGGCGCCCAAGTGCGTGACCTCCGCGCCGTCCTCGTTTGGCTGCGGGGACGCGATGACCTCGAGACGCAGGACTTTGCCATTTGGGGCGATTCCCTGAGTGAACCCAATCCGCCGGACACAATTTTCCAAGTTCCGCGCGATGACGACGAGGCGCTGCCAAGGTCATCCGAACCACTCGGAGGGCTCCTGGCTCTGCTCACCGCGCTTTACGAGCAAGACGTGCGGGCTGTTTACGTGCACGGCGGACTGGCCAGCTTCGAGTCAGTGCTGGCGAAACACCTCGTTTTGATCCCGCACGATGTGGTTGTGCCCGGCGCGCTCACGGCCGGCGATCTGTGCGACCTGGTTGCCGCCATCACGCCGTGCCGCGTTCGCCTCGAAGAAATGGTCGATGGCTGGAACCGCCGAGTTTCCTTGCGTGCGCTCACGAGCGCGTACGAACCCGCAGCGGCCAGTTACCGCACCGCAGCTGTTGCCGAGCATTTCTCGTTCAGCGCGGAGGGGACATCGGTTGCGCGATGGCTCACTGATGGAAAGCCCGGCCGTGCGCGTTAGAAGTTTGATCGCCTGGCCTCTTTCTTCTTCTCAGCCGGCGTCTTGTCTTTTACGTTGGCGCTGACCTCCGCTCGATTGATGCAACCGCTGCTCAAAACGAAGCTCTCGATCTTCATGTTTCTCCAATACTTCATTTGGGGATCCTGGTACGTGAGCCTCGGCACGTACTTGGCCAGCACTCTTAAGTTTGGCGGCCAGGAAATCGGCGCGGCTTACGGCGCGTTCGCCATTGGCGCAATGATCTCGCCCTTTTTTGTGGGGCTGATTGCCGACCGTTATTTCGCCTCCGAGAAGCTACTGGCTGCACTCGCGCTCCTCGGCGGGGTGGCGCTCTGCGCGTTGCCGCACCTGGTTCAATTCAAAACATTTTATCCGGCGCTGATTTTATACTGTGCACTTTCAGCGCCAACGCTCAACCTGGGCAACTCGCTTTCCCTTCACCATCTGATCAACGCGAAAACTGACTTCCCGCGCGTGAAGATCTGGTCGGCCGTAGGATGGATCGGCGGCGGCGTCACGCTCAGCCTTCTGAAAGGGGAACAATCCTCCGTTCAATTCTATCTCGCCGGTGCCGTTTCGATTCTCCTCGGCGTCTTCTCGTTGACCCTCCCGCATACGCCACCCAAAAAAGTAGGCGCCCACGTTACGCTCGGCGAAATCCTTGGCCTCGATGCGCTCGCCCTTTTGAAGAAGCCATCCTTCGCGATCTTCATCACTTGCGTCTTTCTCATTTGCATCCCGCTTTATTTCTATTTTGTGATGATGGGAATTTATCTCACCGAACTGCAGTGGGAGCGGCTTGCTGGCAAAATGACTCTCGCGCAGGTTTCGGACGTCATTTTCCTGTTCCTGCTGCCGCTCATGCTCAAGCGCTTGGGCTACAAGAAAACGATTCTGCTTGGAATTCTGGCTTGGTCTGCGCGCTATTTCCTGCTTTCCGCCAGCGTTGAGTCAGCGGCGCTTCAAACCAGCGTGATTTTCGCGGCCATTCTGCTCCACGGTCTTTGCTATGACTTTCTTTTTATCGCAGGCCAACTCTACGCCGACAATGAAGCGAACGAGCGCATCCGCGGCGCTACCCAGGGTTTCATGGCTTTCATTCTTTGGGGTATCGGCGCCTTTGTGGGAACGATGCTCGCCGGCAAAGTTCTCGCCATGCACACACTCACCACACCGAACGGCCACATCCTTCACGACTGGCAAAGCATTTGGTTGAAACCTGCCATTGGCGCCAGCGCCGTTCTCATCATCTTCACCATTTTCTTTCGAGAGCCCGCCAGGGCCGAGGCTGTCACGGCCCTTTCAAGGGCAAACGCGCCGTCCGCCTGATCCGATGTCGACGCTTGCCAACACCATTCTGAGAGTCCTCTAATCGTCGCAAACCCATGTCGTGCCGGAAAATGTCTAACGGCCTGAAATCCGCTATGTCGAAAACCTCCCTGGCCTGCGTCCTGTGCGCAATCCTCTCGGGCCTCGCCGCCGTCGCGCAGACAATCGATTTGCCGGAAGGTTTCGTTTCCCAAACCGCGGCCGCGCCGCCGCTGGTCAATCATCCCATGCTGGCCGCGCTCGGCCCGCCGGGACAACTTTTCGTCGGCGACGCGGCGGGAGCGAATCTCAACAAAGTCGGCCTGGAAAAGGAATTGCCCAATCGCGTTCTGCTCCTAACCGACACGAACAACGATGGCGTTTATGATCGCGCGAACGTCTTCGCCGATAGAATGACTTTTCCGCAGGGCGGTGTTTGGCTCAATGGATCGCTCTACGTCGCCTCGCCGCCTGGGATTTGGAAATTGACCGACATGGATAATGACGGCGTGGCGGACCAACGGGAAATGATCGTCGGTGGTTTTGAATACACCGGCAACGGAGCGGATGTTCACGGGCCGTTCCTTCATCCCAACGGGCGGCTGTATTGGTGCCATGGCCGCAAAGGCCATGACGTGCGCCAAAAGGATGGCACAGTCGTCCACGCCGGGATGGCCTCGGGAATTTGGTCATGCCAGCCTGACGGTTCTGACGTTCGCTGGCACGCGCTCTCTTGCGCGGACAATCCAACCGAAATCGATTTCACTCCCGAGGGCGAGATCGTCGGCACGGTGAACCTTTACTACGTCGGCCCGCGCGGCGACACGATCGTTCATTGGCTCCGCGGCGGTATTTACGCGCGCGAAGACCAACTCAGCGCCATCGCTGGCTTGCCCCGCACTCTCGACGTAATGCCCGTCGCTCATAACTTTGGTCACGTCGCCGTTTCCGGCTGCGCTTTCTATCGCAGCGGTGTGCTCGACTCCAATTGGCGCGGGAACTTGTTCGTTGTTCACTTCAACACGCAACGGGTCACGCGAATGGAATCGAAACCGGATGGCGCCACGTATCGCTTTATCGAACGCGAGTTCCTCAAGCTGCGCAATCCGGACGCGCACTTGACGGATGTGCTCGAAGACCGCGATGGTTCGTTGCTCGTCGTCGATACAGGCGGCTGGTTCCGGATCGGCTGCCCATCCTCGATGATGGCCAAGCCCGACGTTGCCGGCGCCATCTACCGAGTCCGTAAGTCCGGGGCCACGAAACCGAAGGAAGCTTGGGACAGCGCTACGGCGAAAATTTGGGAACTCGCGCGCGGCAAGAACGCGGCAAGCATCAACTCACTCGTTGCCTCGCTGGCTGATAAAAATCCAAGCGTCGCCCACGCTGCGGCCAACGCGCTTGCTTCGCCCGCTTCATCCAAAGCGGCAAGCGGACTTGTCCAAGCATTAAACCACCACGACCCGGGCGTTCAACTCGCCGCCGCGCATGCTCTTGGTGAAATGCCGTCACTCGACGCTCAAGCGATCGGCGCTTTGCTGCACCGACTCGAAAGTGACATCGACCGATCCGTCGAGCATCAGATCATGTTCGCCTTGCTGCACGCGGATGAACCTGCTCCGCTCCTCACCGCGCTCCACAACGCTAGAAACCCGGCACTCCAACGACGCGTGCTTGCGATTCTCGATCAGTTGCCAGACACGACGCTCACCGTCCTTGATGTTCTGCCGTTGCTCGATTCGGATGACGCTGCCGTCGCGAGCACCGCGGCTGTTGTTGTCTCCAAACATAAGGATTGGATGCCTGCGCTGATCGCGAACTTTTCCTTGAAATTGAAAAGGGGCAGTCTCTCGCCTGACTCGCTTACGTTGCTCGAAACCGCCGTGAAACCGTGGCCGGCGGAGGCCTCTGTGCGCGACCTGATCGCGGCGCTGGTCGACAGCTCCGATCCAGAAGGCCAACGGACTGCCTGGCGCATTCTGGCCGCGGCGCAGGAAATTCCTGCTGACAAACGCTGGGGACCCCGGTTGGAAATCGCGCTCGCCCAAGCCGCGCCCGTCGACATGCCATTGCTGCTGAGCGCCGCTGCCAAAGTTCGGCGGCCGGAACTCGATAGGACAATGAAACAAATTGCCGAAGACCAGCAGCGCCCACTCAGCATTCGCCTCAAAGCATTGGGCGGAGCAATGCGTCCGGGATCCCTATTGCCGGCTGATTCGTGCCGGATGCTCTTCGGTGTGCTCGCGGAGCAGTCGTCTGCATCTGCGCGCCTCGAAGCCGCGCACATTTTCGCTGGCGCGAAACTGACGCGTGAACAGATGCTTCAACTTGCGGCGGTCATCCCTTCCCTGGGTCCTCTGGAATTTCGTGAGGCGTTGAAAGTCGTGCGCTCGGTGACCGACGCTGAAGCCGGCCGGGCTTTAGCATTAGCAGCGAGCAAGGCTCCCGCCCTGGCGTCATTCCAAGAAAGCGAAATTCGCACCCTGTTTTCCGGGCTGCCTGCCGAATGCTTCGCGATTGTTGCGCCCGCGCTCCGCGAACTCGCAACCGAAGACGATCAGCGGCGCCGCAAACTTGAGACGCTCCCTCCTTGGATCGCGAGCAAAGGCCGCGCAAGTGAGGGGCGGAAGGTTTTTGAAACGGGCAAAGGGGCGTGCAGCTCGTGCCACCGCATTGGCAATACGGGAAATCTTGTTGGGCCGAACCTCAGCGCGATCGGGAACATTCGGACATCACGCGACATCCTCGAGTCGATCTTTTTCCCAAGCGCAACGATCGCGCGCGATTATGAGGCCCATGCAATCGATTTGGCCAACGGCGAATCAATGGTAGGGGTGATTAGCCGTAATTCGCCCGAAGCGCTCGTCGTGACCGATGCTTCGGCCGAGCAGCGCGCCTTGCCGCGAAACCAGATCGCCTCGATACGAGCGCTGCCAACCTCGCTCATGCCGGCCGGGCTCGATCGTGCATTGACGGAAGAGGAGTTGCTCGATTTGGTGGCGTATTTAGGAAGCTGCAAGTGAGTCCCGCCTTGGCGAAAAGGAGCAAACCGGAAACGGAGGACGAACAGAATCGTTGTCATCCAAACCGCGATCGAACTCGCGAGGGCGGTCTCACGTTCAAGCGGCAACCAATGGACAGTGGCGGCCAGCATCGAGAGCGGCTCCAAGGTTATCACCAAACTGAGCAGCAGCATCAATAACAGCCCGACGCGAAATGGCGCAGGAACGCTCATGGCAACGATAGAACTGAGCGATGCGGGAGGGTCAGCCTCCGACGGAGGCAACCAACGGAATGCCGTCAATTTCATATGATGTGCGTCACAATCCCCGACGAACATGCTCCTGAGCAATCCAGCCTTAATTCGCTTCGAGCACTCGAAAAAAACGCTTTGGTTCTCCTAAAACAACTGAGCAGGATGTTCCCATCACCTCATTGGTTGCGGCCATGGCAGGGCCAGTCGGCAGTGTCACACGTTTTCTTTGTCCCAACGTCCCGGATCACAGACCCGGCACCTGAGCGACGCGGGCGGCCCAGAGCGTCCATACTGGCAACTGACGTGGCCCATCCGGGTCAGGGACGGCGGGCCAAGCGTGTCGCAAATGAAACGGGAGTGCAATCCCCACCGTTCACTGCACCCGGTTGGTTCGGCATAGTATCACCGGAAAAGGAGACTTAAGATCGAACCTAACCACACCGGAGATGTGACAATCGCCACGATCACGATCAGTAGGCCCGTCAACTTGTCTCGATGCATCAGAAATGAAATGCCGGCCAACGGAAGCCCAATCATGACGCACAGCCACATCGAAGGGAAAGCATGCCGGACGAAACTTAGTCCGAAAAGCCGGCACATGAAAGGAGCTGCCAGAAAGCCAAACGCGAAGAGGCCGAGCGAAATAGTCCTGAGGCCCATCGCAAGTTGTGTCCTGGTCGAGGTGGTGCTCATACGCGAGAACGCGCTGCCGAACGATAAGGCTCACTGACCCCGCGCCTGTGGCGCTTGAATTGGAACAGCAGCGTGATCGCGGCGTTCGTGTGGAGCCGCTTGTTCGGCAATTGGTCATTCATAGGGTGCTCTCAGATACGCGAACTACAACAAAAGGCAAACGCTCAGGCCAACCTGCAGGAACAGGCCGTTCCTCCAATAAAATGAGACTGCCAACAGAGCCGCCGCAAGCACCTTCGTCCATACCGGGGTAGCGGTAACGAGCCCGTATGCCGCAGTGAGCCCGATTGAACCGATCAACGGAACCAGAAAGTATGGGATCATGCCATTATGCCGAACGATCGAGGTGAGCCACCGCGGCGGTGCCTGCGCTCAACTCTAATCGATCAATGTGGTTATCCATCCGCCACTCCCAAATGTCAGCGGCTCGCCGCGGTTTCATCGACCGACTGTGTTCGGCTCGGTTGTCATGCTGTGGCGTCAGGCGGGTCCAGCAAGCTCCACCAGACTGATGCTGAAAACTCAAAGACCGAGTGCAACATTCGAACTCTGGAGAGCTGCTGCGCTGGCCATGCATAAGCCTGTAGCAGCGTCACCGCTCCTGGCGCCGATGGCAACCATTGGAGCCGGCCACCATCGCCGGTGTGTCTGAACACCGCTGGCAACATGCCGACCGTGACGACATATCCGATGACAATGCCAACGGCGAGCGGAGTGATGAAGCGCCAGTCGCGAAATCGTCTCTGAAATGCTGTGTTCATGTCCGCGCCCGTGACGTTGCCGAACGCTCCGGCTCAGGCACGCCGGGCCAATGATGTCCGATTGTCAACCGAGACGCGATCCCGGCGTTGCTTGCAGCCGGTTTGTTCGACGATCCATCACTCATCTCTCGTCTTGAGAATCCGCCGGACCTCACGTCCGAACTCTGCTTCCAGGAGATCACCCGTAGAGTATCTCTTGGCGACCGTGACCAACTCCTCCATAGCCAAGACGCCCCCAACTTCCTTCTCTAACCGCGCGCGAAGCTTCTGATCATGGCCGGGCACAAAGTCGCCGGCTGTCGTGGCTCCACCACATCCACACCTGCAGGAACTCATAGAATCCTTTCTGTCGAACGTAAAAGGTGAGCGGCCGCGGCGGTGGGTCCACTCAACTCTACTCGATCAATGTTAATGTTCATCACTCACTCCGAAACTGGAGGGCTCGCCGCGGTTCGCCTCGACCGCCTGGTTCGACAGGACGGAACGGCACGTGGCCTCTCCAGCGCGAACCGGATTCGGTGACATGCTCTGAGACTCGGAATAGTGGAAACGGAGGTACCAGAGAACGGAAATCCTCCGCTGTTGATCTCTGTTGTCTCTGTTAACTTCTGTTCAAATCGTGTGGCCATGTTCGCAACGCTCATGTCGAACGCTCCGGGGCAGTGACGGCGAACTTGGGGGGCGTGGCATTGAAACGCAGGCGCAGTCTCGCCGTTCACTGCACCCGGCTTAGGCCTTTCATTTATAAGTGAACTCATCATGGAGCGTCTGGACTATGCTGATGATTTTCTTTGCTTCGGGCCACTTCTGCTCCTGTGGGTTGCCATACTGGTAGGTTCGATAACGGCCATCACGATTGATTTCGACCACGTAGCTGACACCATCCCTAACCATGTCTTCGCCGTGCAGTGTCGAGGAGTTCGGGAGGGTGAGCAGATCAAGCTGAACGAGTCTGGTCCAAAGCCTATCCCATCCACTCTTCGGTGTGATCTCTTGAACCCTAACCGAATTAGTCTGCTGAAAACTCTCCATGATGTGACGACCTGTCCACCGTGAACCGTCCCGTCGAAGCGAATAACCCTGCAATGGAGATAAACCGAAGCCGATCCATACTCGGACTTCCAGCGACCCAGAAGAAAGCGGGGCCTCTCGAAGCGGTTTCAAGCCTGCCTTTGTTGCCAACCGATTGATCGACTCGAAGAATATAGGCTCCCACGTCCCCTTTGGAATGTCTCGCTGAAACTCGCCGGCTTCGTCGTTCAACGGGACCGTAGCCATGAACAAGACCGCAAGGAGCTTGAAAACATGCGTGCGCATAGAGAGGCCTAACCGACAGAACTGAGCGACACGGGTGGCCCAGGGCGTCCGCGTTGGGAACTGACGCGGCTCGCCCGCGTTTGCTCGAGTGATTTTGTTGGGCCCAGGAGTCACTGCTTCTTGTGTGCCTGTGCCTCTCGCACGCCCTCGGCCACAGCCCGGGCAACGGTCTTAACTGCGCCTTCTGTGCCGTCAGCCAAATCAGTGATCGCATCTGTCGCGACGGGTACTTGCTCCGCCGCGGTGTATCGTGCGACCGCTCCCATGAATCCAAACATGCACATCACACCCCCGGCGAAAAGTAGTGGCATCCCAACAAAGCAACACCAGAACAAACGCGGCGGTCCGGCACCTCCAAAGGCTGAGAAGAAACTGGCCATACCGATGAGGAGGAAAACGAGGCCAACTGCTGCGACCAACAGTCCTGCCACGCGCAGAAAACAGCGCGTCGCTCTGTGTTTCGGAGTCTGTAACTTGCTCATAAATTGAAGTGTGTGCACTCGGCCCAACGATCAAGCTCAGGCACAGCCGCCGGAAACCGGCGTGGCCTGCGATGATGATGTTCAAATTTTCATGTCTCGGCCAAAACTCAAAGGGCAGCGGCTGGTGCCTGGAGCGCCTTGTTCGCTACTTTCTCCGATCCAACTCACGGCGAACCCACACTGGATCGTTACGCATATCTAGGATCGCATAGACATAAGCCGTGTCAGCATCGACCTCATAATAGATCGCGAATGGGAATCGCTTGGATAACACGCGATGAAATCCGAAATGTCGGCCGTGGATTCCCGCGTACAAAACCAACGAATCCAAATCTGAAAGGAGAGATTCAACGAAGTAACTTCCTATCCCCGGCTCCCGAGCCTCGTAGAACCGACTGCCTTCCTCAAGGTCGGCGGCAGCATCCTCAAGAACGACAACCGTCATGACTGCGAGGCGCGGACTCGCGCCCTCAACTGCTCAAGCGTCAGGAATCTGGCCTCTCCCCGCTCCGCACGCGTCTTCCTGTCCGCCAGCACCTCACCATGCCAACCTGGAGATGGAACCGCCTCCGGTTCGCGGCAAAGGGCGTCCCAAAGCTGCTCCATCGCCTGCAATCGCTCGGCCATGGACATCCTGCTGACCTGATCTGATTCGAGCATGGGACGACGTTAGGATAGTTGTCAGAGGACGGCAAGTCCGTTCAGGCGCCGTAGCGAACGCTCCGGGTCAGTGACGGCGGGCGACTGGCATAGCATTTGAAACAGGGATGCAATCCCGCCGTTCACTGCACCCGGCTGGTTAGCTCCTGGGTCGGTCAGCGGAATACAGGTCAAGAACCTTGATCTGCCGGTCTGCATGATCAATCCAATACTTAAAAGCGTGGCCGTGAGAAATGTGAATCTCGACTGGTCTCCCGAGGGCATCCAACTCCTGGTAATCGCTCATCCGATTGGGATCCTGGCCAATCTGCCGCAAACAGTCGCGCAATCGACGCCGCTCCCGTGGTGGGAAGCTCGACACATGCTCGACCACCACTCACGCCACTAAAAGCTGATACTCCATTAATCCTCGCGCCCGTCCAATCCCAACCGCCGGTCCAGGTCGTCGGCGGATACCCAGTGACTCGGATCTTTGTCGTCGATGCGACGAGCCAATTCCTCCCTGTACGCTTGATTGTTCTTCTCTTCCAGCGCGAGTAAAAATGCAATCAGCTGGCGCCGCTCTTTGGAACCGAGAGCAGTCAATTCCGATTTCAAAACACCTACGTCCATAGCCGCAGCCTAAACCGCGAATTTCCGAAAAACAAGGCAGTTAAGGGGCTGACGATAAAGGTGAGCGACCGCGGCGGTGGCTTCGCTCAACTCTACGGAATCAGTGTTACCCTTCATCTGTCACTCCGAAACGGAAGGGCTCGCCGCGGTTCGCCTCCACCCGCTGTTAGCCCACTCGTCAATAAATCTCATAGACGCCGTCGCTGACCTTCCTGTAATCCAGATGGCCGTTGCCTGAAGCCGCCGGACGCGCTTTGGGAGTGTAATCCTCGCTCGAAGGCGTCGCAATAACCTCAAAACCAAAGTAGGGAGTCGAGTGCCCGCCGGTCGAGTGCATCCCGAATACCTTGATACGAACAATCGGAATCGAAGGCTCGCCTGAATGCGGGCCAAGTAGCCCCGGTGAAACGTAATAAACCTGCTGCGGCTGTAAGGCGCTGACAGCGGGCGGAAGCGCCGGCGAGTCATTGGTGTGCCAGCGAATCCACTGAACCAGCTCATTCGTCTGCGCGAACGCGATGCACTCGCGTCTCAACATCTCATAGCCACCAGCGGACTGAACCCGTGCCTCCATCTTTTGGCGCTGCGCGCGACGCTCATACCAACGTGGGGGAAACGAGTCCGAATTGAGAAGCATCAGAAAGAGATAAGGTGCAAGCAGCACAATCGGCATCCATACAATCCAACCGAATGAACGCTTCTGATTGGGCGGCGAATCTGCCATACGCGTCGTGTGGGCTAACGCTCCGGGTCAGTGACGGCGGGTCAATGGCTTGCAGTTTGGATTAGAGGTGCGGTCCCGCCATTCACTGCACCCGCTTGGTTGAAACACCGACTCCCAAACCGCTAATGAACGCTAATAAACGCGAATCAAAACGGGTCAGTGCGCACGAGCGAGTGGGGTGAGATCGAAAACGCGTCGCCTCCCTGCTATTTGCGTTCATTGGCGTCAATTCGCGGTTGTGCTTTTCGAACGCAAAAGGTGAGCGACCGCGGCGGTGGACGCGCTCAACCCTCCGAAATCGATGTTAATATTCATCTACTACTCCGAAACTGGAGGGCTCGCCGCGGTTGCGCTCCACCGCCTGGTTGACATGACAGAAAAGCACGCGGCCTCCCCAGCGCGAACCGGATTCGGTGACATGGTCTGCGACTCGGAATAGAACAGGAGGAAACGGAGATAACAGAGAATAGGATCCTCCGCTCTTGATCTCTGTTGTCTCTGTGAACTCCTGTTCAAATCGCGTGGGCATGTTCGGAACCCTCGTGTCGAACGGCAGAACTGAGCGACGCGGGCGGCCCAGCGCGTCCACATTGGCATCTGACGTCGCCCGCCCGCGTTCGCTCCAGTGATTTTGTTCGGGCTTGCCATGTTTCTGGACCCCGTGTGCCTTGATAGCATTTTAGCGCGAGAGGAACACGATGAGACCAACAACGGCCATCCCAAACAAAACCGCAAGGCCAACATGGTATGTGCTCATCCACTCTGAGCTCTTGCGCTTCTGCAGAAATCGGTCAACCTCAATGAGCAGTCCAAGGATCAAGAACGTAGCAGAAATCGTTATCCAAAAGAAGCTTGTCTCACCTTCCTTTCTCGCCTCGAACCAAAGCAGGCTGAGAAATCCCAGCCCGAAAAGCACCGGGAACGCGTCAAAGACTGGTAGTCTGGTTTTCATCGAACGTTAGAGCCCGAACGAAAAAGGTGAGCGACCGCGGCGGTGAATCCGCTCAACTCTACTGGAACAATATTACTACTCATCTGTCACTCCGAAACTGGACGCTCGCCGCGGTTCGCCTCCACCGGCTGGTTCGGTGATTAATTGCCGCCATACTCTCAATCCAAATCTGGCAACTGCTCTCTCGTCAACCGCAGCGTAATCGAACGGCCCTGACCCGGCACTCGGGAAATGAATCCATGGCGCTCCAATGTGGCGATCATCTGGTGAACCGAAGGCGGCGAAACCTGGAAGTAACGTTGAATGTCGGCCTCGGCGGGTGCACGCCCGTGGATCTTGGCGTAATAATAAATGAACGCCAAATACTGTCCTTGCTTCTTTGTGTAGTTTGCAAGCACACGCGGTGTTACGTTACCGAACGAAAAAGGTGAGCGACCGCGGCGGTGAGCGCGCTCAACTCTCCGGAATCAATGTCACTCTTCATCTGTCACTCCGAAACTGGAGAGCTCGCCGCGGTTCGCCTCGACCGCCTGGTTCGACATGACGGAAGGGCACGTGGCCTCTCCAGCGCGAACCGGATTCGGTGACATGCTCTGCGACTCGGAATAGAACAGGAGGAAACGGAGGTAACAGAGAATAGGATCCTCCGCTCTTGATCTGTGTTGTCTCTGTTAACTCCTGTTCAAATCGCGGGGCCATGTTCGGAACCCTCATGTCGAACGGCAGAGCTGAGCGACGCGGGCGGCCCAGCGCGCCCGCAATGGCAACTGACGTCGCCCGCCCGCGTTCGCTCCAGTGATTTTGTTCGGCGTCATTTCGATGGCTCATTGCTTTTCCGCCTCAGTTGGGCGGCAAAACAATTTCCAGAGACGTGGATAATTGCCTGGAAACTCCACAAATCCAAAGCCAGACCGACCGTACCAGTAAACAACATCATCTGGCCTGAGTGGTTGGTCACTTCCCAACACGTCCTTTGTCTTCGTAATCTGGTCTGCCTTCCCCAGCGCACCTAGAAGATCGTCGGGGCGCACCCTCACGCCGTGCAGTTCTAAGACGCTTCCCTGCCACACGATTGTAAGGGACTCCGCCTTGTTGCTCTGCCTGGCTTTCTTCTCCCATTCCAGAATCTCCGCCTTCTTCTCCTTCAAGTAGCTTGAAAGCTCACTGCTTCCCGTCTTGTCCAGAACTTTGGAGAGCTGATCAGAAACTCCAAGCTCACTGATGTTGTGGCTGCGTTGTTGGTCGCCTGAACTGGCTGGTGACGCCGGCTTGCCTGCGGGCGCGTTCCCCCCGAATTCCGCCTCAGAAATCGCCTTCGACCTGTAGTTTCCAGCGACCACTTTGTGCAACGTAATGGTGATGTCGGAGGTCGCCGTGGCTGTCTCGGTGACATCGAACTCATCGCCTTTGGAGTAAGAGTATGCCCCAGGTGCGCCATACCGGATCTTGATGAAGTAATGCCCCGGCGCGACAGACACCGACTCTTTCTTGCTGTTCTCAACCGGAATTGCCGATGTAGTCGGGCCGACAAGCTTGACGAGCGCTTGCTTCCCGGACTGGTTGTCAAACGTCACTTTGCTGGCCGCTTCTGTGGCGACTGGAATCAGCAAAGCGACAGCGAGAGCGAGGACACTGGTTTTGGAGCGTTTCGGTTTCATATGCGGGTTTGGGTTTTGATGTGCGATGACGCGCGATGACGCCGAACGATCCGGGTCAGTGACGGCGGGCCAAAGGTATTCCAATTGGAGCGCGAGCGCACTCCCGCCGTTCACTGCACCCGGTTGGTTCGACAATCTGACTGGGGAATCTGCTCGAAACTTCCCATCCGTGCAATCCGTGAAATCCGTGGTGCAATGCTCTCTCTGCGGTAACCACGGATGACACCGATAACGCGGATGTCCTGCCCGGGACACTCGGGACGAAAAAGGTGAACCGCATCGCGAGTCCAACAGAAGGCAACGAAGAAAACGAAGAGTAGATCGTAACTTCGTTTCCTTTGTTACCTGTGGATCTCGGGCGCATGAATGTTGTCGAACAATGATTGGACTGCCGAACGTGCGTCATTTTTTGCGGCATGGTGGCACTTTACGCCTGCCTTTGTGGCTGGGCAAGAAATCGTTCCGCTCCAAGGAGTGTCAACTATGGAAAAAGCAATGGCTGAAGTGTCTCGGGTTCCCGCGTGAGTCAGGAAGGCATTGTTCCCAACCCAAAAAAAAGGCTGCTGGACCAGGTCCGGGAGGTCATCCAGCTCAAACATTACTCGATTCGAACCGAGCAGACTTACGTCGATTGGATCAAGCGTTACATCTTTTTCCATGGCAAACAGCATCCGCGCGAAATGGGCGGACCCGATCGATTTTGGATTTTAGATTTTGGATTTTGGATTGAAGAAGGAACCACGAAACACACGAATGACACGAAAAGAATTGTTAAACGCGAATTCATG
>Ga0082335_1003973_pt1 | contig 23222 bp, 22 predicted proteins | sample Subgrocontami58m_FD_72375 | JGI IMG/M metagenome (GOLD analysis project Ga0082335, IMG submission 72375) | Subsurface groundwater microbial communities from S. Glens Falls, New York, USA - GMW37 contaminated, 5.8 m (SPADES assembly) (version 2) ...
CGAGACGCTGACCGAGGTGGCGCTCGATGTCTCGAACCGGCCGTACCTGATCTGGAAGGTGAATTTCTCCAGGCCCAAGCTCGGCACGATGGATACCGAGCTGTTCAAGGAGTGGTTCCAGGCCTTCGCCCAGTTGGGCGGCCTCACGCTGCATGTGTGGAACCACTACGGCGACAACAACCACCACATCGTCGAGAGCTGCTTCAAGGGCCTCGCCCGGGCGCTCCGTGTGGCGGTCGAGATCGATCCGCGGCAGACGACGGCAGTGCCCAGCACCAAGGGCGTCCTCTAGGCGCGAGACCATGACTGTTGCCATCGTCGACTACGGCTCGGGGAATCTCCGCTCCGCCGCAAAAGCCTTCGAACGCGCCGCGCGCGAGGCGGGCACGCATGAGCGCGTGCTGGTGACGTCGAACCCGCGCGACGTGGCCGACGCTGCCCGCATCGTCCTGCCCGGCGTCGGCGCCTTCGCCGACTGCCGCGCCGGCCTCTACGGCGTGCCGGGCATGGTCGAGGCACTGCAGCGGGAAGTCATCGAGCGCGCAAAGCCGTTCCTCGGCATCTGCGTCGGCATGCAGCTCATGGCCACGCGCGGTGTCGAGTACGGCATCCATGCCGGGCTCGACTGGATCAAGGGCGACGTGGTGCGCATCGAGCCCGGGAAAGATCATCTCAAAATTCCGCACATGGGCTGGAACGAGCTGCGCGAGCTGCGCCCGCATCCCCTGCTCTCGGGGATCGCCGAGCGCGACCACGCCTACTTCGTGCATTCCTTCCAGCTTGCGGCGAGCCAGCCCGAGACGGTACTGGCGATCGTCGACTACGGCGGGCCGATCACCGCCATGGTCGGCCGCGACAATCTCGCCGGCACGCAGTTCCATCCGGAGAAAAGCCAGGCGACCGGGCTGCGCCTGATCGCCAACTTCCTGCGCTGGAGACCCTAGTTTCGGGGCGGCAGGGTAAATCTGGCGTCGAGCAGCTTGCGCTCGAGCACGGGGATCGCCAGTGCGACCGTGCCTTCGTGCTTGCATTGGGCCAGGGCCGTGCCGCCGACGGCATCGGGCGTAACGGGAGTACGGGGGCCGGCCTCGGAGCGCCCAACGTAGCGGACGTAAAGCTCGCTCAACTTGGCGCAGTACTCCATGTCGGCGTTGGGATAGCCCCCGAATGGCTTCTCCTGGGCCTGTGCCGCGACTGGCAAGGCCAGGGACACAGAGGCGACAAGGAACATCGAGATACGCGACATGGACAGACGGCTCCTTCACGACGCGGACGCCAGCACGAAGCATCTAGAGTCATGGTGGCGCGATCGTCAAACTCCAGACGAGTCTATCATTCGCGCACTGGACTTACCGGCGGTGTTTTGTGTTGATGGCGAATGACCAGCTGCCTGCGCGTCCCCGAAGGGTGGCGCTTGCCACGTGCCACAGCAACGCTGGTCTGCCTGCTGTCGATGGCGCTCTGCGCCGTGCCCGCCGCGGCGCAGCACCATTCATCGTCGGCATCACCGGCGCGAGGGTCGGCGACGCCGAACGGCGACCTGTGGTTGGTGAATGCAGTCGGCATCGAGTACGATATCAATCCGCGATGGGCCTTTCATTTCGACGCCCTGATGCAGATTGACCGGGACGTCAGCCGCCTGCGCGAGCTCGAGATACGGCCGGGCTTCGAGTATGCATACACGCCGAACCTGGCCATCGCGGCGGGCTACGTCCAGTATCAGCGCTATCCTGCGGGACTTCCCTCACGCCGTGGCCCCTTCGAGGATCTGCTCTACCGCAACAAGTTCGGCCCGATCTCCCTCGCCGGGCGCTTGCGGACCGAGCAACTGTTCTACGACAACGGCGCGGTGCTGATCCGCACGCGCCCGCTTGTCGGCGTGCGCATCCCGATCGGCGACTCGCCCTGGGAGTTCGCCATCTCCGATGAGGTCTTCATCGACCTCAAGGTCGACCGCACGGGCCATCAGACCGGAATCCACCACAACAAGGCCTATGCCGGCTTCGGTCGCCCGATCACCTCGCACATGAGAGTATCGGCAGGCTACGAACTCGATACCTTCGAGCGCAACGGCATAGTCCGCAGCGTGAATCAGATCCGACTTGGCGTCCTCTTCAAGCTCAACTGAATGCGCGAGCGTCAGGCCACCGCAGACGCAGGTGCCCGGGCGCCGAGCGTCAGGAACGCCGCCAGAGATCGTTCGATCACCGCGCGTTCGAGGTCCTCGACGATGAAGACTAGCCGCGAGCGGCGGTCGCCGTCGGGCCACGCCGCCATGTGGATCGGCGGGTGGACGAGATGTTGCACGCCGTGCACCGCGACTGGCGCGAGCGAGCCTTCGACATTGAGGATGCCCTTGACCCGCAGAACGGCGTTGCCGTGCCGGTGGAGAAGCATGGTCAGCCAGAGGCCGAACACGGTCCAGTCGAGAGGCCCGTCGAAGACCAGCGAAAAGGCATGAATGCCGTCACCGTGCCGGTTGCGATCATGGACGTGGTCGTGCGGGCGAACCTCCACCTCCTGGGCGAACAAGCGCCGTGCGAGGACACTCTTGCCGCCCAATGCGAAGAGATCGTGCGAGAGGAGTGCCGCGACATCGAGCCTGTCCTCCGACGCCCGCCACAGGGGCGCAGAAGGGTTGAGCCGGCGCAGCCTCGCCACGAGTGCATCCGTCGCCTCTCCGTCGGCGAGATCGGTCTTGGTGAGGACGAGGCGGTCGGCAACGGCCACCTGCTTGGTGCATTCGGGTTGACGGGCGAGCTGGGCAGCGCCGTTGACCGCATCGACCGTGACGATGACATTGCCCAGCCGGAAATGGTGTTTCAACACCGGGTCGGCCTGCACTGTCGAGAGAATGGGGAAAGGATCGGCCAGGCCGGTGCTTTCGATCACCAGCCGGCGGAAGACCGGCACCAGCCCGCGTTCGCGTTTGGCATGCAGGTCCTTGATGGCCTGGCTGAGCTCGCCGCGGATGGTGCAACAGAGGCAGCCGGACTGGAGCAGCACCATCGTGTCGTCGATGCGCTCCAGCAGATGGTGGTCGAGGCCTACCTCACCGAACTCGTTGATCAACACCGCTGTGTCGCCGAGAGCCGGATCGCCGAGCAGGCGCTGCAGCAGGGTCGTCTTGCCCGAGCCGAGAAAACCGGTGATGAGGTTGACCGGCGTGAAGGCCGCTGCGTCAGTCACCGCCCGTCTCCAGCCGGCTGAGGAACGTCGGATCCAGGGGATCGCAGGGCCGACCCAGCAGCTTCTCGGCCGCCGCCCAGAGATGGCTGAGATTGTCGACCAGCTCGGTCTTCCCCGTCGCCGTCGACAGCAGGAAGGACGCGCTCTGCCAGTCGCTGAGCGTCAGGCCGTAGAGCCTCAGCACCCGGCTGGCGCAGGCAACGCGATTGTAGCGCTCGCGCCGACGCTGAGCTGGATCGGCGTTTCGCGTAAAAACGCCGGGCCGCGCGACCGCATCGGTCCAGTGCTCGGCCCCGCCCAGAACGCCGCACAGCGCGCACATCGATCGCTCCCTCTTCGTCCTCCCGGGGCCTCTACTTCTTCCTCGGGAATCGTTTGGCGAAGTCGTCGGCCATCTCGTTCATGGTGACGAAGCGCACGCCGCGATGGCCGACCATGTGGTGATAGAGGCGTTCCAGCATCATCAGCACGTGCGGCCGGCCCGACACGTCGGGATGGATCGTCATGGGGAATACGGCGTAGTCGTATTCGCGATAGACCCAGTCGAACTGGTCACGCCACATCTGCTCGATGTCGCGCGGATTGACGAAGCCGTGGCTGTTGGGCGACTTCTTGATGAACATCATCGGCGGCAGATCGTCGAGATACCAGCTTGCGGGAATCTCGATGAGGTCCGTCTCCTTGCCGCGCTTGAGCGGAGTCATCCAGGCGGACGGCTTCTTGGTGTAGTCGATCTTGGTCCAGCTATCGCCCACCCGCACGTAGTAGGGCTGGTGGTCGTGGTGCATCAGGGAATGGTCGTATTTGATGCCGCGCTCGAGCAGCAGCTCATTGGTGACGGGCGAGAACTCCCACCACGGCGCCACATAGCCGGTCGGCCGCTTGCCGGAGAGTTTGGTGACGAGCGCAATGCACTTGTCGAGAATTTCCGTCTCCTGGGCGCGCGTCATGGCGATCGGGTTCTCATGGGAATAGCCGTGGATGCCGATCTCGTGCCCCGCCTTGGTAACCGCCTTCATCTCCTTCGGGAAGGTTTCGATCGAGTGACCGGGAATGAACCAGGTGGTCTTGATGCCCAGCCGCTCGAACAGTTTCAGGAGGCGTGGGCTGCCGACTTCGCCTGCAAACAGGCCGCGCGAGATATCGTCGGGCGAATCCTCGCCGCCATAGCTGCCGAGCCAACCTGCGACCGCATCGACGTCGATGCCGAAGCCGCAAAGAATTTCCTTGGCCATCGTCGGTTGTCCTCCCATTCAGGATCGCTCTCGCAACAAAGCAAGAAGCGTTCCGAAGAAGGTCTACCGCACTGCAGCAATCCGGCCGCGATATGCTTGCCGCAACGCAAGAGGACGGTGTGCATTGCGGGCGGCGGCATCCCACATCAAGCGCGGATCGAAGGCCTCGGCGGCAACGATGGTGACGAAGACGACGGCGCAGAAGGCGAGCGCGCCCGCGCCAGGCTCGATGGTCACTACCCGGCCGAACTGGACCAGCGCGCCCAGGAGAGATTCCATGAAGATGTCGACCATCGACCAGCGCCCGACCCAGGCGACGATGAAGTAGAGCGTCGTGCGCTGGCTCAGGAGGACCGCCGCGCCACGCTCGGTCGTCACCATCATGGTGGCGCCCAGCATGACCGCAAGCCCGATCAGCTTGAACATCGGCACCAGGATGCTGGCGAAGAAGACAAGCAGCGCCAGGGGATACATCTTCGATGCCAGCAGTTCCTCGACCCCGCCCAGGATGGTGCTGGGCTGGCCGGCACCGCCCTGCATGACGGTGAGCACGGGATAGATGTTGGCGGGGACATAGAGGACCGCAGCGGCGATCACGAGCGCCCAGGTCCGTTGGAGACTATAGGGCTTGCGGGCATGCAGCGGAGCACCGCAGCGCGGACACCGGGCGTAATGGCCGGCCGGCACCGAGACCAGGCCACAGCTTTCGCACCCCACCGCCTCGGGGCGAAAATCGAGGCGCGCCGGCGAGGCGGCCAGCGGCGGCATCGGCGCATGGGTCTGGCCGCTCCGCTCGATCCCCTCCCAGACGGCATGGGGATCGAGCGCGGTCTCCGCCCAGACGATCACGATCGAGTAGAGGCCGAGGGCGTAGACGGCGGGTCCGATCTCGATGTTCACCAGATCGCCGAGCTTGGTGTAGGCCACGAACACGCCCAGCAGCAGCACCTCGAGCATCGCCCAGGTCTTCATGTAGCGGACGAGCCGGAAGACGCCGCGCATGTTCGGCGGCGGGGCGGAGAGCTTCAGGCCGACCAGCACGTAGATTGTGCCCGTGAGCCTGATCAGGGGCGCAACGACGGTGGTGAGCGCAACGGCGAGCGCCAGCGGCCACAGGCCGCGCGCGACCAGCTCGATCGGGCCTGAGGCCAGCGTCGTCTCGTGCACGATGCCCGCCGTCGACACCTTCATCAGCATGGTCAGCCAAAGGATGGCGAACAGCACCAGAGCCGCGACGTTGAGGGCCAGGCTGCGATCGAGTGGATCCGCCCGCGTGAGACGCAGTGGGGTGCCGCACCTGATGCAGTTCGAGCGCATGTCGGGGCCGAGCGCCGGCACGACCTGGAACTGGCCGCAGCCCGGGCACTCGCGAAGCTCCGGCACCGTCACTGGCGCCGGGGGCGCGGGCGGCGGGGCGACGGCGGGCCGCATCTACGGCTGCAGCAGGGCCGCGACCCCATCGGCGAGTTCGCCCACGGCATCGCTGATCGCCGCCACCTGACCCGTCACGTCCGGCGTCGGCGGCTGACGGGAAATCGCGAAATTGCGCGACGCCGAGCGCCGGGGCCGGTTGAACTCCACGGCCGCCTGGGCCAGCAGGACGAGCATGCCGGCCTTGTCGGTATCGAGGCGCTGGATGTTGATGCCGAGCACGGCGTTGGGATCGGCGTTGATGGCGCCGCTTTCGCTGTAGATCTTGCTGTTGGGAAGACGCTGCGACAGCTCGACGACCAGCACGCGGCCGAGCAGCGAGCCCAGCGATTCGCCCCACCAATTGTTGGCCATGACACCGAGCTTGTAGTCCTCCGAAGAGCGCACGATCTCCTTGCGGTCGAGGTAACTGGCGAGGCCGATATCGCGCAACTGGACCACCCGCGGGCCGGCCGGGAAGGTCGGACCGGGGCGGACGGCGACGGTATAGAGAACCGGATCCGGCGAGGCTCCGCAGGCGCCCACAAGAGCCGGCACTGCGAGAGCAGACAGGCGGCGGCGGCCCAGCATCATGTCGGTCATTCCTTGCCGGTGTTTGTACGGCCCTTGATCAGGGCCTCGGGATGCCGTGCCAGGAGGTCGCTCAAGGCACGGATGGAGCGTGCCGTCTCGGTAAGCTGCGGCATCAGGCGGTCGATATCGCGGAGAAACTTCGACTGGTCACCATAGCCCTTGTCGAGCGAACCGATAAGGCGGTTGGCCTTGGTGAGCGAATCCTGGAGCTGCACCGCGATGTCGGGCAGCCGCTTGAGCGCCGGAGTGGCACTATCGTCGAGCTTGCGCATGACATCCTGGGCCTCGACCATGGTGCTTTCGAGTGCCGCCAGCGTCTTCTTGAGCTGCGCGCCGTTGATGATGCCGTCGAGTCCCTTGACCGAGCCCGCCAGGTTCCGCCCGATCTGGTCGAAGTCGATACGATTGATCTTGGACAGGAGTTCGTTGGCCGACCGCGTAATGCTGTCGAAGCCGCCAACCTCCGACGACGGCACGACGAAGAGATTGCCATCCACCTCAAGTTCGGCTGGCGGGGCATCGGGCATCATCTCGAGTGCCACGATCTTCTGCCCGGTGATCAGGCTGGGCGCCTGCAAGGTGGCACGCAATCCACGCTTGACCATCTCGGCGGCAAGTGCCCCCGGAGCAAGGCCCTGGGCGGCGGAAATGCCGGTGATGCGGTCCGCTTCGATCCGGTAATGCACCGGCGCCACGATCCGGTCCTGCTTCGGCTGATAGACGAGCGACACGTCGGTGACTTCGCCGACCTTGAGACCATAGAGCGTCACGTCGGCGCCGACGGAGAGACCGGCGACGGATCCGGAAAAATTGGACACGAGCTGCAACTGACGGCCAAACCCCGCCGACTTCGCCACTTCCTGGCTGGCATAGAGCGGAAATTGGAAGTGCTGGGGCGCCACAGGAGATTTCGGATACGTCGCCGTATCGAAGGCAAGGCCGCCCAGCAACACGGCCCGAAGAGACTCGATCTGAAAGTCGACGCCGTTCGCGGTGAGCTTGACCGAGACGCCCGAGGCATTCCAGAACAGCGTGTCCTCGTGCACGTACTTGTCGTAGGGATCGCGCACAAAGGCATGGATGATGACGTTGCTGGCAAGGTCACCGACATCCCAGCCGAGGACAGTGCCGACCTCGAGGTCGCGGAAATAGACCGGCGAGCCCAGGCTGATCGAACCCAGCCGCTTGCTCGCCAGCTTGTATGTGGTGCCCTTGGCCGAGGCCTGGAGGACGGGCGGATCCCGCTGACCGGTGAATCTGCGTTGCGACGTACCCTTATCGGCCACGGGCCGCATGCCGATATAGGAGCCGGACAGCAGCGTATCGAGGCCGGTGACGTTGCCGGCGAAGAGCTGTGGCTTGACCACCCAGAAGATCGTCTCATCGGTCAGCAGGGGCTCGGCCTCGCGCACTGTCTCGACCGTCACGATCACATGCGACAGATCCGGCGCGATGGCGATGGTCTTCACCGTTCCCATCACCACATTGCGGTACTTGAGCTGGGACTGTCCCGCCGTCAGGCCGGCCGCGGAATCGAAGGCGATGGTGATGGTTGGGCCGCGCTGGGAAAACGTGTCCCAGGCCAGCCACGCAGCGATCAGGCCCGTGAGAATCGGAATGATCCAGACCAGGGGGATACGGCGCCGGCGATGCGCTCCCGCTGTCGGTACCTCTATCGGCCCTCCACTGTCGCTCATGTTACCTTCGGTTTCGACACACCCATCCTCGAAGGTAACTCAAAACATCCAGCCTGCCACTATCGTCGGAGGTTACTGAACCAAGGCATCATGGACAATCTTACGCAGGAAGGGCGGTCATGGCCGTCTCTTCCTGGGTCACGCCGGGGGCCGCGGGCACAACACTTCAGCGGCATAGCTGTGAAGTGCGCTGAAATCGGCGCCGATGCCGCGGGTGGCAACGACCTGATCGGGACGCACCAACACCCAGCCCGGACCATGCAGCCGATAGCGTTCCCGGACCTCACCGTTCGGGTCGCGACGGCGGTTCAGATGCAGTATTTGCATTCGGTCGCCGGCATCCTGTGCCACTTCATGGAGGGAGATCGGCCGGCCTTCATCTTCGAAGATCAGCAGACTGTGACGCGGCGCCGAGAGGTAGGGCCATAGGCTGGCGTTCTTCCCGGTCGTTTCATCGACGATCGTGGCCTCACGCGCGCGCGTGCCGACATCCGTGCGCTTGCCGCTTCGCTTGCCGTCCCCCAAGGCGACCAGCGGGCCATCGCGGTAGACGAACTCGATCTCCGAGAGTTCGACCTGCAGCTTGCGGTGGACGGCCGGGATATTGCCGAAGATCGACACGGCCATGTTCCTGACCATGCTGGTGAGCTTATTCGCGCCGAAGGCGAGATGCTGCTTCTGGGCGGCGGCTTCGACCACGGCGCGCGCGATGGGCCGCCGCTCGGCTTCGTAGCTGTCGAGCAGCACTTCGCTGTTGCCGACGCCGTTCAGCGTATAAGCGAGTTTCCAGCCGAGATTGACCGCGTCTTGAATACCTGTGTTCATGCCCTGCCCGCCGGCCGGCGAATGAATGTGAGCGGCGTCGCCGGCCAGAAAGCAGCGCCCGACCCGATAACGTGCCGCCAGCCGCTCGTTGATGCGGAAGATCGACAGCCAGCTCGGATCGCTGAGCCGCAGGCCACGCGGACCGAAGCGATCGACGCTGAGCTGCATCTCCTCGAGGGTTGCCGGCTCGTCGCCCTTCGCCGCGTCGCCGCCACGCATGGAAAAGACGCGCCAAACGTCGTTGCCGAAGGGAAACAGGGCGACGGTGCCGCCGTTGTGCCACCACAGGTAGATGCTGCGATGATCGAGATCGCCGCCATCGATCCGCACGTCGGCCAGCAGAAAGGTCTGCGGTTCCGTATATCCGTCGAAGGGGATCTCCAGTGCCTGACGAATGGCACTGCGGGCGCCATCACACCCGGCTAGATATTTCGTCCTGACGACCTCGTCGCGGCCATCGGCATGGCGCAGGCTGGCGGTGACGCCGGAAGCATCGTGAGCCAAGCCGACGAGTTCGACGTTGCGCTCGACGGCGACCCCCAGCGCCGTCAGCCGGGCGGTCAGAAGCTGCTCGGTCCGCGACTGAGGCAGCAAGCAGCGGAAAGGGAAACGGACTGTCGATGCCTTCGCCAACCGCCAGAGTCGCGAGCCTGCGATCGCCGTCGCCAACGCACAGCGCATTGAGGCGCTGGCCCTCGGCGACGAACTGGTCGACTATACCCATGCCCTGCAGCGCTTCCAGGCTGGCGCTCCACAGCGCCAGGGCCTTGGAGACCGTGCTCGGCTGTGCCGCACGATCGATGACCCGCACCGGTATGCCGTAGCGGCGCAGGGTGATTGCCAGAGACAATCCGGTCGGCCCGGCGCCAACGATCAGAACTTCGGCGGCGGTGTTCGCCATGTTCATCGGTCATCTCCTCAGGTCTTGTCGACGTGCGACGGTTGCGGACCAAGCGAGAGGTCCAGGGCGTCCATGCGCCCGATCTGCATGTAGGTTTCGTAGACTTCGATCATGTCGGCCGGCACGACCTCGAGCAGAAAGCGGTTCTCGACCCAAACCTCGACGACATGGAAGACCGGCGGCAGGCCGGGAGCGGCACGGCTGAAGAACCTGGTGCGCCAGCCCGCAGCCGCACCGATGCGCTCGACCGTGACGCGGTCGTGCGGAACCGACAGCAGCGCATGAAAGCCGGCGGGTGAATGGTCTGCCGGCACGTTGCGATAGACGACGGGCGCCTCGCCTTCACCCGGCGCCATCACCACCGTTTCGGGGTAGACCTCGATCATCGTGCCATGCCGATCGCCGCTCACGGCCATTGCCGCACCGGGCAGCGGGCCGGGAAAGCGGTAAGCGCGGCCGCCGAGCAGAGAAGCAAGCACCCGGGCGACCTGCGGCGGGTCGTGGGCGGGGATGGAAAAGTGATGGATCATCGCGGCGTCTCCTCGCGGCGGTCGTTTGACGATGCATCGTCAGCAGGGCCCGCCAGGCCCGCGGCATCACGCTTCAGGGCATCGACCAACGCGTCGATCGCCCATGACGCGACCTGTTCGGCTTCCTTCGGTGTGAATCCGCAAGTGTCCATCAGCCAGCGCCAGACCGTGGGTGCCCAGAAGGCGGAGACGACCATGGCCCCGCGCCGACGCTGCTCCGAGGTGAGATCGGGCAAGGCCTCTCCCACCGCGGCGATCCAGCGGCCATGGCGTTCTCCGCTGTCGGCGGCGCGCTGGCGGTCCCAGGAGGGCTTGTTCATCAGGTTGCGGAGCAATGCGCCGTAAGCCTCAAAGCTCGGGAACAGCGCCTTCGGCAGCTCGGCGAATTCGTCGAGCGGCGGCAACGGCTTCTGCAACCCGAGGCGCGGTTTCAGCCACAGGAAGAACGCCGCCACCAGATCGTCGACGGTGGCGAAATGGGCATAGACCGTGGGTGACGAAACCCCGGCCAATTCGGCCAGGTGCCGCAGGGTCAGCGTCTCGATGTCGTGATGCTCGAGGTAGTCCTTGGCCGCCATGAGGATGCGCTCGCGCGTCAGTGCCGCCTGCGCCTCGCGCAAGGGGCTTTGATAGGTACGAGGGGTGGTCAAATTTTTATTTTCCTTGTGACAATTCATTTTACGTTTGTAAATTTAAATTGTCCAGCGTCTTCTTGATGCTTACGGGCACACGAGCAACACACCCCGGCGCGCGGAACGATGAAGATCCGGCGGCAAGGGATTGTATCGGTGGCGGGACATCTGAAGACCGGCCCGCGGGATAGACCGCGGGTGCGCCGATCAGGCGATCGGCGGCTTCTTCGCCCAGGGATAGCCGCGTTGCGACCGTTGGTAGGCGTAGTCGAAGAGCGCGTGCATGTACCCGGAATCGAATGCCTGCGGCAGCACCTCGTTGAAGTCCTGGCCGATGTAGCCGAGGTTGTAGTCGATGCCGTCGCGCTGGGTGATGTTGTAGATTCGGATCACATCATTGTAGCCGGCGGAGGCAATCATGGTGGAGATCGCGCGACCAGCGATGCCAAGCGTTCGGCGCTCCACCTTGGCCCATTCGGAATCCAGCCTGCCATTGCGGATGATGAAGGCGCGCGCCTCGACGACCGGTTGTCCCGTGCGCCTGCGCTGCTGCCGGTTTGCGGTGAGTGCGGAAGGATAGAGGAAGGTTTGGGCGAAGGCGCCGCCATCGACATGCATCTCCTGGTAGGTCTTCCCGTCCAGGGTCGTCTCGATCATGGTCGGCGGAAAGGCGCCGGGGATAGCGGCAGACGCCAGCAGCACGCGGCGGATCGTGTCGGCGGCCCGCGGATGGCCGCTCTTGGCGATGGCGCCGACGTTCCAGATCACCGGAAGCTGGGCGTCGAGGTCGGTCGATGCGACCAGCAGCAGACGCCCGGCATCGTAGGCTGTGGCGATATCGGCCAGCATCCGATCGTCTACATAGCGCGAGATGGTCTTGAAGAGAGGCGCGTTGTCGGCCAGCGCGTCATCGAACAGGGCAGCCGTCAGGGCACGCTTTGTCAGCACCTCGTGAGGCATGGTTTGCGTATAGACGGCGCGCAGCTGCGGATCGTAATGCGACCCCAGGAAGGCGAAGGGGGCCGTGAGTGCTCCGGTGCTGATGCCGGTTACGAGGTCGAACGTGGGCCGCGTTCCCTGCTCGGTCCAACCACACAGCAATCCCGCGCCAAAAGCGCCGTTCTCGCCGCCACCCGAGACGGCGAGAAGCTGCAGCTGCGGCATGTCGGCAAGCGTCGCGAGGCCGCGCGCGCGGCGCTGGCGGTCGAGGGCCGCGATGAATTCCGCTTCCAACGGCGCCGCTCCCATGGCCGGGAAGAACCGTTCGTTCGGAATGCCCAGTACGGACGCTTCGCGCGTACGGCCGATCGGTACCGGCGGCCCACGTTCGGGCAATGCACAGCCGGGCAGGCTTGCGACAAGGACGCTGCCTGCAGCGAACCCGAAGAGGTCGCGTCGCGACCATGGATCATTCGTCATTGTCCGTCTGCTCGACCGCTTGCGCATCAAGTCCCCCGCCCGGCTTGACGGCGCGCTCTATCAGATTTGCTTCTGGTTTTGCAATCGGATGCTGATGGGCGCGCCGGCGCCTGTGCCGTCAGCGTTCCCGGTCGTCGATGTCGCGCGCCAGGACTTCGCGTTTGCCGACGTGGTTGGCGGAACTGACGACACCCTCGCGCTCCATGCGCTCGACGATGCGGGCGGCGCGGTTGTAGCCGATCTGCAGGTAGCGCTGGATGAAGCTGGTGCTGCACTTGCGCTCGCGCGCCACCAAGGCGATCGCCTGGTCATAGAGCTGGTCGCTCTCGCTGTCCTCGCTGTCGCCCGGCTGGCCGAGGCCGTCGGCGCCGGCATCGGGATCGTCGGTGACCGATTCGATGTAGGCCGGCGCGGCCTGGGCGCGCAGGTGGCGCACCACCTCCTCAACTTCGCCATCCGACACGAACGGCCCGTGCACGCGCGCGATCTTGCCGCCGCCGGCCATGTAGAGCATGTCGCCCTGGCCCAGCAGCTGCTCGCCGCCCTGCTCGCCCAGGATGGTGCGGCTGTCAATCTTGGACGTCACCTGGAAGGAGATGCGGGTCGGAAAGTTGGCCTTGATGGTGCCGGTGATGACATCGACCGAGGGCCGCTGCGTCGCCATGACGACATGGATGCCGGCGGCGCGCGCCATCTGGGCGAGGCGCTGCACGGTGGCCTCGATCTCCTTGCCGGCGACCAGCATCAGGTCGGCCATTTCGTCGATGATGACGACGATGAACGGCAGCGGCGTTAGGTCCATCTCCTCGTCTTCGAAGGTCGGCTTGCGCGTCTCGGGATCGATGCCGGTCTGGACCTTGCGGGTGAGCGAGGTGCCTTTGCGCGCCGTTTCGATCAGCTTCTCGTTGTAGCCCGCGATGTTGCGCACGCCGACCGCGCTCATGGCGCGATAGCGGTCTTCCATCTCGCGCACCACCCACTTCAGGGCGACGATGGCCTTGCGCGGCTCGGTGACGACGGGCGTCAGCAAGTGCGGAATGTCCTGATAGACGCTGAGTTCCAGCATCTTCGGGTCGATCATGATGAAGCGGCACTGATCCGGCGTCATCCGGTAGAGTAGCGACAGGATCATGGTGTTGACCGCCACCGACTTGCCCGACCCGGTGGTACCGCCGATGAGCAAGTGCGGCATGCGCGCGAGATCGGCGATCACCGGATCGCCGCCGATATCCTTGCCCAGCGCCAGCGGCAGGCCGAGGCGGGTATCCTCGTAATGTCGCGTCGACAGCAGCTCGCGCAGGAACACCGTCTCGCGCTTGGCGTTGGGCAGCTCGATGCCGATGACATTGCGGCCCGGCACTGTGGCGACGCGAGCGGAGACCGCGCTCATCGAGCGGGCGATGTCGTCGGCCAGGCCGATGACCCGGCTCGACTTGGTGCCGGGCGCCGGCTCGAGCTCGTAGAGCGTCACGACCGGACCCGGCCGCACCTTCACGATCTGTCCCTTGACGCCGAAATCGTCGAGCACCGTCTCTAGCAGGCGCGCGTTCTGCTCCAGCGCCTCCTCGTCGATCTTGGGCTGGGCGTTGACGCGCGAAGGCAGCGACAGGATGTCGAGCGGCGGCAGCTTGTATTCGCCGGCCGCGAGGTCGAGCTCGCGCTGGCCGGCCTTGGCGGCGCGCTTGCCCTGGGTGAGTCCGCCGGACTTGCGGGGAATGATCTTTACGCCAGGCGTTGCGGCAACGGCCGTCGCTTGCTCGATCGGCAGCGCGTCGGGCGTGAAGGGATTGTCGTCGTCGGTGGCCCCGATCGCGGACTCCGCGGTCGGGAATTCCGGTGGCAATGGCGGCGCGACGTCGACCGCTTCCTGCGGTGCTTCCATCGGCGGCTCGTCTTCGGTCCGCGCCGTGGTCTGGACATTGCGACGGGCAAGGAACGGCTCAATCCGCAGACCAGGCAGGCGGTCGAACAGTGTACGTTCCCGCACCGAGTCGACCGCTGCCTCTGAGATGCCCGGCGCCTGCGGGTCGAGCGGCACCGGCGAGTCGGGGATTGCCGGCGCCGGCCGCTCGATCGGCGCATAGGGTGCGTCGACCAGCAAGGAGTCGCGCGGCGGCATCGGCGTGCCTTCATCGGGAATCTGTTCGACGCGCGGCTCGAACCGGCCGGGATCGTACTGGCTGGCGTCGATCTCGCCCGGGATCTCGGCATAGCCGAGCGATGGCGCCGGCAGATCGGCATCTTCATCGAGCGTATGCGGCTTGCCGCGCCACAGAGCGACGCCGGCGCGGACCAGCCACATGCTCCACAGGAAGGGCGCACGTAGAATGCGGAAGATCAGGGGCAGATCGGTCCGGTTCATGCCGAGCGCCGGCGCCATGGCGATGAAGGCAAGCGCTGCGCAGACCGGTTCGATCAGGGCAAGGCTGCCGCCGCTCGAATGGGTGAGAACCATCTCGCGGAAGCGCCCGACCAGAGCCAGACCGACCAGACCGCCGGGGCCGGCGTGTGTCGCAGCGCTGCCGACGTCACCCAAGCCGACGCAAGCCACGCTCATCATCAAGAGCGCCAGGAGCAGCAGCGACAGCCGCAGCCCGAAGAAGCCGAGGTGATGGGTGCGCAGCATCCGTACACCCCAAGTGATCAGCGCCACAGGCACGAGGATGATCGCAAGTCCGAAGGTCTGCAGCAGTACGTCGGAAATATATGCCCCGGAAATGCCCACCAGATTGTGCGGCGCGCGGCCCGTGGCGTGATTGAGCGAGGGATCGCCCGGGCTGTAGGTGAACAGCGCCAGCAGCAATACGACGCCCGCCGCGGCAACGCCGACGCCCACCAGCTCCATCATGCGGCGGCGCAGGAAATCGCGCCCGCCCTCCGGCAGGATCGCCGTCTTGCGGGGAATCGCGGAAGTGGCGCCGATCATGGCCATCGCGCTGTTGCGCTCCCTACAGCACCGCGGCGAGGCGGGTGAGCCCCTCGCGCGTGGTCTTCTCGTCGTGCACCAGCGCCACACGGATGTAGCGCTGGGCGGTATTGATGCCACCTGTCTCGCGGCAGGCATAACCTCCCGGCAACACCTTGAGGTGCGCCTCTGCCCAAAGCCTGCGGGTTGCCTCCTCGCCGTCGCCGACGTCGAGCCACAGGAAGAAGCCGCCGCCCGGCGTGTAGTAGCCGAAGCGATTGTGCAGAATCTGCTCGGCCACCCGGAAGTTCTTGGCATACCACTGCCGCGTCTCGACGGGATGGGTCTCTTCCCGCCACAGCGCGGCCGACGCCCTCTGGACGGCAAATGGAATCTGCGGCCCGCCGTAGGTGCGCCAGCGCAGCATCATCGCCACCAGCTTTGGGTCGCCCGCCATGAAGCCCGAACGCAGGCCAGCGGCATTGGAGCGCTTGGAGAGCGAATGGAAGACGGCGAGGTTGCGAAACGGGTCCGCGCCGCCGGTTTCGTCCATCGCCAGTGCCGCCTCGAGGCCTCCGACCGGCGGCTGGCCAGTGTAGATCTCGGCATAGCACTCGTCGAGGGCGAGCACGGCGTCGTACTTGCGGCAAAGCCGAAGGAGGTTCTGCAGGTAGTCCATGCTGGCGATGGCGCCCTGCGGATTGGCGGGCGAGCACAGATAGACGACCGAAATGCGCTTCCACGTCGCTTCGTCGATCTTGTCGAACTCTGGCAGGAAGCCGTTCTCGGCATTGGCGTTGACCAGCAGCGGCTCGCCGCCTGAGAGGACCGCGCCGCCGAGATAGGCTTGGTAGAAAGGGTTGGGCAACGCGACAACGGGTTTGCCGCCGCCCTTCTCCTGTGGCGTGGCGATGGTGGCGATGATGTAGACGCCTTCTTTGCTGCCCGCCGTTGGATGGCAATGCCGGGCAGGGTCGAGCAGGCCCTTCGGCAGCTTGTAACGCCGCGTCAACCACTCGCAGATCGCAACGTTGAGCTCGGGCAAGCCCTGGTTGGGCGGATATCTGTTCCAGCCGTCGACCTCATCGATCACGATCTGGCGGGCGAAGGCCGGCATCGCTCCCTGCGGTTCGCCGACGGACATGTTGATCATCGACAGGTGGGCGGGAGGCGCAATGGGAGCCAACAACGCGTTCAGCCGTGCGAACGGAAAATCGGTCAACGTCTCCGTCAGGCGCGGATTGAACATACCTAGCCATCCACCGGGCCATATCAGGCCGAAGCAAAGCAGCAACACCCGCCCGAGGGGGTTCGGGCAGACTTGTTATTGGATCATTGTATGAGACAAATTAACCAATAACAACAAGGGAATAGGTCACTTTCTTCAGACATGAGAAGGGCTTGGGACCCGGTCGCGCCCGAGCCACTAGCACTAGGGGCGTCTATTGCACCCGCTCGCCATGCAAGGCGGTATCGAGGCCCTCGACCTCCTCGTCGCGCGTGACCCGAAGTCCAACCACGGCATCGACGATCTTGAGGATCACCCAGGTCGCCACCGCGCAAAACGCGCCGACGACCGCCACACCGTAGAGCTGAGTCAGGATCTGGCCCGCGTTGCCGTCGACCAGACCAATCGGCTGGCCCTTGGCGACGTCGTTGATGGCCCGGGTGGCGAATACACCGACGAGGATCGAACCGAGAATGCCGCCGACGCCGTGCACACCGAAGACGTCGAGCGAATCGTCGTAGCCGAGCCGCGTCTTGAGGACCACGGACGCCCAGTAGCAGACGGCACCGGCCGAGGCGCCGATCAGCAGGGCTGCCCAGGGTTCGACGTACCCGGCGGCGGGCGTGATGGTGCCGAGGCCGGCCACGGCACCCGACAGAATGCCGAGGACCGAGGGTTTGCCCCGGCTCACCCATTCGATCGCCATCCAGACCAGTGCCGCGACGGCGGCGGAGATGTGGGTATTGAGCATGGCATTGCCCGCCAGTTCGCCCGACGACAGGGCTGAACCGGCATTGAAACCGAACCAGCCGACCCACAACAGCGACGTACCGACCAGGGTGAGCACCAGATTGTGCGGCGCCATGTATTCGGTGCCATAGCCGTGGCGCTTGCCGATAACGATGCAGCAGACGAGGCCGGCGATGCCGGCATTGAGATGGACGACCAGGCCGCCGGCGAAATCGAGCACGCCAGCGGTCCCGAGGAAGCCACCGCCCCATACCCAATGCGCCACCGGGACGTAGACGAACAGCAACCACAGCGCCATGAACCATAGCATGGCCGAGAATTTCATCCGCTCGGCGAAGGCGCCAGCGATGATCGCCGGCGTGATGACGGCGAAGGTCGCCTGATACATCAGAAAGACATTCTCCGGCACCGTCTTGGCCAGCTCATGGACACTGCCCTGAAGACCCGCGCCGAAGGCCCGCGACAGGGATCCGATGACGCCGTTCAGGGCGCCGCCATCGGTGAAGGCCAGCGAATAGCCGACCATGAACCACATAACGGTCACCAGCGCCGCGACGGCAAAGGCCTGGACGGCTGTCGCCAGGACGTTCTTCTTGCGCACCATGCCGGCGTAAAACAGCGACAGGCCCGGGATATTCATCATCAGGACCAGTGCCGTGGCCACCAGCAGCCAGGCGGTATCCCCAGTATCGATCTGAGGCTTGTCGGCGGCTCGTGCAACCGTGCTTCCTGCCCCGACAAGTGTCATCAGCGCGCCCGCGCGCGCAACCGCCTTCAGCATCGTTTCCCCCGTGTCGTCTTCTTATTTGCGAATTGTCTTGCTTGAAACCTAGAGCGCGTTCGACCCCGACTCACCGGTACGGATACGCACCGCCTGCTCAACCGCGGTAACGAAGATCTTGCCGTCGCCGATCTTGCCGGTGTGGGCGGCCTTCTGGATGGCCTCGATGGCGCGTTCGACCTGTGCATCGTCGACCACGATCTCGACTTTGACCTTGGGCAAGAAGCTCACTAGATATTCCGCTCCGCGGTAGATCTCAGTCTGGCCCTTTTGCCGGCCAAATCCCTTCACTTCACTGACGGTCAGTCCCGAGACGCCGACACCGGTCAGAGCGTCGCGTACCTCGTCGAGCTTGAACGGCTTGATGATGGCGGACACGAGTTTCATACGCTTTCCTCCTGCCTTTTCGGCTTATGCGCATAGACTGGCGTCTCGCATCGGCTGCGTCAAATTTAGGCAAAGAAAAGGCCCGGCGAACGGAGCGCCGGGCCAGTAGGTCCCACCACGACACGGTGGCGGTTGAGAGGGAACCAGGGAGGAGGCGGGTTCCCGATGAAGAGAGGACGGACCTAGTGGACGGTCTCGCCGTGGAGGTTAATGTCGAGACCTTCGACTTCCTCTTCGTTGGTCACGCGCAGGCCGATCAGGGCATCGACGACCTTGAGGATGATGAAGGTGGCGATGGCGCACCAGGCGATGCAGACCAACGAGCCCCAGAGCTGGGTCAGGACCTGGCCGGGATTGCCGTCGATCAGGCCCTTCTTGCCGTCGCCACCGATCACCTCGAGGGCGAAGACGCCGGTCAGGATGGCGCCAACAAACCCGCCCAGGCCATGGACACCGAAGGCGTCGAGTGAGTCGTCGTAACCCATCGCCTTCTTGAGTCCGGTGGCGCCCCAGAAGCAGACCAGGCCGGCAATGATGCCAATGACCAGCGAGCCCATGGGATTGACGTAGCCCGAGGCCGGCGTAATCGCGACCAAGCCGGCGACGGCGCCGGAGATGATCCCGAGGACCGACGGCTTGCCGCGCGTTACCCACTCCGCGAACATCCAGGCGAGCGCCGCAGCGGCCGTGGCGAACTGTGTTACCGCCATTGCCATTCCCGCATTCGGCGAGGCGCCGACGGCGGAGCCGGCGTTGAAACCGAACCAGCCGACCCAGAGCAGCGAGGCGCCGATCACCGAGTAGACGAGGTTGTACGGCGCCAAGTTTTCAGTGCCGAATCCCTTGCGCTTACCGAGTACGAGGGCGCAGACGAGGCCCGCCACGCCTGCATTGATGTGAACCACGGTGCCGCCGGCGAAGTCGAGCACGCCCCAGTCGCCGAGGAAGCCGCCGCCCCAGACCCAGTGGGCGATCGGCGCGTAAACGATCAACGACCACAGCGCCATGAACCACATCATGGCCGAGAACTTCATGCGCTCGGCGAAAGCACCGGCGATCAGGGCCGGCGTGATGATAGCGAAGGTGAGCTGAAAGCAGATGAAGACCGTCTCTGGAATGGTCTTGGCGAGTTCATGGACACCGTCCAGCGTCAGCCCTCTCAGGAAGACCCGGCTCAGTCCGCCAACGATGGTGCTGCCGGGCGTGAAGGCGAGGCTGTAGCCCACGATCAGCCACAGCACCGAAATCAGGCAGGTAATGGCGAAGCTCTGCATGACGGTCGAAAGCACGTTCTTCTTGCGCACCATGCCGCCGTAGAACAGCGCCAGGCCCGGAATCGTCATCATCAGGACGAGCGCCGTTGACGTCAGCATCCAGGCGGTATCGCCAGTGTCGAGCTTCGGCTTCTCGTCGGCGGCTATCGCCAGGGCCGGGAGGAGCAGCGTGGCAGCCGCCCCCAGGCCGGCCGTCACTGTGTTGAACTTGACTCTCATCGTTCTTCCCTCGGGTCTTGAGTTGTTGATTGTGCGCAAGATCAAAGTGCTTCCGCGCCGGACTCGCCGGTGCGGATGCGGATCGCCTGCTCGACGGACAGGACGAAGATCTTGCCGTCACCGATCTTGCCGGTGCCGGCCGCCTTGCGGATGGTCTCGACCGCGCGTTCGACCATGGCGTCGTCGATCACGACCTCGATTTTGACCTTCGGCAGGAAGCTCACGGCGTACTCCGCACCGCGATAGATCTCAGTCTGCCCCTTCTGGCGACCGAATCCTTTGACCTCACTCACCGTCAAACCCTGGATGCCGAGCGATGTCAGCGCATCCCGGACCTCGTCCAGTTTGAACGGCTTGAAGATTGCCATAATCATTTTCATTTCGGCTGTCCTCCACTGGGCGAAACGGCCGCCCCAAAGTTCAAAAAAGATGCAGCAAGGTGCGTGCCAACCGTTCCGGGACACATTTGCGCTTTGGCATGTGTCTTGCGGGAAGGAGTTCGGTACCAATGAAATAACCATCGGGGGTTGTAGTGTTGCTCAAAAATGTTGCCACTTTGGCCGCTGGGGTGTTCACAATCTGTGCAAGCGGGGTAGCAAACGCTCAGGAAGTAGCGAATGCTCAGAATACCGAGCTTCAGGCACAGGCGCCCCTTTCGACCTCAACTCCGGAGGCGGCCCCGGCGGCGCCCCCCGAGAAGGAGACGTGGAAAGGCCCCTTCGGCGGCACTTTCACGTTCACCATCGCGGCGCTCAATGATTACTCTTATCGTGGCATCTCCCAGACCCAGCGTCAGGTCGCTCTTCAGGCTTCGGCGGTCTACGAAACCGCGACCTTCAGCGAGAAGCTGCCGATCACCGCCTATGCCGGCTTCTGGGGCAGCAACGTGTACTTCCCCAACACTGGCGCCGTCGCCGAAATCGACATCAACGCCGGCTTCAGGACGAAGCTGCTCGAAGACAAGCTCACCTTCGATCTCGGCTACACCCGCTACAACTACCCCGGCGCGCCCGACAGCCTGATGTACGGCAACAACGAGTTCAGCTTGGTCGCCGGCTACGACTTCGGCGTCCTCACCCTGACCGGCGCCGTACGATACAGCCCCAACTTCTTCGCCAACTCCGGCAACGCCTGGTACAAGTGGGGCCAGGTCGCCGTGCCCCTGCCATTCCTCAAGGTCAACGAGAACGTCTCGTTCAAGGCCTTCGGCACGCTGGGCAACCAGTATGTCGAGCGCTTCACCAACTACGGCATTCCCAACGACAACTACTGGGACTGGCAGGCCGGCGTCATCGTCTCCCTCTACGGCTTTGATTTCACCGCCGCCTACACCGGCACCAACCTCAGCGTCCAGGACTGCCTCGGCACGCAAAACTGCGCCAGCCGCGTCATCGTCGGTATCAGCAAGACATTCTGAGACAGGGAAGTCGGGTATCTATCTGCTCCGGCACAGGGCTCACCGGGAGTGGGGGCTCACCAGGGTTGGGGCTTGGACGAGCCATTCGCAGGCCTTTGACCTCTCGCCCTCCGGCGTTTGGCAAGGATGTGCGACAAGGCGATTCTGGCGGCGCCGAAAGCGAAGAACCAGACAAACGCCGAGATCCGCAGGAGCTCCGCCTCGTCCGGCATGAAGCTGCCCGCGACAAGCAGACCTACGAAACCGATCACCCCCACCGACGTGACAGAGGCGGCCCAAATGCGTGCTTGCGTCGATGTCATGAAGCAATGTCGGGCATTGCCTCATATGTTCTCCATGTGCTTCTGCCGCGGTTTCAATAGGGGCGGCATAGATATTTGCCCGTGGTCGTTGCGGGCGGCACCCGGCCTCTACGCTGCCGCCTGGCGTTCGAATTTATGCGGCGGCTATGGCGGACAGGTTTCATTCTTCTCGAATTCATATGCCCATGTGCTTAGGTGTTCGGGCGTCCCAGTACCCGCCGCACGGGAAGTCCTCGCGGCGAATGCAAGGGGCGCAAACCGATGCCAAGCATTGCACGCCTGACCACGATCTTCGCTCTCGCCGCCATCCAGCTGTGCGACGGCACGATCCTCGTCGGTCTGGCAGGAGTTCAGCCCGCGGAACAGCGCGAGGCGCCGGCGGACAAGCCGATGGACAAATCGCGCGAGCGGCCGCGCCCGTCGCTATCGCCGTCGCCATCGCCGTCGAGTGAATCCAAGGTCGAGCTCGCCAGCGACTCGAAGTCTTTCCGTCAGCAGTGCCGGATCTATTTCGGTTGCCCGCCGATGACCCATGTCACGGCCGGCACGGTTCAACAGTAACGACGAGGAGTAGTGTGATGTCGGTCCAGGTCGAAAACATCGTCGAAGGCGAGCCTCCGTCTACCGCCGCGATCGACGACGCGTCCTCCGCGGCGCGGGTCGATCGCATCATGGCGGTCGCGCATCTGCCACTCAGCGCACATGTGGCGCTCATCGGACACCACACGCTGCCGCTTCTGCTGGCGTTCCTGCGGCGCGGTTGCGCGGCCGTGCGCTCGCTCCGCCCCGGCACGCCGTCGCCCGATCGCGAGGCGGCGGATCTCGCCTGGATCGTGGACGTGCAGGGCGACGGCGAACTCGACGACGCGCTTCACGCCGCGCGTTCACGCATCGGCGCCACCGGCCTTGTCGTCGTCGAGGGCTCGAACTGCGTCTGTCGCCGGGGCCTGTTGTCGATCCGCGACCGTGCCGTGGCGCTCGGCCTCGACGTCATCGCCTTCGACCACACCGCGCGGCGCCTGGTGTTGGGCGCCCGGCCGCGCCTGGCGATGGCCGCCTGATCGCTGTTCTGGTGTCTTGAGGAGACGTGTCATGGACAAAATGGAATTCGCCCTTCGCGGTTCGTGCGTCGCGCTGCCGACGCCGTTCCGCTTCGGCCGCGTCGACTTCATCGCGCTCGAGAAGCTCTGCCATCGCCAGATCGATTGCGGCACGGCGGCGCTGGTTCCCTGTGGCACGACCGGCGAGGCGCCCCTGCTGACGCCGGTGGAGCATCGCGGCGTCGTGGCGGCGACCGTCGCCGCCGCGGCGGGGCGCGTGCCGGTGATCGCCGGCGCCGGCAGCAACAATACCCAGACGTCCGTCGAACTCGCGCGCTCGGCCGAGGCGGCCGGCGCCCAGGCGCTGCTCTGCGGCCCCCCCCACTACCCTAAACCCACGCCGGCCGGCCCGGGCGCCCCTTTTCCGGCGATCCCCGCCCCGGGCGGGGGTCCCCGCCGCCCCCTCCACGCGCCCCCCCCGGCGCGC
>Ga0082335_1003974_pt1 | contig 23211 bp, 18 predicted proteins | sample Subgrocontami58m_FD_72375 | JGI IMG/M metagenome (GOLD analysis project Ga0082335, IMG submission 72375) | Subsurface groundwater microbial communities from S. Glens Falls, New York, USA - GMW37 contaminated, 5.8 m (SPADES assembly) (version 2) ...
AAGTTAATCAAACACGTGAAAAATTATTAAAGGGAAATAAATATTTAATTGGGGTTCATGCATCTAGCGGTAATTCATCTCCAAACTGGAAAGTTAATGAATATCGAAAGTTGGTTCTAAGTTTGACCCAAGAAGCCGGAAATTGTGTAGTTGTAACTGATAACATTATTCCCGAACAGCTAAAAAAAATTGAGGGTGTATCATACCCAAATGAAAATAAATCTTTACGAGAATCCATAATCAATTTTGCTTCTCTTGATCTATTAATTTCCGCAAGTACCGGACCGATGCATATTGCAGCAGCATTAAAGATAAAAACACTTTCTATGTTTTGTCCATTAACGGCATGTTCGCCAAAACTTTGGGGTCCTCTGGGTAATAAATCTAAAATTATTTTACCTGAAGAAAATTATTGCCAGACTATTTGTCCCGGTGATCCGAAGAAATGTAGTTTTAGTGGGCAAGGCGGTATTGATGTTTTGAAAGTTTTAGAAGAGACAAAAAAATTTCTATATTAGCACCCCCAAATTTTGCCAGGCACTGATCGGCAAGTTTATACCCAATCCCGCCAGATCCGGAAGGAAGCAACGGTCAGTATGTAACTTGGGTGATTAAGTGCTTGGCATTTTTATAATGATTAAGAATTTCCAATTACCACACCGGCAAGAAATACAAGCAAACCGCCAACAACAACTTGAAAGATGGCAGTGCCAAGCGGCGTATCCATATATTTGTGTCTGATCCACGCAATTGTTCCTAATTCAATTAGTACAACTATTACTGCAATGGTTGTAGCCGTATAAACATTCGGGATTAAATATGGAAGTGTATGGCCCAAACCCCCGAGAGTTGTCATCAAGCCGGTTATAGCTCCGCGTATCCACGGATGCCCACGACCGGTAAGCGTTCCATCATCAGAAAGCGCTTCTGCAAATCCCATACTTATTCCGGCACCGATACTTGCTGCTAGACCAATTAGAAAAGTGTCCCAGCTGCTATGCGTGGCAAATGCTGCAGCAAATAACGGTGCGAGAGTTGAAACAGAACCGTCCATCAAACCGGCAAGTCCCGGTTGTATAATTTGAAGTAAGAATAATCTTTTCTGCGCAGCTTGTTCGTTTTCTACGTGTGCATTTGCTTCCATAGTTTGTGCTGTGTGAACATGTTTTCGTTCTTCATCTATAAGATCACCTAATAATTGGCGGAGACCAACATCAGTAGTTCTGCTTGCGGCGACCTCATAAAAGCGGCCGGTTTCCATCTCCATTTCCTGAGCGCGCTTGCGTGCAGCCGAAAGTTTTAATGGACGTGTAAGCCAAATTGGTTTTCGTTTTACAAATCCTCGAACATCATCACGACGAATTAGCGGAATGTGTTCTCCAAATTTTTTACGGTAAAGATCAAGAAGACGGTGACGATGCCCATCTTCTTCTTTACGCATTTTAACAAATTCTTCGGCTTGTTCAGGAAAATCCGCTCGCAAAGCTTCCGCAAAGTCATCATATATTCTTGCATCTTCTTCCTCAAGAGAAATTGCAAGCGCCAAAACTTCTTGCTCGGTTAGACTATCAAACGAACGCATATGTACTCCATTAATTTTTTATAACGACTCGCTCTACATTTTATGGAAAAAATTATAAATCAATTTTGCTTTTGCACCACCAATAACTTCAGCAAGTTTGTTTTCATCAATTTTTTTTATTTCTTCCAAACTTAATTTTGTTAAAAGTTTTTGTGCTACTTTTTCGCCAATCCCTTTTATTTCCAATAACTCACTCGTAATGGTTCTTTTGCTTCTTCTTTCGCGATGGAATGTAATTGCAAAACGGTGAGCTTCATCTCGAACATGCTGAAGAAGTTTTAAGCTTGATGATGTTTTCGGAATTGATTGGGCTTCAGATTCACCCGGAAGAAAAACTTCTTCCAAACGTTTTGCCAATCCAACAATCTCGTAATTTTTAATTCCGAGATTGTCGAGAACTTCAACCGCACTTGAAAGCTGACCTTTTCCTCCATCAACCATAATGAGATCGGGAACAGGCAATTTTTCTTCTTTCACTCTATTGTAGCGACGAGTAATAATTTCTTGCATGCTTGCAAAATCATCGGGTCCTTCGACTGTTTTGATAATAAACTTACGGTACAAACTTTTCTTTGGTTTGCCATCAACAAAAACAACCATGCTTGCAACTGCATCTGTGCCCTGAAGGTTACTGTTGTCAAAACATTCAATTAATCGTGGAAGTTTTTTTAATCTTAAATCTCTTTGCAAAGCTGATAGTACAAACGGAACATTTCCTTCCTTCTTCATTTTCTGAAGCTGAATCTCTTTTAATTGAAATTCCGCGTTATGTTTACACATAAGCATCAGCGATTTTGTATCGCTCTGCCTTTGCGGAATGACGAACTTACATTTCTTCAATGCTTTTGAATTCAACCATTCAATTAAAGATTCAGAATCTTCCGGCTCTATTTCTAAGATAATTTCTTGCGGTATCTCAACATACTCATTGTAATAGAATTTTATGATTGCAGAATAGATCTGCCCTAACTCTTCATTTTCTTCAATGCTCAGATTAAATTGGCGTTTGCCAACAAGTTTTCCAGACCGGATATTTAATATTGTTGCTGCAGCATCTTTGCCTTCAAATGCAGCACTTATAATATCTCGGTCTTCGAGATCAGTTGTTACAATTTTTTGTTTTGAAGAATAAACTTGTAACTGATCAATTCTATCACGCAGTTCAGCCGCTTTTTCAAATTCATATTTTGCAGAAGCACTAGCCATTTGCGCTTTTAATTCCGTAATAAGTTCATCAGTCTTTCCGCGTAATACTTTTATAACCTGATTAACCATTCCGTTGTAATGTGCTTGAGTAACTAGCCCCTCACATGGTCCTTCGCACTTTTTAATGTGGTAATCTAGACAAACCTTAAATTTTTTCTTATCAATTGCGTCTTGAGTAATATCAAGCTTACAACTTCTAATTTTGAAAAGTTTGTTCAAAAGGCGGAGAGAATTTTTCATGTTCTTGACATCTGTATAGGGACCAAAATATTTTGAGCCGTCTTTTACAACATTTCTTGTCGGAAAGATTTGAGGGAACATTTCATTTGTAACACGAATGTACGGGAATGATTTATCATCTTTAAGGGTTATGTTGTAGCGTGGTCTAAATTCCTTGATGAGATTATTCTCAAGTACCAATGCTTCAATCTCAGAATCAGTTACAATTAATTGAAGATCAAAAATTTTTGAAACAAGTATTTCAGTTTTTGGTGAATCAACTTTACTTTTGAAATAAGAACGGACTCTATTCCGTAGATTTTTAGCTTTCCCTACGTAGATAACTTTTCCTTTCTCATTGAGAAATTGATAAATACCGGGTGAGGAAGGAAGTGAGCTAAGTTTATCTTCTAAAACAGCATTCATATATTTTTTTGAATTAGTATCTCTTAATTAAAAAATGAAAATGTGAATTGCAATTAGCGGGTAGAAAATATTTTAGTAGAGACAGGATAAATCCTAATGCTGTCAGGTTAAATTGTGGGCTAAAGCCCTTTTTTATTTTACTTGCCTGAACCCCACGCTTAAGCGTGGGGTTATACAACAACCACTTCTTATAGGACTTTAGTCCAAATCCTTTTGCTCTTAATCTGACAGCACAGGGATTAATCTCGTCTCAACATTTTATTTAAAAATGTAATTCTTTGGTATTACAACGATGCCTGTATCTGAAACAGTGAATTTCTTCCTATCGGACTCTATATCAAAACCAATTTCTGTCCCTTCAGGTACAACAACATTTTTATCAATAATAGTTCTACGAAGTCTGGCATATCTACCGATTTTACAATTATCAAAAATTATTGAATCAGTAATGTAAGAGTAGCTATTAACACGTACGTTAAAACCAACGATGGATCGCTCAACTAATCCACCGGAGACAATTGTCCCATCGGATACAAGGGAATTGATAGCCCGTCCCACACGTTCTCCTTCATGAGAAACTGTCTTAGCCGGCGGGTATTGCTGCTGCTGAGTCCGTAAAGGCCAATCATAATCATATAAATTAAAATGCGGACTAACATTTATCAGATCCATACTTGCAGCATAATAACTATCAATTGTACCTACATCCACCCAGTATGGTTCAGCTTTTTTGTTCTCATCAATAAATCTATATGCCTGAACATGGTAATCATTCTTTAACATAAAAGGGATTATATCCTTTCCGAAATCATGATCGGGAATTTTTTCTTTTTCCATTTTAGCAAAGACTTCTTTTAATGCGGCAATATTAAAAACATAAATTCCCATATTAACAAAAGAATGATCTTGTTTATCCGGTATAGTAGGCGGAGATTTCGGTTTTTCTATAAAGGAAGAAACTTTATAATTAGGGTCAATACCAATTACTCCGAAACGCGAAGCCTGTTCTTTTGGAACTTCAATTGCTGCTAGGGATAAATGCGCTTTCTTTTCAATGTGATACTGGATCATTTTTAAATAATCCATCTTATAAATATGATCGCCGGATAAGATCAGAAGCCAGTCGTAGTGTTCATCTTCCAGTAGATTAAAATTTTGACGGATTGCATTTGCAGTGCCCATATACCAGTTGTTACTAATTTTGAATTGCGGCGGAATCGAATAAATAAATTCTCTTAATTCCGGGTTAAAAATATTCCATGCTTCATAAAGATGGCGGCTGAGTGAATCTGATTTATATTGAGTTAAAACAAATATTTTTCTAAAACCTGAGTTTAAGCAATTGGAAAGAGTGAAATCAATTATTCTATATTTCCCGCCGAAGGGAACAGAAGGTTTTGTTCTATCTTTAGTTAAAGGGAATAATCTTTCGCCTTGTCCACCAGCTAAGACCATTGTTAATGTTTTTCTTAGAATCGTTGAACCTGTATATGCCATAGCAATCCCCTTAGTGTTTAATTAAAATATATCTAATTAGTAATTGATTGGCAATTAAAGAAATTGTTAACTTTGAATAGAAATTCATACTTAACCGCTTATAAATTTTCTTAAATGCCTAAACGAAAAAATATTCTATTTGCCGGTCTTTCAATATTTGTAGTAATAGTATTGATTATAGGCTTCTTGGTAATAAAACGGGCCTTTAATAATTTAGATCCGCTTAGAAAAGCTCAGCAAGCCATCTCTATAGCTGTCCAAATGAAAGATCTTAATGAAAAAGAACTTGAAAAATATAATCCGAAAAGCCAAAGAGCAGTTGATGTTAAACATTATCTCATCAATCTTGATTTGTATCCCGATCAAGAAAAAATAATTGGAGATGTTACAATTAGCTTAAAAATAAATGATAAGCTGTCTGATAGGTTTGAGATTAATCTCTATGATAATTTTAAAATTAGAGAAGTTCAGGTAAATAATGAAAATACAGAGTATGAACAAACAGAAAAAGTATTAACCGTTCTAAAAAAAAATAAAGAGCTTGATTCGGCAGATGTAAGAATTAAATATGAAGGAACTCCAAAGAGTTTGGGTTTCGGTTCATTCAGATTTGTTGAAGTGAACGGACATTTACAAACATATACTTTAAGTGAACCGATCTTCGCTTCAACATGGTTCCCATGTATTGATCTTCCTGATGATAAAGCTTTACTTGATATTTATATTACAAATGATTCTTCAAATATTTCTCTTTCAAACGGAAAATTGCTTGATGTGCAATCAAACAAAACTAGAAGAACTTATCACTGGAAAACATTTTATCCAATTGCTACTTATTTGATAGCTGTTTATTCCGGCGACTATAAAACTTTTTCTGAAAAATATAGATCGGTTTCCGGAGATTCTCTTAATATTGCCTATTATGCTCTTCCCAAAGATATTGATAATGCAAAAAAAGATTTTTTGGGACATTCTTCATATATAAAAGTTTTTGAAGAATTATTCGGACCTTATCCGTTCATAAAAGAAAAATACAGTGTAGCTGAGTTTTGGTGGCAGGGCGGTGCGATGGAAAATCAAACACTAACCGGAATCGGTTCTAATTTTATAAGCGGTTTACGACTCAGTACTGATTTTCTGATTCACGAACTTTCCCATCATTGGTGGGGAGATGCAGTTACTCTCAAAACATGGAAAGATATTTGGCTCAATGAAGGATTTGCAACTTATTCGGTTGCACTGTATTGGGAAAAGCAAGCTGGCTTTAATGCGCTTCAATCAACAATGATGACAAGATTTGGAATCTCTGATGGCACTCTTTATAATCCGGGTAACGCTTTATTTAGCGGCCTTGTTTATAATAAAGGTGCTTGGGTTCTACATATGTTGAGAAAGGAAGTTGGTGATAACATATTTTTCAAAATATTGAGAGAGTATTTTCTTAAATATAAATACAGCAATGCTTCAACAGATGATTTTAAGAATGTTTGTGAAAGAATTTCTAAAAAGAATTTGAATCAGTTTTTTAACCAGTGGGTTTATAAAGGGGAAGGAATAATTGAAATTGAAGCCGATTGGAAGCAGATTCAATCAAATAATTTAGAAATTAGAATAAAACAGTTACAAAAAGGTTATGATATTTATAAATTTCCGATAGACATAAAATTGATTTATGATAAGCAGGATGATTTTAAAGTTTCAACCGTTTATGTTTCATCAAAAGATACTGTTATAAATATTCGATCAAAAAAGAAACCGTCAAAAATAATTTTTGATCCAGACAAATGGCTTCTTAAAAGAATAATTCTGATTAATGATAATTAGATAATAGACTAATGAATAAAACTTATTTTTTTATATCGGATATTCACCTGGGACTTCAATCCCAAGAAGTTGAAAAAGAAAAAGAAAAACTTCTAATTAAGTTCTTAGATTATGCCAGAACATCGTGTGATGAATTATTTATTGTCGGTGATCTTTTTGACTATTGGTTCGAATATAAACGTGTTATTCAAAAAGGATTTATCAAAACCTTAGTCGCTCTTTCTGAATTTGCTGATGCTGGTAAGAAAGTTCATTACATAATCGGTAATCATGATTTCCTTCATCGCGATTTTTTTGAGAAAGAAGTTGGTGTAAAACTTTATCATGATCCTATTGATGTATTATTAAATGATAAAAGATTTTTTATGGCTCATGGCGATGGGTTGGTCAAGAATGATCTTGGCTATAAAATATTGAAAAAGATCCTCCGCAATAAATTTTTACAAAAAATATATTCAGCTGTTCATCCGGATCTTGGTATTAAAATAGCCAGCTCAAGCAGTAAAACAAGCCGTGATTACACTACAAATAAAAATTATGGAAAGGTTGATGGTTTGTTTGAAACAGCCAAATTAAAAATTGATTCCGGATTTGAAGTTGTAATCTTCGGTCATTCGCATGTTAGAACATTTGAAAAATATAAAAATGGTATTTATATAAATCTTGGTTCATGGCTGGATAAACCCTGCTATGGTAAATATTCCGAAACTTTCGAGATAATTGATTGGAAATAAGATGGATCTAAAACAAAAACCCAACTTTGCGAATAAACTAAAAAAGCCCGATAAGAAAACATTAAAATATATTTTAATTGGCGGCGGAATTTTTATTGTGGTTGTAATCTTTCTATTCTTTCAATATGTCTCTGAAGGATTGCCGTCTCTTGAGGAATTGGAAAACCCGAGCGCACAACTTGCAACAAATGTTTGGAGTAAGGACGGACAATTAATCGGGTCGTTCTTTAATGAGAATAGAGTTGAAGTTAGTATAGACAGTATCCCCGCTAACGTAATCAATGCTTTGATTGCAACGGAAGACAAGAATTTTTATCATCACTGGGGAGTAGATCTTCAGCGTTTTATTAAAGCAATGATTAAAAACGTTGTGCTTTTCAAACGTGAAGGTGCCAGCACAATTACCCAGCAGCTTGCTAAAAATTTATACGGATTGAAAAGCCGAAATGAATCCGCACGCGGAACGATTATAAGAAAAATTAGAGAATGGATAACTGCGATCCAGATTGAAAAAAATTATACCAAGCGTGAAATATTAGAAATGTATTTTAATACATCTTATTTCGGACACGGCGCTTACGGATTAAGTGTTGCGGCAAGAGTATATTTTAATAAAAGTGTGAAAGACTTAACAATCACCGATGCGGGAGTTTTAATCTCACTGCTAAAATCTAATGTCTATTACGATCCTTTTAATAAGTATGAAAATTCCATGCGGCGAAGAAATCTTGTAATGAAAAATATGGTTGATGATGATTATTTATCCGAGTCAGAATATGAAAAATTGAAACTGGAACCAATTAAACTTTCGTACAAGAAAATTGAAGAGGGAATTCGTGGCGGTATTGCTCCTCATTTTCTTGAATATATCCGTCAGCAAGTTCAAAAACTTTCACCGAAGTATGGAATAAATCTTTATCAGGGCGGATACAATATTTACACTTCATTAGATAGCCGCATGCAAAAGATGGCAGTTGATGCTGCTCAAAAACATCTTGAGACTTTTCAAAAAGAATTTGACAGATTTTGGAATTGGCAAAAATATCCTGATGTACTTAAAGACATAATGGATAAAGCTATTAAAAATAGACCCAACTATCGTTCCGCAATCAATCTAAATGAAAAACAGATTATCTATAGTCGTCTTTTACATGATAAAACTTTTACAGACTCAGTTAAAAGTGTTGGTAAAAGAATTGAAGTTGGATTTGTTGCAATAGATCCTAAGAACGGCGAGATTAGAGCAATGGTAGGAGGGCGCGATCAAAAATTTTTGTATGGATTAAATCATGCAACACAAATCCGGCGGCAGCCGGGTTCAGCGTTTAAGCCAATTGTATATTCTGTTGCTATAGATAATGGTTTATATCCTGCTTATCCAATAATGAATGCTCGTTTTTTATATGATGACGGTTCTGCTAAACCTTGGAGCCCAGTTAATTTTGAAGATCAAGGAACTGGAAGGTTTATGACTTTAAGAGACGCGCTAGCTCACTCAACAAATATTATTGCTGCACGTTTAATAATTGAAGGACATGCACCACTCTGGAAAATTGGTAGGTTTGCGGAAAAGTTAGGAATAAAATCTAAACTTGATTTAGTCCCTTCGATTTCGTTGGGCTCCTCTGTAGTCTCACCTATTGAACTAACTTCGGCTTACGCAACACTTGCTAATCGAGGAATCTATAATGAACCGATTTCTATTTTACGAATCGAAGATAAAGACGGTGTTTTGGTTGAGAATTTTACTTCTTCGACAAGTGAAGCAATTCCGGAGGAGACAAATTATATTGTTGTTGATATGTTGCAATCAGCAATTAATTTCGGTACCAGTGCATCTGCCCGCTCTGTTTATAATTTTCAGAGACCTGCTGGAGGAAAGACGGGTACCACACAAGATTATGCTGATGCATGGTATGTTGGTTTTACTCCGCAATTATCTGCAGGTGTGTGGGTTGGTTTTGATGATCAACGAGTTTCATTTACAGGTACTTACGGTCAGGGTGCAAGAGCAGCTTTACCAATTTGGGCAATTTTTATGAAAGAAGTTTATGATAAATTAAATTTGCCTGTAGAAGATTTTGTTAGACCATCAAGCGGTAATATTGTTGAGGCAAGATTTTGTAAAGAATCTATTTATGAATTAGGTGATCCCAAATTGTACTCAGCCGATTGCAGAACAGGTGTGTTGACAGATATTATTAACGTTAAAGATATGCCTCCGACTTTTGATGCTTATCGTGATACTACAATGAAATTTTTTGACCGCTACCAAATAAAAGATACGGTAAGACACGAAGCTAGAGAAATACGATAAGTTCTAAAATTGAATCATGTTTTTTATTTTTGAATTGAAATTTGCCCGGATGGCGGAATTGGTAGACGCGCTAGCTTCAGGAGCTAGTTGGTGTAAGCCAGTGCAGGTTCGAGTCCTGTTCCGGGCACAAAATTTATCTTGAGGACAAAATATTTCACTAACGTCAGCATATTCAGAAGCACTTCTTTTCACAAAATCTCACTATGAAAATTTTCCGGTAGTTTCATTATTTATTCCCAAGGAATTAAGAAAACATATTGCTGTAGTTTATAAATTTGCAAGACAAGCTGATGATATTGCTGATGAAGGGGAGAAGAAATCAGAAATAAGAATTCAGAATTTAGAATTGTATGAAGATACATTTTCTAAATCTCTGGAAGGGAAATATCAAAATGATTTCTGGTATGCTCTTTCCAATACAATACAACAATTCAATCTTACTCCAAAATATTTTTATGATTTGTTGAGTGCTTTCAAGCAAGATATTTCTAAAACTCGCTACACTTCTTTTGATAATATACTCAACTATTGCGAACGGTCTGCAAATCCGGTGGGAAGAATAGTGCTGGAATTATTTGATATTCGTGATGAAGAGGCATTCAAATATTCAGATGCAATATGTACAGCGCTTCAACTAGCCAATTTCTATCAAGATGTTTCAATAGATATTAAAAAAGACCGGATTTATATACCTATTGATGAGATGGAAAAATTTGGTGTAAAACTTAATCAGTTTGAGTTAAAGCAAAATAATACTAAGTTTGAACAGTTATTGAAATATCAGGTTGATCGGACAAAGGATTATTTTTCATTAGGGAGAAATCTTTTTCCAAGATTACCTGGTAAACTTGAGAAGCAAATTAAAGCAACAGTTTTTGGAGGAGAAAAAATTTTAGAAAAAATTGAAAAAATTAATTACGATATTCTCAATCATCGTCCCAAACTTTCAAAAATTGATTACTTTAATATTTTATTAAAAGCATTAATTAAATAGTATGGCAGATAATTCAAAACAAATAGCAAAAGAAAGTAACAGCAGTTTCTATTACAGTTTTTCTCTTTTGGCTAAACCGAAAAGAGATGCAATGAACACTGTTTATGCATTCTGCCGTAAGACAGATGATATTGTTGATGAGGGAAGCGAACCTGAAGAATTAAAGTTTGAGCGTTTACGCAAATGGAGAATTGAGTTAGAAAAAGCTTTGTATGGGACATCGGATTACCAACTCTTCAACAAACTAGCTGCAATAATCAAGCAATTCAATATTCCCATAGATCCTTTCTTTGAATTGATTGTAGGAATGGAAATGGATCTTCAGCGCAAACGCTATCCAAGTTTTGATGAATTAAAACTATACTGTTATTGTGTCGCTTCAACGGTTGGATTAATATGCATAGAAATTTTTGGTTATAAAAATAAATCCGCAAAAGATTATGCGATTAATCTTGGACTTGCTATGCAGCTAACTAATATTTTGCGGGATATTAAAAAAGATTCAGAAAGAGGAAGAATTTATCTGCCTCAAAAGGATATGAATTATTTCAATTATTCTGAAAACGATCTAATTGAAAGGAAATATAATCCGGAATTTGTTTCATTAATGAAATATGAAGCAGCACGTGCGGAAGAATTATTTAAGAAGGCAGATCAATTTCTTGATTTTGAAGACAAGCCCTCAATGTTCCCGGCAAGGGCAATGCAGCATATCTATCATAAACTTCTTACAAAAATTGAAGCTAAGAATTACGATATATTTAACAAAAAAATAAAAGTCGGCAAGTTTGAAAAAGCTGCAATCTCAGTTGGAGTTTGGGCAAAGTATAATTTAGTTTACTAATGAAACGTGTTATAGTTGTTGGTGGGGGATTTGCCGGATTAACTGCATCAGTTTACCTTGCAGAAAACAATTTTGAAGTTACCCTTCTTGAAGCATCTCCCAAATTAGGCGGTCGTGCGTACTCACTTTATAATCAGAAGTTTGATGATTACTATGATAACGGTCAGCATATATTAATGGGCTGTTACGAAGAAACATTATCATTCCTAAAAAAAATTAATTCGACTGATAATATTGAATTTCAAAACTCACTAAAAGTACCATTCGTTCAAAAAGGCGGTGGAGTTACTGAATTAAGTACATACAAAAAATTTTATCCTCTAAATCTTCTTCTTGGAATTCTTAATTTCAAAGCGCTAAGTATTAAAGAAAGATTAAAAGTAATTGATTTTTTCTTTGATCTAATGTGCTGTTACTCTTGCGATCTTAAAGATAAAACTGTTAAAGATTGGCTGGAATGTAAGAAGCAATCTGATAATACAATAAAATCATTTTGGGAAATTTTGGTTGTTGGAGCTCTCAACACAACAATAGAAAAAGCTTCAGCAGAAATATTTAGTGAGGTTCTGCAACGTATATTTCTAAGCGGGAATAAAGCAGCAACTATTGTCCTACCAAAAACATCTCTAGAAAAATTTTATGTTGAAAATGCTAATCGCTTTATCAAAGCAAATAACGGAAAAATTATTCTTTCAGAAAGAGTAGATCGAATTGAAATAAAGAATAATAAAATTCTCGAGATCAAAACTGAAAATAGATCCTATTCAGATTTTGATTTTGTAATTATGGCTCTTCCGGAATTTGCTGCAAAAAAAATAATGTCTGACTCAAATATTGCTTTCGATTTACCTGAGTTCGAGTATTCACCGATATTAAATGTTCATCTTTGGCTAGAGGAAAATCCATTCAAAGAAAGATTCTATGGATTAATTGGTTCACAAATACATTGGCTATTTAACCACGGTAAACACATCAGTTTGACCACTAGTTCTGCTGATAATTTGATCAATTTATATAGTAGTGAGATAATAAGACATTTTTGTTCGGAGATAGAACTATATTTCCCTATATTTGAAACCGAAATGGTGATTGATTCACAAGTAATTAAAGAAAAACGTGCAACATTTATCCCCAATATTGCATCAACAGAAAGAAGAAAAAAATTTAATTGGCAGTTAGAAAATTTTCTATTAGCAGGTGACTGGACAAATACAGATTTACCTGCAACGATTGAGAGTGCAGTATTGAGCGGTAAAAGTGCAGCAATACAAGTTATGTCTTCTCTTAAATGAAATTGAATTCATTTTTTGAGAATCATTATAGAAAACAGATACTGCAATAATCTAAACGGAGGAATTATGTCCTTACTTAAACAAAAGCTTCGCGAGAAAATATTAATCGAACGGCCAAGGACTGAGAAGCTACTGAAAGAATATGGTAATGTTAAGGTTGATGATGTCACAATCGGACAAATAATTGGCGGAATGCGTGATATTAAAAGTTTAGTGACCGATATCTCTTATCTCGATCCGTTCGAAGGAATACGTTTTCGTGGTTACACAATTCCAGAGGTTCTGGAAAAACTACCATTAGTACCAAATGAAGAAATGCCTTCTGTAGAAGCATTCTTTTATCTGATTCTTACAGGTGATATTCCAACTCAAAAAGAAGTTGATGATGTTCACGAGGAATTTAACAGAAGGAAAGAAGTTCCGAATTATGTGTTTGATATCCTCAGAGCAATGCCAAAAGATTCTCATCCAATGACGATGTTTGCATCTGCAATTTTAGCGATGCAAAAAGAATCAATCTTTGCAAAAGAATATCATAAGAATCTAAAGAAGAGTGATTACTGGGATCCTTATTACGAAGACTCAATGAATCTTCTTGCAAAACTTCCTGAGATAGCAGCTTTCATTTATAGATTAAAATACAGAAATGGAGATATCATCAAAGGTGATCCGCATTTAGATTTTGGCGGAAATTTTGCTCACATGATGGGCATTCCTCATCCTTATGATGACATTGCAAGATTATATTTCATTCTTCATAGCGATCACGAAAGCGGAAATGTTAGTGCTCACACGGGACATTTAGTTGCAAGTGCTCTTTCAGATATTTATTATGCAATCAGCGCAATGTTAACCGGTTTAGCTGGTCCGTTACACGGTCTAGCAAACGAAGAAGTATTACGTTGGCTGCATGGTGTAATGGAATCTATGGGCGGCAAGATACCTACAGAAACAGAAATGAAAAAATTTGTTTATGATACTTTGGATAGCGGTCATGTTATTCCTGGATTTGGACATGCTGTTCTTAGAAAAACCGATCCGCGTTATATGGCACAAAGAGAATTTTGCATTAAACATCTGCCTGATGATCCAATCTTTAAATATGTAGATCTTCTTTACAAAGTTGTTCCTCCAATATTATTAGAAAGAGGAAAGGCAAAGAATCCATGGCCGAATGTTGATGCTCAATCAGGTGTTATACAATGGCATTATGGAGTTCAAGAATATGAGTTTTATACTGTATTATTCGGCATCGGACGTGCACTTGGTGTTTGTTCAAATATTATTTGGTCAAGAGCGCTAGGTTATCCGCTTGAAAGACCAAAATCTTTGACAACTGCAATGCTTGAAGAAGTAGCTTCAAAAAAAAACTAAATCCATAAGAAATATTTTTCTTTAAGCCCCGAATTATCGGGGCTTTTTTATTATAGGATTTCTATTTTTACATACAATGATTGAAAAGATCGAATTATGATAGACAAGAAGAAATTATTTTTAATAGTTGCAATACCAATATCGTTTACGGTATTGGTCTTTCTTGTAATATTTTATTATATCAGAAGTGAAAAAGCGTTACGGCAAGCACCAGTTATAATTACTGAAAATGAAAGAAAAATTTCTTCTCCGCCGATTCCTGAAAAATTGGAGTTTTGCGGGGAGAGAGTTCCGCTTGAAGATTTTGATGTTCGTGAAAGAATAGATAGAGAATTTCTTGTTATTACTTACTGGCATTCCGCAACATTGCTTTACTTAAAAAGAGCAAACAGATGGTTTCCGGTTATCGAAAAGATTTTAAAGAAAAATGGTATTCCGGAAGATTTCAAATATATGTCGGTAGCGGAAAGCGGAATTATTAATTCTGTATCACCGGATGGAGCAACAGGATTTTGGCAATTGATGGAACCTGCTGCAAAGAAATCTGGTCTCGAGATCAATAAAGAAATTGATGAGCGATTCAATATTGAAAAATCAACTCAAGCAGCTTGTGAATATTTGAAAGAAGCATTTTCGAAATTCAAAAATTGGACTTTAGTTGCAGCAGCTTACAATATGGGAATAGATGGAATTGAAAAACAGATGGAGCGGCAGAAGACTAAAAATTATTATAACATGTTTTTAAATGAAGAGACTTATCGGTTTGTATCCCGTATTGTAACTTTAAAAGAAATCTTCAATAACCCGAATAAATACGGTTTTTATTTTTCTGATTATGATCTGTATCCAGTAATCGAAACTTATGATGTTAAAATAAACTATTCAGTCAATGATTTTGCAGATTTTGCCAAACAACACGGAATAAACTATAAAATTTTGAAAATTTTCAATCCATGGCTGCGAGAAAGTTACTTGAAGAATAAGGCCAGAAAGACTTACTTGATCAAAATTCCAAAATCCGGTGAAATTACGTTACCGGAAGAATAAGTGAAAAAATTAAAATGATATAATTTCCTTGCTATGATATAAAGATTTTTTTCTATCTTTGACAAACAGAATGTCCAACCAATTAGTTGTCATCAAAATGCCTCTCAAGAAAAAAGTTAAGTATATATTTGTTACCGGCGGAGTAGTGTCGTCATTGGGGAAAGGAATAACCGCTTCTTCAATCGGACTACTTTTAAAACTACGCGGTTACAGCGTAACAATCCAAAAATTTGATCCATACATCAATGTAGACCCCGGTACTATGAACCCGTTTCAGCATGGAGAAGTTTATGTTACAGATGATGGTGCTGAAACAGATTTAGATCTAGGTCACTATGAGCGATTTCTTGATGTTGATATGTCGCGCGCAAACAATACTACAACCGGGCAAGTCTATCACGAGGTAATTACAAAAGAAAGACGTGGCGATTATCTTGGCGCTACAGTGCAAGTAATTCCGCATATAACCGATGAGATTAAAAAACGGATGAAATTACTTGGTGAAAGCGGTAAGTATGATATTATAATTACTGAAATTGGCGGTACCGTAGGTGATATTGAAAGTCTGCCATTTATTGAAGCTATGAGACAGATCATGCTTGAGATTGGAAGAAAGAACGCGTTGAGTATTCATGTTACACTTGTACCTTTTATCAAATCAGCCGGAGAAGTGAAAACAAAACCAACTCAGCATGCTGTTAAAAATCTTCTTGAACTTGGAATACAGCCGAATATTCTAATTTGCCGCTCTGAAGACAAATTATCTAAAGAGATTCGTGAAAAAATTGCTCTCTTTACTAACGTGAAAGCAGAAGCAGTAATCTCGGCTTACGATTGTTCAACAATTTATGAAGTACCGGTAGTCCTTTATGAACAAAAACTCGATGAACTTGTTCTTGGTAAATTAAAATTACCGGAATTGCATATTAAATTAGAAGACTGGCAAAATTTTGTTAACACAATTAAAAATCCAGTCGGAAAGGTTAAGATTGCAATAGCAGGTAAATATGTAGAAAATAAAGATTCCTATAAAAGTATTGTAGAAGCATTTATTCATGCAGGGGCAGAAAATAATGTGAAGGTAGAAGCAGATTTTATTAGTTCTGAAAATATTGAAGACAAGGGTGCAGAACATTTGTTAAAAGGTTATGATGGTTTATTGATACCAGGTGGTTTCGGTGAAAGAGGAATTGAAGGCAAGATTCAGGCAATAAAATATGCTCGGGAAAATAAAATTCCATTCTTCGGAATTTGTCTTGGGTTACAATGTGCAGTAATTGAGTTTGCTCGTAATGTTTGCGGAATTAAAAAAGCCAACAGTCAAGAATTTGAAAAGAATGCATGGAATGTTATTCACATTATGCCCGAACAATTAAAAGTTACAAATAAAGGAGCAACGATGCGTTTGGGTGCATATCCATGTATTCTAAAGAAAAATTCTAAATCATATGACGCATACCGTAAGCAAAAAATTTCTGAGCGCCACAGACACCGTTTTGAAGTGAATAATAAATTTAGAGAAACGATAGAAAAGTATGGGATGGTAATGAGCGGAACATCGCCGGATGAAAATTTAGTTGAAATGATTGAACTAAATGATCATCCTTGGTTTGTTGGATGTCAGTTCCATCCTGAATTAAAATCAAGAGCAACAAAAGCCCACCCGCTTTTCCGCGAATTTGTTAAAGCAGCATATCAATACTCTCAGAGGATGAATCAGAATTGAAAACTAAAATTTTCTTTATTGTTCTTTTATTATTGAATCAAACATTGTTCGGCCAATCACAGGTGCAGGATCTTATCCAGCAGGGATTAGATCAAGCATATAATATGGAATTGAATTCCGCAGAAAAAACCTTTAACAAAGTTTTAGAACTCAGACCGAATTCACCGGTTGGTTACTATCATCTTGCACAGATTCATTTTTGGATTTATTTAGGTTCACGAGATCCAGGAGAATATCAAGTCTTCTTAAAATTTGCTGATATAGCACGTGAACATGCGGAAAAAGTTATTGATAAAAATCCTAAGGATTTTCAGACTAGATACATTGCAGGTAATTTAGCTTCTTTCAGAGCGATGGCACAGGCTACTAATAACTCCTCTGTTGATGCCTTTTGGTCCAGCAAGAAAGCAGTTAGTTATTATGAAGAAACTTTAGAACTCAATCCAAAATTTTATAATGCATATCTCGGTTTAGGATTATTTGATTACGCAATGAGTTTTGTCCCGGATTTTCTTAAATGGGCTGTTAATCTAACAGGGCTTTCTTCTGATAAACAGCGTGGATTTGATTATATCAAAACTGCATTTAAGAAAGGGACAGAAAAAACTGAAGCTGCATTTCATCTTTCAAAAATTTATACCGATTATCTTGCAGAGTATGACAGCGCTTTTTTCTTACTTCAAAGTTTAACTTCTCGTTATCCCAACAATACACTTTTCATATATCAGTACGCTGTTAGTTTAATTAAGGATAAGCAACTTGATAGAGCGAATGATTTGTTAAATCGTGTAATCAAACTGAATAATAAAAAGCTTCCTCAGATAACAGCACTTTCTTACTTTAGAAAAGGTGAAATATATTTTAAGAAAAATCAATTCAGGAGTGCGATTAGAAATTATAAGAAATTCTTAGATACGTCTAGAGAGCTTGATTTTATTGGTTTTGCTGCCCTTAACACTGCTATTTGTTACGAACAAAATGGTCAAGAAGAAGAATTTCAACAATATCTTCAACAAGCTAAAAGCGGTAACCAGGATATTTTTGAAGACTCTTATGCAAAGCAAAAGAGTGAAAAATATTTAAACAGCGGTATTTCACCAATCGAATTAAAACTTATAAAACTTAAAAATGATCTTGACGCTGGAATTTATAGAATTGTTTATGATAGTTTAAAAACCCAAGTCGAAAAAATTGATTCAAGAGAAGATCAAGCAATAGCATATGTACTTTTAAGTGAAGCATCATTAAATCTTAAAAAATATTCTGAAGCAATTTACTTTGCAGATCAAGTTGAACAAATTAAAGTTAATTCAGAAAAATACACTGAAGTGATGGCTTTACTTTTGAAAGCTGAAGCAAAATACTTCTCTGGTAAAAGGGAAAATGTTAACGATATATTGGAAGATGCTGAGGATAATAACGATTTTGAATTCAAAGATTACATTCAGTCTAGAATTGAATGGTTAAAACGAAGATTAAGTAAGTAAAAAAGCGAATTAACCTCATAAATCTTAGTAAAATTCATCTTATTAATTGATTATTTATCCTCATTTAGATAATTTTTTCCACCAAAACAAATAATTTATGCTAAATATTGCTGTTTTTGTTTCTGGCAGAGGTTCTAATCTAAAATCTCTTAATGAATCAGTAATAAAAGAAAAAATTAGAATCTGTGCAATTGTAAGTGATAAAGAAAATTGTGATGCTGTTAGTTACGCAATTGAGAACCAAATTTCTGTATTTCTTGTAAGTCAAAATAATTCGAATAAATTTTTTAGTTACGAAAAATTATTAGATCAGTTTAAAAAAATAAAAATTGATCTGATTGTTCTAGCGGGATATTTAAAAAAAATTCCCGATAATTTTATTGATAAGTATGAAAACCGGATAATTAACATACATCCCGCTTTACTTCCAAAGTTCGGCGGAAAAGGGATGTATGGAATAAATGTTCACAAAGCGGTTTTTGATTCATCAGAAAAAATATCCGGTGCAACTGTTCATTTTGTCGATAAGATTTACGATAACGGTAAAATAATTGCTCAGAGTTTTGTTGATGTTTCTAGATTAAAAAGCCCGGAAGAAATTGCTGAGAAGGTATTAATTGCTGAGCATAAGCTTCTTCCATTTGTAGTAGAAAAATTTGCTGATCATAAAATTGTAATAAATCATAACCGCGTAGTAATAGCGGATTAATTGGACGGATTGTGTGAAGAAATTTGCCTTAATCAGTGTTTCTGATAAAACGGCTGTTGTTGAATTTGCCCGCGAATTAAATTCTCTTGAATATCAAATAATTGCAACCGGAAATACGTTCAAACTTCTTCAAAGTAATAAAATTAATTGTTCCGAGATAAAAGATTTTACCGGATTCCCGGAAATATTTGATGGAAGAGTTAAAACTCTACATCCTAAAATATTCGGCGGAATATTGATGCGTACTGATAACAATTCAGATTTAAGGCAAGCAGAACAAAATAATATTTACCCGATAGATATCATTTGTGTAAATCTGTATCCATTTCCACAAGTTGTAAATAGAAATGATATTTCTCTTGAAGAGAAAATTGAAAATATTGATATAGGCGGGCCAAGTTTAATCAGAGCATCTGCAAAAAATTATAAACGTGTCTCTGTGTTAACTGATCCTTCACAATACACTGAATTTCTAAACGAAATAAAGAAGGGAAGAGTGAGCGATGAGACAAGGAAAAAATTAGCTTACGCCGCCTTCAATTACACTTCATATTATGATACTTTAATTGCTAATTACTTCGAAACGGAATTTCATCAACCGAAGACAGCAATTAGATTGAACTACAAGTCTTCATTTGATCTGAGATACGGTGAGAACCCTCATCAAAAAGCTTACCTTTTTGGAGAATTCGAAAATTATTTCAACATTCTTCATGGTAAAGAATTATCTTACAATAACATTGTTGATCTTACTGCTGCTTTCGATCTTGTAAATGATTTAGATGGCTGTGCTTGTGCGATAATTAAACATTCCAATCCGTGTGGTGCAGCTCTTGGGAAAAATGTTTTAGACGCATATGAACGTGCTCTTTCATGCGATCCGGTTTCTGCTTATGGAGGAATTGTTGCATTCAATAAAGAAGTTGATGAAAATACTGCTGAAAAATTGAATGAGATATTTCTTGAAATTGTTATTGCGCCTTCTTATTCTGAAAAGGCGCTTGAGAAATTGAAAACAAAAAAGAATCGCAGAGTTGTTAGTGTTAAGAAAGAAATGGTTGATAGTTCATTGCAGATTAAATCTGTCCCTGGTGGTTTGTTGGTGCAAGAAAAAGATAATTCAAAATTAAATAATAATTCACTGAAGTTAGTTACAGCTAAAAAATATTCTGATAAAGAATTGAATGATCTAAAATTTGCATGGAAAGTTTGTAAGCATACAAAGTCCAATGCAATCATTTATGTAAAAGATGAAAAAACTGTTGGTGTCGGTGCGGGACAAATGTCGCGTGTAGATTCAACAAAAATTGCTGCATTAAAAGCCAAGCAGTTCGGCCATGATCTAAATGGAGCAGTTGCTGCTTCGGATGCATTCTTCCCATTTGCCGATGGATTATTAGAAATAATTTCTAATGGAATTACATCTGTTGTTCAACCCGGGGGATCTGTAAGAGATGATGAAGTTATCAATGCTGCAAATGAAAAAAATATTTCAATGGTATTTACCGGGGTTAGAAATTTTAAACACTAAGAGGAAAAATGGGAATTCTTGATTTCTTTTCAACTGATGTAGCAATTGACCTTGGCACTGCGAATACTCTTATTTATATCAAAGGAAGAGGGATTGTTCTTAACGAACCGTCAATAGTTGCTTTCGATAGAAACACAAAAAAAATTATTGAGCTTGGAAATAAAGCTAAGGAAATGCAAGGAAGAGAGCATAGAGAAATTCGAGTTACAAGACCTATGCGCGATGGAGTGATTGCAGATTTTGAAATTGCTGAAGGTATGATTCGTGCTTTCATTAAAAAAGTTACACCAAATTCTGTAACAAGTAAAAGAATTGTAATTGCAGTTCCAAGCGGAGTAACTGAAGTTGAAAAGAGAGCAGTACGTGATGCAGCAGAACACGCTGGTGCAAAAGAAGTTCATTTAATTGCCGAGCCGATGGCTGCAGCTATCGGAATCGGTATTGATGTTGAAGCTCCGGTTGGAAATATGATTATTGATATTGGTGGAGGTACAACCGAGATAGCTGTTATTGCTCTTGCCGGAATAGTGAATGAAGAATCAGTTCGTATTGCAGGTGACGAAATGAATAATGCTATTATGCAGTTCTTCAAAAAGAATTATAATTTACTGATTGGTGAAAGAACCGGTGAATCAATAAAATGCGAAGTTGGCAGCGCAGTTCCTCTAAAGGAAGAAGTTACAATTCAGGTAAAGGGACGTGATCTTGTTGGCGGAATTCCTAAAACAGTTGAAGTTAGTTCAGTTGAAATTAGAGAAGCATTAAACGAAAATATTTCCCAAATAGTTGAAGCAGTTAAACAAACACTAGAAAGAACACCTCCGGAACTTTCCGCAGATATTCTTGACAGAGGCGTTATGCTAACAGGCGGTGGTGCGTTATTAAAAGGACTTGATGAACGGATCAGAATGGAAACTAATCTGCCTGTTCATGTTGCCGATGATCCGTTAACTGCGGTTGTCCGAGGTGCTGGGCGTGCTATCGATAATTTAAATAAATATTCTAAGGTGTTCATTCGTAAAAGAACATATTAATGAGAAAATTTTTAAGACGACTTGTTTCTGATTATAAAGAATATCTACTACTAATAATTCTATCCATAATTAGTCTCTCAATTTTAGCCCAGAATAAAAAGCCAGCGGCAAAACATTTAAAGTCTATTGCACTCGGCAATTTTGCTGTATTAAATGAAATCACAAGCTCATTTGTATCCATCTTTAAGAGCGATGGATCTCGTGATGATTTAAGAAGTGAAAATGCACATTTAATGCTTGAACTAAACCGGTTACAAAAATACCGTGCTGAAAATAAAGAGTTACGTTCTATGATAGCATTGAAGGATACAAGTATATACCCTCTGATACCGGCTAAAATTATTTCAAAACTTATTACGAAAACTCAAGGTAATTTTATAGTTAATAGAGGATCAAATTATGAAATTAAAAAAGGTATGCCGGTTATGAATGATAAAGGTTTAGTGGGATTGATTATGGATGTGACAGAAAATTATTCTGTCGTTCAAAATTTATACAATAGTAATTTAAGTATTGCAGTAACACTGCAGAGAACAAATGTTGATGGTATTTTAAATTATGATGGTAACAATCTTATAATTAAAGATATACCAACAACGTATGATGTTCAGATAGGAGACATAATTGAAACATCAGACTTTAGTTCTCTTTTTCCCCCATCAATACCTGTTGGTAAAGTATTGAAAAAAGAATCAAATGTACTTGGACTACTTCACACTTTAACTGTGGTGCCTTTTGCTGATATATCAGCGGCGAATAATTTATTTATTATGAAAATTATTCCAAGCAAGCAAATCAATCAACTTGAGATGAATTTAATTAAATAGTATCTGAATGAATATCCAATATCTAAAACCGCTTTTATTTTTTATTCCACTTGCTGTAATTCAGCTTGTTTTAGTTCCATTAATTTCAATTAGTAACATTGCCCCAAATCTAGTATTTGTGTTAATAGCGTATTATACGTTAAGACACGGACAGATATATGGTATAATCTTGGGATTTATTTTAGGTTTTCTTCTTGATCTTATCTCCGGAGGTTTGATCGGCGCATTTATGTTTTCGTTTACAATATCTGCATTTATAGTTGGTTATTTCTACGGTGAGAATAAAATTGATATTAATCTTTCAACTTATTCCCTATTGTTTATTTTATTTATTTGTGGAAGTATCAATTCGTTCCTGTTTGCTATAGTATCAAGTACAAATTCTAACTTGAGTTTATTTTTTATGATACTCGAAGAAGGAATTTTACCAGGATTGTATACGGCTCTTTTTGGATTGCCAATTGTTATCTTTCATCCGAAAGAAGGGATTTAATGGACGATAATTATTTCGGTTCATATTTTAGGAGAAGAATTATATTTG
>Ga0082335_1003976_pt1 | contig 23197 bp, 16 predicted proteins | sample Subgrocontami58m_FD_72375 | JGI IMG/M metagenome (GOLD analysis project Ga0082335, IMG submission 72375) | Subsurface groundwater microbial communities from S. Glens Falls, New York, USA - GMW37 contaminated, 5.8 m (SPADES assembly) (version 2) ...
TGAGGTTCGAGTCGTTCTGGGAGTTCTGGATCGCCTGGTCGATGCCGCCGAGCTGCGACTGGAGGATCTCGCTGATGACGAGCCCGGAGGGGTCGTCGCTCGCGCGGTTGATCCTGAGCCCGCTCGCGATCCGTTCGAGGGCGGTGGCCTCCGTGCGTCCCGCCTGCCGGATGTTGCGGAGGGCCGTGAGGGCCCCCTCGTTCGTGTTGATGCGCAGCCCCATGGTTGCCCTCCCTGGCGCCAAGAGACGGAGGCGATCGTAACGCAGGCGCCTGTCGCGGGTCAAGGGGCTTGCGGGATGCGCCCGAATTCCAACTCCAAGACGCAACTCCAACGAACTCAAAATCCAACTCCAACCACACCCCGCGAATGGCTTGGAGTCGGAATTGGAGTTCGTTGGAGTTGCGGCCTGGAGTTGGAGTTCGGCGCCCCGCGCCCCCGCGGGGGCGCCGCGGCGCCGCGGGGGCGCCGCGACCGGTCGAATGATACTTTACAAACCATAAAGTATAACATCACGCTTGCGGTCCGACCGGACGCCCGGATAGGATGGCGGCAGCGAAAGGAGGACCCATGGCCAGAGCGGGGAAGGTTGCCGGGAAGGGCCGCACCGCGGCCGAGCCTGCGACCCCGGAAGAGGGCGCGGGGTCGAAAGGCGCCAGCTTCTTCAAGGGAGGCGAGATCAGCCCGAAGAAGCTCTACAAGATCGGCGAGATCATGCGCCACACCGGGATCTCGCGACAGACCCTCCACAACTACACCATGATGGGCCTCATCAACGAGGCCGAGCGGACCGACTCCGGGCACCGCCTCTATCCCGAGAGCGTCTTCGAGACACTCAAGCAGATCGAGATGCTGAAGCGGCACCGGACCCTCCGCGAGGTGAAACGCCTCCTCGGATCGAAGGAGTAGCCGCTCGCCGAGGGGTGGACCGCGCCAGGAATGCCGGCCGGCGCGACGGGAGTTCTCATGCTGGCCAGGGTCGCACAGAAACTCGTCTCCTCCCTCCGGGGGCGATGGCGCCTCCCTCTGTTCGGAGTCGCCCTCCTCTCGCTCCTTCTTCTGGGACAGCGGCTCCAGGTCGAGGAGCGCCGCGTCGCAGCGGGGAAGGATGCCTTCCGCACGGCCCAGGGGCAGTTCCGGGACGGACAGCCCGCCGCCGCCGCGCGGTCCGTCTCCGAGTTCCTCGACGCCTACCCCGTGCACGAGGACCGCGGCCAGGCCTTCCTCCTCCTCGCCCAGTGCCGCCTTGCCCTGGCGGACGGCGACCCGACGCGCCTCGCGATGGCCCTCGACGCCCTGCGGAGCGCAGAGCGTGAGGACCCCAAGGTCGAAACGCGTGCGAAGCGGCACGAGGTCGCCAAGGCCCTCCTGGAGGCAGGCGCCGTCGCCGACGCCCTCGACGAGCTGGAGGCCCTCGCCGGCCCCGGCGCCGACCCCGCGCTTCGCCTGGAGGCCGCCGAGACGGCGGAGTCGCTCATCGACGACGTCGACGCCTCCCGCGTGGCCGCCGCCGCGGTCCTCGGCCTCGTCGCGCCGGGCCCCGCCGCCGAGGTCGAACGCCTCTCCGCCCTCCAGCGGCAGATGCGCTCGCCGATGATGGAGCGAGCCCTCGCCCAGCTCGACGCCTACGCGAAGGAGGGAGGCCCGAACGCGGAGCTCAAGGTCCTCTCGTGCCGAGGGCGCCTGTTCCTCCGCAGGCACTTCTACGCGGAGGCGCTCGACGAGCTGGGGCGGCTCCTCGTCGAGCTGGAGCGGAGGCTGCCGCCGACCTGGAAGCCCGGCGACCCGTGGCCCTCCGACCTCGGCGAGATCGCGCGAGAGGCGTACGAGTCGCGGGGCCAGGTCCACCTCGGCCGGATGCCGACCTGGGCCGATGCCGATCGCGCGCACCTCGAGTTCCTCCTCGCCGCGAACGACCTCGCGCGCGCCGCGGAGCTGGCGCGCCGCGCCGGAGACGCCGCCGCGGCCGAGCGGGACGCCTACCTCGTCGCGTGGGCGTACCACACGCACGGCGACCCGGCGGGGGCGACCTCGCGCTACCAGCGCATCCTCGCGGGCTCCCCGTCGCCGATCGCCGCCTACGCAGCGCTTGCGCGTCTCGGGCAGATCTTCCTCGCGAGGGGGGACGTCCCGAAGGGGCTCGACCTCCTCGACCGCGCGCTCGCGGCGCTCCCCGCGGGGGGGCTCGCGTCGGCGCTCGACCTCTTCGACCGCGCGCTCGCGGCGCTCCCTGCGGGGGGGCTCGCGTCGGCGCTCGACCTCTTCGACCGCGCGCTCGCGGCGCTCCCTGCGGGGGGGCTCGCGCCGGCGCATTTTCCCGACCTCCCGGCGCCGGGGCTCCTGCTCGTCGGATTCCCGACGCCGAACGACGACGCGGCCACCCTCGCCCGCGCGGCGCGGCTCGCGGAGGCCTTCCTCGCGCAGGCCCCGGGGGACGTCGCGCTCCTGGAGACGGACGGGATGATCCGCCGCCAGATCGGCGCGCTCTCCCACGCGGCCGCGGAGGCCGCCGCCCGCCGCGGACAGGCGAAGGAGAGGGACCGTCTCGCCGAGGAGTCGCGGCAGGCGTACGCGCTGGCCGCCTCGGCGCTCTCGCGCGGAGCCGATGCCGCGGAGGGGAAGGCTGCGCTCCGCCTCCGCTTCCTCGCGGGGACCGCCTCCGCGGCCGCGGGGAACCCGTTCCAGGCGGTCGCCGACCTGACCGCGTTCCTCGACGCCTGCCCGAAGGACGACGTGAACCAGCCGGAGGCGCTCTACACGCTGGCCCTCGCGGAGGTGGCGAAGGGCGACCCCGACCGCGCCCTCTTCGTGTTCGATCGCCTCGCGGCGCAGTTCCCGACCACCCCGAGGACGTTCGCCTCGAAGCTCGAGATCGCGCGGATCCGCCGGGCGGGAGGGGACCTCGACGGCGCCAGGCGCGCCTTCGAGGCGATCCTCTTCGAGTCGGACATCCGCCCCGAGAGCGAGGTCTGGAAGCAGGCGAAGTTCGAGATCGGCCACGTCTGGTACGAGATCGGCCGTCAGCGGAGGGCGGCCGACGCAGCCAATGCGCGCGAGGCGTTCCGCTCGGCGCGGAGGGAGCTGGAGCAGGCGCTCAAGTACTACGCCGAGGAGGCGCGCCTCGGCATCCTCGCTCGGGAGACGCTCGCGCAGATCGCGATCGAGGACGGCGAGTGGGACAAGGCGCGCCTGCACTTCGAGGCGCTCCTCGACCTGGGGAAGCAGACCGAGGAGGACGGCGCGACCGCCTCGGAGGAGGAGCCCTACAAGACCGTCTTCCGCGTCGCGCTCGTGCGCGAGGCCGACTGCCGCTTCCGCCTGGGGCAGCTCGAGGAGGCCGCCCGCGCGTACCAGGAGGCCTACAACGGGAACTTCGACTCCGCCGCGGCGCTCGACTGCCTGCACAGGCAGGCGGTCTGTCTGATGCGGCTGGGGCGGACGAAGGAGGCGGGCGAATCGCTGTCGCGCGCGAAGGCGAAGCTCGACCGCCTGGTGGCGAAGGGGGAGGTCGACGACGCCACGCGAGGGCGGTGGCAGTCGCTGTTCGACCAGGGCGTCCAGGGGCTCCTGAGCTGGAGCTTCGGCGGATGAGCGCGGACGACGATGCGCGGCTGCTGGCGGAGGCGCTCGTGGAGCAGCGGGCGTGCTACGAGGAGCTGCTCGGGCTCGCGGAGGGGCAGCGCGAGATCTTGCTCGCGGACGACCCCGATCCCCTCCTGGAGCTGGCGCGGAAGAAGCAGGGCGTGATGGATCGCCTCGACGGGATCGGGAGGCGGATGGCGCCGGCGCGCGACCGCTGGCCGTCGACCCGGGAAGGGGCGGCGGCTGCGCTCCGCGCGGAGGTCGACGGGCGCGCCGACGAGGTCACCGAGGTGCTGACGAGGCTCCTCGCACTGGAGGAGGAGGCCGCGCGGATGGCGGGGGCGCTGCGGGACGAGACGCTCGGGCGGCTGAAGCGGCAGGTGGAGACGCAGAAGCTGAGGGATGCGTACCGGCCGAAGGACGCGGGGGGGCCGCAGGTGTTCGACTCGAAGGAATCCTAGATGGCCCGCACTAAGTTTTGCAGGATCGGCTGGAGGTGCCAACCAGCACGTCCGTGGAGTAGCGCGCGCAAGCGCGCTGTGGACTAAGCCCGCAAGGGCGTTAGGACGCGGGCTGACAGCCTTGCGGCTGTCAGTCCACTGCGCCCTTGCGGGCGCGACTCCAGGATCCGTGAAGATTGGCATCCAGGAGAACCTGGTGCGGACTACTTAGCGATTGCGGATCGCGGATTGCGGATTGTTGGCGGATTGCGGATTGATGGCGGAACCGCCGCTTGTGCCGAATCCCGCGGCGGGGCCGGAGATCGCCGCGCTGGTCCGGCAGTTCAACGAGACGACCTCGAAGCTGGATGCGTCGCACGAGGCGCTTCGGGCGCGCGTCGCAGAGCTCACCGTGGAGCTGGCGGAGAAGAACAGGGAGTTGGAGCGGAAGAACCGGCTGGCCGTGATCGGGGAGATGTCCGCGTGCCTGGCGCACGAGATCCGGAACCCGCTCGGGGCGATCGAGCTGTACGCGGGGCTGCTCGGACGGCAGCTCGCGGGGCCGCAGAAGGAGCTCGCGGACAAGGTGCTTCTCGCCGTCCGGTCGCTGAACGACCTCGTGGGGGGGATCCTCACGTTCACCGCGCAGCTCCACCCCGAAAGGAGGAGGACGTCGCTGCCGGGGCTGCTCGAGGAGGCGATCGCGCTGGCCGCGAGGCCGATCGAGGAGAGGCAGGTGAACGTCGTGAGGGAGTTCGCCCCCGACGCGGAGGAGGCGGAGATCGACGCGGAGATGCTCAGGCGCGTGTTCGTGAACCTCGTGCAGAACGGCGCCCAGGCGATGGAGGCGGGAGGAACGCTCGTCGTGCGGACGCGGCGGGAGGGGGGGAGCGTCGTCGTCGAGGTGGCCGACCCGGGGCATGGGATTCCGGCGGAGATCCTGAGGAGGCTGTTCAGCCCGTTCTTCACGACGAGGTCGAAGGGGACGGGGCTGGGTCTCGCGATCGCGCTGAGGATCGTCGAGGCGCACGGCGGGACGATCGCGGCGAGGAACAACGAGGCGGGTCCGGGGGCGACGTTTACGGTGGTGATCCCCGCGGAGGCAGCGGAATGACGCCATCGAACTCCAACTCCAAGCGCCAACTCCAAGAAACTCCAATTCCAACTCCAACCACACCAAGCCAAGGACTTGGAGTTGGAATTGGAGTTTCTTGGAGTTGGCGCTTGGAGTTGGAGTTCGCGCAGCGCAGCGCGGAGCGGAGCGCGGGGCATGAGAGAGTCGAAACACAGAGCAGGCGCGGCCCGCAACCCAGGGCGATTCAGGCATCGAACCTCAACCCTCAACCTGCAACCACAACTGACTTTCAACCATCAACCTCAACTTCAACGCAGGGGCGAGGGACTTGAGGTTGAAGTTGAAGAATGAAGGTCAGTTGTGGTTGAAGGTTGAGAGTTGAAGTTCCTGGAATCTTCTCGGCCCGGAAAGATCTGACAGGATTGTAGTACAGGAAGTGGAGGGCCCTTTCCCGCATTGGCATGGTTCAGATCCAACTCCATGCCCCCAACTCCAATGAACTCCAACTCGAATTCCAACTATCCCGGCCCATTGGGCTTGAAGTTGGAGTTCGGCGAACGCCGCCCCCCTATTCCCTATCCCCCGACAATCTGGTACGAGGGAGACATCCGCCATCTGCCCCTCCGCCGCGAGGAACCGTCGCCATGCCCAAGGTCGGCCACACCCCCCTCGTCGAGGTCGACGGGGTCTTCGCCAAGCTCGAGTGCACGAACCCGTGCGGCTCCATCAAGGACCGCATCGTCGTCTACATCCTCGAGGAGAGCGAGCGCCGGGGCCTGCTCCGCCGCGGCATGCGGATCGTCGAGGCGACGAGCGGCAACACCGGCATCGCCTTCGCGTACTACGGCCGCCTCCGCGGCTACGGCGTGACGATCGTCATGCCCGAGAACATGACCGAGGAGCGCAAGACGATCCTCCGCCAGCTCGGCGCCGACCTCGTCCTCTGCTCGAGGGAGGGGAGCTTCGCGGAGGCCGCATCGATCCGCGACCGCCTCGCGCGCGAGCACGGCTGGTTCAATCCCGACCAGTTCTCGAACCCGCTGAACGTCGAGTGCCACTACGAGACGACGGGGCGCGAGGTTGTCCAGCAGATGGCGGCGCGGGGCCGCCCGATCGACGCCTTCGTCGCGGGCGTCGGCACGGGAGGCACGCTCATGGGGGTGGGGAAGCGGATCCGGGAGACGTTCCCGAGCGCCCGCATCGCGGCCGTCGAGCCTGCCGAGTCGGCGGTCATGAGCGGCGGCGCCCCCGGCCCGCACGAGATCGGCGGCATCGGCGACGGGTTCATCCCCGCGATCGTCTCGAACGGCCAGGGCGGAGTCACGCCGTTCATCGACGAGGTGATCCAGGTCTCGAGCGCGGAGGCGAAGGAGGCCGCCAGGCGCCTCGCGGAGGAGCGCAACTGCTGCGTGGGCGTCTCGTCGGGCGCGAACTTCGTCGCGGCGAAGCGGATCGCGGCGCGTGGCGCGACGGTCGTCACGGTCTTCGCCGACAGCTACGCGAAGTACCAGACGGCGGGCCTCCACCACTGCATCCCCGGCGCGTGTGTCTTCGAGCACGAGCCCGAGGTGCAGGTCCCCGGCACGCAGCCAATGCGGGGGTAGCGCGGGGCGCTACTGGCCGGCCTCCCGGACGGAGCGGACCTCGAGGCGGTCCTCCCTCGGCACCTACCCCTTCGCCTCCGCGTCCGCGACGGCAAGTGCGGCGTCGAGCGCCTTCACCCCGTCGTCGAGCTCCGCCTCCGTCACGATGAGCGGCGGCGCGATCACCATGTGGCTGATCCACGCCTGCACGAACACCCCCTGCTTCATGCACTCCGCCGCCACCTTGTCGACGATGAGCGGCTTCCCGCTCACCTTGTCGACGCGGGAGTTGAACGGCTCCTTCGTCGCGCGATCGCGGACGAGGTCGAGCGCCCAGAAGAGCCCCATCCCGCGCACGTCGCCGATGCACTTGTGCTTCGCCGCGAGCGCCTTCAGCTTCGAGCCGAGCACCTCCCCCATCTTGCGCGACCGCTCGATCAGGCCGAGACGCCGGTACTCGCCGATCGTCGCGATCGCCGGCGCGAGCGTCAGCGGGTGCGCCTCGTACGTGTGGCCGTGCGGGAAGTAGTGGTCCTCGAAGTAGTCCGCGATCTTCCGCGTCGTCCCCGTCAGCCCGAGCGGGACGTAGGCGGAGGTGATCCCCTTCGCGGTGACGAGAATGTCCGGCACCACGTTCCAGTGGTTCACCGCGAACCACTCCCCCGTGCGGCCCCAGCCGCTCATCACCTCGTCGGCGATCATGAGCACGCCGTGGTCGTCGCAGATCTTCCGCAGCCGCGGCAGGTAGTCGTCCGGCGGCACCAGCACGCCGTTCGTCCCGACGACCGGCTCGATGATGATCGCCGCGACGTTCGACTCGTTCTTGATCATGTACTCGACGTAGTCGGCGCAGGCGACCTTGCACGACGGGTGTTCCTTCCCGAGCGGGCAGCGGTAGCAGTAGGCGTCCGGCGCGAAGATCACCCCGTCGATCTTTCCCGTCGGCTCGATCGCCCACCGCCGCGGGTCGCCCGTCGCCGCGATCGACCCCGCCGTCGAGCCGTGGTAGCTCGCGTAGCGGCTGATGATCTTGTACTTCCCCGTCACGAGCCGCGCGATCTTGAAGGCCGCCTCGTTCGCCTCCGTCCCGCTCGTCGTGAAGAAAAACTTCTCGATCCCCTTCGGCACGACCTCGAGCAGCACCTTCGAGAGGTCGGCGCGCACGTCGCAGGCGAACGCCGGCGACAGGTACGCCATCTTCCGCGCCTGCTCGGCGATCGACTCGATCACGGCCTTGTTCCCATGCCCGAGGTTCGAGCACATGAGCTGGCTCGAGAAGTCGAGGTACCGCTTCCCGCTGGCGTCGGTGAAGTGGCTTCCCTCCATCGACTTCACGTGGAGGGGCCTCCACCCCTTCTGGAACCGCCACGTGCCGTAGGTGTGCTTCGCGGTGAAGTCGACGATCGGATCGGTGTCGGCCATGGTCGCTCGCTCCTCGGGATGCGGGGAGGCGAGTCTATGTCCGCGCGCGGAGGGGCGTCAACGTTCGCGAACTCCAACTCCAAGAAACCCCAACTCCAATTCCAACTCAAAGGGCCTTTGAGTTGGAGTTGGATCCCTATTGCGCAACAACATTGTTTCTCGCACAGTTGTTTTCAGCGCGTCGCTATAGGTAGCCTGCCAGTCAAGGACTTCCGGCAGAGTCGGGACCGCGCGAAGATCGAGCGCTTCCGCGGGCCACAGGGCAATGGGCTGCGGGGCGGCCAGGGGGGTAGGGGGACAGAGTCCCTCTGTGTTGGGTTGCGGGCGAGCGAAGCGAGCCCGCGCTGGATCTTGGAGTTGGAGTTCGAGTCCGCCGTTGCTCCTCCTCGGCCTCCCTGCTAGACTAGTCGCCGCCATGTCCCGTATCAACGAGCGCAAGCTCGCCGAGAAGGCCATCTCCGCCGGTCTCCTCAGCCAGGCACAGCTCGAGGAGTGCTTCCGGGCCATCGACGAAAGTCCCACGCACCAGGACCTGCGCGCGGTGATCCTGGCGAAGGGGTTCATCACCGAGGCGCAGCTCCGCTCGATCATCGAGGACCCGCGCGGCAAGACGAGCGCGACGATGGTCGCCGTCGGCCCCTCGATCCCCGCGCGCCCCGCCGAGCCGCAGTTCATCTCCTCCGACGCCTCGACCACGAAGCGGTGGATCTTCGGCCGCTACCACATCGTCGAGGAGCTCGGCCGCGGAGGGATGGGGATCGTCTACCGCGCGCGCGACCCGCAGCTCGACCGCGAGATCGCGATCAAGATGCTCCTCCACGAGGAGGAGGGCTCGCAGGAGGCCGTCGAGCGGTTCCTCCGCGAGGCGCGCGCGGCGGCGAACCTCGACCATCCGAACATCGTCCACATCCACGATATCGGCGTCTGCGACAACCGGCACTACTTCACGATGGACTACGTCGACGGCTCGTCGTTCGACGCGATGCTCGACGACATCCGCGTCCCCTCGCCGTCGTCGATCGGATCCTCCGCGACGATCCCCGGCGAGGGGCCCCTCGCGGAGCCGGTGCCTCCTCCCCCGGTCCCGCGCCCGACGCAGGAGATCCCCGCCGCGAAGCGCGCGGAGGTGTCGCGCCGCGGGATCGTCGTCCTCGCGCAGATCGCCCGCGCCCTCCACCTCGCGCACACGCAGGGGATCATCCACCGCGACCTGAAGCCCGAGAACATCCTCCTCACCGCCGACGGGGTTCCGAAGCTGACCGACTTCGGCCTCGCGAAGGAGTTCGGCAAGCAGAATGAAAAGAAGAAGATGACCGTCACGGGGACGGTGATGGGGACGCCGTGGTACATGTCGCCGGAGCAGGCTGCGGGCGAGATCGACCGCCTGGGTCCCGCGAGCGACATCTTCTCGCTCGGCGTGATCCTCTACGAGCTGATCACGGGGACGCGTCCGTTCAACGAGGAGACCGTGCCGGGGACGCTCCACGCGGTGATGGAAAAGGACCCGGTGCCCCCGCGCCGCGTCGTCCCCGGCGTCCACAAGGACCTGCAGACGATCTGCCTCAAGGCCCTCGCGAAGGAGCCTTCCCGCCGCTACGCGACCGCGCTCCTCTTCGCGGAGGAGCTGGAGCGGCACCTGGCGGGGGAGCCGATCTCGGCGAGGCCGACCTCGCTCACCTACCTCGTCTGGAACCGGGTGCAGAAGCACCGCTACGTCGCGAGCGTGGTCGTCGCGGGGGTGATCGCGCTCGTGCTCGGCGGGACGGCCGCGGCGTGGGGCATCTACAAGTACCGTGCGGCGACGGCGGAGACCGACGAGGAGCGGCGGGCGAAGGCGGCGCTCGCGGAGCGGCAGGAGAGGCGGCATCGCGCGGAGGGGCTGTGCGCGGAGGGGAAGGCGAAGCTCGACGAGGTCGCCGACCCGCTCGGGAAGAGGGACTATGCCGCCGCCGACCGGTTCCTGGAGGAGGGGTTCGGCCTCCTCGCGAAGGCGATCGAGGCGGACCCCGAGTACGCGGAGGCGTACCTTGCGCGGGCGCGCGGGAAGCGGCTCGCGGGGCGGCCGGAGCCCGCCTTTGCGGACGTGGAGAAGGCGCTCTCGCTCGTCGCGCGGATGCCGGAGGCGCTCTACCTGCGCGCGGTGCTGCGGATCGAGCGGTACTCGGGGGGGCTCCTGGGCGACCCGGCGGACGGGGCGATCCTCGAGGAGTCGGCGGCGCGCGACGAGAAGGAGAAGGCGCTCGCGGACCTGAAGGAGCTGGCGAAGACGGGGTACCGCGGGCTGCCGGGGTGGATGGCGAGCCACTGCCGCGGGGCGACGGCGCTCCTCGAGGGGAAGCCGCTGCTCGCGGTCGAGGAGCTGGGGAAGGTGATCGCGGAGAACGGCGGGCTGTGGGACGTGCACTTCCAGCGCGGGCTCGCGCAGGAGAAGGCGTCCGACTGGGAGGCGGCGAAGAAGAGCTACTCGGAGTGCCTGCGCCGGAACCCGCGCCACGCGGCGGCGTGGATCAACCGCGGGAGGCTGATGACGGCGGTCGACTACGACCAGGCGGTGCGGGACTTCACGGAGGGGATCGGCCTCGACCCGACGAACTCGCGGGCCTGGTTCCATCGCGGGCACGTCTACTATCACATGGGGAAGTTCAAGGAGTCGCTCGACGACAACGACAAGGCGATCGACCTCGACCCGACGTTCGCGGCGGCGTTCAACGGGCGGGGGCTCGTGTTCCTGAAGCTGGAGAAGGTGGAGGAGGCGATCGCGGACTTCGGCCGGGCGATCCAGGCGGAGCCCGACTGCGTGACGTACTACCGCAACCGCGCGGGGGCGCACCTCTCGAAGTGCCACCACCCGGAGGCCCTCGAGGACTACGACAAGGCGATGAAGCTCGCGCCGCGCGACGCGGTGAGCTTCTACCAGCGGGGCGGGTACTGGTCGCACATGAAGCAGTGGCAGAAGTCGCTCGAGGACTACACGGAGGCGCTCACGATCAAGAGCGACTTTCCGGAGGCGCACGTGAACAAGGCGAACGTCCTCGCGCAGCTCGGGAAGTGGGACGACGCGATCGCGGAGTGCACGGCGGCGCTCGACTTGCACCCGAAGAGCCGCGACCCGCTGGGGAAGGCGTACCTGAACCGCGGGATTGCCTGGTACAACAAGAAGCAGTACGAGAAGGCGAAGGAGGACTTCCAGCGCGCCCTCCAGGCGGACCCGAGCGGCGAGATGGGCGACTGGGTGCGGAGCTGGTTGGAGAAGATCGACCAGGAGTTCAAGTAGGCTGGAGAGGCGCCCGTCAGGGCGCCATGGAGAGGCGCCCGTCAGGGCGCCGTCGGGGCGCCCGCGCAGCGGGCCGGCCCGCGTAAGCGGGCCTGGATTCAACGCCGCCCCCTCCGAATGCCGATGATCGGCAGGAGGAGGAGACGACGTGCGCCGCTGGACCTGTCTGCTGCTCATCGCGATCGCCGCCTGCGCGCGTGCCGACGTCGACTTCCTCGCCGAGGTCCCCTCCTGCGACGGCTTCCGCACCTGCGTCCCGCTCGCCTTCTGGGCCCCCGGCGGCCCGCGCCGGCTCACCGTCCGCGCCCGCGTGGCATGGGCCCCGGCCGACGCTGCGGTGGACCTCCCCGTGAGCGTTCGTGTGAGCTGGGGTCTCCTGCCTCCCGGCGCGCCGCGCGTGGACGCCTCGATCGCCTGGAGCGACGCGGAGGAGGTCTACTCCTCCTCCATCGCCGCCTCCGCGGGCTCGACGGGGGCAGTGGTCTGGTCGTCGATCCCGATCGCCCGCCGCGCGCGCGAGTGGCGCGACGCGGGGCTCCTGGTCGTCGGCTGCCGCGTAATCGTCTCGGTCGCGGGCGTCGACTTCACGTCGACGCTCGACGTGCTGCCCCCGCCCCGGTAGGCCTGCCAGGCTGCTCGGACGTCAGCCCCGAAGGGGCGGTCCAAGGCAGCCCAGGGCGGAGCGCAGCGGAGCCCTGGGTCTCCACCGCGCCGCAGTCGGTGGGAGCCCTGAAAGGGCGCCCCACGCACCTGGATCGCCCTTTCAGGGCTCGCCAAATCGGGAAACCATGATTCCAGGGACTTCGTCCCTGGCTGTCTTGGCTCCGCCCCTTCGGGGCTGCGACCTGGACTCGCGTCGTAGGACTAGGCCGTCAGGAAGATCGCCACGATCGGCCCCGCGAAGGCGAGCGGGAAGGCCCACCGCGAGATGCGCGCCAGGCGCCTCACCGCGTCGTGCCTCCCCGCGAGGTGCAGGTTCGACTCCCACACCACGACGACGAGGCAGAGCGACAGGAGCACGTACGCGAGGATGAAGAACCAGTCCGCCTTCACGAGGTACCCGACCTCCGGCAGGTTGTCCGCGTGCACGACGTGGAGTCCGATGCAGTTGAGGATCGCGAGGATCCCCAGGCAGCTCTTCGCGTCGAAATGCTTCACGTCGATCCAGAACACGATGAACCCCATCGCGACGGCGACGACGAGCGGCAGCAGCAGCTTGAGCGCGTAGCGCGTGATGCTCCGCTCGATCTCGACCGTGAAGATGTACCGCGACGAGGCCCCCTGCCACTCGTCCTTCGCGATCGACCCGAAGTCGGTCTCGTATTTCTTCGCGATCGCACGGTGCCGTGCGTCGCGGATCCGCCAGTCGCCGATCGCCACGGTGTCGGCCAGGAAGCTCGCCTTCAGGCTCCCGCTCGTCGCGGCGCCGTCGTCGGGGACGAAGACGAGCTTCTCCGTCCCCTGCCACCGGTGCTCGACGACGAGGTCCAGCCGCTGGTGGTCGAACGGGTAGTCGTGCAGGACGAAGTTCCCTCGCAGCTTCGCAGTGAATCGCCGGCTCTGGCGGTTCCACCCGTCGCGGTGGATCACGCGGCTGCCGCTGTCGATCGACTCGATCGTCCCGTTCACGAGGGCGAAATCGAACGCCCCTCCGTCGTCGTCGGGGAGGCGCCCCTTCCAGCGGAACCAGATGTACCCGTCGAACAGGAAGGTCCCCTTCGCGAGGTCGAGCTCCGAGATCGAGTAGGCGTAGACGCCGATGTAGACCTGCACGGGGTAGGGGATGGCGCCGGCTTCCTCTATATATACGAGGGCGCCGGGGTGGATGGGGACGGGGGACCTCTCGTTCGTCGTCCTGGGGGAGATCGCCTCGAATTCGCTCTCCTCGTCGGTCAGGCGCGGCGCGGCCGTGAACACCGCCTCGGCGAGGTCGTGCGCGACGGACTTGCTCACGCCCGCCCCCGCGACGAGGGCCACGTCGATCATCGCGGTGGGTTGGCCGGCGACCTCCCCCAGATGGAAGAGCGGCTGAGTGCTCACGAGCTTCGCGACGGCCTCACGATCGACGGGGACGAGGATCCCTCCCGTCGCGACGGCCTCGGAGAGAAGGTCCGTCCCGAATAGGATCATGACCTGCACGTCGCCCGTCTTGAACAGGTCGATCGCCCTGGCCGCGTTGGCGCGGACCGTGGTCACTTGGGAGGGGCCGATGCCGTGTGCGCGAAGGAGGGTCCACGCCGTGCGCGCCCCGCCGCGCTCCTCCGTCCCGAGCATGACACGCTTCCCGGCGAGATCGGCGACCTTGGAGACGCCAGCATCCTCACGCGCGACGATGAAGATCGGCTCGTGGTAGAGGATGGCGATCAGGCTCAGACCGGGGCAGGGCTGTCCAAATTCGCCCTTCCCCTCGCGGGCGTCGACGAGGAGGTCCAATGGGACGATGCCGATCTCCCCCTTCCCGCTACTGAGGGACCAGAGCGACGTGATCGGGCTTGAGTTCAACCTCTCGTGGATGGACGGAAGAAGAGGGTCTTGCGAGAAGACCGCCGCAAGCCGCTGGCCTGCCGTGCCGGCAGTGCTGCGCGTGGGTCCCGTGGCGAACTCCAGGTCCGCCGCGGCGGGCAGGGCGATCGCGACGAGGAAGGCGATGATGCGCATGGCGTGCGGAATTGTACCGACCGCCCCCGGCCCGCGGGAGGTTTCCTTCACCGCGCCGGGCCCTCCTCCCCGACATGGGGCCGAAGGGACAGGACGACGACCTCCAGCAGCGAGTCTCGCGACTCCCAGAGGCTCGCGAGCTCCTCCGGGCTCCAGAAGGGCGCCTGGGTCGGCGGAACCTCCGTGTGCATCTGTGTCGGGGCGAACCCGTTTGCCGGGGAATGGCTCTCCATCGCTCACCTCCATCTATTCCTGCCCGCGGTTGTCCAGATCGTGCGCCCCGAGCGGGCCCACGCGCATCTCGCCGACGCTACGCGACCGTCGAGACCTCGGGGAGGGGCGTTCCGCGGGTGAGCCTCTCGAGGAGCGTGCCGCGGATGCCGTCGACCCTGTCGCACACCAGGCGGAACATCTCCTGGCCGCAGTCCTTCTCGATCCAGGCGGAGGGCTGGTACTCGGCGAGCGTGCCGAGCATCTCGCGGGCCCCCACCCGCGCGTCGCGCATCAGGAGCTGGTAGAGCTCGTGGAGGGCGAGGACCTTCGCGCGGAGGTACCTGTCGACCTCGGCAGGCCCCTCCGCGACGCACGCGCGCCCGCTCTCGATCTGCTTGATGCCGCGCAGGACCTCCCACAGCCACGCGAGCGCGTGCCGCGCCAGGACGCGGGAGCAGATCCGAGCCACCGTCTGCCTTGGGAAGCTGGTCATCATGGGGCACCTCCTCTCGTTCCTCCGCAGGCGAGATGTCGCTCCGTCCGCGAGGCCTTTCGGGTGGAAGATCGAGGGCCCCCGGCCGGGCGCACATCCATAGGGAGAGAGGCGATGACATGGAGGCGCGAAAGGACCCCGCCGCGGATGCACATCTCGCGGGTGGCATGGAAGGCCTGGGAGAGGAGGACCACGCATGGAAGGCAACCACAAGCCGCGCAAGGACCCAGCCAGGAGCCGGCTCGAATGGGCCCCTCCCTCGAAGTCGCGCGCCGACGTGGGGGGCACGACCGTCGTGCTCCCCGACGCCGCGTCGAGCCGCCTGCCGTCGAACGTCCCGCGCTACCTCGGGGCGTACGAGCTGCTCGAGGAGCTGGGCCGCGGCGGGATGGGGATCGTCTTCCGCGCCCGTCACCTCCGTCTTGGCACGCGGGTCGCCGTGAAGGTGATGATCGCCGGAGAGCACGCCTCCCCCGACGCGATCCGCCGTTTCCAGCGGGAGGCCTCCGCTGTCGCCCGCCTCGGGAAGCACCCTCACATCATCACGGTCCACCACCTGGGGCAGGAGGGCTCCCTCGCCTACTACGCGATGGACCTGGTGGAGGGGGAGCCGCTCTCCATGCGGCTCCAGCGCGGAAGGGTCCCCGTGGACCAGGCGACCGTCCTCGTCGAGAAGGTCGCCCGCGCCCTCCACTTCGCGCATCAGCACGGCGTCGTCCATCGCGACGTGAAGCCCGACAACATCCTCGTCCGCGAAGACGGCGAGCCGCAGATCACGGACTTCGGCCTCGTCTACACCGGCGGCGACACCCGGCTGACCTCCGCGCGGACGCTGATCGGGACGCCGTGCTACATGGCGCCCGAGCGGGCGCGCGGGGACGCCGAGGCAGGCGACCGGCGGGTCGACGTGTACGGCCTCGGCGTCGTGCTGTACGAGATGCTCACCGGCGCCCCGCCGCACGACGGGGCGAGCCCGCAGGAGGTCCTCGACCTCGTCCAGCGGGGAGAGATCGTCCCGCCGCGCGTCCTGAACCCCTCCGTCCCCGTTCCGCTGGAGGCGATCGTGCTCAAGGCGCTCGCGTCGGACCCGGCGCGGAGGTATGCGACGGCGCAGGCCCTCGCGAACGAGCTGGCGCGCTGGCGCCGCGGCGAGCCCGTGATCGCGAGGCCGGTAGGGCGCCTGGCGCGCTGGCTCCGCCGCTGGAGGCGCCCGGTGCGCCTCTCGGCGTGGGTCGTGCTCCTGGAGCTCGGCACCCTCTTCCTCTCCGCGGCGCTCCTCTGGGGCCATGTCCGGATGTGAGCGCACGCCCCCGCCCTGAAGGCGGGGATTCTGAAGGCGGGGGTTGCCGCGGGCGGGACCGCCTGCCATCCTGCTGCGGTCCCGCGTGCGACCTCCAGTTCGTCAGCCAGGGTCAGTACGGGGACCTGAGCGGGCGCCTTGTGAACCTGGGCCGCCAGATCGGGGGATGGCGAAAACAAGTCGACGGGGGGCGCTTCGTCTACGCCTGGCCCTCCGCGCGGCGGTAGAGCATCTTGATCATCGCGTCGATCCGCGCTTCGTTTTTCTGCCAACGCACCTCGTTCTTCTGCATCTCGCGTTGGATGACGCGGAGGATGTGCTCGAGCCGCTTGTCGTTCCTCTTCCACCGTTCGCGATCCTCGGCGTAGACCCTCTCGAGGAACGAGAGGCGCCGATCGACCGAACCGTTGCCATTCTTCTTCACGCGTTTCAGTGTACTTCGCGCGTCCTCTGAGCGTCAACCCCGTCCTCTTTCGCGGCGATGCGCGCCGCTTCAGAGGGCAGGCCCTCCTCGGGCGACCGTGGGCTGGAAGGCCAAGCGGTCGGCCGCCGCCTTCTGCGCGTAGCGCTCGGACTTCTCGTCGAAGCGCTCGCGCTCGGCGCTGCGGGGACGGGTCGCCTATGCGAGCCCTCGCAGGCGGAGGACGCGGACGTCGAGGCGGCGACCCTCCTGCTCCGCCGACGGATCGATGAGCAGCCCGCAGATCACGGGCAGGAGCTGGGCCCCCTTGAGCTCGGGGATGGACTCGATCCTCTCCCGGAACCCGCGGACGTCTCCCGCCGCGATGCGCGACTTCACTTCGCACACGAGGATCGCGCGGCGCTTCCCCTTCCTCGCCTCCGCAACGAGGTCGACCTCGACCGTGCGCCCGTCCGTGCGGAAGTCACGGGAGGCCGGGTAGTCCACGGTCCACCCTTCCTTCGCCTTGAAGTAGCGCGGGAGGCGATCGGCCGCCAGCTCCTCCAGCGTGAAGCCGAAGCGCTCCTCGACGACCCCCAGCTTCTGACGGAAGGCGCGGAACTCCTCGATCATCGCCTCGAACCGCTTGTCCATCGCCTCGAAGCGCTTGTCCATCGCCTCGAAGCGCTTGTCCATCGCCTCGAAGCGCTTGTCCATCGCCTCGAAGCGCTTGTCCATCGCCTCGAAGCGTTGGCCGAAATCCTCGCGGAGCTGCTGGATGGCGGCCAGGATGGCCTCGAACCGTCCGTCCAGCAAGCTGGCCTTGCCAGTGACCGCGGCCGGGGGCATCGAGAGGACCTCGGTGAGCCGCTCCTTCAGGTCCGGACGCTCCTTCAGCGTCTGGATGAGCTCCTGTACGTCCTTCTCGCTCATGCGCGACTCCCGTCCGACGACGTGGATTCTAGCACGACCCGCGCTCGCCGTGGAGAGGAATGCGCGAGCCCGCGGCCGCCGGGCGTGCGGAATGTGCGGGGTCCCTGGAATCCGTTCGCCTCTTCGGAGACGGTCGGCCTGCTCCCGTCTCCGCGTGAAGGCGAGGATTGCCGCGGGCCGATCCGCCTGCTATCCTGCGACCGTCCCGCCCGGGAGGACGCGCGTTGGCCGACACCCAGGCCGCGATGGGAGGCGAACCCTCCAAGTTCACCTCGACCGTGTGGACCCGCCTGCGGCTCGCCCAGCAGGGGGACCGCTCGGCGTGGAGCAAGTCGTACCTCCAGTACCGACGCCCCCTCGTCCGCTTCCTCGAGCGGAGGCTCCCCAAGACGGTCGACGCCGAGCTCCTCGCCGACGAGGTCGTCGACCTCATCCTCGGCCGCGAGTTCCTCGAGCGGGCCGACGAGCGCAAGGGACGGTTCCGCGACCTCCTCCTCGCCGTCGCGCGCTACCAGATGGCGAACGCCAAGAGGAAGGTGAAGACGCTCAAGGTCGGAGGGGACCGTGAGAGGGTGTCTTTCGACGACGTCCTCCCCTACCTCGAGTCGCCCGAGGCAGAGCGGAAGGAGTTCGCCGCCTTCTACGTGAAGGAGGTCCTCGACGCCGCGAGGGAACTCCACCGCAAGGACTGCCTCGACCGCGAGAGCCCCGAGGCGGAGCTCATGGACCTGCGGTTCGTGCAGGGGCTCACGCAGCCGGAGATCGCCGAGCGCGTCGGGCGAACGGTGGCCTCGGTGAACACCCTCCTCGCGCGCGGGCGCGAGCGGCTGAAGCTGTGGGTGCGCGAGGTCCTCTGCCCGTTCAGCACGGGCGAGGAGGACCTGCAGGCGGAGGTCCGCTACCTCCTCTCCCTCGCAGCGAGGCGCAAGAAGTAGGAGTCGATCGCCTCCTTGGAGAAACGCGGCGCCATGGGCGAAGAGGCAGGGCAAGGGACGAGCGAGCAGCCGACGCTGCCCGACCCCCGACGGTCTCCGTTCCCCGGCAGCACCCCGACAGTCATCCCGGGCGAGATCGTCTCGGAGCCGACCGTCCCTGCCCACCCCGTCCGGCCGAACGTCCCGCGAAAGCTCGGCCCCTACGAGCTGCAGGAGGAGCTGGGCCACGGCGGGATGGGGATGGTGTTCCGCGCCCGCCACGAGCGCCTCGGCACCCTCTGCGCCCTCAAGGTCCTCATCGCCGGCGAGCACGCCTCCCCCGAATCGATCGCGCGATTCCAGCGCGAGGCCGCCTCCGTCGCCCGGATGGGGAAGCACCCGAACATCGTCACGGTGTTCGACCTTGGCCAGGAAGGTTCCCTCGCCTACTACGCGATGGAGCTGGTCGAGGGGACCACGCTCGCGGCGCGGCTCCGCGAACGTCCCTTCACCCCCGTCGAGACGGCGGCGCTCCTCGAGCGGGTCGCCCGCGCCCTCGCCTTCGCGCACGAGCGGGGCGTCGTCCACCGCGACGTGAAACCCGAGAACATCGTCGTTCGCAGCGACGGGGAACCCCAGGTGATGGACTTCGGCCTCGCGCTCGACCAGAACGCGAGCGCGCGCCTGTCGGTGAGCGGCGACATCATGGGGACGCCCGCCTACATGGCGCCCGAGCAGGCGCGCGGCGACGCCGGGGCGGTCGGCGCGCGCAGCGACGTCTATGCGCTCGGGGCGGTGCTCTACGAAGCACTGGCGGGCCGGCCGCCGTATTTCGGCGACTCCGCGATGGACGTGGTAGTGCGCAAGCTGCGCGAGGACCCGCCGCCGCTGCGCGCGCTCGTGCCCACGCTCGCGCCGGACGTGCAGACCATCGTGGTCAAGGCGATGGAGCGCGACCCGTCCCGCCGCTACGCGGACGCGACGGAGCTCGCCGAGGATCTCGCGCGCTGCCTCGAGGGGGAGGCGATCCGCGCGCGGCCGTCCAGCCGGGCGTACCTCGTCCGGCGCTGGATCGCCCGCAATCCGGGGCTCGCCGCGGCCGCCGGTGCGCTCGCGCTCGCCCTCCTCGGCATTGCCGGCCTGATCGCCGAAGGCGTGCGCCGGGAGGGCGCGCGCGTCCGGGAACTCGATGCCGAGCGGCAGACGGCGCTCGAGCGGCAGCGGATGCGCCGCGCCCAGGCCTTGCCGCACCATCTCGCGGGCGAGGATGGCCGCGAAAAGGCCCGGGAGCTCGTACGCGCGAGCGTGGTCGACAAGCGGGCCGAGATTCTCGACCGGCGCAGCGCCATCTTGCGGGAAGCGGAGAAGGCCTATGACAAGGCGCTCGAGATCGATCCCGAGTTCGCCGAGGCGTGGGCGGGTCGCGGGCGCGCGTTCGCCGATCTCGGCGACCTGCCGCGCGCGCTTCCCGATCTCGACCGCGCCATCGCCCTCAGCCCCCGCTACTCCGAGGCCTACGTCGCCCGCATTCTCGTCCATACCATGGAGCACGATACGCTCTGGACCAAGAGCGGCAAGATCCGCGACACTGACTTCCAGCAGCTCACCGAATTCCCGGACTTGAGCGGGGACCCCGTCGCCGACCGGTTGGTCTTGCAGATCCGCGAGGACGTGAACGCCCTCCTCGATCTCGGCCTCAAGCCCGAGGAAGCGGCCTATTTCAAGGGATGGCTCGCCCGCGTCTCCGGCGACCGCGACCTGGCGCGCGCGGAATTCGAGAAATGCCTGCAGATCTGGCGCTGGTACGCCGCCGGATACGAGGGTCGCGCCGCGCTCGAGCTGGTCTCCCCCCAGCCGAACTTCGAGTCGGTGCAGCGCGACCTCAAGCGCGCGCTCGCCTACGATCCCGGCTCGTTGCGCGCCCGTGGCGTCCTGCTCTACCTGCGCATTCGCACCCGCGACTACCTGAACGCGCTCAACGACCTGCAGACCTTGATGAAGCTGCTGCCGCGGTACGCGCCCCTGTACCTCCTGCGCGGCTTCGTGCGGACCAACGTCTCGGGCGAAGTCGCGGCGGGCGCCGAGGACTTCCGCGAGGCCATCCGGCTCGATCCCAGCTGCGCCCTCGCGTACCTCAACCTGGGCAACCTGCTGGTGTGGCAGAAGCAGTACGAGGAGGCGATTGCGGAATACGACCGGGCGCTGAAGATCAACGACCGCCACGCGCTCATCCACCTATACCGGGCGACTGCGCTCTGGACCTTCGGCCGCCGCGAGGAGGCGCTCGCGGCCGTCGAACGGGCGCTCGTGATCGATCCGGGCTTCGATTTCGCGCGCTGCGAGCGGGCCCAATACCTCGTCGATCTGGGCCGCGCCGACGAGGCCGCTGCCGACCTCCGCGTCGCTCTCGCCCGGGACACCGCGCCCACCCCGACCTGGATCGCCTACATGAACATATGCAACGCCCGGGGCCGCCTGGCGGACGCGGCCACGGCCCTCGACGAGGCGCTCGCGCGCGAGCCGCAACGGGCCGACCTGCACTTCGTGCGCGGCTTGGCCTTCGACAAGGCGGGCAGCCGGAAAGACGCGCTTGCCGCGGTGGAAAAGGCGCTCGGACTCGGACTTGCCCCGCCCTATGACGAGCAGGCGCGCCGGATGCGCGACCGGTTGCGGGGGAAGTGAGCGCGCGTCTTCCGCCGCGCCCGGCCCCGAAGCCACCTGGGCGCGAGGGGCGCGAGCGACGCCCTTGATCCACCCGGCGCTTTGCCCTACCATTCGGGTCGCTCTCGCGTTCCTCTCGAACTCGGAGACCCCACGGGATGGAAGCCCGTTGCCCCGCCTGTGGCCGCGAACCCGCTGCGTCGTCCGGCGGTCCTTGCGCGACCTGCGCGAAGGCCGGCGCGGGGACCCAAGCGGCAAACCGCCCGACCGGCCCGGCGACCCACGGCGCGGCCCCGCTCCCGGTACCGCCCGCGTCCCCCTGCCCGACTCCGGTCGAAGCCACGCGCGCCTACTCCCAGAACCGCGTCCCCGGGGACCTGCCCACCCGCACGTCCGCGCCCGCGGAACCCGGTCCGGCTCCCGGCACCGCGTTCGGCCGCTACCGCCTCGAGCGCACCCTCGGAGCCGGCGGGATGGGCGTGGTCTGGCTCGCGTTCGACTCCGAACTGCGCCGCCCGGTCGCGCTGAAGCTGATGCGCGAATCCGAATGGACCTCCCCGGACTCCGGCGCGCGCTTCGAGCGCGAGGCGCGGCTGGCCGCGCGCCTGCGTCACTCCGGGATCGTGCGGGTCCACGACGTCGGCATGCACGAGGGCCGCCGCTACCTCACCATGGACTATGTCGAGGGTCGCACCCTTGGCGAGGTTCTCCAAGAATCCTGGAATGCCGACGCCGCGGGCGCCGCGGGCGCGGCCGATCGTCTGCGCCGCCTGGTCGCCCTCCTCGCCGAGACCGCCGAAGCCGTGGCCCACGCCCACGGCGAAGGGGTGATCCATCGCGACCTCAAGCCCTCCAACGTGCTCGTCGATCGTGAGGGCCGTGCCGTGGTGATGGACTTCGGGCTGGCCAAGGAGGTCGCGCTCGAGCCGGGGTCGGAACCGGCCGGACCCGCGCCCGCCCGGATGACCCTCAGCGGCCAGATCCTCGGCACTCCGACCTACATGAGCCCGGAGCAGGTCGCGGCCGACGGGGAGGCGATCGGTCCGTGCAGCGACGTGTGGGCTCTGGGTGTGATGCTCTACGAGGTCCTCGCGCGCAAGGACCCGTTCGCTGCGGCCAGGACGCTCGACGTGTTCCAGGCGATCACCCGGGAGGATCCCGCCCCGCCGCGCCGGTTCAACCGCGACTCGCCGGCCGACCTCGAAGCGGTGAGTCTCAAAGCGCTCGAAAAGGAGCCTGGGCGGCGGTACGCGGGCGCGGGGGAATTCGCGGAGGAACTGCGCCGATGGTTGCGCGGCGAGCCGGTGCAGGCGCGCTTGCCCTCGGTCGCGGCGCGGCTTTGGCGCGTGACCGTGCGCTGGAAGATGGCGGTGATCCCGGCGTCCGTGGCGGCGCTGCTCGGGTTGACGTTCGGCGCCTACGTGCTCGGGACGCGCCGGGCGACCGATCGCCTGGTCGAACGCTGGACGCAGGAAGGAGCGAGGCACGAGGCGGCGGGGCGTCGGCAGGAGGCGCTGCAGGCGTACGAGCGCGCCTACGGCCTCGCACCCGACGATGTCGTGCTCGCCTCGTTCCGCGATGCCGCGGCCGCGCGCCTGGCGGAGGATCGCGAGCGCCTGGCGCGCGAGAAGCGGCTGGCGGAGGAGCGCAAGTCGGCCGCCGAAGTCTACCACCTCGCGGCGCGGCAGCTCGAGCTGTTCCGGCTGCGCTCGTATCGCCGCGACTGGCGGCTCGACGATCGCGAGATCGCGGACTACGAAAGGCTGGTGGATACGTGCCGTGCGGAGATGTCGCGCACCGGCGAGATCGCCCAGGCCTGGTGGGTGGTGGGCCGGGTGCGGCACGTGCTGGGCGACCCGAGCGCGGCGCTGGAGGCGTACGAAGCCGGGCTGGCGCTGGACGCGCGCCACGGGGCCTGCCTTCTCCACAAGGCCAAGGCCTGGATCGAGCGCGCGGTGTTCGAGCGCCTGACCTCCCTGCGCGACCGCGACCGCGCGGCCTCGGCCGAGAAGCGCATGGCGGCGGCGCTCGAGCTGGTGGAGGCGGCGATCGGGGAAGGCGCGGGGTCCGAGTTCGAGCTCGACTTGGCCCGCGGCTACCAGCTCGTGGTCCAGCACAAGGACGCGCGCGACTACTGCGAGGCGATGCTGATGAAGTGGAGCGGGCAGGACTTCGCGGAGGAGTTCCTGCTCATACGTGGACTGGCCCGCGGGGAAGGGCTGATCGAGGCGGCGACGGCGGCGTCGAGC
>Ga0082335_1003977_pt1 | contig 23190 bp, 22 predicted proteins | sample Subgrocontami58m_FD_72375 | JGI IMG/M metagenome (GOLD analysis project Ga0082335, IMG submission 72375) | Subsurface groundwater microbial communities from S. Glens Falls, New York, USA - GMW37 contaminated, 5.8 m (SPADES assembly) (version 2) ...
GTCCGGTTCTCCACCAGCATCCGAACTGCCCGTTCACGCAACTCCGGAGAGTAACGAGGTATTTTCGACATGAAGTAATCCTCTCAGAGGATTTACTCTCCAACATTCCCGGCACGATTCACGGTCGAGGCGTGCGAGATGTCTCTTCTACAAGGATAAACATCTATACCTAGATAGAGTTCTGCTTGACCTCTAGCGATTGAGACTTACATGCCGCACATTCTTGGACTTCATCTGGGCCACGATGCCTCTGCTTCAGTTATCAGTGATAGTGGCCTATTGGTGTCTGTGGTTCAGGAGAGGCTTACAAGAGTTCGTCATGATTTTGGTCTTGATATCGAGACCATTGATACCGCACTCCAGAGCGCGGGGTTGAGTCTAGATCGCATCGATCAGGTGGCGATCACCTGCACCCAGTTGATGCCGGCAGTCATCAGATCTCCAGGGGACCTATCGTTCCGAGAACTGCCGCGATCAAAGGCAAACGCGAAGCTCCCCCAGGAACGAAGTCAAGGAGATTCAGGAGCTCAGGGGCAGGAAGCGTCAGATAATTTGATTCGGCTCCAGGGACGAGATTGGGTTTCTCCGGAGGACGAGGCACGTTTGATATTGGATTCGTGGCGGAGCGAAGATCCTCCGTCCTACGCGCTGGAGGCACTACACGGTCTTTTGGTCAGCCAGAGGAGGATCCCATATGCCCGCCTCCAAGAGTGGGACATGCATCTGGTCAATGATCCCCTAACCGGCAGAGGCGGGTGGCAAGTCCCTGTTTCGCTCGCCGAGGTCAAGGAGAGAGTTGCGAGCGAATTGCGCATGGGGGCTGGAATCCCCATGCAACATCAGTCCTCCCCGATAGAGGTGACCATTCGAGGGAAGATTTTCCCGGGCCATTTCTGGGCGCATCACGCGACCCATGCTGCCTCGAACCTCAGCGTCGACCCACGGCCACGGCTGGTACTAACGCATGATGGGGGCTTAGGCACCCAATCGGGTGGCATTTGGGAATGGAATGGAGGCAACCTCAATTTCCTGGGCCCCCATTACTTTGAACTCGGACAACTCTACGACTATGTGGCCTCGAACTTAGGTCTGGGCACCATCGGCGGTGCAGGCAAACTCATGGGATTGGCCTCTTACGGCAACGGACGCCTTTGGCGAAAAGCCCTGTTGCCTTTGGGGAATGCAATGGACCTTAGTTCCGCGCTGGCTCATCGCTTCGGTCCACTACCGAACTCAGGCGTCGATCTGTACCGCGCCTTCTGGACACTCGCCCAGATGGAGGCCAAAACTGATTTGATAAGTCTTGCGGGTCTGGGATCACCTTATTCGGTCACTAACGAAGGCCCAGTTGAGATCGCCAACTTCACGCAGCGGTATGTACAAGAGTGCTTCTCCGATTTGGCGATATTTTGTTCCACACTCGCCCCTTATGAGGCTCTTGGTATCTCCGGAGGATTCGCGCTCAACTGTCCGACCAATACCGCTGTCAGCAATGCAATTGGTGAAAATATCGAAGTTATTGTCGAACCCCATTGCGAAGACGGCGGGTGTTCAATCGGTGCGGCAGTGTTGACCTATCTCGACGTGAAAGGTGAACTCCCGACGTCGTCGCGACCGCGCGGCACGAACGTTGCATTTGCGGGGCCCGCGATCATCGAAATGACCTTAACTTCGCTCATAGCTGCTGCCGAAGCCGTCGGGGGACGGGTGATAGAAGTTCGCGATCCTTCATCACTCATGGCAGCGGCTTTACGAGACGACCGAGTCGTCGCTGTTGTTTCTGAAAGATCAGAAGTGGGACCTCGCGCCCTAGGGCATCGCTCGATTCTTGCCAACGCGACTCGCGGAGCAAATTGGGAGAGGGTTAATGCGATCAAGGGGCGAGAGAAATGGCGCCCCTTTGCACCAGTTGTACTCGAAGAGGACCTCTCCGAGTATTTTGAACAGGGCCCAAGGACGTCTCCTCACATGCTCTTCAACTATGTTGTTCGCCCGTTTGCTCGTAATTTGCTCCCGGCAATATGTCACGTTGATGGTACTTCTCGGGTTCAAACTGTGGCAGATGGCGATGAACCTCTACGGTCGATCCTCCTTGCTCTGAAGGATCTGAGACAAGTGCCTATTGTCTTAAACACTTCGTTTAACGGTCCCGGTGATCCAATCGTTGAAACCCCGGGCGAAGCAATTGAGATGTGGAGCAAATCTGCGATCGATGTTCTGTCAATCCATGGATATCTGCTACTCAAGCCTGGGATAGATCTCTGACTCCTTCTTGGTTTGGCGGCTTCGAGATGCCGAACCTCAAAGCCATGTGCAGCGAAGATTGGGACGCAGTGAAGGGTCCCCCCGCGGGGAATTGATTTTTAGGGCGGCACCAACATTCGACGAGCGCATGGCCGCCAATTTTGAGTGTGCGGCTTACCTCTAGGCCTTGATGCGCTCTCCAGTCGAGTCAAAGAGGGGGGTGTGTTCAGTTGGTGGCACCCAAAACCGCGAAACTGTCAGCCGTTCCAAGGTTCACGGTTGTTGGGCTGACTGCGTACGCTTCAACTCCACCCATCAAGATGATTGGTACGAAATAGGCAGTATCTGCGGCGGATCTGAACGTTACAAGCGGTGTGCGTCAAGATTGTTCAAACGCCACCAACGCCGGCGCCGAATAGGGCAAATACATATTTGCCAGGAACACTGTTTGAAAGAGATACCGATATTGCCCGACCAGTTGGGATGAATTCAGTTGCTGGACCTGTTCCGGTTCCGAGTAGGCCCTTGCCTGAAATCAAGACAGTCAGAGAGCCGACGGTCATGGCTTTGCCGTATTCGTCCTTTACGGAGACAACCATCGTTGCGGCTGGAGAGCCGGAGACCCGGTCATGGTTCTTTTCCCCACTCTCCGTTGTAGGCGCACTCAATTCTTCGAGCCTCTTATCTTCTCGTGCGTTACCAATTTTGTTGTTAAACATGTTTCGTCCTATCGAAGTCAGTTGGGTGTGACTACCCATTTATGAGAGACATCTTCATGGTAGGTAAGCGTTGGCATAGGAGTCCCTGAGTTCTCGGTGGTATCCATGTGGGTCCACGAGGGGCGAGCAATCCTGCCGCGCTGCCGTCGATTCGATACCCTCAACAGAGTTGGCCTACTGATTTACTGGTCCTAATAGCGATCTATTTGACATACCGTAATCGGACCCGGGTTATGTACCTATAACAGGTGTCTGAAGGGATGTTGGCCATGTCGATCATGGATGAGTTTGCCGGTATTACCGAAGCTAAGAGCGCCCTACCTGGCGTTCTTACTCGACTAGAAAGTGGTTCCGTCGACCACGTATTTGTCATGCGGAACAACAAGCCGGCTGCTGTCCTATCGGCCGTGGATGAATACCAACATCTCCGATCACTTAGCGCACTGCGTGAGCACCTTGAGGACGCCCAAATGATCCACGAAGCTATACGAGCCGACGATGGAGTTCGACACAACCTCGATGATGCCCTCGCAGATTCGCAAGAGAGAACCTGAAAGAACTTGATGGCAGTACAAGAACTCTGCTGGCATTGATTTAACGGGTAGGTTGAAAATTTATCTAAAGTCAACGGGACTTCGAATTATCTATCAGATCGTCAAGAAACCAAGCCGTGAGAACTCCGAGAAACATGGAGATTTGGGGGTAGTTGACGTCCTAGCGATAGGTCCACGAACTGATATGGCCGTTTATCTGAGAATGCTTGCTTGATTTGGCCCCACCTTCTGGTCGGTTGAATACTACTTAGTGGTTCGGGTTGGGGTGGCTAGTCGGTAGCTTTGGGTGCCGGTTTCGATGATGTGTGCCCGGTAGGTGATTCGATCGATAACAGCAGCGGCGAGTCGGATGTCGGTGAAGGTTTTGCTCCATTCTGAGAATGGGGCGTTGCTTGCGATGGCGATGGATGCCCGTTCTTCACGTTCGGTGAGGATTTGGAAGAGTAGTTCTGCTGCTCGTTGGTCGAGGTGGACGTAGCCGAGTTCGTCGATGGCCAGTAAGTCGAATCGGCCGTAGCGGGCGACGGTTTTAGACAGGTGTAAGTCATCGGCTGCTTCAGCGAGTTCGTTGGCTAGTTGCGCGCAGGTGACGTATCGGACGCGGTGCCCGTTCTCGGCGGCGGCGAGGCATGTTCCGATGAGTAGGTGGGATTTTCCGGTGCCGGAATCACCGAGTAGGACAACGGGTTGGGATGCGGTGATGAAGCCGCCACTGGCCAGTAGTGCGATGGTCTGCGCGGTGATGTGCGGGTTGGCGACGGTGTCGAAGTCGGTCAGGGTTTTGATGCGTGGCAAGTGTGCTTCATAGATGCGTCGCTGACGCCTGCGTTCGTGTCGAATATCGACTTCGATTTGTAGCGCGGCGGTCAAGAACGCTGGATAGGTCAGGCGACTACTGGTCGCATTCACACAGACCTGTGCGATCTCGGGGGCTAGGCCAGTGAGGTTGAGTTGCCTGGCGAGGTCGAATGCATGATCGCTTTCACCGGTCATGCTGCCTGTTGGCGTTTTACGAGTTCTAGTTTTGCTAACCGTGGTAGTACTGGGGGTGTTCACGAGGTGATGTCCTTCCGGTTGTCCAGCAGTGCGTCATAGACGCCCAGAACTGGCAGGGGCCGATGCGCGCCGGGCGCGTGCATCGGGATTCCGATCCGCACGTTATTTAGGCGTGTGGGGTGTTCGATGGCGCGGCGGGTTTCCACCGCGACCACGACTGGGTCAGTACTAACGATCGCTAGGGCGGCCCGCACTCCGGTCAGGACATCGACCCGAGCGTGGTGACGGTGGAGCAGTAGTACTTCGCAGAGCGCCCTCGTGCCAAGCCTGTCTCCGTGTCGGCGTCGTGCCAGATCCCAAAACTGTTGATATTCAATGGGGAATCGGTCGGCAGCTCGAGCCTGAGCGAGGGCGGTGGATCCGGGCAGGGCGCCCGGTTTTCGCTGTAGTACTTCCAGATAATGGTCAATATCGAGGACTTCAGTTTTGCGATGGAGCGCTCTGGCATGGCGGGCGATGACGACCCCGCGATCCCAGAAAATCACGCTCTCAGCCCCAAGATCGAAAGTGACACGGGTGCCTTGGAGGTGGGCGGGTACTGAATAGAAGCATTGCCGCACACACACTCGCCCTTTAACATCCACGCGTGCAGTGCCGCGGCTAGTGGTGGTGAACGAATCATTTGGCAGCGGCCACATGCTCGCCTGGTCGATCACTGCTAGGGCACCGACCAGGCTTCCAGCTCCGGGTCCTCGGCCGATGACGAAACGTTCATCGTCGCGTTCATCGCACAAGTCGATATAGGAATTCAAATCCGCGAGAGTGTCAAACATTGGGACCGGGGTCAGATGGTTTCGACGGAACCGGCCAACCTCACCTTCCACCCCACCTTTCTCATGCGCCCCACTGATCCCAGGCCGACAGAAGAATGAGTCGAACAGATAATGACTACGCATCGCGGTGAACCGATCGTTTTCGATCCGTTCCCGACCCGTCAGGATCCGAGTCACCGCAGTCTTCAAGTTGTCATAACGCACCATCTTGGGGACTCCACCCAAGTGGGCGAACCCGCGCACGTGCGCATCCAACCACGACTCTTGGGCTGCGTGCGCATACGCGCGATGAAACCCGCGGGAGGAGAACGAGGACCGCATCACAAACAACTGCAATGTCATCGAAACCCCACCAATCACCGCGACGAAGGCACCCCAGTCGATCTCGGCCTCCGCGCCCGGCAGATGAGTCTGGGCAACCATTACCGTCGCGGGATCGGCCGTGGCCAACTCCAAACGCAGCTGCGCAACCACCGCACGAACCCGCGAAGCAGAAACCACCACACCGTGCTCGCAGGCGAGCCGGTCACCGATCCGTTTAGCCGTATGACGCTGCTTACGCGGGGCATCAAGGTCATCAACTAATACTTGGCGGATCCACTCACGCCACGGCCCTTACACCGGCGACGGACGTGAAGACGGCACCGCCCGAGGCGGTGGCACTTGCCCATTCACTGCCAGACGCACATCACGTCGATGCACCCCGAACCGCTTAGAAGCATCCCGAATCGAAAGCCCTTCATCCCGCCGGGCACGACGGATACGCTCATACAACTCCACCTTGGACACTCGATTTCTCCTCCACCAGTGACGACCCAGACAGCCGTCACGGTAGAGAAATTCAGGGTTCAAGGTGGGGCCAAATCAAGCAGGCGCTACGCCCTCAAGTGGGGCCAAATCAAGCAGGTGTTCTCATTTATCGAAATGCGGCTCAAGAACTAAGGCGTCTTGGCCGTCATCGCTAGCGCTAGCAGCGAGTACTCCGCCATTTACCTGGATGTCTCACCTCGTGTGTAACTAACTAGTTGGTTGATCAATACGAGGAGATTAAAGCCGTCGTTCTGAGCGAGTTAGGCCTTGATGCGTTCGTTTGCCGATGATCTCGGAGTTGTCGGTGTCGGCCAATAGTTTTGTCGCAGTGAGAGCCGGCATCTGCAAAGTGCAGAAATGGTAGTGTAGAGGGTGCAGAAATGGTAGTATAGAGGGTGCAGAAATGGTAGTGTAAACAATTAGGAAAGGTAGTTGGGTGTGAATGAGAAACTGGCGTACCGTCGCCGGATTGTCGACGACCAGCTCGACGCGCTGCTTCCAGACATACCGGCTATTTTGCTAGACGGCCCAAAAGGAGTTGGCAAGACAGAGACCGCTCTTCGGCGGGCAAGTTCGATTTTTCGCCTGGATGACCCCGCTCATTTGCAAATTGTTCAAGCATCCCCGGAGTTAGCTCTGGGGCAGCCCGGGCCAGTGCTGTTTGACGAATGGCAAAGGTTGCCTCCGATTTGGGATGCAGTTAAGAGAGCCGTCGACTCAAAAGTTAGTGGGCTAGGCCCGTTTCTATTGACTGGGTCTGCCTACGTGCCAGGAGTGACTATTCACTCGGGTGCCGGTCGAATCCATGAACTCCGGATGCGCCCAATGACTCTTTCAGAGCGTGGGGTCACGATACCAACCGTGAGTATTAAGTCGCTTCTGGATGGCGGGAGTGAAATAGCGACAACAAATTCAACGTTCAAACTTGTGAACTATGTTGAGGAAATAGTCGCGTCAGGGTTTCCCGGTATTCGAACTCTTAAGAAGCTGGCCAGGCAGGCCCAGCTTGACTCATATTTAGTCAATATAGTTCAAAAAGATATAAGAGAAGCTGGCCAAAATGTTCGTCGACCTGAAGCCGTGATGGCTTGGCTGAGAGGCTATGCGGCCGCCACAGCTACGAGTACTTCATGGGAAAAAATTCGAAACGCAGCTACACCTGGAGATGATGTAAAACCCGCAAGATCCACACTCCAACCGTATATCGAAGTATTGCGGATGTTGCGAATTCTTGATGAAGTGCCCGCCTGGCTGCCAAGTAAGAATCATCTTTCGAACTTAGGGCAAGCTCCAAAGCACCATCTCGCAGACCCAGCTCTTGCTGCCCGAATCCTTGGATTGACGACGGAAAAGCTGATTGCTGGAGAGGAAGGAATAATTTCCATTCCTCGTGATGGCACGTTACTTGGCGCCCTCTTCGAATCATTGGTGACATTGAATGTTCGAGTATTTGCACAGCAACTCAACGCAAGAGTTTTCCATCTTCGCACGACAGACACTCGTCATGAAGTGGATCTAATACTTGAGTCAGAACAGGGAAAGATTCTTGGTATTGAAGTAAAACTTTCTCCAGTCGTGACCGACGTCGATGTACGACATCTCTTGTGGTTAAGAGATAACGCAAAGACGCAAGTATCAGATTTGATTGTCGTTACCACAGGAGACACTGCATATCGGCGTAAAGATGGTATTGCGGTGGTACCGCTGGCCCTATTGGGTGCTTGATCTCGGTCAGAATAACAAGTCTGAACGCTACGTGGCACCCGCTATGGAGCTAACCGCCCTTGTTAGGGCGATGAGTGCGACCATGGTAATCCGCTTGGTTTTCAACAACGTTTAGGGTTTGCACCTTCTTGCTTACCTGAGATCCTTTGGCAAGTGTTGGAAATAGTTTTGTGACTGTGAGAATCGGCGTCTACATCGATGGGTTTAACCTCTATTACGGAGCTCGTGGTCTTTGCGGCCGTTCGACTCCAGGTTGGCGCTGGCTCAATCTTCGGAGTCTTGCCGAGACCCTAGTCGGACAACACTCGCTGTGGACGAATCCCATAATCGAAAAAGTTACGTATTGCACCGCGCGGATTAGCGCCGTAGGAAGTTCCACAAGCCAACGCGAGTAGGACGTGTACATACGCGCACTTGAGTGGTCAGGTTCAGTAACTCAAGTGGTTTTGATGCGCTCGCCAGTGGGATCAAGTAGTGGGTCTTTGGCGATGGAGTTGTAGCACCGGAGAGTTCAGTTGTAAAAGTATCCCAGAGCGGGATACTTGTGAGTTCAATTTTTGACAAAAGTATCCTATGTCGGGATACTTTTGCATATGGGTCGTGTTCAGGAACTGCTTTGGGATCTTGCCGAGAAGCACCACGGCGTGATCACCTCAAAGGCGGCCACGGCAGTCGGAGTGCCGCGTGTAGAACTCGTGAAGTTGGCACGGCGCGGGTGGCTGGAACACATCGGGCATGGTGTCTATCGCCTTCCTAGGCTTGCCGGGACGGGTTGGGACGATCTCGCAGCAGCGGTTGCTTGGCCTGCGGATAGGGGTGTGCTCTCGCACGCGACAGCGTTACTTGTGCATGAACTTGCGGACGTTAATCCACACACGATTCACCTTACGCTCTCCGTCGGATATAGGCCGAGACGGACGGGGGCAACCGGACTTACTCTGCACTGGGAAGAGCTTGCCCCGAATGAGATTGAACTGAAGGAAGGGCTGCCAGTGGTTAAACCAGCAGTTGCGATTCGTCAGTGCTTAGAGGCCGGAGATGTACCGTTTCACCTACTTCGCCAGGCGGTTGAGACCGCGCTCGGCAAGGGGCGCATTACTCCTGTGCAAGCCACTTTGCTAACTGCCCGGTTGGATGGTGTGAAGTTGTGAGCGGTGATCCTGTCTTGCCGCTACATCCCATCTCATTGATGCCAGCGAGGGGTAAGCCGCCGGCAACCAAGCGGGCTCTGATGAGTTGGTTAAGTACGGCTTCCCGAGAGATTGAAATACCTCAGCGTCGACTTAGCGTGCTCGTTGCGAATTCAGTTGTTCTCGCAGCACTACAGCGCGATCTTGATGCGAGAGGTCCACGTTTCTTGCTGAAAGGAGGCACCGGAATTGAGTTTCGGTTAGGGCTTCGTGCTCGCGCCAGTGCGGACTTAGACACTTTGTTCAGAGGGGAATTTCAGCACTGGTTAGAAAGTCTAGACCGCGCTCTGGTCGAACCGTTTCCACCGTTCACGTTCAGCAGAAGCGAGCCTGAACTCATAGAAGTCTCAACTCGTGTTGTGAAACCGTATCGGGTGAGAATCTAACTATTCTTAAATGGCTCTGCAACTCTTTCGACTCAGTTGGAAGTAGCTCCTGATGAAGCAGGAGCTGGGAATCTCATGGAGAATCTCACGCTTCCAAACCTTGCATACTTTGGGATTGAGGTGGGAGTTAGTGCAGCGGCCATGTTGCTTAACTATCAAGTCGTCCAAAAGTTTCATGCGGTTACAGATCCACATGATCCCCCAAACTACATCAACGACCGCGCTCACGATCTGGTAGATCTTCTCTTGCTTCGACGAGCATTTTATTCACCGAGCAATAATGATCAACTGCACGAACTTCGAAGTGTTGCCGTGGAACTATTCAGTGCGAGAGCTCGAGATGCGGAGACGTTGGGACTCTCTCCGCGCGAATGGCCACCAAGCATCCATCTCCCAGAACATTGGCGTGAGGCGTATCGGGCGGCGCGTGGTGGCGTTGGCCAGGACAGCGACGAACTTCCGCGCCAGGTGCAAGAAGCGGCCAATGAGGTAGTTGAATGGATAGCCGAGATTGATCGGGTATCGACCAGGTAACGTGTGTTCATCTTTTTGATATATGCGTGGATCCCTCATTGCATACTGAATTAGGGAAGCACGATTGGTGTTCACAGAAGTCGTCACGATCAATCGTGACGCTAACGCTGCCTATATTCGACTCAGTCGTGAGGCTAGCGTTTGTACCGAAACCTTGAATGATTTTGTAAGCGTTGATCTTGATAGTTTGCTCTGATCTCACAGAATCAATTAAAGAACCGTGGCTCGCGAGTTAGTGATCAATTCGGGGTGAGCGGAGCCACCGCTCGGGGTGAGCTAGGCCTTGATGCGCTCTCCCGTCGGATCGAAGAGTGGGTCTTTGGCGATTGTGCCGTGGATCCATTCACCAAAGATTTCGATTTCCACTTTTGTGCCTGGTTCGCTGTTTGCGATTGGCAGGTAGGCGTAGGCGATGGACTTGCCGATCGAGTGGCCTTGGCCGCCCGATTTAACTCGTCCGATCACTTGGCCTTCGTGGCGGACTGGTTCGTTGCCAAGAGCCACGCGAGTGATGTCGTCGACCAGGATCGCTCGGAGTCTTCACGTGACGCCATCTTTCTTGATGGTCTCTAACGCTTGCTTGCCGATGAAGCTTTCTTTCTTATTTAGTGCGTATTCGCTCTTATTTAGTGCGTATTCGCTGCTGCACTAGAAGTCCCAACCAAGTACATCTTTGGTTAGTTGTCTTGATCCGGCTCAGCTAGCTGCACGCTTGCTTGACCATGTTTCATAAGACCAAGCACAGGTACGGGCAGTTCCATTCGTGCCGCCGTCGTTGCGATCCCTTCGCGAATGAAGGGCCAAGCCGCCATGATGGCTACTTTTTCGATGAAACTATGTATTGCAGTTTGCCCTAAGTCGATTGGCTCGCTGAACTTGTACATGAGACTGACGTCGATCAGGAATACCCCCAAGCCGTTATCGACGGTCGCTCGGAAACGCGACTCGATATGTTCTTCGTTGTGGTTCTCCATGATTTGGATGTCCATCTTTGGTTCCGGTAGAAGTACAGGACCAGTTGGTTCGCTCTTCGCCATGGGCCCAGCTTCGGTTCTCTTGCCACTCACCTCGTACTCTCGCAAAGCGACCAAGCTGAGGAGCGGCACAAGTTCCTCAACTGATTCAATCGAACGTCGTTTTGTTTTGGCAGTCATTGTTTGTAAACCCGATTCACTATGCAGCTAGATCGAATGATGCGCTTTCGACTGATGCGACCTGTTGGGTTGGTTGGCTTTGGTTAGGAATAAAGTTGTCCATGGTGGTATGCGAGCGCCAGGTCCAGCCAGATTCTGAAGCGATTGCATAAGCCGCGAGGATTCCACCGATAAGTTGAATGTCTCGTCGACTTGGGAAGTTCATTTCTTCGACGTTGTCGCCTCGAGCGGCCAAAGCTGTCACTACCTCACCCCAAAGCCAGAGACCACCTTCAGTCAGAATGTACGGACTCGGGAATGGCGTTTCAGCATGGCGCTCACCGCGGATCCATTGTCCGACAGACTGCGGAGTAACCCCCATTCTGCGGGCGATTTCACTGCGAGAAACCACGTCATCGACGAGCCTAATTGGCTCGGCTCCCACCTTTCGAAGCGTGGTTACCGCGTCGATTGCGGCGCTCACACAGTCCTCACCTTCAGCGGTTAGGGTGATTGTGGTTACCCGGGCATGGACTGCGATTACCGAGTCGAATTGGTCGGCTACTAGATCTTCTGTTTCTTCGTCAAGTGCGGGCAACTCAAACGAAAGTTCGTATGAATTTGTAGGCATGGCTGGAACTCTCCGCCAAATTCCTGCTGTTGTCAAGTTGAAACAGAGGGATCTATCCATCCAGTTCGTGGTGATCAGGACAGTGTCCTGCTAGTCGGCGTATCCGTCTTGCCTGGTTACCAGGGTTCTTGGGGGTTCCATCCACCCGGATCCGCCCTCCCCCGCATGGACAGTACAAATAGAACTTGTGGCCCTGCCGACGGATCCGCCACTCCTCGGCTTCAAGATCTTTCAGGACGTCATAAACAGGTGGGTCGACATCATTTCGCACCGCATGTGCGGAAACCCATTCACCTGACACACCATGAGTATTCAGCGCGAGGTGTCTCGGCGCAATTTTTCCTGTGGATAGCCGGTGGCACTCTGTTGTGTCTTAACAACTTTCCGCTGGCAGCAACTTGAATATGAGGCAGTTTTCAACTGTCTACACCGGGAATCAGGCCTTGATGCGCTCGCCCGTGGGATCGAAGAGTGGGTCTTTGGCTACCGTTCCGTCTAGCCATTCGCCGAAGATTTCTATTTCGACTTTGGTGCCTGGCTCGGTGTGTGCGATTGGCAAGTAGGCATAGGCGATCGACTTGCCGATCGAGTGTCCTTGACCGCCGGATTTCACTCGTCCGATAACTTTGCCGTTGTGCCGCACCGGCTCGTTGCCAAGAGCAACGCGCGTGATGTCGTCGATCAGGATCGCTCTGAGTCTGCGGATTACTCCGTCCTTCTTCACGGTTTCAAGAGCTGACTTGCCAACGAAGTCTGCTTGCTTGTTGAGCGAGACTGCGAAGCCGAGTCCTGCCTCGTATGGATTGGTATCAGAGCCGATCTCGCCACCCCAAGCACGGTAACCCTTCTCCAACCGAAGTGTGTCGATCGCTTTGTAGCCACATGGAGTTAGCTCGAATGGGTTTCCCGCCTCAATGAGGGTCTTCCAGAGCGTGAGCGTGTATTCGCTGCTGCAGTAGAACTCCCAGCCCAGTTCGCCAACGTAAGTGATTCGGCTCGCGCGGGTTGGCACATCGCCGACTGTGATCATCTTTGAAGTCATAAATGGGAATGCTTCGTTGCTGACGTCCTGCGGAGTAGTGGATTCGAGGATCTTGCGGGCGTTCGGACCCCAGAGGCCGATGCAGGCGAATCTTCCTGTGACATCTTCGAGAATCACGTCGTTGAAGCCGAGTTCTCGACGTTGTTTCTTGAGCCAACCAAGATCGTGGGTGCCGAAGGCAGTGCCGGTGACAATCAGGAATGCAGTCCCATCTGTCTGCGTGACGGTGAAGTCGCACTCAATGCCGCCGCGTTTGTTCAGTGCTTGGGTGTAGACGATTTTTCCAACACCTTTGACGACATCGTTTGCGCAGACGGTCTGTAGAAACTCTTCTGCTCTTGCGCCTTGAACGGCGAACTTTGCGAAGCTCGACTCGTCGAAGATTCCTGCGCTCGTTCTAGTGGCATGGTGTTCGGCGGCGATCGCGGGTGACCAGTACTTGCCGGCCCATCCCTCTGGCCTGAGGGATGGGCTCGTGGTCTTGGTGTTGGCATTGCTTTCGTAATAGTTGACGCGTTCCCAACCGGCCTTCTCGCCGAAAGATGCGTTCTGGCTCTTGTGCCACTCGTATGCGGGTGGGACTTTTAGTGGTCGCGCGCTCTGACGTTCTTCGCCTGGGTAGTGGATGTCGTAGTAGGTCTCGTAGTTTTCGACCGTGCGCTTGAGCGTGAACGATGGCGAGTTGTATTGCGCGCCGAAGCGGCGAATGTCCATGTGCCATAGGTCCATTGTGGGCTCGCCGGCGATGATCCACTCGGCCATGACTTTGCCAATACCGCCGGTGCCGGCGATGCCGTGGGCACAGAAACCGGCAGCCACGTAGAAGCCGCCGACTTCGGTCTCGCCAAGACAGAATTCGTTATCTGGCGTGAAGCCTTCCGGACCGTTGATCATGGTGCGTACGCCGATTTCGCCGAGCTTTGGAACGCGCCGCTGCGAATTCTCGACGATCTCTTCGAAGCGATCCCAATCTTCAGGGAGTAGTCGTCCATTGAAATCAGCGGGTACTTGATCAAATGAAGTCTCACTCGCGGTCCAAGGCTTTGAGTCGCGTTCGTAACCGCCCATTACCAACCCTTGGACTTCCTGCCGGAAGTAGACGAGCAGGTCTGGATCGCGGAGCGATGGCATCGTTTTATCGCTGCGCGCCATGAATGAATCGGTCACCACGTATTGGTGGCTCATCGGGATGATTGGAATGCGTACGTCGACTAGACGGCCGATTTCAGGTGCGAAGAGTCCGCCACAGTTGACGACGATCTCGCACTCGATATCACCTTTATCCGTCTGCACTTTCTTGACGCGTCCATTCTCGGTGTTGATCGCAAGGACGCGAGTGTGAGTAAAGATCTTCACTCCGTTGGCGCGTGCACCATTGGCTAACGCATGGGCAAGCTGTGATGGATCGACTTGTCCGTCGGTTGGTAGGAAACAGGCACCGACCACGCCTTCAGTGCTCATTAGCGGAAAGAGATCCCGTGCTTCCTTGGCTGAAATTTCATGAAGATTCAGATCGAATGTGCGAGCCCAGCCGATTTGGCGGCGGATCTCTTCCATCCGCTCTTTCGACGAGGCGAGTTTGATGCTGCCGCACTCGTTCCAGGACGGCGGCGTGTCGGTCTTCTGCAATTCGCGATACAACTCGACCGAGTACATGTTCATTCGGGTCAATGTTGGATCGGCCCGTAATTGTCCGACGAGTCCGGCCGAGTGGAACGTCGAACCGCTGGTCAGTTCGTTCCGGTCGAGGAGCACGACATCGCGCTCGCCGTGCTTGGCCAGATGGTAGGCCACCGAGGTGCCACCCACTCCGCCTCCGATAACGACGATGCGGGCACGTGTTGGGATCTTTCTACGGACATCAGCTGAAACTTCACTATTGGACATGGGGGAACGCTACCCTGCGCAGATGAACGTTGGGCAGGAGTTCGCAGAATTGCTCGACCTCGTTCCGATGTTTGCTGGGCCTCGTGTCGTCAGCGAATTATCTGGGGGCCTGACCAATCGAAACCTGCGAGTCGATATCGGCGATCGCTCTTACGTCGCACGCATTTCGAGCAACGAGTCGTCGCTCTTGGCGATCGATCGCGACAATGAATATGAGAACTCGAAACGCGCTGCCTTAGCTGGGGTTGGAGCGCCTGTCGTCGATTATGTTGCGGGGCGGGGAGTTCTCGTCATCAATTTTCTACCTGGTCGCACTTACGGACCAAGCGATGTAGCCGACGTTGGTAACTACCCGAGGATGACTATGGCCTTGCGCGCCTTGCACTCCGGACCGCGTTTTGTAAATGACTTCAACATGTTCGAGATCCAGCGTCGATATTTAGGAGTTGTGCAATCCAGTGGTTTTCGCCTGCCTGCGCGTTACCTGGAGTTCCTGCCGAAGATCGAAGCAATGGACCGCGCTCTCTCGGTGCTGTATGACGGAACGGTCCCGTGCAATAACGATCTACTCCCAGGCAACTTCATCGAGCATGATGGCAAGATCTGGCTGATCGATTACGAGTACTCGGGCAATAACGAGGCCTGCTTCGAACTCGGCAATATCTGGTCTGAGGCATCGCTGCCCCCTGAGAATCTCGAGGCGCTGGTCTATGAGTACTACGGCGGTGTTCGTCCCGAGAAGTTGGCTAGGGCCCGCCTCCTTGCGCTACTAGGCAAGTACGGCTGGGCTCTCTGGGCTTCGATTCAGGCGAGTATCTCGCCGATCGATTTTGATTTCTGGTCTTGGGGGATGGAGAAGTACGAGCGAGCGGTCGTCGAATTCGACGGCCCTGAGTTTGCTGGTTGGCTGGATTTGGCCGCGGGTCGTTAGGCGATCCCTTCAGAACTGCCGAGCGGTGGCGTCGCTCACCCAGGTTGCTCTGATAAAGCCTTGTTCAGGTAACACTCGCGCTAACGACAATTCTATGTATAATTCTATATAGAATTAAGCGAAGGAGTGGTAATGCGAACCAAGGTTGCGAAAGAGGCTTTTCAGGTCACTGAGTTGCAGAGGAACTACCGCGTTGTCCTATCTGAGGCCAGGGAGTCGGGCGCCCTCATCCGGGATAAAGATGGGCTGATGCTGATTATTCAGCCTGCAGGTGATGTTCAGCGCACGCAGTATTTGAATGAACTCATGGCTGATGCCCTCCGTATGACGCGAGTTCTACACAGCCCACAATCTGAGCGAAGTGCTAGTCACTACGGATCGCTAGCGTGGGCAAGTGTGCTCACTGAAAAAGATCAAGAGGAGTTTTTACAGTCCCTTTCTGATCAACTCCTGATCAGTCAATACAGCGGTTCAACCGAGGTGCTGGAAGATCTGCTCGGAGATTGGCAAGCAACCGCTCGCGCCTGGTCCGATGAGGGACTTCGGAAAGAGCTTCTTACCGATATAGATCTACCTTTGGCAGATATCGAACTCTAAATGGCTTCCAAATCAGATCGGACACAGTTGGGTGAGATCCAGCCGTGGAAGGTGAAAACCGTTTCATCTTCGGTAGAGAAGCAATGGAAACTAGCGCTCGCCGCTGAGCCCGAACTCATGGAAGAAGAGCGTGAACGACTTAAAACTCGCCCCTTGGATCGAAGCCGGAACCCCCGCCGGACGCATCAACTGAAAGGTGGGCTGGCTCAAAGGCGAATAGGCAATCAAGTGTTAGAACAATGGCAACACGAGATCACTGGGCCTGCACGAATTTGGTACTGCCCAGACAAGAAGAACCGAATCATTTACGTTACCTACATTTCCTTGAGTCACCCCAAAGGCACGGAAAAGCACTCGGGGTGAGCGACGCCACCGCTGGGGGTGAGCGTTGCCACCGCTCGAGGTGAGCGGCGCCACCGCTCGGCCCGTTGGTAATGTTACGAATTGATAAAAATTCACAATTTGGTGTTGTAATTTGTTGGAGATAGTTCTAGGTTCCGCCTATGAGCACAGATCTCCGTCGGCGATCGATCCTGTCCATCCTCTCCCGAGATGGGGAGGCTCGGATCTCAGCACTGGCCAAATCGTTCCGAACCTCCGAAATGACGATCAGACGCGACCTCGAAGCCCTCGAACTCGAAGGCCTAGCTAGACGAGTCCGTGGTGGTGCGATTCCATCCATCAACCGCTCTTATGAACCACCGATTGCCCTCCGCTCTGGCGAAGCGCAATCGGCCAAGGCGCGAATCGGGCGAGCCGCGGCCGACCTCCTTCGCGATGGCGAGACGACGATCATCGACGTGGGCACGACCACCTTGGAGATGGCGAAGGCGATTAGCGGACGGCAAGCATTGACCGTCGTGACTTCGAGTCTGCAAGTCGCTGTTGAATTATCGAAACGGCCAGAGATCCGCACCCTGGTCAGCGGCGGGTTGGTCCGTCCAGGCGAAATGAGTCTGATCGGTGCCCGTGCCGAAGATTCATATGCTGACCTGAACTGTGACTCGGTCTTCTTGGGTGTCGCTGGCATTTCGCCAGAGAAGGGTTTGACTGAGTACAACCTCGACGACACCAGGGTCAAGCAATGCGCTATCCAAGCAGCACAGCGGTGCATTGTCCTTGCTGATGCCACAAAGTTAGGCCGTGTCGCCTTCGCGACAGTGGCATCGATAAGCCAAGTGGACGTGCTCATCACTGATGCGCTTCCGACCAATCCGATTGTTCGCGCGCTTGAAGATGCAGATGTAGAAGTGATTCACGTTGAACCTGAGATGCAATCAATGAGCAAGGGGAAAAAATGAGTACGCGTTTCAAGAAAATCTTCCCAACGACGAGCAAGCCGCTCATCGCGATGGCGCACGTTCCACCACTGCCTGGTACTCCTCTCTACGACCAGACGCGTGGTGTGCAGGGGCTCGTCGATCAAGTCAAGCGCGACACAGAGAAACTCTTAGAGGCGGGCTTTGATGCAATTCTCTTCTGCAACGAAGGCGATCGCCCATATCAATTGAAGGCGGGGCTCGAAGCCTCGGCGGTAATGGCGCGCGTTGTTACTGAATGCCGTCCGACTGACCGTCCTTATGGCGTCGATTTCCTCTGGGATCCAAATTGCGCGCTCGCAATTGCCGTTGCGACTGATGCGTTTTTTATGCGCGAGGTAGCTACTGGTGCCTGGGAATCAGACATGGGCCTCTGGGCTCCAAATGCGGCCGAGCTACTGCGCGATCGTCGACGTTTTGATCGAAGCGACCTAGCGATCTTCATGAACATCACACCAGAGTTCGCCTCGAGTATTGGGTCACGTACTGCACCACAAGTTGCGCGCTCTACCGTGGTCTCCAGTCTTGCCGACGCAATCTTGGTCTCCGGGCCAATGGCTGGTTCTGAGCCAGAGGTAAGCACGGTTGCCGAAGTCCGCGAAGTGGTACCGAGTGAGGTGCCAGTGCTACTAAATACGGGGGCTAAAGCCGCGACGATCGCCAAGTACCTTAAGTATGCGGATGGTTGCATCGTCGGTAGTGATTTGAAAGTTGACGGATACACCTGGAACGACGTCGACATGAATCGTGCGCTGCAATTCGTTGAGGCCGCGCGAAGTGTCTAAATCACGTCTCCTGCTCGGTATCGACCTTGGTTCTTCGGCGACCAAGGCGATACTGCTTGACGCGGATTCGGGGATCGTGGCATCTGCATCTCGGGAAACGATGCTCCATTCGCTACATACCGGTTGGGCAGAGGCTGACCCGGATGATTGGTGGCAGAATGTCACTGAATTACTTCCTGAATTACTGCAAGCCGCCAACGCAAGACCGGAAGATGTAGTTGGAATCGCAGCTTCGGGGATGGTGCCTGCAGTTGTTTGTCTTGACGAGAATCGCGAACCACTTCGAAACGCCATCTTGCAGAATGATGCGCGTGCATACCTAGAGATTGAAGAACTCCGCGATCTTTTGACCGGTGTCGATCTTCTAACTTTCACCGGCTCGGTGCTCACTCAGCAGTCGGTTGCACCTACTGCGCTCTGGCTTGCGCGTAATGAGCCGGAGATTTGGGCGCGCACGAAATATTTGGTTGGCTCATACGACTGGTTAGCCATTCGACTTGGTGCCAGTGTTCACGTGGAGAAGAACTGGGCAATCGAGAGCGGCCTCTACCACTTTGACGGCTCGCCAGTTAAAGAAGTCTTTGCCGCAACCGGAATCACTTGGCCAGAACTTCAGCCGATACGCGAGTCAGGCTCGATCGTTGGGGAAATCTCCTCACTCACCGCGGAGGTGCTCGGACTTCTTGCGGGTACGCCGATAATCGTTGGCGGAGCAGACCATGTCCTCTCCGCCTACAGTGCCGGGTTGGTTGATCAGGGCGATTGGCTGGTCAAGCTCGGTGGTGCAGGCGACATCCTGGCGGTGAGCGATGAGCGATTCGTCGATGAGAGGCTCTATCTCGATGCCCACTCGATCTCGAACAAGTGGCTGCCGAACGGGTGCATGGCCACAAGCGGATCAGTGCTCCGTTGGGAACAGACGATTCTTGGTGGAGTGGATCTTGCTCTCTTGGATATCGAAGCTGAAGTTGCCAAGCCAGCAGCACTCTTGACGCTGCCGTACTTTCTTGGCGAAAAATCCCCGATCCACGATCCAGATTTGCGCGGTGCCGTCATTGGATTGCATTTGGGTACTACGCGCGGTGATCTGCATCGCTCATTGCTCGAAGCGATCGCATACGGCTTCCGCCAACACATGGAAATCTTCGTCAGTCGTGGCCTGCAATTGAATTCTCCGCGAGTGACGAATGGTGGATCTAGTTCCACACTGTGGAAAAGAATTCTCGCAGACGTCCTAGACGTTCCATTGACGCCAATCTTCGGCCATCCTGGTGCATCGCTTGGCGCAGCGGTCATCGCAGGAATAGCCACTGGCGATATTTCAACGTGGAGCGAGGTCAATCATTTTGTTCAACTCAGCGATCCCATCGAGCCAAATAGTGCCAACCGTGCAATTTACGATGAGCGGTACCAGAACTTCCTTGAATTTCAATCATCAAGCAGTGGAATCTCACACGCCTTAGCGAAGAGCGGTAGAGCATGAAAAAAGTTGCTGTTGTAACTGGAGCAGGATCTGGAATCGGCGCTGCGATTGCGCGCGAGTTGTCCAAGCGTGATTTCCACGTTGTCGTTACGGATTTAAATTTGGCAGCCGCGGAGAATACTGCCAAGGCGTTACCATCTGCTCGCGCCTTGAAGCTCGACGTGATGGTGGCTGCAGATTCAACTGCAGTGGCTACCTCCGTTGTCGCCACCGAAGGTCGGCTCGACGTCTGGGTTTCCAACGCAGGTGTGTCGAAGATGGCGCTATTTACCGAAATCACCGAGGAGATGTTCGACTTCACCGTTGGCATCAACCTCAAAGGAGTCTTCCTAGCGGGTCAGGCAGCAGCACGCGCGATGATCAAATTGGGCACTCCTGGAGTGATCATCAATACGGCCTCGATGGCTGGCAAGCAAGGCAGAGTGCCGTTCCTTTCCGACTATGTGGCGAGCAAATTTGGCGTAATCGGTCTAACACAAGCGATGGCATTCGAATTGGCGGCACACGGTATTCGCGTGAACAGTGTCTGTCCAGGTTATGTATCAACACCTATGCAAGTGCGCGAACTTGCCTGGGAAGCAGAACTCCGCGGTGTCAGCGCGGATGAAGTTACGAGGTTATGGATCGCCGATACTCCCATGGCTCGGCTTGAAGAACCAGAAGATGTTGCAAAGGTAGTTGGCTTCCTCACTAGCGAGGATGCCGCGTTCATTACGGGAGAAGCGATCGCCGTCAATGGCGGCGCCTTCATGGATTAGCAAGATATTTTTCAAGCGAACTAGAGGAGATGAAATGAAAGCAATTACCCTTCGCAAGAGTGCGATCGCAGCAGGTGCTGCCGCGATCTTGGCTCTTGTATCTGCGTGTAGCAGCGGCTCATCGAGCAGTTCCGCCGCACCAACGGCTAGCGCTGGGATTTCGGCCGATACCGCAGGTACCGTGCGGGTATTAATGGAAGGAGTGCCCGACACTGACATCGTCAAGGGTCTTCTTGCTGAGTTCAACAAGAAGTATCCAAAGATCACGGTCAACATCGAGTCAATTGTTTACGATCAAATTCGCGACAAGATCGTTGCTTCTTTCCAGGCACCAACGCCTACCTATGACATGGCGATTATCGATAACCCTTGGATGGGCGATTTTGCCAAGGCTGGTTTCTTGAAGCCGCTTGATGATTACATCAAGAACACTCCAAATTACGACTACCAAGACTTCTCCGCGCCGCTGCGCTCGATTGGTGAAGTTGATGGCAAGACGTATGGGGTGCCCTTCTACAATTACGGCCTTGGTCTGATCTACCGCACTGACTTGCTAGCGGCGGCGGGCCTACCAGAACCGACAACCCTGGCAGAACTCGCCACGGCGGCGAAGAAACTGACCACACCAACGCGAGCGGGTATCGCGATGCAGCCACAACGCGGTTACAAGGCCTTTGAAGAGTGGGGCAACTACCTCGATGCAGCAGGTGGTTCTATCTATGGCAGTGATGGCAAGGTCCACCTAAACACCCCAGAAGCGAAGATCGCGCTCAACACCTATATTCAGATGTACAAGACGAGTGCGCCAAAGAATTCGCTCAACTGGGCCTTCGACGAAGCGCTTCGCGCGGTTTCGAGTGACAAGGCAGCGATGATGGTCTCCTACAACTGGATGCTGCCTACGCTCAACAAGCAAGGTGGCCCAGCGGGCGCTCTTGCTGGGAAGTTCAAACTTGCGACGATGCCTGGCGGCAAGCAGATTCTCGGACTCTGGGATTGGGCAATTCCGGCCAATTCAAAGGTGTCAGATGCCGCTTGGGCCTTCATCTCTTGGTTGACTTCCAAGGAGGGTGAAGCCGCACGAGTTGGTGCTGGCGGAGCTCCGGTCCGCACAAGCGTCCTAACCGATCCTGCGGTCGCTGCGACAGGTGGCGGTGCAGATTACCTAGCAACCGTTGGCAAGATTCTTGGCAATGCCGAACCTCTATGCCACGGCTCAAGCTGCGATGAAATGATCAACGCAGTTGGAACTGAATTGAACTCTGCGATTGCTGGCCAGAAGAGTGTCGATGCCGCGCTCTTAGCAGCCGAAACACAGGCGAACAAAATTCAGGGGCAGTAATTCCGTAAGGATCTCTAGGTTCGCATAGAAAGGAGGGGGTATGTCATTCCGCGCACGCATGATGGCGCCGCTCTTGGCATTGTTCGTTGGCGCTGTCGGCTACCCCCTCCTCTATGCCTTCTATCTCTCTTTGACGAGTTACCGAATCACCCATCGATGGGACACGCATTTAGTTGGGCTCAGTCAGTACAACGACGTACTGCACAACTCTGATTACTGGAGTGCCCTAAAAGTAACCGGTACTTTCGTATTTCTTGCCGTCACGCTTGAACTCTGTATCGGACTCATGATCGCTCTTGCTCTGCAACGGCAGAAGCGGGTCCGTGACTTCACTCGCTCCTTCTTATTGACTCCAATGTTTGTGACACCTATTGCGGTTGGTCTCATGTTCCGCTTCTTGCTCAACCAACAATTGGGGGCACTGCCTGCGGTACTTGGTCACCTAGGAATTACTTATGACTTTTTTGGCAGTGGCAACGCTCTCTATTCGATAATCCTGATCGACACCTGGCAGTGGACGCCCTTCATGGTGCTCTTGCTCTTGGCCGGTCTTGAAGGTCTCCCCAAACAACCCTTTGAGGCAGCACGTGTCGATGGCGCCTCTGCCTTCTACACCTTCAGACGAGTCACCGTGCCGATGTTGGCGCCGGTCCTCGTCGTTGCTATTTTGATTCGAAGCCTGGATGCAATGAAAGTCTTCGAATACGTATATGCAATCACTCGGGGCGGTCCTGGAATCGAGACGCAGACGATCCAATACTTCACGTATCAGACTGGAATCCAGTTCTTCCGTCTTGGCAATGCATCGGCGATGTCATATCTACTGCTGGCCATCGTGTTGACCATCGTCGTCTTCCTCTTCAGACGGATTGAGAGGTCTCGTCGTTCATGACCACTCTCGTCGTTCCACGCGCTCGGAGAACTAAAAGCTTCAATCCTTGGGGCCACGCCGGCTCGCTCTTACTTGTGGTCGCCGGCCTGGTGGTTCTCCTTCCGTTCTTATGGGTGCTCCTTGGCTCATTCAAGACTGGATCCCAACTCAACGATCCAACTCTCATCGTCTTCCGTCCGAACCTAGCCAATTGGCGCGATGTTATAAGTTCGGGGATCCTGCAGGCGGCGGGGCGGAGCGCCCTAGTCGGAGTAATCACAGTCTCCATCTCGATCGTGGTTGGCTCGATGGGCGCGTACTCGATCAGTCGCTATAAGACCGGCGGATCCGCCACCAGGTTTGGCATTCTCGCGGCTCAAGTCCTACCGCCAGCAGTCTTAGTTTTTCCATTTTTGGATA
>Ga0082335_1003978_pt1 | contig 23188 bp, 20 predicted proteins | sample Subgrocontami58m_FD_72375 | JGI IMG/M metagenome (GOLD analysis project Ga0082335, IMG submission 72375) | Subsurface groundwater microbial communities from S. Glens Falls, New York, USA - GMW37 contaminated, 5.8 m (SPADES assembly) (version 2) ...
CTGCGTGAACTGGGTTATTCGGATGCCGATGCGCACGCGCTCGCTGCCGCGGGCGTCGTGCGCGGGCCGGGGTTGGGGTAGAAGGCGGCTCGATGCGTCCAACTCAGGCATGGCCTTTCAAATCCCCATAGCCACGTAGTCGGCTCTCACCATCACCGCGAGGCATTCCGCGGTTTTCATGCTGCCACGGTACGCCGATTTAGTGCCTGCTTCGGCTAGCGCGCGTTGCTGGTCGCTACTTCCCGCAGCGCAGGCCGAGTGGGCTTGGCCTCGTGGCCCTGGTCCGCGCCGCGAGCAAACTCGGAGACGCCCGCGCGGTGGCGCTTGAAACTCTCCTTCTGATCGGTCACCACGTCCACCACGGAGGGCTTGCCCGACTTGAACGCAGCCCGGATCGCCGCCGGAATGTCCTTGGCGGAGGTGACGTGTATGCCCCACCCGCCCATGGCCTCGCAGATTTTCGCATGGTCTTGGGTCGGGAATTCGCAGGAGAATACGTTGGCGCCCTGGTTTTCGCGCACCATGCCTAGAGCGCTGTCATTGAGCACGACGCAGACCATCGGCGCGTTGAACTGCACCGCGGTGGCGAGGGCGGCGCAGGTCATCATGAATCCGCCGTCGCCGGTCACGGCCATGACGGGCCGGTCCGGGCAGGTAATCTTGGCACCCACGGCTGCCGGCGTGGCCCATCCCATGCCGGCAGCGCCGCCCGGGTTCAGGAACGTGAAGGGGCGCTGCGACTGGTAAAAGTGGTACATCCAGCCGCGATTGTTGCCCGCATCCAGGGCGATGAGCGTATTCGGGTCCACGTTCTCCTGCAACAGGCGCACCAGGCGCTGCGGCAGCACTGGGGCCGTATCCTCGTGCAGGCCCGCGGAATCCTCGAAGAACTTGTACTGGCGCTTCTTCTCGGCGAGCGCGCGCACGCGGCCCACGTAGTCCTTGCTTGGCTTCGTCGCGCTCGCCACGCGGATGATATCGGTCAAGACCGCCTTGGCATCGCCGATCAAGCCCATTTCAACCGGAACGGTCCAGCCGGCGTTGCGCTCCTCGATGTCCACCTGGAAGATGCGCTGGCGCTCGGGGTTGAGCAGATTGGGGTGGTGCGATGCCGTGTCCTGCGGACGCAGGCGTGTGCCGATGACGAGGACCACATCGGCCTCGCTCACCACGCGGTTGGCCGCCTCGATGCCGTAGATGCCCATCGGACCGACGGCGAGCGGATGCGTCTCCTCTATGGTCGACTTGCCCTTGTACGTCGTCGTCACGGCAACGGCCAACATCTCCGCGAGGGCCTTGAGCTCGCCGTGCGCGCGTGCGATATGCACGCCGTTGCCCGCGATGATCACCGGGTTCTTCGCCTGCGCGAGCGCATCGACCACCGAGCGGATTGCCTGCGGGTCGGGGACCGAGGGCGCGGTCTTGAGATGCCCGGCGATCTTATGAATGGACGGCTGGCCCTTGGGATCGATTTCTCCCCAGCACGCATGGGTGCGCATCAAGAGCGCCGCCGGGCCCGGGGCGCCTGCGAGCGCGTGCTTGATCGCAAGCTGCACGCCCAGCGCGACTTCGTTGGGGGTGGTCGCAAGCGTGGTGTACTTCGTCATGGCGCGCAGTATGGAGAGCAGGTCGGCGGTGCCGTACTCGCCGGTGACGGCCTGGTTGCTTCCGAGCTGCCACATGCCGCTATCGGACGTATCGGTGATGACGAGCATGGGCGAGTGGCTGAGATAAGCCTCCATGATCCCGAATCCGCCGCTGGTGCCGATGAATGCGCCCTGCCCGATGAGCACGGCGGGCTTGCGCGTCAGACGCCCGTAGACGTCGGCCATGATGGAGGCGTGCTGCTCATGGCGGCAGAGGATGACCTTGATCTTGTCCTGTTTGGTGCGAAGCGCATTGAATATTGCGCCCGTGGCACCGCCAGGAATTCCAAATACATGGTCGACGCCCGCGTCGACCAACGTCTCGACCACTTGCTGTGCTCCGGTTGGCATGGCTCCCCCTTTTCGGCTCGACTTGAGATCGCATCCATTGTAGCTGGATTTCGGCGCAGGCCGTGGCAGCCGCGGCCGACGGGCCCCGCGGCTCTCCGGAATTCAGCGTGGGCAGCGATCGATCAGTTCATCCGCGTGGCCGTCCACTTGGATGTGTTGCGACCGATCTCCACGATTCCGTCGATGCTTCGGCCATTTACGCGTCCGGAATAGAACGCGTTGCCCGCGCTAAAGCTGATTTCGTCGCCGCGCAGCCTGCCCTTGATCACCTGCGGGCCGGCTCTCGTGCGTAGGGCGCCTGACACCTTCTGGAACTCCTGGTGCAGGGTTAGATCCCCGGCGGAACTCGTCCACGGGCCCCCCACTTGCGCCGGCACTATCCACAAATGCGCGACGCACCAGTAGGTGCAGTCATCCTTGCCTTCGATCGTAGCGGTCTCGTCGTCCGTCCATTCGCCCATATCGAAGGAGTTGGACACTATGCGCGTGCCCGGTTTGAGCCCGAGTATCTTGGGCCTGAGTTTGAGATTGATGTCGGGCAAGAGGAACATGGTGATGACCGTGGCCTGGGAAAAATCGGCTTCGAACAGGTCCGCCTTCATGAACTGTGCGCGCCCGGCGAGGCCTTCGCGCGCGGCATTGCGCTTTGAGAGCTCCACCATGTCCGGGTTGTATTCGATGCCCAGCGCGCGCGCGCCGCGCTTGGCTGCCGCGATCACAGTTCGTCCGTCCCCCGACCCGAGATCGATCACGACGTCTTTCGATGTGACCTTGGCCATGTCGAGCATGCGTTCCACCAGCGCCTGGGAAGTTGGAAGCCATATCACATCCTTGCCGGGCTGCCCTTCAGCGGGCACGAAAGTGCTCGATTCGGCCCGGGCGGCGGCTGCATACAGGGCGAGACAAAACGCGAGCAAAAAGCGGAACGCAGAGCGGTATGGACGCATGGGATTCCTCGAACTTGTCAGGTTAAGGTAACTGCTAGGATTAAGGTCACTGCGAGGCGTGATGATAGCCGATTGCGGGCGTGCTGAGGCTATGCACCTCACGACCATTCATCCTTACACCAAGATAGTGGGTTCATCCGTTGTCGTACCGCTGTCCAGGCATTCAAGAATTGCGGTCAATCATACTGGGTAAAGGAGCAAGTTCGGCGCGGCGTACCGAACTCCGACGTCTGCAGCGTGGATAGATCGGGCTCTGGCGCAAGCTGCGCGCGCAAGCTTTATGACCAATGTCAAACCAAGATCCGTCGTTTGCGAGCACGATCGACGCTTGCCGGCTGCTGCAAACCGGGACAACTCTTCCGGAATCGGTGCGGCGCCAAGGATGGCCGCGGGAAAAAGCACATGGTTTATGATGTGTCCCTGCGGCGCGTTCAGCATTGATAAGGAGAATAAACATGTCTGATATCTCAGTAACCAATTTGCTGCGCTTGTCCTGCGTAGCATTTGCCCTGTCCTTCGCGGTTCCGGCACCGGCACAGCAGCAGGTCGTGGTCGTGACCTCGTTTCCGAAAGAATTGACCGCAGCCTACAAAAAGGCGTTCGAAGCAAAGAATCCCGGCATCAAGGTCGAGATTCTGAACAAGCCTACCCCCGCAGGCGTTGCCTATATCCGCGAAGCGCCAAGCAACAACAAGCCCGACGTGTTCTGGGTTTCCGCGCCCGACGCGTTCGAGGTGCTGTCCGCAGAGAAACTCTTGGCCAAGATCGAATCGCCGGCGAAAGAAGTGCCGGCCAAGATCGGCAACTACCCCATCAACGATCCCAAGGGCTACTACCTCGGCCAGGCGCTCGCCGGCTACGGCATCATGTGGAATACGCGCTACCTCAAAGCGAACAAACTCCCGCCGCCGAAAGAATGGGCCGATCTCGCCAAGCCCGTGTATTTCAGCCACGTCGCCATATCCTCGCCCTCGCGCTCGGGCACGACGCATCTTACGGTCGAGACCATCCTGCAGGGCGAAGGCTGGGAAAAAGGCTGGCGCCAGCTCCTGATGATCTCGGGCAATTGTGCCGCCATCACCGAGCGCAGTTTCGGCGTGCCTGACGGCGTCAACAGCGGCCAGTATGGAATCGGCCTGGTGATCGATTTCTTCGGTCTCGCCGCCAAGTCCTCAGGCTTCCCCACCGAATTCGTCTACCCTTCCGTGACCGCGATCGTTCCTGCCAATATCGGCCTGGTCGCAGGCGCGAAGAATGCGGATAACGCCAAGAAATTCATCAATTACACGCTCTCGCCCGACGGCCAGCTGCTGCTGTTCGATCCGCAGATCAGCCGCCTGCCCGTGCTGCCCAGCGTCTACGCCAAGGCGCCCGCCGGATTTCCCAACCCGTTCACCGGCAAGATCAAGCCCAAGGTGAATTTCGATTCCGACCTGTCCGAATCGCGCTATTACGTGGTCAGCTCGGTGTTCGACCAGGCCATCACCTTTCGCCACAAGGAGCTGACGCAGGCGGCGAAAGCCATCAACGCCGCCGCGACGAAGCTCGCCGGCAAGAACCTGCCGCAGGCAGCGAAGCTGCTCGACGAAGCGCGCGACCTCGCCTACTCGCCAGTCGTGTCGGAACTCAAGTCCAAAGACAAGGAGTTCCTCGCGCTCTACCGCAACACCAAGCGCGACGCCGCGAAGACGAAGCAGGTGACAGCGCTGGAGGAATACTGGGGCAACACAGCGCGCAGGAACTACGCGAGGGCAGTCGAGCTCGCGAACCAGGCCGCAGCGCTCGCCAAATAGCCCGACGGGCCAAGTGCGAAGCGCCTGCGCCGATCGGTAATGGCCGCGGTTCGATTTGTATCCTGCGGGAGCAATGCGCGGCGGCGCTAAAGTCGGAGCATAAATGCAATGGGAGTTCAAATCGGATGGGTACAAGTTCGGTCACCCTCGAGTTCCAGGCCGTTCACGACCATTTTCGGCCGCAAATTCTGCGTTATTTGACGCGCCTCGTCGGTGAGGGCGAGGCGGAAGACCTCACGCAGTCCGTAATGCTCAAAGTCAGCGAGGGTCTGCCGAACTTTCGCGGCGATTCGAGCCTTTCCACCTGGATTTACCGCATAGCGACGAACGCGGGGTTGGATCGGTTGCGCCGCATTACAATTCAACCGCTGGGCGAGGTAGATGTCGAATCCGACGAAGCCGATGTCCCGCAGGGCGCGCAAGCCCCATCGGTCGAGACAACGGCAATTCGCGAAGAGATGAACGCTTGCATCCGTGAGTTTATTGAACGTCTGCCGGAAAACTACAAGACCGTGATGGTGCTGGGTGAGCTGGAAGGGTTCAAGAACGACGAGGTCGCTGCCATCCTCGGGCTTAGTCTCGATACCGTCAAAATTCGACTGCATCGCGCCCGTCAAAAGCTGCATAAGGAATTAGGGGCCGGATGCAGCTTCCATCGCGACGAGGATGGCGAGCTCGCTTGCGACCGTAAGCCAGTCACTGCCATTGCGTTTCGCCGGCGCGGCTAGCCTGTATCCATTTCCGCAGTTGTCGAGTGAGCCGGGAAACGGCCCGAAGCGAGCACGACCTCAGGCCGTTGAGTTGCTTCGGAAATCTTGCCGCACCCTGGCTGGTTTTTTGAGCCCACTGTCCCTCGTACATAGGTAGTCTGCCAGGCGCCACTCATTGATTGCAGTACCTATTCGGTACCTCCGTTCCCGTGGTTGTGCTTTCTCTTGCTCGACCATCCATTGTTGAGTCCCCGCCTGCTTCCGAGCGTAAGCCGGCCCTCGTCATTGAGTTTCATCCGCGCACCTAAGGTGCCGTATCCTTTTCCGAATTGGTCTCGTCTAAAGGAGTGAAATACACAACTATATGGAGATCAACATGAATGATGCGTACACACCGGATTTTTCTCTTGAGGTGCAAGCGGTTAAAGGCTTTTGCCCGGCGGGCGAAGGCTACGCGCAGCAACAGGTCGCAAAGAAGACCAGTCCTGTCCTTTCCTGCGAGGGGCCCTGCATCCGAGGAGAAATTGCAAGACTAGCGGCGAACTTGGTCGCCCAGGAGGTCCCGGGGCTTGCCCGTGCCTGCCATGCGGAAGCCTTCTACGTTCCGCATTCGACGATGGCGACCTGGGTAAAGGGCGCGGAGAAGAGCGTCATGATCGACGGCTGTTTCCTAAAATGCCACGGGCGCGTGCTCAAGAAGCTCGTCGGGGACGAGAAGGTGATCCACATCGATGCGCACCCCCTGTACAGGAAATACACCGATCTCTTTCTGATGGACGATGTGCCGGAAGAAGAACGCAAGGCGGTTGCGCGCCAGGTGGCCGACAAGATCATCGCAAAGCTCAAGCAAGACGCTTCGCTACAACGTACTGCGGCTTGAACAGGGGGCGAACGATGTCTCATCTCACACCGCGCGAGCAGGCACTAGTGTCCCTGGGTGCCGCGATGGGCAGCAACTGCAAACAGTGCATCGAGTACCACACCCCCGGGTCCAGGAAGGCGGGGTTAAGCGATGCGCAGATCTCGGAAGCGATCGGGCTGGCAGACAGGCTCCGGCAGGTGCCGGCACGCAAGACTCTGGATACCGCGCTTGACCTTCTGTCCGCCTCTCCTCGCTTCGCATCACCTGTCGCGACCTGCGACAAGACAGCCGCAGCGCGAACCGACAAGCCGTGCTGCGGCTAACCGTTCATTTTCCATAAGGAGCGAATCATGGATTTCAGCTGGATGTCTTACTTCGGCGGTTTTTGGCTATTTCCGCTTCTCTGCCTGCTGTTCATGGCAGTCATGATGATCGGCTGTGGCGGCATGCTGTTCCGATTTCGTCGTGGCGCTCGAAGCGGCGATGGCCGCGGGGCGGCTTGCCATTGTGGGTCACCGAAGCGTGAACAGGAAAATGGGTAAAGAATGATACGACGCGATGCAGCGCGAACTCAACGGCTCAGCGCTGCATCGCGTCTCTCGTCTCATTGGAGGATGAAATGGCAGCGATGACGGTTCTGATGATCGTCGTGATGATGGGCCCGCATCACGGCTTCATGGAATCGCGGGTATGGAAGTTGAAGGGATAATAAACGTCATTCCCACTCTTCAATTCCCATTCAATATATCGCTTGAAGTGAGCAGCGTGACGCGGGTGTTGCGGCCTCATGCAGGGGCAAGGCCTTCCGCGTCAAGCAGTCAGACGGTGTAACAGGTCGCCCCACCTGATCGCTATTTCGCCAGCTTCGAGGGGCTTGGTCGGGCATGACTGGCGCAGACCACGGAAACACCTTTGCTCCGCACAGGCTATCCACAGTCCGCGGAGGAAAATCCGCAATTGGGAGATAATCGCGCCTTCACTGCCGACTGCGAACCATAACCCCAATGTCGCGCCGCTTCACCCTCCCGCAGGCAGCACTCGCGCTCGTCATCGCGCTATTCCTGCTCGTATTCCTGGTGGTCCCGGTGGCAACCGTCGTTTTCGTCGCCTTCACCAACAGCGACGGCAGCCTGACGCTCGCGCATTTCCGCTCGTTTTTCCAGCTGACGCTGATGCGCGAGTCGTTCTACAACAGCCTGTACGTCGGCGCCATGAGCATGCTCGCTTCGTCCATCCTCGCGCTGCCGCTCGCCTACTTCACCGCGCGCTTTCAATTCCGGGGCGCGCTCGCGATTCAGACCCTGGGCGTGCTGCCGCTGATCATGCCGCCCTTCGTCGGCGCCACCGCGATGCAATTGCTGTTCGGGCGCAGCGGTTCGCTCAACCTCGTCCTGGGCGACTGGTTCGACCTCAACCTGCCGATCATGGAAGGACTGAACGCGGTAGTGTTCATCGAGGCGCTGCACTATTTCCCGTTCATACTGCTCAATCTCACCGTCGCGCTCAACAACATCGACAGTGCGATGGAGGAATCGGCGCAGAACCTGGGCGCGAGCGGGGCTCGCCTGTTCCGCCGCATCGTTTTCCCGCTCGCGCTGCCGGGCTATATGGCGGGCGCCGCGCTGGTGTTCCTCAAGGTGTTCGACGACGTCGCCACGCCGCTGGTGCTCAACGTCACCAACATACTTGCCGCGCAGGCGTATTTCCGCATCAGCTCCATCGGCATCGACGATCCGATCGGCTACGTCGCCAGCGTCATCATGGTGATCGCGTCCATGGCCGCGCTGTGGGGCTCGACCTGGGTGATGCGCGGCAGGGATTACGCCACGCTGCAACGCGGCGGCAGCTCGCTTGCAACCAGAAAGCTCGGGCCGTGGCAGGCGCTCCTCGCCTATGGCTGGATCGCGCTGGTGCTGCTCTTGGTGCTCTCGCCCCACATCGGACTCGTGCTCCTGTCGTTCAGCAAGATGTGGAGCTTCACCGTTATTCCGGAGACCTACACCTTGGCCAACTATGCGGCGGTCTTTCGCGACTCGCCGTTCATGCTGTGGAATTCCCTCGTCTACTGCGGCATCGCGGCGGGCCTGGACGTGCTGATCGGCACGGCCATCGCTTACCTGATGCTGCGCACGCGGCTGCCCGGGCGGCAGTTGCTCGACATGGTCGCCTCGGCTGCGGTCGCGATACCGGGGCTCGTGCTTGGCATCGGCTACCTGCGCACGTTCCGCGGCTTCGACCTGCCGTTCACCGAACTGCCGTTCGTATCCTTCTGGCTGATCATCGCCTTCGCCTTCACCGTGCGGCGCCTCCCCTACGCGCTGCGTTCCTGCGTGGCCTCGCTGCAGCAGGTGCACTTGTCGATGGAAGAAGCCGCCGAAAACCTGGGCGCAAGCAACCGGCGCACGGTGTTTCGCATCGTCGTGCCGCTGATGGCGGGCGGCATCGTCGCCGGCTTCGTCACCAGTTTTCTCACCGCGGCGGTCGAAATCTCCGCCACCCTGATGCTGGTCTCCGCAACCTCGGATGCGCCCGCGTCCTACGGCATCTACCTCTACATGCAGTCGATCGTCGGGCGCGGGCCCGGCGCGGCGCTCGGCGTGATTACGGTGCTCCTGGTGGGCGTGGGCACCTATGCATCGCACCGCATCATGCGCGCGCGCAGCATGCGCTTCGAAACCCTCCAGGCACTGAAATAGGAATCATGGCCAAGGTCAAAGTCGAATTCCAGGACATCGCGCTCGCATTCGGAAGTACCGCGGTGCTGCGCAATATCAGCCTCGCGATCGAGCCGGGCGAATTCTTCGCACTGCTCGGACCATCTGGCTCCGGCAAGTCCACGCTGCTGCGCGTGCTCGCCGGCTTCGCTCAGGCAAAGGCCGGGCGCGTGCTCGTCGACGGCAAGGACCTTGCCGACGTGCCGCCGTGGAAACGCGACATCGGCATGGTGTTCCAGAATTACGCGCTGTGGCCGCATATGACGGTGCATGACAACGTCGCCTTCGGGCTGGAGGAGCGGCGGCTGCCTCGAAGCGAGGTGCGGCGCAAGGTCGCCGCCGCGCTCGAGCTGGTGGGCCTCGCGGACCTCGGTGCGCGCCGCCCGAGCCAGCTCTCCGGCGGCCAGCAACAGCGCGTGGCCCTTGCGCGCACCATCGCGATCGAGCCCAAAGTGCTGCTGCTCGACGAACCGCTTTCGAACCTCGACGCCAAGCTGCGCGTGCACATGCGCGCCGAACTGCTGGCGCTGCAACGCAAGCTCGGGGTGACGACGATCTTCGTCACCCACGACCAGGAGGAGGCGCTGTCGATCTCGGACCGTGTGGCGGTGCTCGACGCCGGCATAATCCAGCAGGTGGGAACGCCGATCGAACTGTTCGACCATCCGGCGAACCCCTTTATCGCCAATTTCGTCGGCACCATCAACCTCATTTCCGGCACGCTCAAAGCCGGGCCGGACGCGATGCAGTTCGAGTCGGAGGCGCTCGGCAGCATCGCGCTCGGCAGCATGCCCGCGACCGCGCCGGGAAAAGCGCAAATCGCCTTCCGGCCGCACGTGGTCACGCTTGCCGATGCCGCCGCGCCCGCAGGCGCCGGCCTGATCTGGATCGAGGGTCGCATCGCCGCGCGTGAATTTCTGGGCGAATTCATCCGCTACACCGTAAAGGCGGGCAAGGCCGAGATTGTCGCCGATCAAGCGCACTACACTGGAGCTAGAAGCTACACGCCCGGCGAAGCCGTGCGGCTTGGCATCCAGCCGCAGCAGATCCGCGTGCTTGCGCGCTGACGACGCTCGATCGCGAAGTCATGCGAGAATCGCGCTGATACTGAATTCATTGGAGTCCACATGCAGCTGCCGCTAGAAGATGTGAAGATACTCGACCTAAGCCACGCGATGGCCGGGCCATTTTGTTCGACCATGCTCGCCGATTTTGGCGCGCAGGTGATCAAGATCGAACCGCCTGGACACGGCGACATCGCGCGCGCCTGGGGTGCGCCGCTGCCTGGGGGCGAATCCGATTACTTCGTAAGTCTGCACCGCAACAAGAAAGGCATGGTGCTGGACCTGAAGCATGTGCAGGGCAAGGAAACCTTCCTGCGCATGGTCGAGCGCGCCGATGTCGTCATCGAAAATTACCGCGTCGGCGCGCTCGTGCGGCTCGGGCTCGACTACGAAACGGCGCGGCGACGCAATCCCGGCATCATCTATTGCTCGATTTCCGGGTTCGGCCAGGACGGCCCGTACCGCGACCGCCCCGCGCTCGACCTGATCCTCCAGGCCGAGAGCGGCATGATCAGCGTCACCGGCGAAGCGGGCGGACACGGCGCGCGCGCCGGCGTCTCCATCGCCGACATGACAGCGGGCATGAACGCCGCGTTCGCTGTCATGCTCGCGCTCCGGGTCAAGGAAAGAAGCGGGATCGGGCAATCGATCGACGTGTCGATGATGGAGGGCCAGCTCGCGCTGCTCGGCACTATGATCGGCAACTATTGCGCGACCGGCGAGGTTCCCGAGCCGATGGGCACGGCGTACAAGTCCCTCCTTCCCTACCAGACATTCCGGACCAAGACGCGCGACCTCGCGCTCGCTGTGGGCAGCGATAAGCTGTGGCAGATATTCTGTCCGGCAATAGGCTGTCCGGAACTCGCCGACGACCCGCGCTTTCGCAAGAACGGTATAAGGGTTCAAAACCGCGAAGCGCTGATCTCAAAGCTGCAGCAGGTGTTCCTCACGCGGAGCTACGAAGAGTGGGAAGCGCTGCTGCTGGAGAACGGCGTTCCCGTGGGCGCAATCAACAGCCTCGCCGAAGTCGTCGCACATCCGCAGGTCAAGGCGCGCGCTTCCATGGTCGAAGTCGATCATCCGAGCGCGGGCAAAGTGCGGATTGTCGGCCCGTCCGTGCGCCTATCCGAGACGCCAGGATCGGTGCGCACGCCGGCGCCGCTAATCGGGCAGCACACCGACGAAGTGCTGCAGGAATTGCTCGGCCTGGACGCAAAGGAAATCGCCGCGCTACGCGCCGCCGGCGCGGTGGCTTGACGCTGCAGCGAGTATCCCGGCCAGCTTAAAGTCGTATCGAAATGAGGGGCCGAGGAAGGGGTGGGACCCTTCCTTTCCCACCCGGCTCCCCTCATACCCCCCTATGTCGGCCCGTTGCAAAACTCATTTTGCCACGGGCTTTTAGTTATTCTTCGCGCCCTCGTTCACCCAGACCTTGAGCGTTTCGACGTCCTTGGCGGGAAGCTTTTCCCGGCCATGCGGCATCTGGATCGAGGCGTGCGCGCGGCCTTCCACCAGCATGTTGAGCGCGCTCGACAGCGCATCGCCTGGCTTCACCATCGGTCCGAACTTGCCGCCTTTCATCAAGGTCGCATGGCTGGTCGTATCCAGTCCGCTGGCGGCAAAACCTTTCTGGCCCGGCGCATGACATTCGGAACAGTTCTTGGCAAGAATCGGCTGCACCTCCTTGCTATAGCTCACCCCTGACGGGGCGCACGCGGCCAGAGCAAGCATCGCTGCCGCAGCGAACGCGCTTCTCGATGCTGCTTTGAATGCAGAATTCATGACGGCTCTCCCTTTGCGCGACGCTCCGAATGTACCGCAGAGAGCGCCTGATGGCAATCAAGCGACTTGCCTTGCCGAACCGGCGCGAAACGCGTTCCGACCTATGCCAATGTCGCGCTATTCGAGGTTCCGCTTTTTGCCTTCGCCACTATCGAGGTAATCGCCGTGAACGAACGAGTGACGCGCGCCTAGCATGCGACAGCGACCGGGCTTGATCGGCCCGTCACTTGCTGTCCATCACCCAGACGCCGTTCCAGTCATCGCCGGGGGGACGCTCGGCGAGGTGGCGGCAGCGTTCGATGTAGAGCTTGGCCGCCTTGTCCGCGGGGTTGATCGACGCCACCTGCGCAAACTGCGCCACGGCATCGTTCCACATCCCCTGCCGGTACTTCGCCAGTCCGTCGCGAAAATAACCGAGTGCGTCGATCAGGTGCGGATAGGTCTCGTCGGTGTGATAGTCGAGGATTTCGTAGATGGCGACCGGCTTGGTCTTGCCCTTGACCACGACCAGATCCATCTCGCGCGTGCGATAGGTGCCGCGCAGCTTGGCGTAGGTGAACTCGCTGACGAGGATGTGGGTGCCGTACTGCTTGCACGCCGATTCCAGACGCGACGCGAGGTTCACACCGTCGCCGATGATGGTGTAGTCCATGCGCTTCTTCGAGCCGATGTTGCCGGACACGACCATGTCGGTATTGAGCCCGACGCCCATGTCCACCGGGGCCTTGCCCTCGGCCGTGCGCTGGGCGTTCCACGCCTTCAACGCGCGCATCATCGCAAGCGCGGCGCGCACCGCGCGGTCGGCGTCGTCCTCATGCCCCACGGGTATGCCGAAAGCGGCCATGATCGCGTCGCCGATGAACTTGTCGAGCATCCCTTCCTCGTGCTGGATGCACTCGACCATGAGCGTGAAATATTCGTTGAGCAATGCCACCGTCCCCTGCGCGCCCAACTGCTCGGTGATGGTGGTGAAGCCGCGTATATCCGAGAACAGCACAGTGGCAGGCACGCTCTGGCCACCGAGCACGTCGGCGCCGCTTGCGACCAGCCGGTCGGCGATACCCGGATCCATGTAGCGCGACATGGTCGACTTCATGCGCTTTTCGCTGCTGATGTCCTCGATCAAGAGCATCGATCCGAGGCGCTTCTTCTCCATGTTGAATAGCGGCAGGATCGTCACGTTCGCGGATACCTTCTCGTTCTGCACGGCGAGCTCGGCGTCCATGAGCACCGCGGCGGCGGCGGTTTCATCGACCTGCTTGAATCGCTCGAGCAGCCACGCATTGGCGCCGCCGAAGAATTCCGCCACCTGCAGATGCAGGATCTGCGCGGGGCTCACCTTCAGGATCTTCAGACCCGCCGCATTGCAGGTCGCGATCTTGCCGGCCTCATCTAACGTGAGCACCGCGTTCGACATCGACTCCAGCATCGCCTCGTTGTAGTTCTTCATGTTGTGCACGTCGGCGAAGAGCTTCGCGTTCTCCAGCGCGATCGAGATCTGCGCGGTGAACGCGCGCAGGCGCGACTCGTCCTCGTTGGTGAACGGCCCGCCGTGCTTGTTCAGCACCTGCGTCACGCCGATAGTCTTGCCGTGCTTGTTGACGATAGGCACGCACAGGATCGAGCGCGTAAAGAAACCGGTCTTCTTGTCGAACGCGGGATTAAAGCGCAGGTCCGCATAGGCGTAGGGGATGTTGATCGCCTTGCTGGTGGTGAACACCGCGCCCGCGATACCCAGGTGATTGGGCAGCCGGATCTGCACCGACTCCAGCCCCTGGCCGACCTCGGACCACAACTCGTTGGTCTTTTCGTCGTTGAGAAACAGGGTCGAGCGCTCCGCGTTGAGCATGCGTGTCGCCTCTCCCATCACTTTCTGCAGCAGCGACCCGAGTTTGATGTCCGCCGTCACCTCCGACACCACATCGACGAATTCCATTTCCTGCTTGCGCACGGCCTTCATGCGCTCGATGAACACGGCCCCCTGCAGCGCGAGCGTCCCCTGGGTCGTCATCGCCTCGAGCACGGCGAGGTCGTGCTTGGTGAAATTCCCCTTCCTCTTGTTCAGGGTCTGCGCCACACCGATGATCTCGCCTTTCACCGTCCTGATCGGGGTACACAGGATGTTGCGCGTGACGAACCCCGTCTGCTCGTCGACGGAGCGGTTGAAGCGCGAATCCGAATAGGCGTCTTGTATCAGCACCGACTCGCCGGAGGTATACACGTATCCGGAGATGCCGCTCGAGTTGAGCAGGCGTATCTCGTGCTTGATGTTGCCTTGCGCGACACGCGAGTACAGTTCGTTGGTTTCCGGATCGTTGAGAAACAGCGTACCCCGCTCCGCATCCAGTTTGTCGGTAGTCATCTCGACCAGGGTGCGCAGCACATCGTCCAGCGTGTCGTAGGCCGCCATCCGGCGCGACACCTCGAGCAGAAGCTCGACCATCTTGAGTCGCCCTTGAACCGCTTGGCTCGGTTTTCTTCGCGCGGACTTGGGTTGCCGCGGCAATTGCTTGATCTGGGCGGTCGGTGGTTCCATGGCTCCTATCTCGCCTTCTTGGCTGGCGCGGCCTGCAACTGCTCGCGCAGCGCACTCAGCGTCGCCTGCAATTGTCTGATCTCGGCATGATCCTGCGCGCGCGCCTGCGCAATGGCGTCTTCCTTGGAGAAATTGGCCATTTCCAGCGTCTCGCGCAGGGTGGTCACGGTCGCCCGCAACTGAGCTATTTCGTCCTGGGCCGCGATGATTGCCTGGCGCACGGCCGCATCCTGCGCCAGCCGCGCCTCCTCGAGTGCATCGCGCAACGCGGCCACTGTCGCCTTGAGCTGCTTGATTTCATCGAGGTTGCCCGCCTGGACCAGCCGCGCGGCTTCGTCGCGCCTGAGCGGCCATTCCTGCAGTTCGTCGCGCAGGGCGGTGATGGTAGCCTTAAGCTGCGCGATTTCGACATTCGCGCCGGACAGCGCCTGGCGCACCGCCTTGGCGGTATCTTCGCGCGCGCGCTCGAGTTCCTCGCGCAGCGCGAATATCATCCGTTTCAAATCGCGGGTCTCGGCAAGACCGACAGAGGCGGATTCCGTTTCGGCGGCCATGTGCTTATTTTAATCCCCCCACGCCATTGGTGAAACTGTCCGCGGCGCCGCCAGCGCGCGCGCCGCGTCCGGCTCTCGAGGACTCAGGTCCCCGTGCGGCGAGCGTCGTATTTGATCCGCTCCATCTCGAAACGATCGGTGATGCGGGTGTAGCCGCCACTGCCGGCGAGGCGGCCGATAGGATCTATCCTGCCGACATCGACGTGAAACTGCTCATCGACGATGCCGTCGTGATAATGATAGTAGAGGACCTCGCCGATCACTACGTGCTGGGGCCCGCGCCCAAGATCGAGCATCTGCAGCAGCCGGCACTCAAACGCGACCGGCGCCTCCGCAATGCGTGGCGGGCGCACCTTTTTCGATGGCACCGCGGTGAATCCCGCCTCGCTGATCTCGTTGACGCCGCGCGGATAGTCGGTCGCGCACACGTTCATTTTCTCCTTGATCGCGTCGCTCACGATGTGCACGACGAATTCCGGAATCTCGCGGATATTGGCGATCGTATCCTTGGCGCCGCCTTCCTTGTCGCTCGCCGAGAACATCAGCATCGCGGGGTTGGAGCCGATCGCGTTGAAAAAGCTGAACGGTGCGGCGTTCGGCCCCTTGCTGCCGAGCGTGGTCACCAGCGCGATCGGCCGCGGCGTTACGCTGCCGATAAGGAGCTTGTATTGATTTGTGCGGTCGAGTTTGGCGGCATCGAATTCAGTCATGTTTTTCCTTCCTAGGTTGAATGATTATGTGTGGGTCAAGCGCGTGGCGGCGACTTCGGCTACGGGTAGCGCGGCTGCGGATCGAATGCATGGCACGCCGGGGCGCCGCCCGCTACGCCGTGAGGAGAGAATGATTCGCTGGACACAGCGCAATCTACCCCGATCCTGCGACACAGGCAATGCCGTCCCGCAACGCCGGCGGGCCCTATTTCGACCGGCGGTGAGCACTGCGCAGCCACATCGCCAGGCCAGCGAGCGTGAGCGCGATTGACAGCGCAAAGTAGGCGCGCAGGCCAAGTGCGGGGCCGATCAGACCGGCGCATAAGGGCGCGAGGCCCATGCCGGCGTACTGGAACGAGGACGCATAGGATATCGCGCGCGCGTCCATGCCGGCCGGTGCGTGTATTCTGAGCAGCTGGATGATGGCCGGTTGCATGGCTGCGGCGGACAGGCCAAACGCCACGCGCGCCAATAATAATTGCAGCGGCGTCTGCAGCACCAGCAGCGGCAGGTGGGTCAGCGCTGCGGCGGCAGTGGCGAACGCGAGCACGCGAGCCGGTCCGAGGCGGTCAAGCATCCGCCCCCACAACGGCAGCGCGGCGATGCTGGAAACCGACAGCGCCATCGCTACGCCCCCTACCCAAAACGCCTCGGCGCCCGCGCCGACCTGCTGTGGCTCCAGCAACTGCAACATATAGATGCTGATGATCGTCACATTGCCATTCCACAGCATCGAGAATATGAAGCTCATCAGATACAACGGCCCGATGCGCGGGACCATTAACAATTCGCGCAGGCTGCCGATCCACTGCGGCCGCCACGGACCAGACGCGAGTTGCTTTACTTCGCGCACGAACAGTATTACTAGCGCCCCCCCGGCGAGCAACAGCCCGCCGCTGATCCAAAATAGCCAGTGCAGCCGCTCTATCAATGCGGCAAGCATTGCTCCGACCGCGGGACCCATGGTCTGACCCACCAGCGAACCGGTTTGTGCCAGGGAGAGCGCGCGGCCCATGCGCTTGGGCGGCGTGTTCGCTACCAGCAGGGCCATGCTGGCGGGAATGAAGCCGTTGAAAAAGCCTACCAGCATGAACAGGCAAGCGAACCAGAGAGGCGTCGGCGCGAACGGCACCAGGCTCATGAATATGCCCATGCCCAACGACGCCCGCAGCACCATGATCTTGCGGCCATAGTGATCGGCGATGCTCCCCCAGATCGGAGCAACGACGAAGCCGATGGTGTAGAACACCAGCATCATGTAGCCGATCCAGGTCTCCAGGTGCTCGCGTACGCCGAGGCTGCGCACCATCAGCGGCAGGAATGGCCAGCAGATGCTGAAGCCCAGGCTGCATAGGAGGTTGGCGAACGGCATCGCCAGCAGGTTGCGCCGCCAGTATGGGAACTGCCGCGATTCCGCGCTCTCGCTTGCAGATGGAGCGGGAGATCTAATCATCGTCGGGGCGGCTGTCGGCGCGGACTCAAGTCGGACAGCCGGCTGCCGCTGCTCCCGGTCACGCGTTCCTGCAGGCCGCATCGAGTTCCAGGTGCGATAGGACCCTGGGACCGTTCCAGCTTTGTGCTTCAATCAGAGGTTGAGCCATGGACTTCGATGCTAAGGAGTGGGCGGCGATCCGGAACCCAGCGAGACAGCAGATTCACCTCGGCTGGTTCCAGGGAAATATCAATGCCGTCATTTTACTCTCACGCCGGTCGACTGGCGCTGCCGCGACAATTGACCGGCTTTGCTCGCCCACGCTACTGCTCCTATAATCCGCCCTCTGCCTTCGAAGCAACGGTGTACCCATGAATCTGCCCCGCGAGCAAAGCGCCGACCTCGTCCGTGAACTCAAAACCCTGCTGGGCGAGCGTGCCACCAGCGCGCGCGGCATCTGCGAGCAGCATGGGAAGGACGAGTCCTACTTTGCGTATGCAGCGCCCGACGCCGTCGTGTTTCCGCACACTACCGAGGAAGTGCGCGACGTCGTCAACATCTGCCGCCGACACCGGGTTCCGATGATCCCTTACGGCGTCGGCACCTCGCTCGAAGGACACATCCTTGCAGTCCGGGGCGGGGTATGCATCGATCTGAGCCAGATGAACAAGGTGCTTGCGGTGCACGAAGCCGACCTCGATGCGGTGGTGCAGGCGGGCGTGACGCGCAAGCAATTGAACGAGCATTTGCGTCACACCGGGCTGTTCTTCCCCGTGGATCCCGGCGCCGACGCGACCATAGGCGGCATGAGTGCGACGCGCGCTTCCGGCACCAATGCGGTGCGCTACGGCACCATGCGCGAGAACGTGATTTCGCTCACTGTGGTGCTCGCCGACGGACGCATCATCCAGACCGCGCGGCGCGCGAAGAAGTCCGCCGCAGGCTACGACCTGACGCGGCTCTTCGTCGGTTCGGAAGGCACCCTGGGCGTGATCACCGAGGTCACGGTAAGACTGTACGCAGTGCAGGAAGCGATGTCGGCGGCGGTATGCGCATTCGACTCGGTCGAAGGTTGTACCAAGGCGGTCATCCAGACCATCCAGGCGGGTGTGCCGGTAGCGCGCGTCGAGCTGGTCGACGCCACCGCGATCGGCTGCATCAACAAATACAACAAGACCGACTACCGCGTCGCGCCTACCCTGTTCTATGAATTTCACGGCACGCAGGCGGCAGTGATCGAGCAGGCGCAGGCGGCGCAGGAAATCGCCAAGGAGAACGGCGGCGTGGATTTCCAGTGGGCGACGAAGGCGGAGGACCGCACCAAGCTGTGGGAGGCGCGCCACAACGCCTACTTCGCCTGCCTGCAGCTGCGGCCCGGGTCCCGCGCAATAACGACCGACGTGTGCGTGCCGATTTCGCGCCTCGCCGAGTGCGTGTCGGAAACCATGAAAGACGTCGCGAATTATCTATGCCCGGTGCCGCTGCTCGGGCACGTCGGCGACGGCAATTTCCACCTGATGTTCCTGGTCGATCCGACTAAGCCCGAGGAGCAGGAACTCGCCAAGGCGTTCAACCGGCGTCTGGTCGAGCGCGCGCTGGCGATGGAGGGCACCTGCACCGGAGAGCATGGCATCGGCTTGGGCAAGCAGGGCTCGCTAAAGGAAGAATTGGGCGAAGCCGTCGACCTCATGCGCGACATCAAGCGGCTGTTCGACCCCGAGAACCTGATGAATCCGGGGAAATTGGTGCCGCTGTAGGCGAATGGATGAGTACCCGCCCGTAGGAGCCGCCGACGGAGCGGGCCGCTACCTCCAGAATGCAGATACCTTGGTCATTGACGCGCAATTCGGCGTGGATTGAACCAGCCGAGAGGCTGGCGACACGGGAGGCCCGGGCCACCTCCCGATGCATGCGGTCTTGAAGCGCCCCCGGCAGGCCAAGACACTCCGCAAGCAGCGCGGCAATTTCGACCCCCGAATCGTCCATCGCAAGCACCGCGTCCACGCTGGCATCGAGTTCCCACAAAACGGTATCCGCCGCCCGCTCGATCCGGTCGAAATGCGGCGCCATGTTGGGAGCGAGGCCCCAAGACGGGGCCAGTTGGTGGCAGTAGTCGGTCGCAGGCACGATCTCCACGCCCCGCTTATCCGCGGCGGCAAGAAAATCGTTATTGCGGTAGCCGGTGGTGGGCAGAAGCAGCAGGACGCGTTTCATGGGTCGGCCATTGTGCGCTAGTTGCGAGCGACCGGCGCCGCCTCAGGCTTGACGCCTGAGGCTTGGCGCGCAAGCGCAAGTCTCGTAAGGGGCCAGGCAGCGCATGCCTCAATCGCCTCGGGTTGCCGCGCCTCCGTGCTATTCTTTCCGCTGGAACGTCGTAATTGAGCATAGGGCATGCAAGCCAGAATGGAACGCACTCTCGCGCAGATGGTAGAGCGGATCGTGAAGCGCTTCACGCCGGAGAAAGTCATTCTCTTCGGCTCGCACGCCGCCGGAAGAGCAGGACTCGACAGCGATGTGGATCTGCTCGTGGTCATGACCCCGAACCGGTCGATAGCGGCGCAGGAGTGGAGTGTGACGCGAATCGAGTTGAGACGAGAGACAATACACATCTTACCTGAACACCTCTGCCGCACGGAGTGGCCATGCTAACCCAAGCCGAACTGGAACGATTGCTCATCGACATGGAATCAGATCGCATCGAGCGAACGGTAAGCCTGACCAACACGGCAAAATTCTGCGAAGCCGTTTGCGCCTTCGCCAACGATTTGCCCAATCATCGTCAACCCGGGTATCTGCTGATCGGGGTCAAGGACGACGGCGAACTGGCGGGAATGCAGATTGATGACGATATCCTGCGACAATTGGGCGGCATCCGATCGGATGGCAATGTATTGCCACAACCGGCGCTAATGGTTCAGAAATTTTCGCTCCCGGGAGGGGACGTGGCCGTAGTCGAAGTACTGCCCTCCGATTTGCCGCCCGTACGGTTCAAGGGGCGGGTGCACATTCGGGTCGGCCCTCGGAAGGCGATTGCCAGCGAACAGGAAGAACGCATTCTGTCGGAACGCCGGGTCGCGTCGGCGAGGAACTTCGATGCCCGACCCTGCACTGAAGCTCGCCTGGATGATCTCGCTCTGGGGCTGTTCGATGTGTACCGGCGCGCAGCGGTGGACGCAGAAGCCGTTGCCGCCAATAACCGGCTCGTTGAACAACAACTGGCATCACTCAGGTTTTTCGATCCCGAAAGAGGCTGCCCGACTCATGCCGGGATCCTCCTCTTCGGCAAGAACCCGCGTTTCTTTTTGCCTGGCGCTTACGTCCAATTTCTGAAGCTGCCGGGAGCCTCGCTGACTGATCCGCCGGAGGATCAGGCCGAAATCTCAGGAGATCTTCTAACCGTGCTGCGCGAACTGGAAGCTCGGGTCAAGGTACTTATCCAGACGACCATGCAGCCTATCAGTGCATTGCGCGAGAAACTGGTGCCCGACTATCCGGAAATGGCACTGCGCGAGTTGCTGATGAACGCGGTGATGCATCGCAACTATGAAAGCAATGCACCGATCCGCTTTTATGCGTTTAGCAACCATATCGAGATTCAGAGTCCGGGTGGACTGTATGGCGAAGCTACGCGCGAAAATTTCCCCACTCGAAACAGCTATCGCAATCCGGTGATTGCAGAGGCAATGAAGTCGCTCGGATTTGTAAACCGATTCGGCTATGGTGTGCAAAGAGCGCAGTCGTTGCTGGAACATAACGGCAATGCACCCGCCGAGTTTGAGTTCGACGAGCATGCGGTTCTGGTCAAGGTCTATAGGAGGCCGGAATGAAATCGATCGCCTTCTTCAACAACAAGGGGGGAGTGGGCAAGACCACGCTGGTTTATCACCTCGCCTGGATGATGGCCGATCAGGGCATCAAGACGCTGGTGGTCGATCTCGACCCGCAAGCCAATCTCACGGCCATGTTTCTGAATGAGGATCGACTAGAAGCGCTGTGGCCCGATGATGAGCACCCGGACACGATCTTTGGCGCCATTCGCCCAATCTTGAAAGGGGTGGGGGACATCGCCCGGCCACATGTCGAACACTTGAGCGACCATCTTGGCTTGATCCCGGGCGATCTCGGGTTGTCGCGCTTCGAAGACAAGCTTTCGGATGCTTGGCCGCGATGCCATAACAGGGATGAATCGGCGTTTCGCACAATGACGGCTTTTCACCGCGTGGTGGAGGCAGGTACCGACTTTGGCGCGCAAATTGCGTTGATTGATGTCGGTCCCAATCTAGGCGCGATAAACCGCGCGGCTTTGATTGCCTCTGAACAGGTGGTGTTGCCACTAGCGCCGGATCTGTTCTCGTTGCAAGGTCTGAAAAACCTTGGGCCGACGTTGCGGGAGTGGCGGGAAATCTGGGTGGAGCTCGCACCCAAAGCGCCGGCAGAATTGTCGATGCCCGCGGGATCGATGCAACCGGCGGGTTATATCGTCATGCAACATGGTATCCGGGACAGCCGGCCGGTCATGGCCTACCAGCGATGGATGGATCGAATTCCCGGGGTCTATCGGCAAGCGGTTCTCGACGAGCCATCCACGGATTCGACTCTCGTCAGTAGCGATCCCTACAACTTGGCACTGCTCAAGCACTATCGCAGCCTCATGCCGATGGCGATGGAGGCACACAAGCCGATTTTCTATCTCAAGCCTGCTGATGGTGCTATCGGCGCCCATATCGAAGCCACCAGAAGTTGTTATCAGGACTTCCTTAAGCTGGCCCGGAAAATCGCCCATGGTGCCGGGGTGGCGATGGTGTAGGTGAAGGAACCGCGAGCACCTGGAGAACCGCGACCAACCTGGTTGCGGGCGATTTCAGTTATCAGCCTGGGTAGGCGACAGCGGGGAGGCCGTTGGAAGCTACGCTTAAGTCATTTGAAAACGGAAGAGTTGTAAATATTCTTACAAATTAGCATCTTGCTTCATCACTTATAACTAACTCAACGAGAGAGATCTTTCTATCTTATGGCAGCAAAGAAACCGGGGAGGGCTTTTTCTTGCCTTCGCAGAAGTACAGTGCCTTAAATCGTTCCATCTGCTTGATTCTATCTACGAGCGCCCTCTCCTGGTCGGAACTGGCAACATTCCGCACTAACGCTCTTGCGTCGGCCTCGGTCAAGCGAAGCACAAGGTAGTTGGCGATCGCCGAGAACAGCGACACGTTGAAGTCCTTGGATTCTTGGGACGCAAGCACGAGCGATACGCCATACTTCCGGCATTCCTTGGCCATAGTGGGGATGAGTTTCAGTTTGCCAGCGCGATGCGCTTCGTCAAAGACCACGGCATGCGTGATTCGCTGTTGGATACCTCTGCGGAACATGTCCTTATATAGCCCATAGAAGACAAGCGACGCAAAAGCCTTTTGCAGATTGTCATTTTGTGTCGTGTGAATGCGGATGACAATCGGCTGCTCGCTCTCCCACAGGCTCCCGCGAGATTCGGCCAGATTGAAAAAGCCATAGTCCCCGAGTTCCTCAAGACGCGCCAGCAGAGTGCGTAGCCCGCGGTCCGGCTTAGGGTCGTCTCGCAGGATCTCCACGAATCGCACGAACTCCGGCTCCTGTAGTTCCGGCAGAATCGCGTTCGGGTCACCCCATCCCTTCTCAATGAAGCTATCTTTGATTGCCCTACGAACGCGGTCCCCCTGGATGTCTCCAAGTTCAGGAAAGATCGCGACGAAAATATCCCTCAACGCACCCGCAACATCGAGATAAGCCATCCGGGATTCCCGTTCCACGACTTGCAGAGGATTGAACCCTAATCCGTGGAAATCAATGAATCGAACTGAGCCAACCAATTGCTCGAGCTTCTCGTCGATGTCCTGGTGATAGGAGAAAACGATTGGTCGAATGCCGGCGTCCAGCATCTGCTTGCACAGGTTCAGAAGACAAGTTGTCTTGCCCATTCCGGGCAGGCCGGCTACCTGCCCGCGATTGGCCTGAGTGTCGTAGAGCCCCCACGGGATGGCGATGCCGCTCGCATCCGTTCTGAAATCGTGGTCGTTGACCAGGACTGGTGTGCTCTCCCAGGTTGCACCCGCG
>Ga0082335_1003979_pt1 | contig 23179 bp, 20 predicted proteins | sample Subgrocontami58m_FD_72375 | JGI IMG/M metagenome (GOLD analysis project Ga0082335, IMG submission 72375) | Subsurface groundwater microbial communities from S. Glens Falls, New York, USA - GMW37 contaminated, 5.8 m (SPADES assembly) (version 2) ...
AGTCATCTTGGCCTCCTTGTTTTATCAGTTCGTAATTGCGCGGGCCAGCACGCGCGCAGGCGCTCCGTCACAATCCACGATGTTGAGCGGACAAAACATGAACTCGGCGCGTCGTCCGGTCGCCCTTCGGATGCAGCACCGTCTCCTGGAACGATGTACCGTTTTTCAAGTGGATGGTCACGCGTGCGGGAAACTTGTCGGGATAAAGTTTGTTGAGCTCGGCATCCGCGATGACTTCCGTCTTGGCGAGCACTTCACGGACCAATGGATCGTTGATACGCGCCAGCGAAAACTGGGCTTGTGTCAGCTCGCGATCAATCGCCGAGATGGCGATGCAATAAGGTACGGAAACGCGGGCCGACATTACACCGGTGACATCCTGGTTGGAAAAATGCGTCTTCACGGTATTGTAGGCCTCGTTCGTGATGCGCGCAATCTGCCGAGTGCCTTGGCTGCGCTGTACACCCTGTTCACGCTCGGTGTCGTGCCGTGGTTGGTCTACGGCATCCTCATTTACTCGTGGCCGATTATCTTTGCCAATTGCGTCACGCTGTTATTGCCTGGAGCGGTGCTGGCGATGAAAGTGGAATTTGGCTAGGACGCAATGCTCGATAGCCGGCCCCGGCACACCAGCCTGCCACTGACCTACCACAGTTCCCGGCATCGCTTGAGTGCGACAAGGGCGCCCCGCGCTTGACTTGGCTCGCCCGGCAAGTGCATGATTTACCGTAACGTCCGTCGCGGCGCGTCTGATTAGCGACGATGCGGCCGCCGAACCCGTCGGTTTGAGCGAGCCTATTGCTGCACAACGAAGATAATCCGGAGGAGCCCATGTTAACCAAACGTTGCAGACGATTAGTCATTGCAGGCACGACAGCGGCCGCTTTTGCGCCCGCCGCGATTACAGCTCACGCGCAAGCTGCTTTTCCCGCCAAGCCCGTGCGCATCATTGTCGGCATGGTCCCCGGCGGCTTTACCGACACTTCGACACGCATCGTCGGGTCAAAACTCGCCGATGCGCTGGGGCAGCAGATCCTGGTCGAGAACCGCCCGGGCGCAAACGCCTTCATTGCGGCCGATATCACCGCCAAGTCTGCCCCTGACGGATACACCCTTTTCATGTCGCATCCCGGACTGACGACTAACACGCTGCTCTTCGAGAAGTATCCGTTGAATCCGCTGAAGGATTTCACCGCGGTATCGCTGATCGCTTATATTCCCAACATCCTGGTGGTTCATCCCACAGTCCCCGCACGAACGATGAAGGAATTGCTCGCGCTCGCCCGCGCGCGGCCGGAAAACCTCACGCAGGCTTCATCCGGCAGGGGTTCTCCCGGACATCTCGGGGGCGCGATGCTTCAACAGATGACGCAGACACGATTCGTTCACATCCCATATAAAGGCTCGGGCGCGGCAATGATCGACCTGATAGGCGGTCACGTGGATCTCTCGTTTCCCACGATTTCCGCGGGGCGTCCGCATGTGATGGCGGGCAGGCTGCGGGCGCTGGGAATTACTTCCGCCAAGCGCTCGCCGTTGCTTCCCGAGGTGCCGACGATAGCCGAAGCAGCCGTACCGGGATTCGAGATCGTGGGCTGGTACGGAATTGTGGGTCCCGCCGGTATGCCCAAAGACGTGGTCGCGCGGCTCAGCCGTGAAATCGCGCGGGCGCTCAAGACTCCGGACGTGCGCGAAAAGATGGACAAAGAAGGCGCGGAGCTCATCGGCAGCACATCCGAGGAGTTCACCGCTTTTCTGAAAGCCGACCTGGACAAGTGGACCAAGGTCATCAAGGCGGCCAATATCGCTCCGGTACGAATGTGATCCGCGGCGCGGCCGGAGAAGGCTGCTCGGCGCGGGACCGGCGACCTGCGGCACCGCGTGATCGCGACCATAAAGGGGATGAGATGAGATTGCGGGACAAAGTAGCGATTGTGACCGGTTCGGGATCAGGGTTGGGAAAGGCCATAGTCAAACGCCTCGCTGAAGAAGGCGCTTCGGTCGTCGTGGCTGACATCAACGCGGAAGCGGTCGCTACGGTTGTCGGCGAGCTGAAGGAAGCAGGACGAACGGCGGCCGGATTCAAGGTCGACGTGACGGACCGCTCCCAAGTCAAAGAGCTGATGGCGACGACAGCGGGGAAGTTGGGACGGATCGACATTCTCGTCAACAATGCCGGCGTCACGCGCCACCGGCCATTCCCCACGATGAACGACGAGGACTGGAACATCGTGCTCGCGGTCGATCTGAAAGGCGTATTCTTCTGCGTTCAGGCCGTGGCAGATTACATGATCAAGCAGCGCTACGGGAAGATCGTGAACATTTCATCCGCCTCGGGCAATGGGGGCGCGTCGCATGCAACCGCCGGTTCTGTAGCCGGCAACGCCAACTACGCGGCAGCCAAAGCCGGTGTTATCCAGCTTACAAAGACGCTGGCCGCGGAACTCGGCCCTCACGGAATAAATGTAAACTCAGTCGCCCCCGGATTCATATTGACTCCAATGTCCTACACGACCCGTACTCAGCAGGAGATCGACGAGCATATTGAGGTGCGGAAAAAATCGACCGTGCTGAAGCGCGTGGGAAAACCCGAAGACATAGCGAATAGTGTCCTGTTTCTCGTATCCGATGAAGCAAGTTTCATATCAGGTCAATTGCTCCGCGTGGATGGGGGCCGTACCGATCGGATGTGAGTGCGTGAAACTGATCGACTGCCGCGTGCGCAGGAAGCTCTTTGGAAAACAGTATGGATGCGACCCTCCTGCGCAGCCACTGGATTATGGTGGTGATGGACGTGTTCACACGTCGCATCACTACTACAACGAGCACCGTGTTCACCGCTCGCTCGATGGCATTACGCCGGCCCAGCGTGCAGGCAGGCTACCTACCGCACCGGCTGCGCTTAGTGCAGCCTCAAGAATAAGTTCACACATTCGGAGTGATAGTGATTACCCCCGAATTCTGGAAAGAGGAACAGAAGGAAGGGACAAGAGCGTTTCTCGAGAAGCGCCGGGCCGACTATTCGCAATTCCGAAAGCCATGACGACACGCGTGCATGACTACCGCAACTGGCTTGTCAAGATCGCGGTGCAATGCGAGGACAGGATACCGCCCTCATTGTGCACCAACGCGACCTCGGCGCTTTGCACCTGGCGCGGGCCCAGCCCTCCGCGCAGTTGTCGAACGGCCTCAACGATCCCGAACAGGCCGCCCGCCGCTCCGGCGTGGGCGTGCGAGAGCATTCCGCCGTGGGTGTTGACCGGCAGCTTTCCTCCGATCGAGGCGTGTCCCTCCTCATAGAAGCGACCGCCCTCCCCGCGCGGGCAAAAGCCCAGTTCTTCCAGCTCGATGATCGGCACGATGGTGAAGCAGTCATATAGCTCGGCAACGTCGATGTCGGATGGTCCCAATCCAGCCATGCGGTACGCCGTCATCCCGGATTGTTTGGCACCGAACTCAGTGAGGCTGGGTGCGCACAAAATGTGTTCGTGCGTATGAAACTCACCGATCCCCGCCAGGTACGCGGGCTTCGATCGCAGATCCTTCGCCCGTTCGGCAGAAGTCACGATGAACGCTCCGCCCGCGTCGGAGATAATGCAGCAGTCCAGCATCCGCAGCGGATCGGCAATCGGCTTGGAACCCTGAACGTCCGCCAGGGTAATAGGCTTGCGCATATGCGCATTGGGATGCAATGCCGCATGTTGACGTGTGGTGACTGCAACGGCGGCAAGCTGCTCCGGTGTGGTACCGAATTGATCCATGTGGCAGCGTGCGATCATGGCATAGCAGCCGGGGATCGAAGCGCCGTATGGGCGTTCAAAATAGGGGTGACCGACTGCGGCAAGGGCGGCAACAGCCTGATCGCGTGACACCCCGGTTGCCCGGTTCTCGCCTGCGCATACAAGCACCGCATTGCACTGTCCCGTTGCGATGGCTTCCGCGGCATGTTTTAGCATCACGGCCGGCGACGCTCCTCCGACGATTACCGATGCATTGAACCGCGGCTGCAGGCCGAGGTATTCGCACAATACCGTTCCCAGCATGAAGTACGGCTCGGTAAACGAATACGCCGTAAGCAGACCATCGATGTCGGAAACCTTCAACCCAGCGTCGTCGAGAGCGCGTTTCGCCGCCTGCGCATTAAGGCCCAGGCCGGTCATGTGCGGCACCTTGCCGATATCGGACTCACCGACTCCGACAATTGCCACGCGATTGCGCAGCGTCTCGACTGCAGTCATTGACATTCCCCTTTCTCTTTACCACCGAACCTGGCGCTCAGTGCTTGCGAACAAACTGTGGAATTTTTGCACCCTCGGCGCGCACTTCGAAGCGCACCTCGACGGCATCACCGATCTTGGTCTGGAGCGCGTCTTCCCCGAGAATGTTCGCCATCATGCGCGGACCTTCTTTGAGGTCTATCAATGCAACGACGTACGGAACGCGCGTCGCAAATTCAGGCAGCGAGGCGCGCCTTATGATGGTAAAGCTGTGCACGGTGCCACGGCCGGAGCTCGCGATCCATTCGAGGTCCGTCGACCAGCATGCAGGACATAAATGCCGCGGAAGAAAGTGTGTCTTCCCACAAGAACGGCATTTGCGGATCAGCAGGCGATCATTGCGGGTGCCGCCCAGTACTCCTGGGAATCGGCATTGGCAATGGGCGCAGGTAGTTCTTGAGTCATCTTGGCCTCCTTGTTTTATCAGTTCGTAATTGCGCGGGCCAGCACGCGCGCAGGCGCTCCGTCACAATCCACGATGTTGAGCGGACAAAACATGAACTCGGCGCGTCGTCCGGTCAGCGATCCGAGATTGGTCACCATCTCCGCGATGAGTACGCCGTCGCGCAGCAACGCGCGGTGCACCGGCCAAATGAACCCAACTGGACGCTTGTCGATCGCAATATCGGGCGTCGGCATGTCGACCGCAACGAGCTTGATTTTTTGCGCTACCAGCCATTCCGCTGCGGCTACCGAGAATGCCGCATGGCGGCCGAAATCGGGTGTGCCTGCCCGATCGGCGGCTCCCGTATCGAGTGCGAGGATGTCGCCAGGCTCAAGTACGGGCCGCATGCGCTCCAGATCGCCCGGCTCGATCATGCCGTATAGCGGTTTTTCTATGCGCCACACCACGCCCGGGCCCATCAGACGCTCCAGAGGAATGTCCTGGAATGCGGGACCGTCGCTGTAGAAATGGCGCGGCGAGTCGACGTGAGTGCCGGTGTGCACGATCATTTGCAATTCGGTGATATTGAGCGGCCGGTCGGGAATCGCCGCAATTCGCTCCAGACGCGGCGGCGGGAACGAGGCGATGCGCGGAACCGTCGGGGATAACGGCCAGGTGAGATCGATCCAGTCTCCGGCGGGCACGCAGCGCCGTCGCGCGGGCAGATCCATCCAGCCGCGCCAGCCGGTGCCGGCATTGCCTTGGCCACTATCGCACATCGGGCGCGCCTCGATATCGCCCGGACATCAGGCGTGCAGCAGCAAGGTCAAATCGTCCACGTTGCGCGCGTCGGGCAACGCGTAGATCGCGTCCAGAAGCTTGCCGGCGCGAGCCGGATCGAGCATCGCTCTGACGTTCTCGCGGAATTTCGTTTCCAGCTCGGCCGCGCTCAGCGGGTCCTGCGGATCGCCTTTCGGAAACAGCACCGTTTCCTGGAACGAGGTGCCGTCTTTCATCGTGATAGTCACGCGCGCGGGAAACTTGTCGGGATAGAGCTTGTTAAGCTCGGCGTCCGCGACCACCTCGGTATTAGCAAGGACTTCGCGCACCAATGGGTCGTTGATGCGCGCGGGAGAAAACTGGGCTTGCGTGAGCTTGCGGTCGATCGCGGAAATCGCGATACAGTAGGGCACCGACACCCGTGCCGCCATTACCCCGGATACATCCTTATTGGAAAAGTGCGTCTTCACGGTGTTATAAGTCTCGTTGGTGATGCGTGCAATTTGCGCGGGATCGATTGCGTGTTTCTGCACGATCGCCAACGTTGCCTGGATCGGTGAATGGCTCGCCAGGATCGAGGGGAAATACTTGAAGCCGTTCTGCAGAATCTCCCATGTCGTGCCGAGACCGTTGATGAGCGCCTGCGGCTTCGGATCGGTGGAGTAGGCGTTGAGATAGCCCTTGGGGTGCTCGAGAATGAAGGGCGGGCTGGTTGCGCCAAGCTGCGCGAGTTGCGCGGAAAGAATGCCGTTAAACGCGGCTTTGCCGGGATGGATGCTCTTGGTCATGTCGCCCAATTCGAAGAATGTATTAAGCCCGGCCGCTTGCGTGCCGGCGAGTCCCAGCGTTCGCTGCACGCCGTCAGCGTCGAGCCCGAGCGCCTTGGCCGCGCTCGCCGCGGCCCCGAAAGTCCCGTTGGTCGCGGTGGAGTGCCAGAATCGATAATGCGTCGGCATCACCGCCATGCCGACGCGCACCGCGACTTCGTAGCCCGCGACAAGCGATACGATCAGATCGCGTCCCCGTAATTGCTGCGACTCTGCAAGCGCCAGCGCAGGCGGCACTACAACGGAACCGGTATGCAGCAACGCACGTTTGTGCGTGTCGTCGTTGTCTGCGGCGTTGGCAAGAATACCGTTTGCCAGCGCGGCGAACGCCGGCTGCGAGGTCACGCCGGCGGCACCGATCACCGATGCGCCTGGAGCGGCACCGTAAAGCCGGGCGATTTCGAGCGCAATGCGCGACTTCTCGGGGTCTTCTGCCCAAGCGCTGATAGCGCAGCCGGCGGTGTCGATAACGATGCGGCAAGCCTGATCGACGACCGCCTGCGGCAGGTCCTCATAGCGCAAGCGGGCGACAAATTCGGCCAGGGTTCGGGTTTCATTCATGACAGGCTCATCAAGTCGATGGTACCATCTGATCTGGTACGGTTCTTATGTTTTGGTTTATATTGTCGCAACAATAGTTTCAATTGACAGATTCGGTTCCGGCAATCGGAACCCAAAAGACGCTCAACCTCGAGGAATATCCGATGACGCTTCTATGGAATGCCGTTCATGGTCATTTCAACATAACCGTGGTTCCTCAGGGTGGCGGTGGCGCCGGCGCTGACGACTATCCCGGTAAACCGATCCGCTTCATCGTTCCGTTCGCGCAAGGGGGGCCCGGCGATATCCTGGCCCGCTTGATAGGGTGCAACCTCGCGCAAAGCTGGGGGCAGCCGGTCCTGATCGAGAACCATCCGGGAGCGGGCGGCACGATCGGGACAGAAATAGGCGCCCGCTCCCTCCCGGACGGCCATACGCTGATCCTGGCTGCGAGCACGCATGCCATCAATCCCAGCCTCTATGCCAAATTGCCCTACGACACGGTGAAGGATTTTCAACCGGTAACGTTGATGATCTCGATGCCGAATATTCTCGTGGTCAACCCTTTCGTTGCGGTCGACTCGGTGGATGATCTTATTGCGTTCGCAAGATCGAACCCGGGACGGCTCAAATATGCGTCCGGTGGAATCGGCACCCCATCTCACCTGGGAGCGGAACTGCTCAAAACCATGGCCGGAATCGACATCGTTCACGTTCAATTCAACGGGCATGCCTCCGCCGGGGCCGCGCTGCAAAAAGGGGAGGTATCAATGATGTTCGATGCCATATTGCTCGCGCTTCCGGAAGTAAGGGCGGGCAAGGTAAAAGCCCTTGCCGTCACAAGCGCGAAGCGTTCAGCCGTCGCCCGGGAAGTGCCTACAGTCGCCGAATCGGGGCTGCCGGGCTTTGATTTCAGTCCCGGCGTCGGCATGCTGGTGCGCGCGGGAACACCAAGCGCAATTGTCAACAAGCTCTACAAGGAAGTCGAACGGATTTTACGCCTGCCGGATGTCCGGGAGAGGCTGGCAAGTGACGGCGCAGAAATTATCGGCAGCAGCCCCGGGGAATATACCGCCTACATGGATCGCGAATTTGCAAAGTGGGCCGAGGTCGTCAGGGCGTCCGGTATCAGAACGTAAGCCGGCGCATGCGGCGATACCGGACCCGGCGTCCTTTGCGGTGAAGCTCTTACGCTTGCCGCTTGTCGGGAGATACCCACCGCACGGCTGCAGGCTTGATCCTGCCTGCTTTCGCCCATTCGATCAGTTCGCGTTTGAGAATCTTGCCGCTCGCGGTCTGCGGAAACGCGTCCAGGCAGATGAAGTACTCGGGCATGTCGTATTTCGACAGTCCGTGCTCGTTCAGATGATCGAACATCTGGCCGGCGTCAACCGTGGTGCCGTCGCGCGTGATGATCGCGAGGCACACGCGCTCGCCTAACCGCTCGTCGGCAACCGGGAACGCCGCGGCCTTGAGCACCGCCGGGTGTTTGACGGTCAGGTTCTCGATGTGCGCCGGGTAGATGTTGTGGCCGCCGCGGATGATCAAATCCTTTTTGCGTCCGACAATCTGCAGATTGCCCCTGGCATCGCAACGCCCGAGGTCCCCGCTCATGAACCAGCCGCTCGCGTTGAACGAATTCTCGGTCGCGGTCTGGTTGTCGAAGTAGCCGAGCGTGAGCAGCGCGCCGCGGGTGCCGATCTCGCCGATTTCGCCAGGTTTCGCCTCGCGGTCGGGGTTTTCCTGGTCCCACAGGCGCGTCTCGTAGCCGTGGCATGCGCGTCCGCAGCTTGCGGTGATGGTTTCGGCATCGTCGTCAGGCAACGTATACTGGTGCGAGCCGTTCTCGGTCATGCCGTAGATGTTCTGCGGCTTGATGCCCATCTCGAGGAACGCCTTCGCCGTCTGCGGTGGAATGGTCGAGCCTGCCATGTAGAAGATGCTGACTTTGCCCAGCCTGTCCATCCCGCGGCGCTTCATGTCGGCGAGGATATCCATCGCGTGCGTCGGCACTCCCATCACGTAAGTCGCGCCGGTCTCCACGATCCAGTCCAGGGGTTTCATGCCGGGCGGCAGATCGTTTACAACCAATTCGAAACCGGCAACCAGGCTTTGCTCGATCGCGACCGTCGCGATGTGATGCGACAGCGGGCTGTGGCTGAACAGTATGGTCTGGTCGTTGTGATGCCAGTCCCTGACCATCGCGCGGCCGTTGGCGAGCAGCGTGTTGTCCGAGTGCAGCACGCCTTTGGGTATGCCGGTGGTGCCGGAGGTAAACGCCAGATAGACGATCTTGTCGGGATTGAGGTCGGGGTCGGGGACCGCATCCGCCGGTGGCGCCTTCCCGGGAGGCGGAAATGCGGCGTCGTCCGCCCCGGCATCGCCCGTAGTGCCGCCGGGCACCAGCCGGTAGACGCGTTTCATCGCCGGCAACGCCCTGGCCGCCGCAAACACGTCCGCGCGGTCGGCATCGGCGCCATATCCGGGCTGCGCGAACAGCACTGCGCTCTGGATGCGTTCGAGCAACTGCGTGATCTCGCCGACCGTGTAATTCTGGTGCAGCGACGGATTGCACACGTAGCCGTTGCGCGAGCAGGCGAGCAGCACCACCACCGCTTCGATACGGTTCGGCAGCCACACCGAAACGCGCTGGCCGCGCTTCAGGCCGGCGGCGTGCAGGTCGGCCGCAAGCGCATCGACCCACGCCAGCAGTTGCGACCACGTGATGCGACGCGTACTGTCGCGCAAAGCATAAGCACCCGGCCGCACCCGCGCATGCCCGGCAAGCAGCGTATACATCGTGTCCGGGCGCCACGCGCCGCTCGCGTAATACTCGCGCGCGGTCTGCGGGTCGTGAAGGGTGAGTATTCTGCTCACAGTGTTGAGTGATCAATGCCCGAACTTATCGGGATCGGGCTTGCGCCTGTCGCGGAACGCAGCGCCGAGTTCCTGTGATTCCTCGGTGTCGAGATACAGCCGCAGCAGCAAATCATGCGAAATCCGGCCCATGCCGCCAACGCCGGTGTGGCGCGCGGTGAACGCGGCTTTGAGCGACGCCAGCGCGAACGCGCCGCGCTCGGATATTGCGAGCGCCATCTTGCGCGTTTCCTCTTTGAGCGCCGCATCCGGCACCACCTTGTTGATGAGACCGATTTCGAGCGCCTCGCGCGCCGAGAGCTTGGGGTTCAGGAACCACAGCTCTTTCGCTTTCTTCTTGCCGACCAGGTCCTCGAGATACCACGTGCCATAGCCGGCATCGAAGCTGCCCATCATCGGGCCGACCTGGCGGAACGCCGCGCTCTCTTTCGCGATCGTGAGATCGCACATCACCTGCAGCACCTGTCCGCCGCCAACGGCAAAGCCGTTGACCGAGGCGATTACCGGTTTTTGCAGGCGGTCGATGCTTTCGTAGATATCGAGCGTCGGCAGCATGCCGGCATACAGCGTGCTGTCCTCCAGTCCGTCCTTGCGCCCGCCGATGCAGAAGAACTTGTCGCCGGCGCCCGTGATCACGAGCACGCGCGTGCGCGTCTCGCGCCGGATGTCGTTGATGCAGTCGCGGATCTCGTGGCACATCTGCGCCGTGAACATGTTGCCGTCGTCGGGACGGTTGAGCGTGAGCCAGCCGATCGGCCCGTCTTCCTCATACAGAATGGATTTGAACGCCATGATGGCTTCCTTCGTCAGATTAATTTCTGCTCGCGCAGCCGCGCCACCGCTTGCGCATCATAACCCAGCCAGTCGCGCAGCACCTGCTTGGTATGCTCGCCCAGACGCGGGGGCCGAGTGCGGAAGCTCGCGCTGCTACCGTCTATGGTAATGCCAAGCCCAACCTGCGGCACGCGCCCGCCATTGAATTCGGCGGCATAGAATAGCCCGCGCTCGAGCATGTGCGGATCGCGCGTCAAATCGTCGATGCTGTTGACCGGTCCCGCCGGCACCTTGGCCTGCGCGAATAGCGCGAGCCAGTGATCGCGCGGCCGGGCCGCGAGCAATTTCTGTATCTCGGCGACGATTTCGGCGCGCGCGGCGCGACGGTCAACGTTGGTCGCGTAGCGCGCGTCCTCACCCATTTCGGGGTGTCCGACGGCTTGCCAGAACCGTTTCCAGATCGCGTCGTTGCCGAGGCCGAGCGTGAGCGGTTTGTCCAAGGTATCGAAGGTTTGATAGACCGAAATCACGCTGTCCTTGGCGCCGGTGCGGCGCGGCACCTCGCCCGATCCGAGATAAGGCACGATACGCGGCGCCATAAAGCGCGTCATACTGTCGACCATGGCGATATCGATCAGATGTCCACGACCACTCCTTGCGCGCTCGAACAATGCCGCAACAGTCGCAAACGCCGCATCCATGCCAGCGATGAGATCTGCAGCCGGCGTGCCAACTTTCTGCGGTGGGCTGTCCGCCTCGCCGGTGAGATCCATGACTCCGCTGTAGCCCTCGGCGATCAGGTCGTAGCACGGGAAATCTTCACGCGCGCCGGCAAGCCCGAAGCCGGTCAGGGAGACGAAAACCAAGCCACTGCGCAGACCGGCCAGCGTCACGTAGTCCACGCCGAGCTTCTTCTGTGCACGCCCGACCAAGTTAACCACGACCACATCGGCCTTGCGCACCAGATCGTAAAGCACCGCACGACCGGCTTCTCCGCTGTAATCGAGTGTCACGCTTTGCTTGTTGCGGTTGACGCTGATGAACCACAGCGATTCGCCATCGAGAAACGGCGGCCCCCAGCCGCGGCAGTCGTCGCCTTTACCCGGCCGCTCGATCTTGACCACTTCCGCGCCCATGTCGGCGAGCAGCATCGTCGCATACGGCCCGGCGATCGAGGTAGATAGGTCGACGATTCTGATTCCGGACAGCAGTGCAAGCGTAGGAGCGGCGGGCGGCTCGGGCAAGGCGAACAGTGGCAACACGTCGTATCGATGTAAGGGATCGGTGGGATGTTGAGCAAGGATAAGCAAGCAACATGCCATCGCTCAGATCACCGGGACGCAGCGCCACGGCCATCACAATATGTCTATATTGAGGACACATTACGACAGAAGTGTCTTTATAAAAGACAATCTCTGGATTAAAATGATTGTTGGGAGAAAGGGCTTGGCGCGCAAAAGTGCGAATTTTGGGGTGATTGTTGTCGACGCAAGCGGCGACGTGCAATTCCAGAGTGGACTCGGAGTTGACCCTGGCGTACAGGCGGCGCTGCTGGGTAAAAAGCCCCGCACCAGTTCCAGCGCCATACTGGGAATCAAGCACGACGGCTGCAAACTGGTGGCCCTGCGCCGCACCGCCGGGAATGCCACGGTGTTTTTCGTCCACGCCAGTGATGACGAGGAAACGCTGTTCGATTTCGCCGCGAGCGTCGATTTCTCCTTCGCCATCCTCAATTACCTGGTCAGCAGCCCGTATGAAGCGATGACCGTGGTCGATGCCGCAGGCAAAGTGCGCTATATCAGCCCGGTGCATGCCAGGTTTTTCGGGCTGGCACACGGCGAGGGCATCGGGAAGCACGTCACCGAAGTGATCGAAAACACGCGACTGCATGAAGTCATACGCACCGGTAAAGCCGAGATCGGCCATGTGCAGGAGATGCAGGGCGTCAGCCGTGTGGTAAGCCGCGTGCCTATCACACAGCGCGGACAAGTGATCGGCGCGATCGGCCAGGTCATGTTCAAAGCACCAGAAAAAGTCCATGAACTCGCGCGCGAAGTAACGCGTCTCAAGTCCGAAGTCACGTTCTATAAACGCGAGCTGTCAGGCATGCGCAACCGCAACTATGGCCTCGAGCAGATCGTCGGCGGCAGCGAGGCGATCCGCCGGCTCAAATTCGACATCGTCAAAATCGCGCCGCTCGACGTACCTGTGTTGCTGACCGGTGAAAGCGGGACCGGCAAGGAGCTCGCCGCGCATGCGATCCACAGCCTGAGCCCACGCCACGCCCGCCCATTGGTGCTGGTCAACGCCGTAGCGCTGCCGGCAGGGCTGGTCGAAAGCGAGCTCTTCGGCTACGAGCCGGGCGCGTTCACCGGCGCCGAGAAAAAAGGCCGCAAGGGCAAGTTCGAGCAAGCCGACAAAAGTACGCTGCTCCTCGATGAAATCGGTGACATGCCGGCGGAAATCCAAGTGAAGCTGCTGCGTGTGCTGCAGGACGGCATGGTCGAGCGCGTCGGCGGCGGCACGCCGCACCACTCGGAATTCCGCCTCATTTCAGCCAGCAATCGCGATCTGAAACAACTGATTGACGCTGGTAAATTCAGGCTTGATTTGTACTACCGTATCAGCGGCGTCACGCTGCATATGCCGCCGCTGCGCGAACGGCTCGAAGACATTCCAGATCTGGTTACAAACTTTCTGCATGCCTACGCGCAGCGCCACCACGCCATCCCTAAGCGCGTACATAAGCATGTCTGCGCATATTTGCGAGAGCTGGCATGGCCGGGCAACGTACGCCAGTTGCTCCACGAGGTCGAGAAAGCGGCGATTTTCAGCGAAGGGGATGAGATCACAGTTGCTGATTTCCGGCCGCGTCAGTTCGAGGCACAGCCCGCGCTCCCGGTTCGCGAACGCTCCCGCGCCCGCCCGATCCGCGCCGCCGTCAACGATGTCGAACTCAATCTGATCAAGGAAGCGATGGCGCGACTCGGAGGCAACAAGTGCAAGGTCGCCGCGGAGCTTGGCATTTCGCGTTCGTATCTCTACAAAAAACTGGCCCAGTTATAAGCCTGCCCATGGCATGCCGATTGCGTATCCACTGGATAGGTTCCAGCCAGAAGCCGGCGTCGCCCCGGACGATGGGGGCCCAATTGGGGCAATAAATGATGACCAAGAGTTTAGATCCCCCCATAGACGACTGGCATGACTATTGCTCACATACCGGGCTATGACAAACGAGCCGCAACTCACAGAAGCGCTGTTCAATCCGCGCGCCATAGCGCTAGTCGGGGCGTCCGGCGATCCGGGCAAATACACTTCCCGCCCCCAGCGTTTCCTCCGCAAGCATGGGTTTCCGGGAGCGATACTGCCGATCAACCCGGGGCGCCGGGAAATCTTAGGCGAACGTTCATACGCGAGGCTGCGCGACGCGCCCGGCCCGATAGACCATGTATTCATCATGGTGCCGACCGCGGCGGTCGCCTCGGTAATCGAGGATTGCTGCGATCTCGCCGTTCCGCTGGCGACTATCTTCACCGATGGCTTCGCCGAAGTCGGCGCGGAAGGTCGTCGTCTGCAGGACAGCATCGTTGAGCGCGCGCGTGCAGCTGGCGTGCGGCTGCTCGGTCCAAATTGCCTCGGCGTACTCAACACCCATGGGGCGATGATGCTCACAGCTAACGCCGTGCTGGAAATGGACGATATCACGCGCGGAACCCTTGGCCTTGTCTCACAGAGCGGGAGCATGATGGGAAGCTTGCTCACACGTGCACAAACGCGCGGGATCGGTTTCTCGAAATTGGTGTCCGTCGGAAACGAAGCAGATCTCGGCGTTGGCGAGATCACCGAACTGCTGGTCGACGATCCGGATACACAGGCCATCTTGCTGTTTCTTGAGACCCTGCGCGATGCAGACCGTCTTGCATCCGCGGCGCGGCGGGCTCACGCGAAAGGCAAGCCTGTCATCGCCTACAAGCTCGGGCGTTCGGCGATCGGCCGCGACCTCGCTACTACCCATACGGGCGCGCTCGCTGGCAGTGATGAGGCCGCAGATGCCTTCTTTCGCGCCCACGGCATCATTCGCGTCCACGTGCTGGAAGCCCTGTTGGAAATGCCCCCCTTGGTGGCCGGCCGACAGCCGCTGGCCCGCGGCCGCGTCGCGGTGATGACAACAACCGGGGGCGGAGCGGCAACAGTCGTAGATCAGCTCGGCATAATGGGCGTCGAAGTAGTACCGCCGCCTGATGGCATCGCCGAAAGCTTGGCGCAGAAGGGCATCCAGATCAACCGCGCACCGATAATCGACCTCACGATGGCAGGCACCCGCAAGGAAGTCTCAACGGCGGTACTCAACGCGCTGCTCTCATCGGATCACTGCGACGCCGTGCTGTCGGTGGGGGGCGGCTCGAGCAAATCCCATCCGCAGGGCACAGTCGAGCCGCTCATCGCCGCGCCGCGGATCAAGCCGCTTGCCGTCTTTGTCTCGCCGCAAGCCGACGTGTCTCTCGAACTCCTGCGCGCCGCGGGTATCGCAGGATTCCGCACGCCCGAAGCGTGCGCCGACGCGCTGAGAGCGCTATGCGAGTGGAAAGGGCCTGCTGCGCCATGTCCGGTAGAGCCCGAACGTGCCGCGGCGCTGCAGCGCGCGCTCGAAGGGCTGCGCGGGAAACTCGACGAGATCGAGGCGCGCCGGCTGTTCGCCGCACTTGCTGTCCCCCAAGTCGAATCCGAGCTCATCGAGACTACCGATGGTGCGCCGCACGTGGCATTGCCTTTCCCCGTTGCGGCAAAACTTCTCTCGCCCGATATCCCACACAAAACCGAAGCAGGAGCCGTCGTTCTCGACATCCCAGACGTGCAGCGCCTGGCGTTAGCGGTGAGCGAAATGCAAAAACATATCGCATGCACGCGGCCCGGGGCGCGCGTGCGGGGAGTTCTCGTGCAACGGATGGAACGAGGGCTCGCCGAGGCGATCGTCGGCTATCGCTACGATCCCCAAATCGGGCCGGTGGTGATGGTCGGAGCAGGCGGACGGCTGGCAGAACTCTACCGCGACGTATCAGTAAGGCTTGCACCTGTCACTTTGGAAACCGCACGCAGCATGATCGAAGAAGTACGGGGCCTCGCCCCGATCCGTGGCTACCGTTCGCTGCCACGCGGCGATTGCGAAGCGCTTGCGCGCGTAGTACACGCGGTGTCGCTGTTCGCTTCGGTGGGTGGGCGCATGCTGGAAGCTGAACTCAATCCGGTGATTGTCAAGCGCGAAGGCCAGGGCGTAGTCGCTGTCGATGCCTTGGCACGGATCGCCTCTCGAGACGAGCAATCGGTGTATTCGCACCCCAGCCGAAGTTCGGTCCACTGAATGGAAAGATGATATTCCCGCAACATGACAAATGTGTGGATTCGTCGGAGGCATTTGCGAATGTATAGCTATCTCAGAACTGGAACGCTGCGGCGCGTATTGCTGTTCAGCACAGCACTTTGTGCGCTCGGCAGTGCTGCCCTAGCACAGCACCTCCCCCAAGCTTATCCCGCGCGTCCGATTCGCCTGATCGTGCCGCTCGCCACCGGCGGCGGCACCGACATCGCGGCGCGACTGTTCGCTCAAAAGCTCAGCGAGCGGTTCGGACAGCAGGTGGTGGTGGACAACCGCCCTGGCGCCGGCGGGGTGATCGGCGCGGAACTGGCGGCCAAGGCCACGCCGGATGGCTACACCTTTGCGGTGGTATCGAGCAGCCATACCGTCCATCCGGCGATGCACCGCAAGCTGCCTTACGACACGGTCAGGGATTTCGCGCCGGTGAGCCTTCTTGTGTCATATCCTTTCCTGCTGGTCGCCCGCCCATCGCTTCCTGCGCGGTCGGTGGGCGAGTTGATCGCCGCTGCCAAGGCGGCACCGCAAAGCATTTCCTACGCCTCGAGCGGCAACGGCTCCGCAGCACATCTCGCTGCGGAGCTGTTCAAGAGCCTCGCGAGAATAGACATCTTGCATGTGCCCTACAAGGGAAGCGGGCCGGCGGTGTCCGCGCTGCTCGCGGGCGAAGTCGCGATTGGTTTCTATTCCGCATCCGCAACAGCCCAACACGTCAGGAACGGGCGGCTCAAGGCGCTCGCCACGACCGGGGAAAAACGATTTCCGACCTTCCCCGAGCTGCCGACCATGACGGAAGCCGGTATCTCGGGCTACGAGGCGACCACATGGGCCGGCATGCTCGCGCCCGCCGCAACCGCAAGGCAAATCATCACTCGTATGCACCGGGAACTGATCACCATTCTCGCGCAGGCCGACGTCGGGCAGCGACTGGCGGGACTGGAGTTCGAGCCCGTCGGCAGCTCGCCCGAAGAATTCGGACGCGTCATCCGGCGGGAGATGGATAAGTGGGCCAAAGTGGTCAAAGAGTCCGGCGCCAAGATCGACTGAGCGTGCCCCGAGGTAACAGCAACGCATGGCGGAGCAAACGATGCACGAAAACCTTCATTTCGAAGTCAAAGATAAGATCGCGACTATCCGGCTCAATCGTCCGGACAAGCTCAACGCATTCACCGATGAGATGCTTGCTGCGTGGCTTGAAGCGCTTGAAGAGTGCCGGATGAGCGACGCGATCAACGTAATCGTCATCACCGGCACCGGCCGGGCGTTCTCCACCGGCGGCGACGTGGGCCGCTTCACGGACTACTCGGCGAATACACCCGCGAATATCAAGCGTCGCCTCACGGAAAACATCCAGCGTTTACCGCGCAAACTCGAAGCGATCGACAAGCCCGTGATCGCCGCAATCAACGGCGTTGCCACCGGCGGCGGGCTTGATGTCGCGCTGATGTGCGACATCCGCTTTGCGGCCGAAAGCGCGCGCTTCGCGGAAACCTATGCGCGAATGGGGTTGATCCCGGGGGCCGGCGGCGCTTATTTCCTGCCGCGGCTTATCGGCACGGCGCGGGCGCTAGAGATGTTTTGGAGCAACGACTTTATCGACGCGCGCGAAGCCGAGCGCATCGGGCTGGTCAATCGGGTGTTTCCCGATGAACATCTGATGGAAAAGACCTACGAATTCGCCGCGCGCGTGGCGCATGGGGCGCCGCTCGCGGTAAGGCTAATCAAGCGCATCATTTACGAAGGGCTTTCGATCGACCTCAGGGCCGCCCTCCACCTTGTGGCGTCAAACATGCCGATCGTGCGCGCCAGCGAGGACCACCAGGAGGCGGTGAATGCGTACAAAGAGAAGCGCGAACCGCACTTTCATGGGCGCTGAATCCGCCCGACCGGATTGCGTCTGAAGGAAGGAAATACAAGAGTACCACCGGAGACCAAATGACGAAGCTCACTCTACGTACACCTCTTTGCGACATGCTTGAGATCGAGTATCCCATCCTGCTCGCCGGCATGGGATCCCGCGGCAAGGCAACACCCGCCGAACTGGTCGCGGCCGTGTCGGAAGCCGGTGGTATGGGATGCATCGGCGGCTCGGGGCTGACGCCGGAGGCAATTCGCGGCGTCATCCGCAAGGTTCGCACCCTTACCGACAAGCCCTTTGGGGTAGACTTGCTGCTGCCGGCGAGCCTGGCGGACGCTGGGAAAACGCGCTCGGAGGTGCGGCGGCAGTTGCAGGAGAAGTTCCCGAAGCACGTCGAGTTCATGCGGGGGCTGATGCGCGAGCACAAGCTGCCAGAGGCCGTGGTTGACAACGAAGTCGTGATCTCCGACAAGCTGATTCACGAACAGATCGAGGTGCTGTTCGAGGAAAAAGTAGCCATGTTCGCTGCGGGGCTGGGCGACCCTTCGGGCATGGTGCCGCGCGCACGCGCGCAAGGCATGAAGGTGCTCGGGCTTGTCGGTACGGTGTCGAACGCCAAGCGTCAAGTGCAGGCCGGCGTGGACGTCGTCGTCGCCCAGGGATACGAGGCTGGCGGACACACCGGTAAGATTGCTAACTTCCCGCTTATTCCTCAAGTGGTCGACGCGGTAAAGCCGGTGCCTGTCTTAGGGGCAGGCGGGATTTCGGACGGTCGCGGCATTGCCGCCGCACTCTCGCTCGGCGCAGTCGGTGTATGGATCGGTACCGCTTTCCTGGTGGCCGACGAATGCCAGATCGCCGACGCGATGAAGGAGCAAATTCTGAAGGGGCGCTCGCAGGACTTCGAGATCCAGCGCATCTACACCGGCAAAACCATGCGCTGCTACAAGAACGCGGTGATCGAAGCGTGGAACAAGTCTGGCCTCGAGCCACTGCCGATGCCGTATCAAAAAATCCTGATGGATGACTTCAACGAGGCCGCGGCAAAAGCCGGGCGCTGGGACCTGCACAGCAACCCCGCAGGCCAGGGCGCAGGGCTGCTCAAGGAGTGCAAACCCGCAAAGGCAATCATGGAAGATTTGGTCGAGGAAACAATCCGCGCGCTCCACGACTTAAACAATACCGTCAAGGTCGCCTAGCAGTACGTTGCGGTCCAACGGAGAGCGCGGGCTACGTTAGCAAGGAGGAGTACAATGAAGTGGATATCAATGCTTTCCTTGAAAAGCGCAGGGCGGATTTTTCACGTTTCCGCCGGCCACGAACTTAGAACTTGAGATCACTGGAGATCTTAATAGTCGGAGGAACAGATGAACAGATACAAATGGGTAACTCATATTCTGATGGCCATGGCTGCGCTGGTTGCGTTTTGTTCACTCTCTGGTGCGCAAACTTATCCGACAAAGCCGATAAGACTCATCATCCCTTTCTCAATAGGTGGATCGACCGAAGTCATGACCAGACCTATTGCAGAGAAAATGGGAGAGCACCTTGGTCAACCGGTCGTGCTCGATTTCAAGGGGGGCGCGGGGGGCAACATTGGCACGGCGATCGCCGCAAGCGCTCCTCCAGATGGATATACCCTGCTGGTAGGGATTATTTCTCCCTTGGCCATTAATGTCAGTTTGTACAAGAATTTGCCTTATAACCCGGAGAAGGATTTCACGCCTATCTCGATGATGACAAAGCTACCCAACGTCCTGGCATTGCATCCGTCAGTCCCGGCACAAAATCTCAAGGAACTCATTGCACTGGCAAAAAAATATCCCGGCAAACTGACGTATGCGTCCGCAGGAAGCGGGACGACTAATCACATGTTCGGGGAGCTGTTCAAGATTGAAGGAGGGGTGAACGTTCTTCACATTCCATATAAAGGCGCAGGACCCGCCGTGATTGCGGTTATCTCCGGCGAAGTCAGCATGTCCTTCTCGGGTACGGCGGCGGCAATGGCGCATATTAAATCCGGCCGTCTTAGAGCTATTGCCGTAACCGGAGCTAAGCGCACCCCTGCTCTGCCAGAAGTTCCAACGATGATCGAATCCGGTCTCGCCGTAGAGGGAACAGCTTGGTACTCGTTGGTAGCGCCAGCGGGAACGCCGAACTTGATCGTAAATCGGTTGCGTGATGCGGTCATCTATGCCATAGAATCGCCCCGAGTTCGTCAGTCTCTGTTCGATCAAGGCGCGGTTGCCGAGACCAGCACACCCGAAGAACTTCGCGACCTGATTAGATCAGAGATCGCAAGGTGGTCCAAGGTAGTACGCGTATCTGGCATAAAAACTGAATGAGAGCGATCTGGCATATATGGTCGGCATGAACCGGTCGAAGCAGTCCAATTACGACCAATTAAAAATCAGGGTTTTGGAAATTAACCGACAAGGAGCTGACGTTGCACAGACGCGTTGATTTCGAGCGGCTCATCAGACCGCGCGCGGTTGCAATTATTGGTGCGTCCGGCGATCCCGCACGGATTGGAGGGCAACCGCTACGGTCACTCACGGAATTCGGATACGAGGGCAAGGTTTATCCCGTTAACCCCAAGTATAAAACGCTCAAAGACCTGATTTGTTATCCCGACATTTCAGCCGTGCCTCGTCCTTGTGACGTAGCGATTGTTGCCGTGCCAGCGTCTCGCGTAATAAGCGTCATAGCGGAATGCGGGGCTGCGGGAGTCAAATTTGCAATCGTCCTAAGTTCTGGCTTTCGCGAGAGTGGAGAATCTGGATCCGCGCTGCAGGATGAATTAGTCGCCGTGGCAAAACGCAGTGGAGTACGCGTAATCGGCCCGAATTGCCAAGGCATCATGAATCTCGCAACGCGACTCTTCTGCGGATTTGGCACAACCTTTCAAAAAGCGGATCTGCAAGCAGGTCCTTTGGCCATGGTGACCCAGAGTGGTGGTTTCGGCTATGGGGTGGTTACTCTCGCAGAGGCTGCTGGCATAGGCTTCAACTACGTCGTTTCGACGGGCAATGAAGCCGACGTTAATGCGTTGGACCTGCTTGAATTTTTTATTGAGCAAGACGATATCGAAATAGTTACGACATACCTTGAAGGGATTAGGGACGGGCGACGCCTACTCGCCCTGGGTGAGCGTGCCCTCGAACTTCGGAAACCGATCATCGTCTGGAAAGTCGGTAACTCTATAAGCGGCAGGCGAGCCGCGTTATCTCATACCGCGAATCTCACTTCAGATCCCGAGTTATATCGGGCAGTGTTCAGACAGGGCGGATTTATTGAAATCCGTGAGGTCGACGATCTTATCGACGTGGCACGCGCTTTCAGTTATTCCCTTTCGATCTCTCGCTCCGTCCCGCAATGCAATAGTTTTGGATTATGGGAAAGCAGAGATTACGAACAGTTGATAACCGTCTTACATCAGTGGGGTAACCACGTATAGGAGGCTATGATGGTCATGAACAATGCAATTGGTTGCAGCTTAGCAAGCGCTTCGATACTGATATTGAGTTTATTTCCGACTCCAGCGCAATCACAAGACACGTATCCAAACCGGCCGGTTCGCCTGGTGATTCCGTATGCGCCAGGTGGCGGGACCGACATCATGGGACGAAAGTTCGCGGCAAAAATGAGTCCCGTCCTTGACCGAAACATGTTCGTTGATAACAAGCCAGGAGGCGGTGGTACGCTGGGCACTGTTGAGGTCGCACGCTCCAAGCCCGACGGCTATACATTATTGCTTGGCGTATCAACGACCCATGCCATTAATCCATGGGCGATGGATAATCCGCCTTATGACCCTGTCAAGGACTTCTCGCCCGTTATGATACTCGGGGTCGTGTCAATGGTCATAGCTTCCCATCCGTCCGTAGCGACTTCATTGAAAGAACTCATTGCAAAGGCAAAAGCCAATAAAGGCAAGTACTCCTACGGCTCGGCCGGAGTGGGAAGCATCAATCACCTTACGGGAGAACTTTTCAAGAAGGAAGCCGGAGGACTTGATATCGTTCATATTCCATACAAGGGCAGTGGCCCGGCGGTCCAAGACCTCATAGGCGGCCAGATCCCGCTTGTGATGGCGACATTCAGCGCCATGCTTCCATTTCATCGCTCAGGCAAAGCACGCATCCTTGCTGTTACCTCGGATACACGCTCAAAGGCGGCGCCCGACATTCCAACTGCCATCGAGTCCGGTTTGCCGGGTATGGTTGCTCAAACGTTTCAAGCTCTTTTTACGCCTGCTGGCACTCCAAGGCCGATCATCGACCGGCTTCATCGGGCGGGGATGGTGGTAATGAACGATGAAGCTTTTCTGAAAGATTTGGAAGCTCTTACGGTCGAACCCGTAACGGACACCGATCCCGAGAAGGCCGCCCAATTCATTCAAAAAGAGCGCGCAAAGTGGGGCCCGATCGTGAAGGAAAGTGGCTTCAAAATCTCGTACTAATTTGCCAGAGAAACAAGTCACAGTCGTCGGTTCGCGCATTCGGCGCCGCATTGAGCCGGATTAGGACGCGGAACTCGATAAGGCGTAAGAAATGGAAAACTGGAATGCAATGGGTGATGACGCCTTTAGGTGCGTGGTGCGCCGATTTATCGAGCAGAATTATCCTGACGAGTTAAGATTCCTCGCGCACCGGCCGCGTTGGACGGTAATCAAGCCGTGGGTCATGAAGCTCGTTGAAAGGGGATGGAGTGCGCCCAACTGGCCGGTAAGTTACGGAGGCATGGGACTCTCCCCTAGTAAGCTGCTAATCTTTATGGATGAACAGGAGCGCTGGGGTGTCGCCCGCGCTCCCGATCACGGCATCGTCCAAGTTGGCCCGATGCTTATCCGCTTTGGTACAGAAGAACAGCGGGGAACGCTGTTACCGCAGATGCGAAACTTTGAGACCATCTGGTGCCAAGGTTACTCCGAGCCGAACGCGGGTTCGGATCTTGCAAGTCTCGCTACCGAGGCAACGCTTAACGGTAACAGTTTTATCGTCAATGGACGCAAGCTCTGGACTTCTTTCGCATTAGATGCGACTCATATGTATCTTCTTGTCCGTACGGACAAGAAAACGAAAAAACAAGAAGGAATTACGTTTCTGCTGGTTGATCTAAGTTCACTAGGCGTCACTGTCCGCGGCATCAAGAACATCGCCGGCGGCACCGAATTTTGCGAAGTGCTGCTTGAGAACGTAAGTACACCGCTTAGCAACATGGTGGGCGAGATGAATGGAGGGTGGACGGTAGCGAAAAGCGTTTTGGGATTCGAGCGCATCAACAGCGGCAGCCCGAGACGCGCCCAGTTCGCTTTCAAACGACTCGAAGCCCTCGCTCATGAACGGGACCTGTTTAGCGATACCGCATTTATGGAACGGTATACGCGGCTTCGCTTAGACCTGGAAGATCTTAAAGCAGTCTACGCATATTTTGCCGAACAGATGAAAAACGGTGAAGCGCTCGGACCAGATTTGTCTATTCTTAAGA